>Ga0193735_1000172_pt1 | contig 20845 bp, 15 predicted proteins | sample U1m2metaG_FD_145080 | JGI IMG/M metagenome (GOLD analysis project Ga0193735, IMG submission 145080) | Soil microbial communities from a riparian zone of the East river system, Colorado, United States - U1m2 | ecosystem: Environmental > Terrestrial > Soil > Riparian zone | place: USA: East River... | reverse complement strand
ACGAACGACGGCATCCCGCGCCTGCAAAAGCCGCCGCTGCTCTACTGGCTCATTATTATTTCCTTCAAGCTCTTTGGCGTAAACGCTGCAGCTGCTCGCCTTCCGGTCGCGATTGCTGTCGTCGCGTCGGTTGCCCTGATCTTTTTGATTGGGGAAAAGCTCACGGATTACTGGCGCGGCTTCATTGCCGGCCTCATTTACCTTAGCTTCTGCGGCACATTTCTGCTCGCGCGCATCGTCATGCCCGAACCGCTGGTCAGCGCATTCATCGCCGGAGCGATGTTCTGTGCTGTGTCCGGGTATCAGCGCCGGCGGCATCGGCATGCCTGGTTCGCCGGATTCTGGGTTTGCTCGGCCTTCGCCTGCTTGACCAAAGGATTGCTCGGTGTCCTTTATCCGGCGGCGATTCTTGTATTGCTGTCAATTTTCTATCGCGAAGCACAGGTGCGATATCGCGCGCTTTTGCGGTGGGAATATGTAGCAATCTTTCTCTTGATTCTTGCTCCCTGGCATATCTGGGCGGAATTACATTTTCCAGGTTATTTTCGGTATCAGGTCAGTACAGAATGGTGGGGACATCTGCGCGGGCTCACCAATGAGACCCATGATTACAAGGGCATGCCCGCGTACCAATTTCTGCTCATGCATTTCGCCTGGTGGTTCCCCTGGTCCATCGTACTGCTGCCCGGAGTGCTTTTCGCGTGGCGTCGCGTGATGCGACTGCACGACATTAATTTCTCCGAGGCGTTGCCGCTCTGCTGGATGGCTGTTGTTTTTGTGCCCCTGCTCTTTCTGGGCCAACGACAGGATTATTATTCGATGAGTATGTGGAGCGCGGCTGCGCTCGTGGCAGCGGTTGTATGGGCCCGGATGCCGCAGAAGTTGCGCGCCGCAGGCGCAATTGCAGTGGGTATCACTGGTGTGATGGGCGTCCTGGCGGCGTGCTTGCTCATCGGAGCCTCGCGCGCTTTGAATGGAAACTGGGGGACGATGGACGCGCGATGGACCGCATGGCGGGCGCTACACGAGATGCCCATGTCAGCGTGGCTTGTAATTCGGCCGGTGCTGGCGACTACCGGTGTTTCTCTCATGCTTCTCTCACTGCTGGCACTCTATTGTATCTTCAAACGGCGTGAGAAACTCGCTGCCGTTGTGTTGGCTACAGCCATGATTCCGGGAGGGCTTAGCATGATCGAAGGCGTCGCGCGAACCGCGCCTTATTTCTCACTCGCAGATGTAGCGCGGTATCTAAATCCGCGCCTCGATGCTGGAGGCGATGCGATTTTTGAAGGCCCGTTCGACGACAGCAGCAGCCTTGTCTTTTATCTGAACCGGAAGTTCCTGCTTGTTAATCAAAACCGCCACAAAGCGGCTCCGATCGGCAAACCCTCAATAGATATTTTCGTGAATGAAGAGGCGGTGTTGGAGAAATGGGTTGGAGCTGATGCCGTTTACCTCATCGTGGAACAAGGCCGCGCGGATTATTGGAAACAGTTACTGACCAGCCGCTTTCACATTTATCACCAGGTTATCACGTCGGGGTCGTACGTAGTGCTTGGCAACCAACTCTGAGCGCGCTACGGCGTTTGAAAAATTCCCGCGCTGGTTTAATATGGCGGCTCATTTTCATGTAACTCTTGTAACTTTTTAGCCACATCCATGTCGCAACATCGCAGTTTAAAGGGGACTAGTACCATCGCCGCCAGACGGAATGTGCTGAAGCGCTTCGAGCGCGTCGAGCTTCTGAAGAAGCGCGGTCAATGGAAAAAAGACAGTAAAGTCATCGGCCTGCCGAAAACCAAGCCGGACGTTTAGGCCCGTTGAAGCGTTGAACGCTTGAATCGTTGAAGCGGGTACGGGTTTGACGCTTTAACATTTCAACGATCCTGATGCGCTTGAACCGTTTCCTCGCGGCTGCCGGCGTCGGTTCGCGGCGACATTGTGATGAGTTGATCGCGGAGGGGCGCGTTACCATCAACGGGAAAGTCTGCACTAACTTTAGCGCACAGCCGGCCGCGCATGACCACGTCAAAGTTGATGGCAAACTGGTTCGTGCCGCTCCGGCTCTTACCATCATGTTGCACAAACCCGGTGGATTTGTTTCGACCCGAAGAGATCCGCACGCGCGCGATACAGTCTTCGATTTACTTCCGCAAAAACTTGCGCGCCTCTTCAACGTCGGCCGTTTGGACGCGCAGACTGAAGGTCTGCTTCTGCTCACAAATGATGGCGAGCTGGCGCAGCGACTTACGCATCCGCGTTATAAGGTCGACAAAGAATATGAAGTTACATTGGATCGACCGTGGGACTCAGCACTCGCCCCGAAATTGCTCCGCGGAATTTTTCTCGACGGCCAGCGAGCAAAATTGACACAACTTCACTCCGTCTCGCCCACGCGTTTGCGCGTTGTGCTGCAACAGGGAATCAATCGGCAGATTCGCCGCATGTTTGAAGCTGTTGGGTATCGCGTTAAACATCTTGTCCGTGTTCGACTCGGAAATCTTCGGCTCGCCGATTTGCCGCGTGGACATTGGCGTCCACTCACAAAACGCGAGTTGCGATCTTTGGAGGGGCGAGCTCCGGCGAGCCCGCACTCGGCGTCGCAGGAGCTCCGCCCTCCACTATGAAACTCGACGGTTGTAACACGCTCATCACGGGGGCTTCCGCTGGCATAGGCCGTGAATTCGCGCGGCAGCTCGCCGGACGTGCGCACTCTATGATTTTGGTTGCGCGCCGCGAGGACAGGCTGGCTGAGCTTCGTGATGACCTGCAAGAGCAGCATCCAAATCTTGCTGTTCAGATTCGGCAAGTTGATCTCGCTGATCCTGCGCAATTACAGGAACTAATGGAGTGGTTCGATCGCGAAAGCATCAATGTCGATCTTTTGATCAACAATGCCGGACTTGGGGATAGCGGTCCCTTTGCAACAAGCGATCCCGTTCGCAACGAGGAAATGACGCTACTAAATGTGGTGGCGCTTACTTCACTCACTCGCCACGTGCTTCCGCAAATGATCACGAAACGCCGTGGCGGTATCCTAAATGTCAGTTCGTCAGCTGGCTTTGTTCCGGTGCCTGGTTCTGCCGTTTACGCGGCTACCAAGGCTTATGTTACGAGTTTCTCCGAAGCGCTTCGAGCCGAACTCCACGGAACAGGCATAAGCGTATGCGCGTTATGTCCCGGCCCTGTTCGAACGGAATTTCAACAAGTCGCTAGGCGCCCGGATGGCAGGCCGGAGATCGGCCCGGAATTCATTCTTGTTCCGGTAGAACAAGTCGTGCGAGATGCGATAAAGGGGCTTGAGGCAGATAAGCCGATCGTCATTCCTGGATTTGCAATGAAGCTTGCAATGCTTCTGGCTCGAGTAACGCCGATGCCCGTCATCCGCCTCGTAGCGCAGCTGTCACGACGGGCACGCGAGATTGTGTAGCGTTACTCCCAACGCACCAATTCCGGAAACCTGCTGTAATATTCAGACCATCGCGGCACAAAGTAACAGCAGAGACGAGATCGCCTAAAAACAGCGCGCGGTGATGATTCAGTGTTGCGGCTTGTTACGAGTTTGGATGCTACACCCACAGCGGCGAGCTTTGCTGCAAGTGGCTCTAAACATGTTCAATTAAGTAAGCGAATCCGCGGCCACTTCCACAGACTCAGCAAAAGGATGACAAAAGACACAAACGTTCCAGCTGCTCCGGCATACAGTAGAGGAGGCTGGTAGCGCAGCTCAATCCGATGTTCGCCATCCTTTAGTGTCATGCCTAGCAGCCCCCCGTCCACCTTAAGCGTGGGTATCGCACGGCCGTCGCTGAAAGCATGCCAGCCGGCATCGAACGGCGTTTGAAACACGACAATTCCGTGCTGATTGACTCGAATCGTCCCGTCGATTCGTGTTTGTTTAAATGACTGCATATTCATTGCCGTTGCCCGGCGCTCGGCAAGAGCATCGGGAATCGAGCCTTGGCTCATTTGCTGCATTAATTCATCGAAGCTTAGCTGCGGGAGCTCCGATTGACGCGCGGCGTCTCGCTCCGAAAGAACGACCGCGTGCAGCAGCGCCTCCGGCTTGGCCCGACTCGGCAGATGCAGGAACAGATCTTCTGGAATGTAGCGGTCGAATGCGAGCCCAAATGGGAGACCCATCCTATCACGGAACAGATAAATATCACCATAACGCCGAATAAATTCGAACTGCTCAGCCGTTTCGAACGGCACGGGAGTTTTCGTCAGGGCGTACTTCTCACAAGCGAAAGTCGAAAGCAAAGGATGTCCTACCAGCCCCGGTGACCATTGAGCCTCGTACGCTATATAAACGCTGGACACGGCATCCACGGCCAGCAGGAACTTGATGTAGTTAAGGTTGTTAAAAGAGCTGTAGGATAGCGTGCCATAGTAGTTAAAGACCATTGCGTCGTTATAACAAGGACTCGTGGTAGGTCCCGAGCTAAAGGTTTTGGTGATGCGGAAAAAGGAGCTATCGCTGGCTTTTATATCCCGGACGGCATCAAGAGTCTCGTCATTAAAACCGACGCGTTGATTCAATTCTTGCTTGGTAACGGTTGGACGATTCACTGTTATTCGATCGAAGTGAATAAGCTCGATCGCCGCCAGGAACAGAATGATCGACGCGGTGATGGTCTGTCGCTTTGCAATCTGACCGGCGATCAGCAACGCTCCGTATAAAAACAGGAAAATTGCGACGGTTTCTTTAAGCTGCTTACTAATAACCATCTGTATGTTTTGGATAGGCAAATACGGCACGCTCAGTAATAGAACTAAACTCGCGCCGAGGATCCACGGACTAAGAGGCTTGCCCTGAGTATAGCGTGAGAAAGCAGTCATGCTTAGGGTGATGATTCCAAGAACGGAGAACAATGAAAACGCCCGGAAGTAGCCACCCTTAAAAACCCAAAACAGATACCGGAACCACGGAAAAATCACTGGAACAAATACAAAACCCAGGAACAGTCCGTACAGAATTCGCTGCCGGCGACTGGCTCCGATAAACGCTTGTGGAACCATAAGCAGACAGAGCAGTCCGCAGTAGGTCATCGGCGCCTCGAAATAGTTGTGTAGCCAGCCTCGAAATTCATCCCCAGTCCCGAGCATATCAGTTGAAAACGGTCGCAGCGCGGCTGTCAAATAGTAGACCGGCGACTCCAATTGAAACAGCGCCGGTGTTGGCGCCCAAAGGACGTTGCCAATAGTACCCGAGCCGCGAGGACTATTGAAAATAGATTGCGCGCTTCCAAAGCAGATGACAGCCGCCAACCCAACGCCCAGAAAAGCGAATAGGGCAAGACGAATGCAAGCACTGCCTAACTGCACAGGTCGCCACCCGTGTAATTCGAAGAGCCGGGTCGGAACATATAGGCAGAGCAACACCGCACTCAGGTAGAAATGAAATACAGTAACGAGACCCATCAGAGCGACCGCGAATGGAATATAAATCCACCGTTCACGAGAGATAGCTTCTTCCATCGCGAACAACAGAAAAGTAAATCCTACGGTCTCATCGGCGCTGACAATCCAACAGCTACCCGTGCACATGTAGGAAGAAAAAGCGAGTAGAAGGGAACCCAACAACGAAGCGTAAAAAGTAAGACCGCGCAGTTGAAGAAATCGGAAGAATAGCAACCCAGCGATCAGAGTTTTGAACAGATGTTGAAATACTAGTGCATGAGCAATCACCTCTCTAGGCAGCCATATAACGGGCTCCCAGATCAGGCTACCCGTAAGATAAAAGAGACTTTGGCCCATGCCGACGCAGAAAGACCACGAAGGAAGGCCCTCACGCCGAATATAATCTGAGAGATGAACGAAATATGGATACGTGTCGTTTACCGAATCATTTCCCACATCTTTATACAAGAGTACTTTATCAAGTAGCACGTAGTTGCTGAAAATTAAAACCCCGACTAGTAAAAGAGATAACCCGACCAGTAAAACGGCCCAGCGAGGCGGAGCCGGGGAAGTATCGAACTGGGATTTCGGAGGGGCAACAGGGGTTGCCAGTTTTTCATGGTTATCGCTGTTCATCCTTCAAGCCGACAAAGGACCATTTATAGGCGTAATTATCTGCAGTCGCACGTTCATCAGAATCAGGCTTTAGAATTCCAGTAGTGGGCGTGATGTTCTCTGTAATACACAAGCGTCCCTACAAGGCCATTTTCGAGTAAGACCTCGGGAGACCAGCCAAGCGCGTTCTGGATCTTGCTGAAATCGCCATAATAGTCGCCAATGTCGATCGCCTTTTGATCGGCAGGAAACGGGATCAACTCGTAACGTCCGTGCTTATTTAATTGCACAAGCAAAGCTGCCAACTTCTCAAGGCTGATGTGTTCCCAATGCCCCAGATTGAATAGCTGACCTTCAGATGCCGGATCGCCGGCCGCCCGCAGCAGCGCTTTCACCACGTCACTAATGAAATTAAAATCCCGCAGCTGTCTTCCGTCACCGTAAATCTGAATTGGTTTTCCTTCGATGATGCGACGAAGCCAAACACCCAGAAATGTCTGGCGCGCGTCTTTAACGCGCATACCGGGACCATAAGTGTTAGTCAGACGTAAAGCGCAGACTCGGATTTTATAAATGTTATTGTAAAGCAGATGATAGGATTCACCGGCCAGCTTATTAATGCCATTCACATCAACTGGGTTAGTTAGATGCCTTTCGTCTACCGGCAGATACTCAGGGCGGCCGTAAATCTGCCGGGTGCTGGCAAAAACAATTTTCACATCCGGGTTGTACAACCGACATGCCTCCAGGATATGCAGTTGCGCAACGGCGTTGATATTTAAGTCGGTCAACGGATCCGTCATCGAATCGAGGTGGCTTGTCTGACCGGCAAGATTAAAAAGGAAGTCGCGCTTTTTGATCAGTGTCGCCATAGCCTTCGTATCGCGGACGTCGGTAAGCTCGATGCTTACCTTGTCGCGGATATCATGGATGTTGAAGAGATTGCCGCCGTATTTCGGAATCAGACTATCAACCAACGTTACCTTTGCCCGCAGGGCGACAAGCTGCCGGGCGAGCGAAGAGCCGATGAACCCGAGACCGCCTGTTATTAGAACGTTGGCACCGGAAAAGAGTTCGTCGTCGAACGGCATGTGTGACATCGTACGTCGCGGCGAAACGTTTGCTATACTTTTTGCACTTTTTTGCGAAGCTCCGCGACGTTATTTATAGCCTCGCCGGTATGACCGAGGAACGAAAGACTATCGAGCTATCGCTAGTGATTCCTGTCTACAACGGCAGTCGCACAATCGGACCTCTCGTTGAGCACATCCAAACGACTTTCATGACCACGCCTTTCGAAGTCATTTTGGTCAATGACGGCTCCAACGACGAAAGCGAAATGGTCTGCTGCGAATTGGCCGAAAAATTCCCACAAACCGTAGGGTTCGTGCACTTAAGTCGGAATTTCGGTGAGCACAACGCCGTCCTAGCCGGGCTCGGCCACGCCTGGGGTCAGTATGTAGCGGTTCTGGACGATGATGGCCAGAACCCACCGGAGGAAATCATCCGGATGTTGCAAGAGCTAAAGCGCAAGAATTTTGACGTCGTTTACGGCCACTACATCAAGAAAAAACATTCGATGTTCAGAAATGCGGGCAGTTGGTTCAACGACAGGGTCGCCACATTCCTTCTTCAGAAACCAAAGGACCTTTATTTTTCCAGCTTCAAGGTCATGAATCGATTTCTAGTCAACGAAATCATCAAATATCGTGGCCCCTACCCTTACACCGACGGGTTGATCTACCGAACCACGCGAAAAATCGGGCAAATACCCGTGGACCATCGCGCCAGTGCCAATGGATCTTCACGGTACACGTTCCGAAAACTCGTGAGGCTTTGGCTAAACATGTTTTTGAATTTTTCGATCAAACCGCTGCGACTTTCAGTTTACGTCGGACTACTCGCCTCGTGTTTCAGCGTCGTGGCGCTAATTGCAATTGTGATCGACAAACTTTGGATCACTCGAAATATGACCTTTGGGATTCCAACGGTGCTCGCAAGTATCGTCTTTTTCGCCGGCGTCGAGCTAATGATTCTCGGGCTTGTTGGCGAATATCTGGGGCGGCTTTATCTGGATCAAACAGGGACGCCTCAATATGTCGTTCGTTACACGGTGCACGCTGGTCACAAAACCGAATCGCCTGCTGCCGTGTCAATCAATCGTGAAGATCGCTCAGAGCGCAACCCGGCAGCCTAGCGGAACCGCTCTCCCGCGACCGAGGGTGACCGCACGCGCGCGGTCATAACTGAGTCAATGCAGCCGGAAGAATATGGCGTCATGTTTCGCGTCGAGGAAACGCACTGGTGGTACCAGGCACTGCATCAAGTGATCTTTCAAACACTGGAGAGCGAGATGCCTGATTGGCGCGACAAGGAGATTTTGGACGCCGGCTGCGGCACGGGTTCGATCTTGAAGCAACTGGGCAACCCCGCGAAGAACGTCGGTGTCGATTTAGCGCCGGAGGCAGTTTCCTTCTGCCGGCAACGCGGCCTGACCAACGTACAGCAGGCCGACATTTGTGCGTTGCCTTTTGTCAGTGCTTCGTTCGACGTAGTGGTTTGCTCCAGCGTCCTTTATCACCAATGGGTAAAGGATCCTGCTGTGGCATTACGAGAATTGCACCGCGTCTTGAGACTGGGAGGATTGTTGCTACTGAATGTCCCGGCTCTTCGATTTCTCCACAGCGCCCATGATGAAGCAGTTATGACTGCGCACCGATTCAAAAAAAGCGAGATTCGGCAATTGCTGTGCGACAATGGATTTGCCATTCGCCGGCTGAGCTACTGGACGACCTTACTGTTCCCCCTGGCGGTGATCGCCCGGACGCTCGGCGGCTCTTCAACCGGGCGCGATTTTCATTCGGCCGCAGATTCAGTTTCGCATCGTTTTTTCAAACACATCATGGCACTGGAACTCCGGCTGTTAAAGAGAACTTCACTGCCAATTGGCGTGGCACTATTGGCGACAGCCAGGAAACAAAGGGCTGACAAGCGCAATGGAACTTAAAACCAAGTCGAACGCGTTACGGTGATTTGTATTTCACCGAACAACCGTATGGCTTTGTCTGTGGCGTCGTGACGGGCTTTCCCGCGAGCGACTCATCCAAAGCAACCTTCACGTAATTGGTCGAGCTTGGAATGTCGTCCGGATTCGGACTTGCTTTGCTGTCGATTGCGCCTTCATAGGCGATTTTTCCTTCCGGATTAATGATGACCATGTCGGGCGTGTTTTTGGCGCCGTACGCGCGCCCCGCTTTGCCTTCCGGATCGAGAAGCAACGCCGTCTGCCGCGTCTTCCAAGATTCAGCGATCTTCTGCGCCTGTTCGGGCGTGATATTGCCTTCCGTGCCGGGCGCATTGGAGTCGATCGTCAGCCAGACGACTCCTTTGCTCGTATATTGATCCTGCAATTTTTGCATGTTGCCGCTGCCGTAATGTTTCTTCACGAACGGACATTCCGGATTAAACCATTCGAGCACGATATATTTGCCCTTGTATTGCGAAAGCGAGTGGGTGCCGCCCTTCGCGTCCGGGAGCGAAAAATCCGGCGCAGCGCTGCCCACCGGAGGCGGATCGAAAGCATAGGCTGCAGCGGCAATTAATGATGATGTGACAACGGATAACAATATTTTCGTGTTCATAGATTGGTTAGAAACAAACTTTCCGAGATGGTTCAATTTCTGGCAAGTAACACATTTGTAACAAACCCGGCAAAAATTCAAATGCATGGTTGGTAGGGCGCGACCGCTCGCCACGGCGGAGCCCGTCCACGGCGGAGGCGGGCCGGGCGCTCACAAAAACCGAGGCATTCCCCTAAAATTTATTGTGAGGCGACTTTGCCCGCGACGGTTTCGAGTTTCTCCAGGACCATGCTTTTGGTGAGCAGTTCCGGAAAGACGATTGGCTCTTCGTTTTTTCCCGGGTAGAGCACGTATAGCGGGACGCCGGGGCGACCGAATTGTTGCAGTAATTTCGTGATGACCGGATCGCCGTTGGTCCAGTCGGCCTTCATTTTCACGATGCCCCGACGTTGAAATGCCTCTCGCACGTCTTGACTTTCGAGAACACTGGCCTCGTTGAATTTGCAGGTAAGACACCATGCGGCGGTGAAATCGACAAAAACAGCGTGGCCTTGCTCCAGTTCAGCCTGCAATCGATCCGGTGCGAACACCTGCCAGTCTCCTTTTAATCGTGAGTCGCCGGAAGCAAAGTTAGTGGAATGAAATTTGTCTCCGATGAAATAGATGCCGCTCGCCACCACGATGACGAGCATGAGCACGAGCACGATGCCACGTTTCGTCGCTGATGCTGTTGGCGAAACGAATGCGCCTTTCATCCAACAGGCCACGCTGATCACCAACAGGAAACAGCTTGCCCAAATCGCTCCTTCCAGTCCGCGCTGGGCGCCGAGCACGTAGAGAAGAAAGAGCAGCGTCGCGAGCAGCAGGAAGCCCATGAATTGCTTCACATGCACCATCCAGGCGCCGGGCCTTGGCAGGAACCGCAGCCAGGCAGGTTGAACGCTTAAAAGCAGATAAGGCGCGCTCATGCCAGCGGCGATGGTAATGAATATTGCCAATATGATTGTGGCCGATTGCGAAAATGCGAAGCCGAGCGCGGTGCCGAGAAACGGCGCAGTGCACGGCGTGGCCAACACAGTTGCGAATACGCCCTGGAAGAAGGAGCCAAGATCATCTTTGCGCTCGCTCGTCGAGAGCAAACCGCGAGAAAATCTCTGCGGCAGGGAAATTTCGAATACACCAAAGAGATTCAGAGCGAACACGAGCACAATCACGCTCAGCACGAGAACAAAATAAGGATTTGTAAATTGAAAACCGCCCCACGTGACGTCGCGTCCTGCGGTTTTGAGCGCAATCAGCAACAACGCCAGCGCAATGAACCACACAAAAATCCCAAGCGTGAACGCGATGCCGCTCCGCAAGATTTTCTGCCGGCTTTGACCGGCTTGCTGAATAAATCCGAAGATCTTTAGCGAAATCACCGGCAACACGCACGGCATCAAGTTTAAGATGAGGCCGCCAAGAAAGCCGAAAAGCAGGAAAGTGAGTAAGCCCCGTGCGGGCGCCGGACGAGCCGGCGAAGCAATCGACGCAGTCGTAATCTGCCACCCCGCGCGGTCTTCACCGTTTGGCTTCTGGGAAAAAACAACAAGGCCCGCCATGGACGACAAATTCTTGCCCGATGACTCAATGGGAATTCGGAGAGCAATTTCATTTTTGCTCCGTGATCCGACGGTTGGATGGCCAACAACGGTGCCTTCATCCGGCAACGGAAAGAAATCGACCGCCGGATAATTTGCCAATGTCCCGCCGGTGATTTTCAAGCGAAGATCGGACCCAACCCGACCCCATTCGGCAGTTGCCACATTCGGTCCCGGCCAGTTTTGCGGCAGCAAACGCCGATAACGCGCGAAAAGCTCCGTGTTCGCCGGCTGGCTGCTTGCCGATACCGGTAGCTCCGATTCCAATGTTGCGCTCCCAGGGATGCAGATTTTCTCGCAGACCAGCCAACTTGCGTCGGCAACTAGTTTTGTTGTCGAATTCTCAATTTTCGGCGGCGGCGTGACTTCCTGGGTGAGCAGGACTTCATCTACGTATCCGTAGGTTTGAATGTCGCCCGGATCGATTGTTTTTAGTGGAATCGGCCACTGAACCTCGCCAATTTTCCAGCCCGCTGGCAGCTTCCATTTCAATTCTGTGGGAAGACCAGCGTCACCGGAAAACTTCCAGTAGGTATGCCAGCCCGGAGCCATTCGCAGCAGTAACCCGACGGTAAACGGCTTTCCTGGAACAATCGCGTTCGTGTCGGCCAGCAACTCCGTCCTGACGAGTTGTTTCCCTTGATACGACTGGCTCAACGCGCGCGGTGCCAACGCGAGGGCCGACCCGCAGACCATCGAGCAGAGCACGAGTCTCAATGCCACTCTCATATTATTAGTTAACATTCGCGCGCGTCTGCGGCAATGTCTGGGGAGCACAGGCTGGCAGCCTGTAGTTGCCGGCAGCCCTGCCGGCAACATCTTGGTAGGACACGCAATTTTCAATCGCACGAACTCTGCCCGTCTCGGCAAGCTGCCGAGACGTACAGGCTGGCAGCTCCCCAGAAGCACATCACGTAACCTACGGCACGACAAAAATCTTATCGGTCCACGGATCCTTTACTTTGGTCCCGGAAGCGTAACCGCTCACATCGACATATCTTCCGCTGCTATCAAACGGGCTGAACACGTACCCAGGCTTCTCAGGTACCGCTTTCGCAGTTGGAAATCCTGGCTGAGGATATGAAGCATTCCCGGGTGACGATGGTTTTGTATTTGCCTGTGTCGTCTCTCGGCGAGGAACCTGCGCAGTTGTTCGGGACGAGCTTTGATTGCTTTCCGTCTGAAGATTCTGGCGGCGCTGCCGCATTGAAACAGGCTCACCCGGCTGAGTGACATCCGACGGGATTGCATCTGTCGTTCCGACCATTACCGGTTCGTTATGACGACTTCCCGTGGCGTAGCGCACCGGCGCGCTGGCCACGCGATATGAACCCACGGCGACAGCTCGAGCTACCTTGTAAGAGCCCACCGCGCCGGCGCGCGTCACGTGATAAGAAGTCTCTGCAACGTTGCGGGTAGTTCCGCATGCGGCAAGCAAAACTGCCGAAAACAGCAAAGGTCGTTCCAATATATTCATGTCGTTTGTAACAGATGTGCCTTCATCGCGATATGTTCAATCATTTAATCGCCAGAACGCCTTGGATGAAACTTGAGATCTCCTCCTCGGTCGTCGACCACGAACACATCAGACGATAAACGTCGGGCTCGATAAATTTATAAAAACGCCAGCCGCGCTCGTGGAGACCGCTGGCGAGTCGCTCGTCCATCGACACAAACACCGCGTTTGCCTCGACTGGAAATACGCTGTCGATCCCTGTCTCCTTTTGCAAGCGGCTCGCAAGGACATTTGCCGCCCGGTTGGCATGCTGCGCGTTCCGCAACCAGACATTTCCAGTCAAAAGCCCTAGCCACGGCGCGGCGAGAAAACGCATCTTCGATCCGAGCTGCCCGGTTTGTTTCGCTCGATAATCAAATTCGCGCGAGATTGTCTTATCGAAAAAAATCAGCAACTCGCCGACAGCCGCTCCATTTTTCGTTCCTCCAAAACACAGAACGTCAACCCCAGCCTCCCATGTGATCGCTTTGGGCGCGCAGTTAAGCGAGGCGATTGCATTCGCGAAGCGCGCGCCATCCATGTGGAGAAACAGTTGGTGCATGCGCGCTAAGTCCGCGATCGCGCCAATTTCGTCGCGCGTATAAGCCGTTCCGAACTCCGTCGCCTGCGTGACGCTGATCGCGCCCGTCTTATGCGAATGCACGTCACTCTGGCGGGCCAGTAGCGCTTTCACCTGGCCGATGTCGATCTTGCCATCGGCGCCGCCAACCAAAAGCAGTTTCGATCCTCCAGTAAAAAATTCAGGCGCGCCGCATTCGTCCGTCTGCATGTGAGAATGCTGGTGACAGATTACGCTCTGGAACGATTTGCACAGCTGGGCGAGCGACAGCGCGTTGGCCGCCGTGCCGGTGAAAACGAAATAAACATCGCAGTCGGTCTCGAAGATTTCACGAACCCGGTTGCACACGCGCGCGGTCCAACCGTCCTCGCCATATGATGGCGCGTAATTCTCATTTGCTTGCTGCAATGAGGCCCACGCCTCCGGACAAATCGGTGCGACGTTATCGCTCGCAAATTCATGGCGCTCTGCGATCATCTCGCCCCTTTGCTAGTCGAATTTTGCGTGGGTTCAATAAGCAGAAGGAGAGATTGCCTGACAGCTCAGAGCCCTGGGCCTCCGAACTCTGCCAGGCAATACCGTTCGATTTGCTCTTCGAAAAAGTGCGTGCAGCAGTTTCACTTCTATTTCGGAGACGAGCGGCTAAGTGATCGTGTCCCCTAGGAAAATATTTTACGCCTGAAAAGAGGACTGGTTCCATTTTGCCTAACACACCGGGGCGGACTAGCTTCGTAAATGAGGGCCCGCCAAACCGAAATTGAGCGGCGCGGCAGCCGTATCTTCGAACTCGTCGATAAGCATCCAGAGTCGCTTTTCAGCAAGGCCGGATTTTATCAGCGGTTGATGGCACTATCCATGCGTGACGAGCGGTTTAAGGTGCAATTGTTTCGCTTTGTCGATGTTCTGCCTTCGCTGCGTCACTCACGCGAAATTATCGAGCATCTCAACGAGTATTTCTCCGATGACGGCTTCGGGCCGTTTGTTGGCACCAGCGTTCATCTGGCACGCATCGTTCCCTGGGCGAGCGGCCCAATCCTGCGGTGGAATGTTTCCGGAATGGCGCACCAATTTATCGCCGGAAAAAATCCGGACGACGTAATAAAAACGTTGCGCAAGCGCCGTTCGGAAAAAATCGGCTTTACCGTCGACCTGTTGGGAGAAGCCGTCGTAAGCGAAGCAGACGCGGATGAATATGCGGCGCGTTATCTGGATTTGCTCGAGAAACTCGCGCGCGAAACAACAAATTGGACAGACCCGCTGGGCAAAAATTCGGACCTTTTTCCAGTTGTAAATCTGTCAGTCAAAATTTCTGCGCTCTATTCGCAAATAGATCCGGCGGATCCAGCGGATGCAATCGCTCATCTCGCGCCCAAGCTGCGACCGCTTCTGCGCCGCGCACGAGAGGTCGGCGCTTTCATTAATTTCGACATGGAAAGCTACGCGCACAAGAACACCACCCTCGAGCTGTTCAAAACCATCTTCACGGAGGAGGAGTTCAAAAATTGGGCGCATGCCGGGATCGTCATCCAGGCGTATTTACGAGATTCAGAAGCGGATTTGCACGGCCTGATCGAGTGGGGTCGCAAGCGAGGCACGCGCTTCGCAGTGCGTCTGGTCAAGGGCGCATACTGGGATTACGAAACCGCGAAATCGCTCCAGAACGGCTGGGATTGTCCGGTTTATTTTCAGAAGCCGGAGAGCGACGCGAATTTTGAAACGCTCACCAGGTTGCTTCTGCAGAACGAATCGATTGTTACCGCTGCATTCGGCTCGCACAACGTTCGCAGCATCGCGCACGCGCAGGCGTTTGCGGACGAGCTCGGGATCGATTGCAGCCGTTTCGAGTTTCAACTGCTCTACGGTATGGCCGGGCCGATCAAACGGGCACTCGTGGAAATGGGTTATCGCGTCCGCGAATATTGCCCGGTCGGCGCACTGCTTCCAGGCATGGCCTATCTGGTTCGGCGCCTGCTGGAGAACACATCGAATGAAGGATTTCTGCGCGCGAAATTCGCCGAGAACGTCTCCGCAAATGAATTGCTGCGCGATCCAAGGGACCTGATCAAGCCTGCTGTCGCCGGGATCGGTGATCCCGGCGTCGTTGCTTCGTCTGATGGCAAAAATTCCACTTCCCTTGACATTGCCCCCGCCGATGTTTACCGAAATTCGCCGCTTGTGAATTTCGCCTATAAAGACAGTCAGGAAAAGATGCAGGGCGCATTGCGCGAAGTGCGCAAACGCTTCGGCGAAAAATATCCACTCGTCATCGGCGGCGAAAAAATCTGGACCGATCAGCTGACACCCTCCGTGAATCCAAGCGCTCCGGACGAGGTTGTCGGTTACGGGTCGGAAGCGGGGATTCCCGAAGCGGAGCGCGCCGTCAAAGCTGCGCGCGAGGCATTTGGCAAGTGGAGCCGAACGCCATTCGAAGAACGGACGCGCTTGCTGGAACGCGCTGCGGACATCATGGAACGGAGGCGCTACGAATTCTCCGCGGTCGAAGTCTTCGAGGTCGGCAAACCGTGGAATGAAGCCGATGGAGACATTCGCGAGGCCATCGATTTTTGCCGGTTCTACGCGCAGCAAATGCGACGTCTCGGGCGCCCGAAGCTCACACAACGTGTTCCCGGCGAGGATAGCTATCATCACTATTGGCCCCGTGGGGTCGCATTTGTCATTGCACCATGGAACTTTCCGATCGCGATTCTTTGCGGAATGGCCTCGGCCGGCGTCGTAGCGGGTAACACCGTCATCATGAAACCTTCTGAGCAATCGATCGTCTGCGGCGCCATGCTGATGCAAGTGTTTGAGGAAGCAGGCGTTCCACCGGGCGTTTTAAATTTTCTGTCCGGGCACGGATCTGTGATCGGAGCGCATCTGGTTGATCATAAAGATGTCGATATGATCGCGTTCACCGGATCGCGCGAAGTGGGATTAAGGATTTGGGAGTCGGCTGGGATCACTCGACCCGGTCAACGCGAGCTAAAGCGGGTCATTTGCGAGATGGGTGGCAAAAACGCGATGATCGTGGACTCCGACGCCGATGTTGGTGAAGCAGTCGGCTATTCCATCTATTCCGCGTTCGGTTTTCAGGGACAGAAGTGCTCTGCGCTCTCGCGTCTCATTCTTCTTGAGGACAATTACAATCGCGTGATGGAGCGCTTGATTCCGGCCGCAGCGAGTCTGCGCGTTGGTAATCCTGAGGAACCTGGGATCATGGTGGGACCCGTGATCGATGAGGCCGCTTACAGGCGCATTCTGGATTATATCGAGGTTGGGAAGAGTGAGGCGACGCTCGCCTACCAAGCAAAAAATTTGCCGCCGCAGGGCTATTTCATTCCGCCAACCATTTTTACCAACGTGAAACCAAACATGCGTATCGCGCGCGAGGAAATTTTCGGGCCAGTACTGAGTGTGCTAAAAGTGCACGATCTCGATGAAGCCCTCGAAGTAGCGAACGGCACCGACTACGCGTTGACCGGCGGATTTTTCTCGCGCAGCCCAGCCAATATCGATCGCGTTAAAGCCCAACTGGAGGCGGGAAATGTCTATATCAATCGCTCGTGCACCGGCGCGATCGTAGGACGCCATCCCTTTGGTGGATTCAAAATGAGCGGCGGCGGCACCAAGGCCGGTGGCGAAGATTACCTCCTGAATTTCCTCATCCCTCGCGTGGTGACCGAAAACACCACACGCCACGGATTCGCGCCCGAAGAAACACCGGAATATCGCGACGAATTTCTGCCGGCCAAAAAATAAGCTCGTCCTAATTGCAGCGCAGCTGCAGCAGGCGCTAGGGGCGACCTTTGCTCAGCAACTTTACGACCGTCACAATCATATAGAGTACCGGCCAAGCGGAGGTCAGAATAATCGCTGCAAACGCCGCCATTTCCTTCGCTCGTTCGCGCGCGGCTTCGATACGGTATTCGCGTCCCAAGTTGTAAAAATTACTGAACTCCGAACTATCCTCGCCGTCGTAGGGAGAGAAATACCCACCGCGCCATCGGCCGAAACCGGAATGGAAAAAATAGTCCGTTTGCGGGAATCGCCCTTTGCCGCCCGTCGAAGGACTCCTCGGTTTCATAGCTTCTGACCCACAGCTCGCGTGTGAACCGCCAAGTATGATATCACGTTAAAAGAACGAATCAGCAGGAAAAATAGCTTTTCCGGAATGCAGGAAAGCGGCAAAAGACACAAACCCATGGAACTCAAAGCGACATTTTATCGCGCGGGCAAGCTGTTCGTGAGATTACTGTTGAGCTGTGTCGCGCGTATTCGCGTCATTGGCAGCGAGAATGTGAACCGCGCCGGTGGATTTTTGCTGGCGGCGAATCACATCAGTCATTTTGATCCTTTTCTCATATCGCTAGCCGTGCGGCGAAAGATCGATTGGATGGCGATGGCCGAATTTTTCCGATTGCCTATCGTTGGGTTGGCATTGCGTGCTGTCGATACATTCCCGGCGGAGCGGGACCGCGCTGATCGAAAGACAATTCGCACCGCGATCGAACGACTGAAAGACGGGCGCATCGTGGGCCTTTTTCCCGAGGGCGGCATTCGTGACGGCGTGCGGTCGCTGCTGGAAGGCGCGCCGCTTCGGCCAGGCGCATCGACGCTCGCGCATATGGCTGGTGTTCCGATTCTTCCGTGCGTAATCCTCGGCACCGATCGGTTTTACTCTATGAAAGGCTGGCTCCCACTGCGCCGTACTCCTGTTTGGATCGCGTTCGGTAAACCGATCTCGCATTCTCCTGAGTTCGAGAAATTCCAGACGCGCGAACGAATCGAATCCGAATTGGCTGACGCATTCAAAAGTCTGTACGCGGAATTGCGCCAGACATTCCAGCTCACGGCAGATGATCTGCCTCATCCACCACAGGAGCGGATGAAAGCTCGCCGTCATCCTTTGCGACGTGCCAGCGCAAAAACTGTCGATTCGCTGCTCTGCGCATCGCTGAATTTGCTTCACACCCGGCACCGGCTCAACGGGCACAGCCGCGAAGAGATGGAGCGCTATGTGGTGGGGTGCGAGCAACTCGCGCCGCAGGAGTATTATGCTACGCCGTGCGCCGGTCATTCTTCGAGTGACCCAGGGACAAGCCTGGCCAGAGTATTTCGGAATGGTGGCGCGAAGGTCGCATGGCGGAGCCCGGTCAACACAGCGTTTGCGGCCAACAACATTGCTCACGCCGAATTCTTTCCCTGCGCACAAGGCGCGACTGCGCCAACCGTGTTCCTGTTGCATGCGCTAATGTCCACCAAGCCTGTTGGCTATCGCCGTTGTGCACAGCGCTTCAACGAACTTGGCTGGAGCGCTTGTTTACTTCACTTGCCCTATCATTTTTCGCGTGTTCCGCGCGGCTATTGGAATGGCGAGCTGGCAATTACTTGCGATCTTGTCCGCAATGCAGAAGGGCTGCGTCAAGGTGTGATTGAACTGCGGCAGTTGATCGCTGGATTACGGGCTCACGGCTGCCGCGACTTTGGAGTGCTCGCCACCAGCTACGGCGGCTGGATTGGCGCCTTGCTCGCGACGGTTGAATCCGATCTTCGCTTCGTTGCGCTGATGGGTCCGATCGTAAACATCGAGCACGCGATCTGGACGAGTCCTGCGGCACGGCTGATTCGGCGCGAGTTGTATCGCGCGAATATCGAGCGGTCTCTCGTGTCTCGTCATTTTCATCTGAGTTCGCCATTGCACTGCCAGCCAGCATGTGATCCTGCCCGGGTTCTTTTCGTAACTGGTGAGTTCGATTCAATTGCGCCATCCGACGAAATCGAGGCGATCCATCAAAAATGGCGCGGCTCGGAACTATTAAGCGTGCGCCAGGGACATTTCGGCCATCGGATGATGCGCGAAACGATCGCACGACTGAAGGAGCGTGGGTTGTAATCAGCCGTCTTCTTCGATTGGCAAATTCTCATTAACATCTGGGCTTTAGCCAGTCAGTGCAGACGCGCAGTCGCAACAAGCCGTTTAAACGGCTTCAAGGGATTTCTCGGCGGTAGCACCGCGCTGAAGCGCGGTGTTAATAACAGTTATTGGATTCCAAGAAATTCCAGGGTCGACCCAAGGTCGCTGAATGCTGCCTCTGCAAGGACATTGTGCCCTTCCACTGACGCATGCCAGCCATCGATTGGGTGAAGTAATTCCGCGCGGCTAAGGTCAGCTGCAGCTAATGCATTGGAGTACCGCAGCTGGATGTTACCAGCAGACTCGATCTCCGGACTCAGCTCTTCAACCATTGTGCGCAGCTGTTCGTTTACCATCGAAGCGAGACGAACCAGGTTGCACCGGTAAGCTGGATGAAAAGAGACGAGGTATCTGTAAGTCGTTTCCAGGTACGGATACAGACGCCCGTTCGATTGTCGAAGACGTTCGGCCACCTCGCGGCCTTTGAAATAGGATTCGAAATCGATTAATCCGAACACGACAACAGCCACACGATGAGTTTCGGTTCGCGCGCGTCCGAGCAAGCGGCGCAGCTGACGCGCGTAATGTTGTCGGAACTGTTGGCATTGATGGTTCAAACGGCGCTCCGGAGCATTCAATTCATCCGGCGGACACCGCCATGCCCAGTCGACATTATTATGCCCGATAGAGATCAAAATCAGATCGGGAAAACGAACTCCTCGCAGCAGCCGATTGATTTGGCCAGAAAAACTGCGCGTCCCTAGGATGCGGCGAAAAAAACTTAATCGGCAATCCTCATGGTCCACCAGCGCGCCGATTCCGGCATATTCGATCGCAACGAAAGGCGTGATCTCTTCCAGTCTTTTGGAAACGCTGCGAACCTCCGGGTACGGAGAACCATGGGCGAGAAACCAATTCCTTCCACAGTGAGTGTGCGCGCGCCAGAAAGTGCTCCAGGGCGACGAGATGTAGATACCCATGCAGGAGCTGTCGCCAAGCATGGCAACGTGCGGTAGCCGAGCGACCAGTTGTTGTTTCGTGATCTCCCCATTTCGATGCGACAAGTAATCTGGGTGAAACTGCGATGCAGAATCAGCGAGTCGCTCTAAGAAATTTGAGCTGACCACCGGACCAGACTTCATAACCGGCTTCTCCTTTGCGATAATCGATCTTCAATTGTCCCAATCCATCGCGTCCAGCAAATGGCGAAACCGAGGATCGTCTGCGGAGAGCGCAGGCAACCATTCACCGATTCGGTCGCGCTTCCACCAGGCCTTGTCACCAATCGGCGCAAACTGATAGCGGTAAAGCCGTGCGCGGACGTAATGAGGTGGTGTATCGGGAAAGGGATTATTCGCGAGGAGCGAGAGGGTGCCGCGATCGTTATGCAGAAGTTTCCAGACAAAATGCATCGTCCACGGATAGTCGGCGGGTGAAGCCATCGCGGCGAACCAGATTTGCCAGTCGATCCGCGGTTGGTACGGCGCAATGAACGGCGGTCGCCGGTTGGGATCGCCCGGTTTGGCTTTGAACTCATATTCCTTCCATTTTGTATCGCCCGTAATTAGCGTGTCGTCCGTTCCCTCAAAAATAATTTCGTCGCGTTCGCGTCCGACA
>Ga0193735_1000171_pt1 | contig 20877 bp, 22 predicted proteins | sample U1m2metaG_FD_145080 | JGI IMG/M metagenome (GOLD analysis project Ga0193735, IMG submission 145080) | Soil microbial communities from a riparian zone of the East river system, Colorado, United States - U1m2 | ecosystem: Environmental > Terrestrial > Soil > Riparian zone | place: USA: East River... | reverse complement strand
AACCTGTGTTCTAAGCCGTTCCCACACTCCTAGCGGAAATTCATCGACTGCCGGAATACTCGGGACAAGCGAGATGCCCGCGCCTGCGCCTGTTGCTCCAAGATCAAACTGTTGTCCTACCCGGTGGTCCGGAAGTGCTCTGACTCGATTGGAAATGCGAAAGGAAGACTCTGTGGCCGGACGAGCTACCGGCTTGTCTGCGCTCAGAAAGGTATCAGGGAGAGGGTATGCTACAAACGTCCCCGATTTGGCCTTTGAACGGAGATAGCCTTCACCGTGAAGCTTCGAGAACGCAAGGTTGACCGTTAGTCTGGATATGCCCAAGTCGGCAGCGAGCGCGCGTGAGGACGGAAGCCGGGAAGCGCCATCGATAAAGCTGCCCGATCTTAGCTCATCACGAATCTGGCGATAAAGCTGCTGGTGAAGCGGTTCGGCGGATGCGCGATCAAGTCGAATCATCTCGAACGCGATGATTGAACGCCGGCGCCTTTTCTTTAGAAGCGGTTTCTTGTTGGACATGCCACTCATTGCGCTGCCTAAGGAATCCCCGCCTTTTGAAGTGACGACGCGAGTTTGACCAGACTTTCTCGAATCTGAGCCCGAGTCCAACCGGCGAAACCGAAGACGAACGCCGGCTTGGGCGTGGCTCGAATGCAGTAAAATGACAACGGCGAAGGTTTGACTCCAATCTGGAGAGTAACACGGCTAATCGCCGCGAAGTCTTCCTCGCGTTTCAGCCAGGCGACCATATTCAATCCACCCTCTGGAATCTGCAAAGTGAAACGATCACCGAGCAACTCATTGAATTGTTTGATAAAGACCTCTCGCCGTTCGGCGTAGATTTTTCGCATTCGTTTGATGTGACTGAGGAAGAATCCCTCGGTGATGAAACGCGCCAGCGTAGCCTGATCAATTGCGGACGAGTGTTGGTCCATTGTGCTGCGGATTTTCACCAACGGATCGATCAACGCCTCTGGCGCAACGACGTAGCCCAGTCGCAAGGAAGGATAAAGAATTTTACTCATCGTCCCGGCGTAAATGACGCGTCCGAAATCGTCGATCCCCTGCAGGCAAGGGAGCGGCGGTCCGCTAAAGCGGAACTCCGCGTAAAAGTCGTCTTCAAAAACAAAAGCACCGTGAGCGCGTGCAAAATCGAGCAGGGCTGTTCTGCGCTCGAAACTCATTGTCACGCCGAGCGGATATTGATGCGAAGGGGTCACGTGGATGATTTTTGGTTGCTTTTCCTTTCGCGATCGCGCGATCACAATTCCTTCGTGGTCCAACGGCTTCGGAACCACTTTAGCGCCTGCCAAAATAAAGACTCTGCACGCCTGGTGAAAACCGGGATCTTCCATCCACACAGGTTCGCCCGGATCCAGCAGGGCCATGGCGCTAATCAGCATCGCCTGCTGCATGCCTCCGACGATCAGAATTTGATCTGGATGACAGCGCGCGCCTCTAAAATCGCACAGGTACGTGGCAATGGCTTTGCGCAGGTCCGCGTCGCCACGGCTCGATGCATGCCGCAGCAGCTGAGTGCCCTTTTGCGCGAGCACCCGGGATCGCAGCCGTTCCCAAATATCGATGGGGAATTCATCGACTGCCGGGAGCCCGGGAACCAGGGAAATGCCCGCCCCGGCGCCCAGCGCTCCGAGATCAAATTGCGTCCCTGCACGTTGGTCTGGAATCGCTCTTACCCGGTCAGAGGTGCGAGCTCGATGCTCGACTAGCCGATATGTTTTCGATCCACCACGGCGGATTCCTCCCGCCGTACGGCGGCCGAATTTGTCAGCAGTCAAGAAACTTTCAGGGAGCGGATTCGCCACAAACGTTCCCGATCCGGCCTTCGAGCGGAGATAGCCCTCCGCGTGAAGCTTTGAGAATGCGAGGTTAACCGTCAATCTTGAGATTCCAAGGTCAAGTGCCAAGGCTCGGGAGGAAGGAAGCCGCGACGCGCTGTCGGTAAAGGTGCCTGATTTCAACTCATCGCGAATTTGGCGATAGAGTTGCTCATGCAATGGGTCGGTTGCCGTTCGGTCGAGCCGAATCATTTCGAACGCGATGATTGAACGTCGTCGCCGTTTCTTCAGAGCCGATTCGCTCCTGGACATGCCGATTTCCCCGGGTTCCTGCAATTCCTTTCAATTTGCACGCCTATTCCAAAGCGCAACTGGCATTATCGTCTTCTCTCAAGTGGTCATTGCTACATCAGACGATACCGAAGAGTTGATGTAGTATGTGGAAGGTTTGTGGTTCGTCGTCGGTCAAATATAATTCCAAGTCGTTCTTTCGATTTCTGCCGCTGATCTTGCTCCTGGGAATGGCGTTTTGTCCGCAGGCGCAAAGTGGCCAGGCAAACGTAGCTTATTTCGCAGGCGGTTGTTTTTGGTGCACGGAGGCAGTCTTTCTACAAGCGCCAGGCGTGACCTCGGTAGTCTCGGGCTACATGCAGAAAGCCGAGACCGTTCAAGTCACGTTTGATCCCGCTAAAACCAGCTACGACAAACTGCTCAATCTGTTCTGGCGGGCGCATGATCCGACCGAGGTCGATGCACAGGGGCCGGATACTGGAAAGCAATATCGCTCCGCCATCTTTTTCGTGGACGAACAGCAACGCGTAGCAGCCGAGAAATCGAAGGCACAGGCGCAAAAATCGTATTCAAAATCGATCGCAACCGAGATTACTCGAGCGGGATCGTTTCGTCCGGCGCCAGAAAATCACCAGAACTTCTGCCGGAAAAACCCAAACAATTCGTACGTCCGACAAATAATAGAACCGAAACTCAAGAAACTCGGTCTGAAGAAACCTTAAGCCAATGACCGATAATTGAGAGCTGCCTGAGAATGAAACCTTTGCCCTTGTTTCTGCTCTTTATTTTGCCCGTCCATCTCAGTCTGGCGGAAGATGCACAGGCCGCTCGAATCCGGCGGCAAATCGAGTCCACTCCGATGACGCAAAAGGTGACACTGAGTAATGATCAATGGCGAAAGGTCCTGATTCCCGGCCAATTTCAGGTCCTGCGTGAAGCCAAAACAGAGGCGCCATATAAGAACGCGTATTGGAACAATCACGAAAAGGGAATTTATCTCTGTGCCGGGTGCGGAAGTAAGTTGTTCAGTTCCGATACGAAGTTTGAATCGCGAACCGGCTGGCCCAGTTTCTATGCGCCGCTGGCCACGGACAAAGTAACGGAAACTACCGATACCAGTCATGGGATGACACGTGATGAGGTAAAATGTGCCCGCTGCGGATCGCATCTTGGGCACTTGTTCAATGATGGTCCCCCTCCAACACATCTCCGCTACTGCCTAAACTCAATGGCGCTCAAATTTAAGACAACGAAGGATCACTAGGCCTCGCTGAATGAACTTCTTGCAGCTGTTGTCAATCCAAGAGGCTATTCAAACGTTAACCAGAATTTAATTCAGGGGATGACCAAACTCAGGAGCAAAGGTGGAACCTTCAACGTCACAGATGGATCGCCGCGAGTTCATGCGGGTTGTTGCAACTCTGGGAGCCGCAATCAGCATGGGGTCTGAAACTTTATCGGCCAAATCGCCGCCCAGTAGAACATCAGTGAAGATCACCTGCTTTATTCGCTATCAGATTGATCCCTTCCAGAGGGACGCTTTTAAACAGTACGCGGAGAATTGGGGCCGCATCATTCCGCGATGCGGCGGACATTTGGTTGGATATTTTCTTCCCTACGAGGGTACCAACGATGTTGCCTGGGGTCTAATAGCGTTCGATAGCCTCGCCTCCTATGAGCGTTACAAAGCGCGCCTGAAGTCAGATCCAGAAGCACGGGAAAATCTTGCCATGGCGCAGGCTAAGCGAATAATCCTGCGCGAAGAGCGAAACTTTGTCGAGATCGTAGACGGCACATTCGGCGTGCCCCCGATCTGAAACGACTACCTGAATTCAACCGCGCTGAAATCTCGCTCCAGCGAGCTTGCCGGTGACTAGAGCACAAAAAGAAAAACACATGATGTCCTAAACACCGTAATTGATTCGTCGTAAAGATGAACGGAAACGAAATAACAGGTCAAAGACCATGAGCAAAAAAAACAAAACAACAGACGAGGTCGAGATCCGGACGGTAATCGACAACTGGGCAGCCGCGCTTCGCAATAAGGACGCGAACGAGGTGATCTCCCACTACGCGCCGCGTCTCGTCCACTTCTCTCTCGCCCCGCCACTGCTCTCGACCGCTTCAGATGCCAAGGGCCTCAATGCATGGTTTGCCACGTGGCAGGGGCCAATCGGGTACGAGATGCGCGACGTTACGGTAACGGCGGGTCATGATGTGGCGTTTAGCCACAGTCTTAACCGGATGCGTGGAACCAAGACCGACGGTGTAAAGGGCGATCTTTGGTTTCGCCATACGCTCGCTTTTGCGAAGATCAACGGTCAGTGGAAGATCGCCCACGAACATGAGTCGGTACCCTTCTACATGGATGGCAGCTACAAAGCCGCCGTGGATCTGAAGCCGTAGAGCGAAAATCCCGTGTGCCCAGCCTGTATAACAACGGCGCTGTTGACTGCAATTACCGCGAGCTCAACTGGTGGGTTAACAGCGTTGGCCTTGAAGAAACTTTGTTGGAAATCCAAGCGAAATCATCAAACCGAGGAGATCTCACAAAATGAAAATCGAAGTAACGGAACGCGAAAAAACAGATGTTAGCGGAGTTAGTCTCCATAAGACTGCGTCGAAAGCAGAGTGGCTGACTGCTCGCAAGGACTTGCTGAGACGTGAAAAGGAGCTAACGCGTCTGCGTGACGAAATAAGCCGGCATCGCCGCGAGCTTCCCTGGGTGAAAATCGAAAAGGAATACGTCTTCGACGCTCCGGAAGGTAAAGTCACCTTGGAGGAACTGTTCGACGATCGAAGCCAACTCTTCATCAAACACTTCATGATGGGTCCAGGCGCCGCGCATCAATGCGTCGGGTGCTCGCTTGAGGTAGATCATGTCGAAGGCCTGCTTGAGCATCTCGAAAACCACGATGTGTCCTATGTGGTCGTCGCCCGCGCGCCGATCGAAGAGATTGAGGTGGTGCGCAAAAGGATGGGCTGGCGTTTCCGTTGGGTTTCGTCCCACCACAACGATTTCAATTACGACTTCAACGTCTCTTTCAAGCCCGAGGCGGTCGCCGCAGGCCACGCGCTCTATAACTTTCAAGAGGCGCCTGAATGGGCAGCCGGGATCGAAGACCTTTCCGGCGACAGCGTCTTCTACAGAGACGAGTCAGGCCAGATTTTCCACACCTACTCAACGTATGGTCGAGGCGGCGAGCAATTTCTCGGCATTTACGGGTACCTCGATGTCATGCCAAAAGGACGAAACGAGAACGGGCCATATCACTCGCTGACAGACTGGGCTCGGCCCAAAAACATGTACGGAAAGGGTGGAATGGTCGAAGCGAACGGTCGTTATCACGCATCCACTTGCGGATGCGCCGTACACGAGTGAACCGGAAGGCGAAGACATGAACGAAGAGGCCGGATGACGCGAACGCTCCTTCTTCCGGGGCTTTATAACTCCGATCCCGGCCATTGGCAGAGCCGTTGGGAAGCGGGGGACGAGACCATGAAACGTGTTATCCAGGATGATTGGGAAACGCCACACTGCGCTGACTGGGTTGCGAGGCTCGATCAAACACTCGCGTACGCGGGTCCGGACATTTTGCTCGTGGCGCACAGCGCTGGATGCGCACTGGTCGCACATTGGGCAGTCGGCTGCCAGCAAGGACAGATTCGCGGAGCGCTTTTGGTTGCACCTGGCGACCCCGAGGCTCCGAGTTTTCCCGGTGACGCAACTGGCTTTGCGCCGATTCCCCTACTGCGACTTCCCTTTCCAAGTATTGTAGTTGCCAGTTCCAACGACCCGTACGTCACGCTGTCTCGCGCCCAAACGTTCGCGACAGCATGGGGCAGCGAGTTCGTGATGATCGGTGAAGCGGGACACATCAACAGTGCAAGTAGCCTCGGCGACTGGTCTGAAGGACTCGCGCTCCTAAACACTCTTCACAAACCCGCCGTAGAAAATCTCAGCGGAATTGGAGCACAAAAACAACTGCCCAAAGGAAGAACTTATGGAAGCGTTCCTCGATCCTATTCTCGCGCTGAATCTCGTCGCAGTAACGGCGATGTTTTACGTTTGCGGCAACCAACGAACGAAAACCATCAACGAATACACAAATAATATATGACTACAATAACCACACCCTTCTCAGGCGGATGCGCTTGCGGCGCGATTCGCTACGAATCCACAGCAGAACCGGTTATGATGCTTCACTGTCACTGTAGAGATTGCCAGCGGTCCAGCGGAGGTCCGTTTTCGTCTTTCGTCATTGTGCCAACGGAAGCTTTCAAGCTCTTGCAAGGCTCACTGCGCATTCATGACTCACCCAGTCAGGCGGGTGGCAAGACTCATCGAGGCTTTTGCCCTGACTGCGGCTCGCCAATTCAAGTCATGACTGACTCGCAGCCTCAGATCGTCGCGATCAGAACTGCGAGCCTGGATGATCCGAGCTGGTTCAACCCGCAAGTAGACGTCTGGACATCAGACGCCCACGCGTGGGACGAAATGAATCCGGCGTTGCCAAAGTTTGAAAAATATCCTCGATCTGGAGACTGAGCAGACGAACCTGACTAAACCTGAGCTAACGACGTAGCAATTATGGAGCTTAGACGTTTTCTTGAACTGAGCGCAGGTGCGGTCGCTTTGAGCGTTATCAACGGGTGCACGCGACACAAACCCAGCACGGACACCGCTCACCGGACGCTAACCGCTTCCGACTATCACGCTACGCGCCGCTTCGCCGAAACGAAATTTGGCCGGATCGCTTACGTCGAGCGCGGCACGGCAGATGGCGCACTCTATCTCCACGGATTTCCGCTTAACAGCTTCCAATGGCGAGGCGTGCTTGATCCGCTCTCAGTTCATCGGCGTTGCGTTGCCCCCGACTTCCTCGGGCTTGGGTTCACGGAGGTTAGCGAAAATCAGAGTGTCGCTCCGAATGCTCAGGTAGAGATGCTTGTTGCACTGCTCGACTCGCTCTCGATCGAGTCCGTTGACCTGATCGCGAACGACAGTGGCGGAGCGGTCGCGCAACTCTTCGTCGCGCGGTATCCGCAGCGTGTACGAACGCTGCTCCTCACTAACTGCGACACTGAACCAGACAGCCCTCCGTCCGCTGTTCACCCGGTCATCGAGCTGGCACGCGCCGGCAAGTTCGCTGACGAGTTCCTTGTTCCTTCGGTCGCCGATAAGGCCCTCGCCCGCTCTAAGAAAGGTGCTCTCGGAACTCTCTGCTACAGCAAACCGGGCAATCCGACCGACGAGGCAATTGACTACTATCTCGGCCCCCTCGTAAGCTCGCCTCTCCGCAAGTCGCAGGCTAACGCGTACGCTGTTGCGCTGGCCCCCAACCCGCTTGCAGGCATCGAAGCAGAACTCAGGCGGTGTACGATTCCGACGCGCATTGTTTGGGGAACTGCTGATAACATCTTTTCTTCTGCGAGTCCCGACTATCTCGATCGCACTTTCCCACACTCTCGCGGCGTTCGCCGCATAGTGGGCGCAAAGCTCTTCTTCCCCGAAGAGTATCCGGAGTTGATCGCGGAAGAAGCACTCACCCTCTGGCGCGCATAACACAACAAACCAAACGAATAAAGTTTGAAAAGTATCCTCGATCTGGAAATTGAGCAGACTAAGCCTAACAAAACTTAAACTAATGACGTAGGATAATAGAACAAAGAAAAACATTATGCCTAAAACCAAAGACCATGAACACGGAAAAGTGAAAGCAAAGAAACGATGACCAAGCATAAGACTGGAACACGTGAAGAATGGCTTGCGACCCGCCTCGAGCTACTCAAGGCTGAGAAGGAACTGACGCAGCGCAGCGACGAGCTCGCACGACGGCGGCAAGAGCTGCCTTGGTTTCGAATCGACAGGGAGTACCACTTCGAGACCGAGGAAGGAAAAGCTTCTCTAGCTGATCTCTTCAGAGGACGCTCGCAACTTCTCGTCTACCACTTCATGTACGGGCCTGATTACAAGGCAGGGTGTCCGTCCTGCTCTGCGATCGCGGATGGCTTCAACGGCATCGCGGTCCACCTGGCCAACCACGACTTGATGCTCTGGGCGATTTCGCGCGCTCCGCTTGCGACGCTGAAGGCTTACAAACGGCGGATGGGTTGGGGCTTCCCATGGGCGTCCTCGCAGGACACCGACTTCAACTTCGACTTCGAGGTCGCGTTCACCCAGGAGCAACAGCGCTCCGGCAATATCGTGCACAACTATCGCAAGGCGGTGTTCGAGCTCGCGCAGGCCTGGAAGGCGGCCGGCGGCAAGGATGTGGCGCTCGGCGGTGGCGCCAACGTCGCGCAGCAATATCTCGCGGCCGGCCTCATCGACGAACTGGAGATTCACATCGTCCCACTTTTCCTTGGTAGTGGCGTCCGCCTCTTCGACAATTTCGATGGACCCAACGTGAAACTCGAGTCGATCCGCACGATCGCGGGGCCTGGTGTCGCGCACCTCAAATATCGCGTTCTCAAATGAGTGTAATGAACAGAATCCATCCAGGCGAAGCAGCTCCTGTTTCGAAGGCAATGCTCTGGGCCGGGCGCATCATGACCGCGCTGTCTGTGTTGTTCTTGCTCATGGACGGCATCATGAAACTGATGAAACCGCAGCCTGTCGTGAAAGCGACGGTCGAACTGGGATATCCCGAGGGCGTAATCATGGGCCTCGGGATCGTCCTGCTGGTTTGCGTAATTCTCTATGTTGTTCCGCGTACGGCCGTTCTCGGCGCAATCCTGTTGACCGGTTATCTCGGTGGCGCCATCGCCACCCACGTGCGCGTCGGCAATCCCTTGTTCAGCCACGTCCTGTTTCCCGTCTATCTCGGCGCACTGATTTGGGGCGGGCTTTTCTTGCGCGATCGGCGCCTGCGCGAATTCATTCCGTTGCGGCGCAATTTCGAGCGCGGCTCAGTTTGATTCGATGAAAAAGCCGAGTGGTATGGAAAACTCAGCTAGCATTAAGGTTTTTGCTCAAAGACCCCGTGAGGCGCTACGCCCGTTCGTCAAGCGCTTCCTCGTACTTGAGTTTCCCGCAGCGCACAAGGATTCATACCTGCCGATTACAGGCATGTTGGCTGGTTTTTGTTTCAAGGGCCGCTGTATCCTAGACGGGAAGACAAAGGTTCCGATAGCAGCCGTGACCGGTTTGTCGGACCGCGCACGACACTATGAGCACAGTGAAAACAGCGGGGTGGTCTTGGCTGCGTTCACCGCACCGGGAGCCGCAGCGCTCCTCCGTCATCCGGTGGATGAATTTTTCAACGACGCGGTGGCGTTGGACGATATTCTTGGCAATTCCAGCGAACTGAACCGAATCCACCAGCGCCTAGCCGAAGCCCCGAATCACGCGCGCCGTATTCAGGCGGTGGAGGACTTCCTGGTTGCACGTGTCGGCGACGCCCAACCGGATAGTTTCGTTTCGGCTGCCGTGTCAAAGATCGAAGAATTACAGGGAATACTCTGCGTCGAGGAACTCGCCCGGCGCGTCGGGCTTAGCCAGAGCGCCTTGGAGCGGCGTTTTCGCAAAGTCACGGGGGCATCGCCGAAAAAGTTCGCCTCCATCGTGCGGCTGAGGCATGTCGTGCGTCTGCGCGCGAGGGGAGCCGATCTTACGTCAATTGCCTTTGCAGCGGGCTACTGCGACCAGTCTCATTTTATTAATGATTTCAAGCAAATCACGGGGTTTGCCCCGAAGTTCTTCTTCCAACGTATGGCTGTCAGCAAAAACGCCGAATTTTTACAAGTCGGCGAGGTGTGGAGATCGTAAATATGAAGCCATTATGAAAACAAAAACCATTCTGATTACTCTCACATCACTCGCTGCCGGCGCCGTTTTCGCGTTCGATCCACCTCCGGTGGGTAGCGCAGCCCCGGATTTCTCGCTCGCCGATACGAAAGGCGAAACGCACTCGCTCTCGCAATACAAAGGCAAATACGTAGTGCTCGAATGGTTTAATCCCCAATGCCCATTTGTGAAAAAACATTATGGCAGCGGCAACATGCAAAAGTTGCAGGAGCAATATACCAGCAAAGACGTCGTTTGGCTGACGATCAATTCCAGCGCACCCGGTACCTTGGGGGCCCTTACTCCCGAGCAAGCCGAGGAAAAGATGACGGAATGGAAAACGCATGAGACAGCGTTGCTTCTCGATTCGGAAGGCAAAGCCGGACGCGCGTACGGGGCAAAGAATACTCCGAACATGGTCGTGATTAATCCAGAAGGAAAAATCGTTTACGAAGGCGCAATCGACAACAAAGCCACGCCGAATCCAGCCGATATTCCGAGTTCGACCAACTACGTCAAAGTCGCCCTCGACGAATCGTTAGCAGGGAAACCCGTGACGACATCGAGGACCAAACCGTACGGTTGCGCAGTCGAATACAAATAATTCTTTGGAGATTGACCAGTCTGGCCGGTGATGCCTGGAGACACGAATTTCACGGATTCACACCAATTGACGCACGGTTGGCCCAAGCCTCAGGATATTCGCGGCCATTCGAACGCAAATGAGATTTCGACGAATGTCCTGAATCGCCAGTTCCGTTCGTCACAGTAATGAAAACCAAAGCACAGCCAAAATAATGACGACAAACAATACAAGCACTATCCGACTTCACCGAGTAATCCGAGCGACGCCGGAGAAAATCTATCGCGCGTTCCTTGATGCGGACGCGATGGCCAAATGGCTTCCGCCGAATGGATTCACCGGAAAAGTTCACCAGATGGACGCAAAGGTCGGCGGCACCTACAAGATGTCGTTTACCAATTTCACTACCGGCAAGAGCCATTCCTTCGGTGGAACCTATGTCGAGCTGAAGCCACAAGAGCGCATTCGTTACACAGACAAATTCGATGACCCGAACCTGCCCGGGGAAATGCAGACGACCATAACTCTCAAGAACGTGTCCTGCGGAACGGAGTTGAACATTGTGCAGGAAGGCGTCCCCGGCGTCATACCGGCGGAGGCGTGCTACCTCGGCTGGCAGGAATCGCTGACCCTTCTATCGAAACTCGTTGAGGCTGAGATTCCAGACTAGACTATGGATGTCATTGGCATCGCATGATTAGGCAGAGCTGCAGCCACCGCGCTGCTTGTCACACCGAAGCACAGCGAAGGCGCATGCGCCGTCCGCGATATGGGCGGGCAGTAATAGGTAGAAGAAAAAGTCACGATAGTGAACTGTTTCATCCATTACGAAATCGCGAGAGAAAGCGACTGATGCCACAATCGTAGTATGCACTTGGCAGGACCGAATTTCTCGCGGGCTTCCGCGATAACGCTTCTCATGATCGGGTCATTGGCTGCGCACACCGCGCCTTACGATTCGGCGAAACCGCTGCCAAAGGCGACGTTGTTTGCGCCCGGCATCATCTCCACCGGCGACTACGAATCGCACGCGACCTTCACGCCCGACGGCCGCGAGATGTATTTTCTCAAGATGGCGCCAACCTTCTCGCGTTGGTCTATCTTCGTCTCGCGCTACAAGGACGGCGGTTGGTCACCGCCGGAGGTCGCACCGTTCTCCGGTCAATACCAGGACGCCGATCCTTACATCACGGCTGACGGAAAACACTTCTACTTCATTTCCGATCGTCCCGTAGAGGCCGGTGGAGGACGCCAGTCGCATCACGACATCTGGGTCATGGACAAGACGGACTCAGGCTGGAGCGCGCCGCGTCATCTGCCAGCACCTATCAACAGCGATGCCGACGAGTTTTATCCGATCGCGTTAAAGAACGGAACTCTCTATTTCGGGTCGCAACGCAAGGAGGCCAACGGCGTAGGCGACATCTATCGCGCTGCGCCACAGAAGGGCGGCAGCTATGCGGTCGAGAATCTCGGCCTGCCTGTTAATACCGGGGCAGGCGAGTACGAAGCCTTTGTTACCGAAGATGAGCGGCTGATGTTGCTCGCGATCACGAGGCGACCCGACTCTCTTGGCGATATAGACCTTTACGTCTCTCACAAGCAAGCCGATGGCAAATGGAGCGAGCCGGTCAATCTCGGACCCGAGATTAATTCGCCCGCACGCGAGCTGTCACCCAAACTCACGCCAAATGCCAAATACCTGATCTGGATGAGTTGCCGCGAGCCAGCGCTGCCTGCCAAACCACAGCGGCGAACCACGGCCGAGGTGTTGCAAGAATTGCACGCACCTGGCAACGGACTTGGGGACATTTTACCAGATCGATGTCTCTGCCGTGCCAGCGTTAAAACCGCCAACGAAATAGATGCGACGCCGATTATGATGATTGCACATTGGCTCTCTGCTCTGCGCCACTCGGCCTGGTGCATGGCCACGTAAAAAAAGATAAACGCCGCGGTCCGCAACGACGGTTCCCCGCATAATGTTCATCGATAGCTGATCATTCACACACCGAAACACGTTCGCGCCAACTGGCCTTGTAAGACTTTGCTAAGTGGGTCTTGTGACTCAATGGATCACTGCGACCTCTAAGTGAGTAAGGGTGCGAGTAAGAGCAAGAATACGAGCAGGAATCATGAAAGGGACCTTAGCGTGATGGGACGCCTCAAACCGATTCTATCCCCAGTCTATGCGGCTGCTTGGATCCCAGGGATTGCCGCGCTGAGCCTCAGCGTTGGATTGCTTCGTGCGGGTGATTCGGTAGAGAGTCACGCTGACGGCGGTCGGCCAAGCACGACCCCTGTCAGTTCGACGCAGCCGGGTGATGCGGCCACCGCTTCTACCCGCGATGAGTCGGCCACACAAGACTCTGCGCCGACCGAGGAAATACGCAAAGAACTGCTTGAGGCGAGGTCAACTGCTTGGCGCGCCTTTTTTCAAAAGGATCTGACCGTGCTCGAGCAGATCCTAGCACCGGAGCTCATCGCGATCCAGGAACAGGCGGAGCGATGGGATAACCGCGCCAGCCTCCTTAAGATGGCGCAATCAATGAAGGAGCGCGGCGTGCAACTCACGCGCCTGGAATTCCCTCGCACTGAGATTCAGTTGTTCGGCAACACGGCTATTCTTTACTACACCTATGTGATGGAACAGAGGCTCGGCGACGAGGCGGCGGTCGACTCGGGACGCGGCACGGAGATTTTCGTACACCGCGACGGCAAGTGGATCGACGTCGGCTGGCATCTCGACCAGGGCGCGTTTCAGCGCAAGAACGGAGCATGGATCAGGCTCGGCCAGCCGGTTCCCGAGCCCCGTTCAGCTCCTTCCCGACCGCCACAGTGATCGTTCGGCCCAGATTGGCCGGAATCACCGACCTGAGCTAACAACGCTGCAGACAAAGTGGCCTTATGGAGGTTGAACTAACTGGATCTTGTGACCCAATTAATCACTGCCACTGCTAAGCGAGCAAGAGTGCGAGTGAGGAAGAATACAAGCAGGAATTAAGAAAGGAACCTCAGCGTGATGAAAAATCTTAAACCCATTCTATACGCGGGCGCACTTGTTGGCGTGCTCGACATCACGGCGGCCTGCATCAATGCACGCGTTGCGTACGGCCTTGGACCGGTGCGCGTGCTGAAAGGCGTCGCTGGTGGTTTGCTGGGCCGAAGTGCACTTGAAGGCGGATTCGCAACAGCTGCCTTCGGTCTCGCGATGCATTTTACGATGGCGCTGACCGTCGCGGCGATTTTCTACGCACTAAGCCGGCGGCTTCCACTGCCCCAAAAGCTTTCGGGAGTCGTGGCTGTGGGACTGCTTTACGGAGCGACGGTTTTTGCGGTTAACAACTTCGCAACGGCACCGCTCCTGTCATGGGTTCGCAGTCTCTATCTGCATACGCCAATCTTATTCAAGCCACCGATGGGCTGGTGGCAGCTGATCATTCATTTGTTCTGCGTGGGCCTGCCCATTGCGCTGGTAATGCATCGCTACGCTCCAGCAACTGCACGCATTAATCGCTAAAAAGTAGCAGTTTCGCCTCGGATCGTCCTGCACTGCGTATCCAAAGTGGCCTTATCGAACCACGCCGACTGGACATTGTAAAGAGGGCCGCGATCGAGAACTTGGCTGAAGTGTTCACTGCAGCCATGAATCCGAAGACGGTTGGTTTGATTGTAACCGAAGAGATGGCCGCGGCCGATCTGATGGGTCCCGCCGAAGTTTTTTCACGGGCAACAATTGGAAGGAGTGACCAGCCGCAAGCACGCGAATCCCGTTGTTACCGAGTGATGACGATTGGTATCAGCGCAGAACCATGCGTGACAGAGTGCGGTATTGTCGTCAGGCCAGACGTTGACCTCGAAGAGGCGCCGCCGCTTGATACTGTTTTTATTTGCAGCAGCAGCAGATTTCACGACGAAAAACTCAACAGGAGGCTCCTAAAATGGCTAAAGCAGCGGGCACCGAATACGCGACGCATCGCAGCTCTTGGAAGAGGTATCTACGCGCTTGCAGCAACCGGGCTCCTAGATGAGCGCCAGGCGGTGATCCATTGGAGGTTTGCAAAAGATGTTGCTTCGCGATTTCCCAAACTCCGTGTTAATCCCAATAATCTCTTTGTTAAAGACGGTCCTTTCTACACATGTGCGGGTGGGACCTCAGCCATCGATTTCGCGCTTGGCTTGGTTGAGGATGATTACGGTTGTCATGTCGCGTTGGCCCTGGCGCGCGAATTGGTTGTTCACGTTAAGAGATCAGGTGAACACGAACAGTACTCTGAAGCTCTGAAGTTTCAGATCCAATCGTCTGACCGTTTTGCTGATCTTCCCGCGTGGATCCTCTCTCATCTCAGCGGCGATCTTTCCATAGACGTTCTCGCCCAAAGAGCGGCCATGTCCCGCCGTAACTTCACTCGCTTATTCCACGATGCCTTTGGCAAAACCCCTGCTCAATTTGTCGCGGAAGCGCGCATTGCCGAAGCGCAGCAACGATTATTGGTTCCTCGCAACAGCATTGAAAGCATTGCTCACTCTCTTGGATTCCGAAGCGCAGATGTTTTCAGTGTGGCTTTCGAGCGGTGCACGGGCATTCGACCACGAATTTACCGCGCCCTGAGGCGAGCTCCTAAAGTCAATGGTTCAGCCAACGTGGAGCCTCACAAATCTGCTGCGCGCGGAAGATCCACTGTACTGCGCGCTGCATAGAACTTATCACAAACGCGCTGTGCTGTAGCCACGGCAAAGCCGGCCCGCTGTGGCGGGTGTCGCCGTACTGCCGTACGTAACACTGCCGGCGGAGCGCCTCGACACAGCCAGGCGGCTACAACATTCACGAGACCTGTTCTAATGTCACTCGCAGTTGAGAGACGCCTCGCCGTCTGCGCGGGTCAGGATAACAAAGAGGCAGCCCATGCGGGCTGCCCCTTTTGTAACCTAACTAACGGAGAAACCTAGAATCTCTTCTTTAGCCCGACGTACCAGAAGCGGCCTTTGATCGTTGTAAGCGATTCGTCGTAGCCGTTTTCAAAGTTGCCAGCCACAAACGGTGGGTCTTCGTCGGTCACGTTCTGCATACCAAGTGTAACCGTGGTGTTGTTAAGCCACCATTTCCAGTTATTGCAGCCGTATTCAGCCGTGGAAACTGGGACGACATTCTTTTCCTTGCCATCATTCATCTTCACGTTCTTGCCGCCGTCCTTGGCAAAGCCAGGCACTTCTGCCGGCGCAGGCGCCGGGAAGTTAAACGTATAGTTCAGGATCAGGTCGAACGTGAGCCAACTATCCACTTTGCGCGCAAACGGAGAGTCCTCGCCGGTTACGGGATCGGTTCTCGGTGTGTGCGGGTTCGAACCCACCAGATCGATATTGTCGTCTTCATACTGGCCAATCCAGTGAACAACTGCCCCAACATCGAGACCACCCAACCATGTATCAGCCGGGCCATCGTAGAAGATACTGAAATTGGCCCGGTTCCGTGGCAGCGAGCTGGTCAGTGTGAATGACGTGGACAAAAACTCACCCGCGATACCAAAAGGTTTTATCCCAGGTGCGGGCTGAAGTTCGGCCCGGGACAACCAGGTGCCGTTTACCGTCGTCGTCAACCTGCCCCAATCGCCATGGCCGAAGATCGTCGAATCCAGGATATAGATCGCTTCGTAGTCCAGACCTTCGAAAATCGCCCCGGCCAGGTTTTCGTTAGGGTCGATGACCAGGTTGATTGGGCCAAGCTCACCAGGAATGGTACTCGGCCCACGTTGCACTAGGTCAGTGCCGGTAAAGTTTTGGATGACGAACTGCGCGCCGAGGGTCGCCACGATGTCGCGCATGTCGATATGCCACCAATCTGCGCTCAGCGTCAGGCCCTTGATCCATTTCGGGCTATAGACCGCTCCGTAGGTCCATTCATAGGCCACTTCTGGGTGCAGATTTGGGTTTCCAGAAATGCGTTCCTCGACCTGCGGATCAGTCTGAGACGAAAATGGATCGACCACCAGCGGGAAGGCCTGTTGGCCTGCGGGCGAAAGTTCGATCACTGTCGGCGCATGGAACGCTTCGGTGTAACTCCCCCGCAGCGTCAATGCCCCGATATACTTCGGATCAAGCGGCTGCCAGCGCACAGAGAACTTTGGTTTCTGAGCATTATAGGTGCTGTGCGCCGCTGGCGTGTTCGAACTTAACACCGTAGAAGTATTCTGGCTGTACCATTCCTCCCGTTCGGCGAAATCAACTTCGAAACTGTAGAAGCCAGGGAAGTTCCATGTAGGGCTGGTGAACGGCACGCGCACTTCCTCGTAGATACTCCAAACATCCCTGTTCACCCGCGAGCCTTCGCTGTCGGTAGAGCCAAGCGAGCTAAACGTCGTATTCAGCGAGTCGGGCTTGCGGTCCCATCTCTCACCGTGATACTCGCCACCGATCGCGAATGAGACTGGCCCGGCAGGTAAATTAAACAGGTCGCCGTTAAACGTGGCGTAAGCCAACGGCAACTCATAGGTGGCCGTGTTATGCAGGTTGACATAAACCCGGGTCCTTGCCGCATTCGAGTTGAGGCCTTGGGAGCCAAAAAATGGATTAAACGCCGTGGCTGGGTTCGTATCCAGCAACGCGTCGCGCAGACCGGGCGCGCTGACGTTGCCCAGGGCCAAGTTCTGGCCCTCGTTGCGAGCGTAACGGAAACCCGTCTCCCAGTTCCACGTCTTGAAATAATCGCCAAATTCACCCATCTCGCCTTTCAACCCCACGTCAAAGAGGTAATCCCAGTAGGTAAACTTCGCGCTTCTCACGCCGGTGTCGTTAACGCCGCGAAACCGAACCCCCGTGGTGACAGGCACTAATTCCCCACTGGGCGATATCCAGGTCGCGTCAGCCACCGTGAATGGGTTAAATGGATTTTGAATTGGCACACTAATGCCACCCGCGCTACCACTGACCCCAACGGCCTGCCCAGGATTCTTAAACACGTCAGGCAGGAACGGTACAGCAGCCAGCGATGCATCAAAAAACGATCTCGCAACCTTGAAATCGGCAAATATCGTCAGGTATTTGTCGCAGATATCCCGGGTGAACGAACCATAGAACACCTGGCGATCTGCCGGAGGCAGTGCCGGCGTGATAGAGGCGAAGTTGTAGGCCTGATAGTTCCCGTCTCCCAACAGACCGGGAACCTGCATTCCAGGCACGGCCCCCGGAGGAGTATAAAATGGAGAGGTCGCGGCGTTGGGGGCCGAATGGGGCGTCGGCGAGTTCGCGCTGAAAAACAACTTGGGGATCAACCGGAAAGTCTGCACTCTGCCAGGGAAATTGCTGCTGCGAACGTCGAATCCGCCAAACCGCCTAAAATTCCCATTGCTGGAGATGTCGCGGTCACGGCTGAACAGGCCACCAGTGCGCTGGTAGAAATCGGCGATCACTACGATGTCGGTCTTGTCATCACCCGTGCCGGCTTTCAACCACGCTTCCCATTCGCCCATGTCGTTGGACGCTCCCAGGTTTGTGTTCCCGTAAGTGCCACCGATCTCCAGACCGCGGAATTTATGGATCAGGAAGAAGTTGACCACGCCAGCCACCGCATCGGCTCCGTAAACGGCCGAGGCGCCATCCTTGAGGATATCGATGTGATCGATCATGGAGAAGGGAATGAGCTGGATGTCGTAACCACCGAATATTGCAGCGGGCGCGATCCGTTTGCCATCTACGAGAATGAGAGTCTCTTTCGGCAACAGGCCCCGCAGGTTGAGTTGCACGGTACCATCACCGCCATTGCCCATGTTCTGGTTAACCGTGCCGCCCGATTCCTGAGGTATGAAGGTGGTGAGGTCCGTGGCGTTACGGATACCCAGTTTCTCGATGTCTTGCGGGCGGTAGGTGTCCACCGGGTTCGGGCCGGTCTCTTCCGCCGTGGGAATATTCGAACCGGTCACGATCACGCGCTCGGCCTCAGCCGTGGGCGCCGGCGCACCTGGCTGAGCGGGAACGGCCGGTGCGGGCAACTGAGCGAATGCGTTTGATGCAAAAAATAAAGGTAGTCCAACGCTCGCCGTGAAAGCGACGCGCACGAACTTGGTCAGCACTTTTTTTGTCATTAGTTTCTCCTTATGGTTTTGGGTTGCTATGTGCGGATCGCGCACATCAGGCGGTATAACTCGGGACGCAGTTTTCTCCCTAGGCCAAAGAAACGAGGGTTTGGGCAACTCCTTATTTTAGGACCTCGATTGAGTAGCCTGCGGGTTCCCGTGACCGCGATTGCCATGGAGGAGCGCGTGTTAGGCCTCAGACGCGCGCTGCGTCAACCAGCCGCGTCTGCATTCGGGTTTGAACCCCGAAGATGCTACCGAAATTAGCTATCGTCTGCGGTGCGCCACTGCCGCTTGCCGCAACAGATCGCAGCGCGACATCCATAGACATGTCCCTAAGTCTGTAAGTTTGAATCGAATCAGCTAACTCTGCTCTGGAGACAGTACGATTAGTCAGGCATGTCAGATGCCGAATTGGGGAGTTCCACTAGCTCAGTTACCGAGCCATTAGGAAATTTCTCTTTCACTAGAAACCGTGGAGCCTGTTTTGTGACGAACACTTCATACGTCTCAGCGCCGCTACGCTTATCAATTCGGTATGAGACACGCACTGTCTCAAAGGAGCCTGCCGGGACTGCGGTCGTCTCACTTTTGCCGATTCGTACGCTGACAAGCGAGTTTCCCGTCCCGGCATCATAGACATGAAATTTGAATTCATGCCCCTCGACATATTCCTTGAAAGCCATGACAGCGGCCCAGTCTATGCGCTGATCCACGGTGTCATCAGCTATCGCCTCGTCCACTTCACGTTTCTTGAACGGTTCTTTCTGAGAAGCTATGAACCCAGTCACTCGATTGCCCTGGTAGGACAGGTCAAACGCGGTGCGTGCCGCGCTGCCTTGCCCGAAACTGAGCTTTGCTGACACTGGAGCAAACGTTGGCGAGGCGACGGCCTCCCAGGATTGGCTGAAACTCCCTAACACTAGGTTTGAGAACACATAGTTTCGCGAGTCGGCGGATCTGCGAATCTGAATCCGGCTTCGGCCAACCTCCTTGCCGTCCACTAACGTTCGGAAAGAAAAGGATCCGGTTTGAAGCCTTCCCACGTCAAGATCGGGCCGCGTGTCTTGTCCACTGGCTATCGCCAAGACTAGAGATACGATGGCTACGAAGCACATTACGTTTTTAGTATGGGAACCGGCGCGGTGTTGCTCCAGTTCTTCAACATCGCAATACTTAACACATTCTGGCCGTCTTTCACCAGCATCGTCGTGCACCTGTTAGCCGCTATGTTTCAGTTTGCACGGATTATTCTGCTACCGCCGGAGGCATAACAGCCACCCAGACTAACGCGTGGTTAGTCATCGCGCTATCTTAGCCGTAGGTTCGGCTGCGCCTCGCGCAAAACGTTCTACGCTTGCGCGGACTGATCGCCGCCAGGTTTCCCGCCAAGGCTTTGCAAGAGTGATGGCAACAAAGCAGCAAGCCCTTGCTGAGTATTGGCATTAGGATCCACCTTTCCGGCTGGCGTCAGCTTGTCCACAATCTTGGGCAGGTATTCAGCCAGGAATTGCGAGGCAAGATTGGGGTCCACTCCCATTTTAGTTGCGATGGCACGAATTTGATCGGAACCAAGTGCCTCTTGAACTTGGTTGGTGGAAACAGGCTGGTTTTCGCCCATGCCAACCCACGACGAGAATGCGTCACCCTGGCCGCTCTGTGAAAACTTACTGGCCAGGCCTTGCAGGCCTCCACTCTGTGTGAGAAGGCCGCTGAGAACGCCTAGAAGCGGATTCGCTTCACCGGCTCCGGACGGTTTCTGAGCTCCACTAACTGCACTGAGTATCGAATCAAGTAATCCCATAATTTTAATGCTCCTTTAGTTTACGTTTGTTTTTCGAATAAAGATTGAGGACGCGCCAGTCTCCCCGAGGGAAAGTATCGAAGCGGACTGAACATAAAAAAGTCAATTCAGCGGTGAGCGCGCACGCGTCTTACTTGTCAGTGGAAGACTCGTCGTATCCGTTACCGTGAACTGCGAACTCCATTTGTTCGGTGTCGTGAAGGCGGCCGTAATCCACGGTGAGCCGGCCGCCGCCGTCTTCGGTGTAAATTTCGACAAAGCGATGTCCGAATTGAACATCGCGCCAGCTGTAATCCTTTTGCGTTTGAACTGCGGCCGCAATGACCGGATCGATTCCAACCACCGAGACAATAAAGAGGACCCGGCTGGATTCGAGCGACTCGGGGGTTGCGCCAAAGAGAGGGCTCGTTTCATCGATCGTGTGTCGCAAAGTTAAGGCGGCCGGGAAAACCGTGAGCCGATCGAAATGTAGTTTCAAAACGTAGAAATACCTGAAATCGCCACCCTCGACCAACGGTTCATCGCGCGAAAACATGATCCGA
>Ga0193735_1000170_pt1 | contig 20911 bp, 21 predicted proteins | sample U1m2metaG_FD_145080 | JGI IMG/M metagenome (GOLD analysis project Ga0193735, IMG submission 145080) | Soil microbial communities from a riparian zone of the East river system, Colorado, United States - U1m2 | ecosystem: Environmental > Terrestrial > Soil > Riparian zone | place: USA: East River... | reverse complement strand
GTTGCGGGATTACCTTTATTTTCCCCTGGGTGGAAATCGCCGGGGGAAGGTGCGAAGTTATCTCAATCTATTCATCGTGATGTTCCTGGGAGGGCTGTGGCACGGAGCGGCTTGGAGTTATGCGGTGTGGGGAACGTTTCACGGAACGGCTTTGGCGGCGGAAAGATTCTGCAAGAGCCGGATTCGGCTGCCGCAGCACTGGCTCGTCGACGTTCTGTGCGGGTCGGCGGTATTTTCTTTTGTAACTTTGGCCTGGCTGCTCTTCAAGTTGCCAAGAATCGAGGATGTTTTCGCGTATCTCGGGGCCATGATGCACAATTCCGGCGCAACCCGTTATCTAATTGTTGCCTGTGTTCTAACGTATTCGGTGCCAGTGATCCTGTATTATTGCTGGAACTTGCTGCAGCAGCGCCTGCCTGCACAGATTCGGAAATACGAATTCCTCGTTTTCGGTGTTTTGCTGGTCGCAATTGTATTGAATAGCGGTTCACCGCAGAAGTTTATTTATTTCCAGTTCTAAGCAGTCCCCTTGATGATTAAGAAATCATTGCTTACTGCCCTGGCGATACTTGGAGCCTACCATCTCGCGTTGCCTCATCTTTCGCACAAGTTTTACCAGATCCTCGGACAACAACGAGGAAACTATAACCTGGCGCAGCACTATGTTTTGGACGTCCCAAGCGGGAGAAATGTTATCGTCGGCTCCTCGATCGCGAATACGCTTAATGACGGACTTTTAGGCAACGGTTACCTTAAACTGACTTTTCCCGGTGGCAGTATCTTTACGGCCTTGGAAATGGTCCGCCAATCCGAGAAACGACCGCGAGTCGTCTTGATCGAGACGAATCTGCCTGGGCGAGACGCGGATAAAGAGCTTTTGCACGATCTTTTCAGTCCATTGCTGCTCGCGCTCCGTCGTCATTCGGGAATCTTCAGAGAAGAAGGCCGTCCCTCAAATTTCATCGGCGGGATGGCCGAAGCTTTTGTCCGGAGGGGCTGCCAAATTACCTCGCGAGCTCTCTACGGGAACGGAGCTTTAGTCGGCTCAGTCGCGACGGAAAGTCTGCCTCCGGCCGTTCTCTCGAAATTGCTGCGCATCGAACGCGAAGACTGGGACTCCAAACCTCCGGCGACACTGCTGACGAAACAAACGAATGAGCTAGGTGACTACGTCGACGCGTTAGGCCGCGATGGGAGTGTCTGTATACTTTTTGAAATGCCGGTGGACGCCTCGTTATTTAATCTCACGTCGGCTCGCCTTTGGAGACAAGCAATGAACGAGCGGTTCCCGCATAACAAATATCACTGGCTATCTTTTGAGCCCGATCATGTTTACAGAACCAAAGACGGTATTCATTTGGTTCCGGAGGAGGCCGACCGTCTGACAGAGGTGATGGTTAACCAAGTGAATCAAATAATGCGACTGGCGGGGAAACCAGAATCTGCTTCACCCCAGTTAGCGAGCACTTCCGGCGACGGCTTGTGATTGTCGAGGGCCCCATTTGTCATCGCTTCAGGTTAGGCAAAGGAGAAAAAGGACGCAATTCGTTTATCGCGCGCTCGCGTTAGACACTTTGCCGCCAAAAGTCTATGCGCGATAGGATCGTTCGCCGCTGGCGATGCTTTTGGATCGCGCTCTCAGGCCGAGCAGGTTTTGGCCGAATTGCCGCTCGGATGGCCGCATTAGGCACTGAACCGTATCATGGAAGGTCCTTCCTCTCGTATCTCCATCCCCGGGGATTTGTCGCGCCCACAGCGTCTGTTCCCCATCCGGCATTGCGGATGGGAAGAAACGTTTACATCGGCGATGGCGTCATTGCCACGCGGCAGGCAGACGGTGGCCCACTGGACTTGCACGACCGCGTGCAGATTTACGGCGACACGTTTATCCAGACAGGTTCAGGCGCCGGCATTCGTATCGGCGAAGAAACCCACATTCAGCTTGGGTGCCACCTCCACGCCATCCTGTCCGATATTGAAATCGGCCGCAATGTCGAGATCGCACCCCGCTGCGCATTCTATTCCTACAATCACCGCACGGCCGCTGGAATTACAATCATGAGCCAGCCACTCGAAAGCAAAGGTCCGATTAGAATAGGAGACGGCGCCTGGCTTGGACACGCGGTCATCGTGCTGGCAGGTGTTCGCATCGGCACCGGAGCCGTGATTGGGGCCGGGTCTGTCGTGGTGCGGGATATTCCCGACAACGCGATCGCAGCCGGCGCGCCTGCCCGCGTGATCAAGTATCGATCAGAGTCTGCGGTCGCCAACGACACCGGCGCGCGATCGTAGCTTACGATTAGTGTTTGTAGAAGAGTGGCAAAAGATCCTAATCTCATTTGAACACATGAAGAGCTATTACGAGAAGTATTCGTCTGCGTTCACGGCGGCGCTGGCTGCTCTGGAGGTGACGAATAGCGCAGGAGCGAGGTTAGCTCCCGATGAAGCTTTTGGAACTCTCTGCCAGCGGTTCGGCATCAGGCTCGCTAAGCAACAGTTACGATGATGTCATTATGAAGGTAGTAATTCTCGCTGGGGGATCTGGCACACGTATCACCGAGGAAAGCTCCGTGAGACCAAAGCCCATGATCGAAATCGGCCATCGCCCAATTCTTTGGCATATCATGAAAATCTATAGCGCCCACGGTCTGAACGATTTCATTATCTGCTGCGGTTACAAGGGTCACATCATCAAGGAGTATTTCGCAAACTATTTCCTGAGTAACGCTGACGTCACGTTCGACATCAAAAACAACCGATCAGAGGTTCACCAACATTCCGCGGAGCCGTGGCGAGTGACGCTGGTTGACACTGGAGACTCCTCAATGACGGGCGGCCGCATCAAGCAAATCAGAAAATACGTTGGCGATGAGACTTTCTGCCTGACCTACGGCGACGGCGTCACCAACGCGAACATCACCGACCTGATCAAGTTCCACCGGGATCAGAAGACACACGCCACGCTCACTGCGGTCCAACCACCCGGCCGTTATGGAGCGTTCACGCTAGAGCAGAATCAAACGCTCGTGCCAACCTTTCGGGAAAAGCCCGAGGGCGACGGTGCTTGGGTGAACGGTGGATACTTTGTAGTCGAGCCTGCAATTTTCGATTTTATCGAGGGTGAGTCAACAGTGTGGGAACAGGAGCCGCTGCAACGGCTGGCCCAGCAAAGCCAGCTATCCGCTTTCAAGCATGCAGGTTTCTGGCAACCAATGGATACCTTGCGCGACAAACTCCTACTCGAAGATTTATGGAAATCGGGCAATCCGCCGTGGAAAGTGTGGTAGGTGGACCATAGCTAGCTCATGGCTCTTTTTTCAAACCAGACGATTGTTATTACTGGTGCCAGCGGTGGCATTGGCCAGGCAATCACGCAAGCCTTGTCAGAACAGGGCGCGATTGTCTGCCTGTCGGGTCGCAACCAGGAGCTCTTAAGCGAAGTTGCCGCTCGGTCGGAGAAAAGAGGACGCTGTTACCCGGCTGATCTTACGGTGGAGGTGGAACTGCAGACCGCAGTGAAGGCAATCCTCGCGGAAAATCAGCGTATTAATGCGTTGATCCATTGCGCAGCGATTATCAAGATTGAATCAGTGGCGACTGCCTCTGCCGAAGATTTCGATCGACAGTTTAAAACCAATGTCCTGGCGCCCTTTCGGCTTACCCAACTTCTCTTGCCGTCACTGATCGAAGCACGAGGACAGGTTGTGTTTATCAATTCCAGCGCTGGTTTGAACGCAGGCCCTAACGTAAGCCAGTACGCTGGAACAAAACATGCGCTGAGAGCTTTTGCCGATAGCCTCCGGGGAGAATGCAACCCGTCCGGTGTGCGCGTGTGCAGTTTGTTCCTTGGTGATACTGCGACGCCAATGCAGGCGGCTGTCCGCAGGCAGCAGGGCCGGCCATATGATCCGAAGCGCGTTATACAACCCGCCGACGTTGCTGCCGTCACTATCGCAGTACTGAGTCTTCCACGCACAGCAGAGATCACGGACGTCATGATTCGGCCTATGGTGAAAACCTGATAGGAAGCGTGCCGCCAGCACAGGAGCCTTATCGAACCAGGCAATTACCGTAAGGCACGAGAAATAGCTTCAGAAGCTGATGAAAATACTCGTTACAGGGACTGAAGGTTACCTCGGCTCGGTTCTCGCGCCTGTTCTCTTGGAACGCCGTCACGAAGTTACCGGTGTAGACACAGGCTACTACAAGAGCGGTTATCTCTATAACGCGAAGTGCGATGTTCCACACACGCTCGCCAAGAACTTTGGGGGCTGAACCTTTCCGATCGCAATTACCCCTTACTGGATATCGCCGAACGTACAGAACTTTCCTTTTCCGCGATCGCAGAAGCAGCTCAGGCCATGTGTACCACTGATTTACTCGCGTAAGCAAGTAAATCTTGGGGGTGGCTGATTGCGTAAAGGCGATTAAATTACGCAGTTATCCATGAAAGTTGACTGCGCAGTTATCGGTGGCGGTATCATTTGGATTGAGCGTTGCAATGACGCTAACGCGCCGTCAGTCGGGCCTTAAGCTCATTGTCTTGGAAAAGGAATCGCAGCTGGCGCTTCATCAGACAAGGCGGAACAGCGGCGGCGTTCATTCCGGTATCTATTACAAGCCGGGGAGGCTTTAAGGCGCGCTTCGCCCGCGAAGAAAACCTTTCCATGATCGATTTCTGCAAGGAGCACGGAATCGCATACGAAGTTTGCGGAAAGGTTATTGTCGCAACCAACCAGGAAGAGCTACCTCTTTTGGAAGGCCTTCATCGTCGTGGATTGGAGAATAGGCTCGCTGCCACCAAGCTTTCCGGAGAGGAAGTGCAGGAGATCGAGTCTCATGTCCGGTGTCTTGGAGGAATCAAGGTACCACCGACAGGTATCGTGAATTATCGCAGTGTTTGGCGAAGTACGACGAGTTGATTCAAGAACGTGGCGGACGAGTGGAAACGGGCGTCGAGATTAAGGCAATCCGTGGTAATGATAGCGGCCACCTGCTCGAAACGACGACGGGGGAAATCGAAGCGGGATTCCTGATTAACTGCGGCGGTCTTCACAGCGACCGTATTGCGCAACGGGCCGGGGTAAGCTCAAACGCGGAGATTGCTCCCTTTCGCGGAGAATATTATGAACTTGTGTTAGGAAAACGCCATTTCGTAAGGGGGCTCATTTACCCAGTGCCAAATCCCGGGTTTCCATTCCTCGGTGTGCATTTTGCGAAAATGATCGATGGCTCTGTTCATGCTGGTCCAAACGCTGTGCTCGTCCTCAAAAGGGAGGGATATCGCAAGACTGATCTCAATTGCGTTGATCTACTCGAAACCTTGACCTACCGCGGGTTTTGGAAGCTCGCCCGAAGGCATTATAAAGAGGGTATTATGGAGATATATCGATCGTTGAGTAAGAAAGCCTTCGCTAGGAACCTGCAACAAATTATTCCTGAGGTCGACAAAAGCGATCTAGTACCTACTCACTCCGGAGTTCGTGCACAAGCGCTCTCGCCTGACGGCCAACTCGGTGACGATTTCCTTATTGTGAATGGTCGAAACTCAATTCACCTATGTAACGCACCGTCTCCGGCAGCGACGGCGTCCCTCGAAATCGGAAATAGGGTTCCAGAGTTACGTTAACGATGCAACGCGCTATCCTTCAGTTCTTGACGCATCTCTTAGTGCGTCCATACGAGCCAAAAAGAGCGCCCTCAAAAACAGTAGCCGTAGTAGTGCCGGCTTCGGCTCGAGACGAATTGCTACCCGAAGAGGAGATTTCGATGCGCCACCTATTTCGTTTCCTGGGCCCATACGACAAGTATTTGATCATACCACATGGAGTTTCTCTACAGCGTGAAGGTTTTAGAGTTCTTAAGTTTTCCCGCAAGTTTTTTGGCTCAACCGCCGCGCATAACCGGTTCCTCATGTGGCCGGGATTTTATCGAGCGTTTCGGGACTACGAATATATCCTTATCTACCACCTCGACAGCTTGGTATTCTCCGACCAGATCATGCAATGGTGCAGGGCCGGCTTCGATTACATCGGGGCTCCCTGGCTCCCGTGCCCGGATACGCCATGGGTGAAGGAACCGCGGGTGGGCAATGGCGGCTTCACGCTCATGAAAGTGGAGAGCGCCCTAAAGGTGCTTCGCAATCGGTATCGGAAGGAGCCAGCGAGCTACTGGGGGGACATGCTCATCAGGAATAATCTGCGGCTTCAGCCATTGTTCCGTTTTCTCAAAAGATTGCAGCCTTTCTTTCCCGAGTCTAGAATCGTTAATCGCCCTCTCGAGGATCTGTACAGAACCGAGAACTATGATATCCTCGGCTTGAACAACGATTACTTTTGGTCGTTCCAAGCTGCGCGATTCTTCCCGGAATTTAAGATAGCAGCGGTCGAGGAAGGACTGCGTTTTGCCTTTGAAGCAGCACCGCGCACTTGCTTCGAGCTCGCGCGCGGTCAGATACCTTTCGGCTGTCATGCCTGGACAAAATTCGATCGAAGTTTCTGGGAGCCCCACCTCGTCGAAACTAGAGACTAACCAATGCGAGTAATAATCACGGGCGGCGCAGGATTTATTGGTCGATATATGACGCGATTGTGCCTGGGTCAGCGGCGGGTTCTTCGTGCTCGAACCCAAAGTGATTGACTAAATCGGCGGCGACTTGATCACCTGGGAACAGGAGCGGATGCAAAACCTCGCCCGGGAAGGCAATCTTTTCGCGTTCCCACACTCCGGCTTCTGGCACCCCATGGACAGCCTGCGCGACAAAATGGTGCTGGAGGAAATGTGGGCCAAAGGTGTTGCCCCCTGGAAAATTTGGGACGACTAGAAGATTGGGTGAGAGCCCGGGCGATCCGACACGATCCATCCACACCGATCACCCTCGGTCTTACATGACGACTTACGATTACGCGGTGATTGGCGGCGGCATCATTGGCCTTTCCACAGCGATGCATCTGGGACAGAGATACCCCGAAGCTCGTATCTTGATGCTGGAAAAAGAAGCGTCGGCGGCGCAGCACCAAACAGGTAGAAATTCGGGCGTCATTCACTCCGGCATCTACTATAAGCCGGGCAGCTACAAAGCAAGGTTCGCACGTGCTGGCTCGAGTTCGATGGTGGAGTTCTGTCGAAAGAACAGCATTCCGTACGAGGTCTGCGGTAAGGTGATCGTGGCCACGCAGGAAAAGGAACTACCAGGGCTGGATAACCTCTTTCAACGTGGTCAGCAAAATGGTTTGCCAGTCAGAAGAATCTCGCCGCAGGAGGTGGTGTTCACGTGCCCGCGACTGGCATCACGAATTACGGCAAAGTGTCGCAGAAATATCTCGAATTGTTCCAGCAACAGGGCGGTGAGGCGAAGTTCGGAAGCGAAGTCCGGCAGATCACGGACCGCGGCCGGACACATTTGATTGAAACTACAGCGGGCGAATATGAGGCCAGGTTCCTTGTAAGTTGCGCTGGCCTCCATAGCGATCGTATAACTCGCCTGGCTGGCGGGGAGCCGGGTGTGAAAATCGTCCCATTCCGCGGTGAGTATTACGAGCTGAAGCCGAACAAACGTCATCTCGTAAAGACATTGATCTATCCGGTCCCGAATCCCGACTTTCCGTTCCTGGGTGTCCACTTTACCAGGATGATCGACAGCTCTGTGCACGCCGGACCGAATGCAGTGCTGGCTTTCAAGCGAGAGGGTTACAAGAAAACGGATTTCAACCTGCGCGACTTTTGCGAAATCATGTCTTACCGCGGCTTTTGGAAGCTCGCGCGCAAGAACCTTGGGGAAGGGATGGCGGAAATCTATCGCTCCTTCAGCAAGCCCGCCTTTGTGCGAAGTCTCCAGCGACTCATCCCGGAGATTGAGTCCGCAGACCTCGTCCCGTGCAAGGCCGGTGTGCGCGCCCAGGCACTTCTTAACGACGGCAATCTTGTGGACGATTTCCTCATGATCCGAGGGCACAACGCACTCCATGTTTGCAACGCGCCGTCGCCCGCTGCCACCGCTTCGCTGGAGATTGCCAGGGCCATCGTCGCGCAAATTTCCGAACCGTCTGCCAGAGCGACCGCCCTCCTGGTATCATGAAAATACTCGTCACTGGAAGTGAAGGCTATCTCGGCGCGCTCCTCGCGCCTGTTCTTTTGGAGAAGGGTCACGAAGTTACCGGCGTAGATACCGGCTACTACAAGAGCGGTTATCTTTATAACGCGAAGGGCCATTCCCCTCGGACACTCGCGAAGGACATTCGACATTTAACCGTTGACGATTTACGAGGCCACGATGCCGTTGTTCACATGGCCGAACTTTCCAATGATCCGCTTGCTGAACTCGACCCGAGCGTTACTTACGAAATTAACCATAAGGGCACGATGCACCTGGCTAATGTCGCGAAAGCTGCGGGGGTGAAGCGATTCATTTATATGTCCTCTTGCTCCGTCTATGGAGTAGCTACTAATGGCGAGGTGAGAGAGGAAACGAAGCCCAATCCTCAAACTGCCTATGCGATTTGCAAGACGTTGTGCGAGCGCGATCTCAAGCAGCTCGCCGATAAGAACTTCGCTCCATGTTATTTTCGTAATGCGACCGCGTTTGGCACGTCCCCGCGACAGCGGTTCGACGTGTTGCTGAACAACCTCTGCGGTCTCGCCTGGACAACCAAGGAGATCAGGATGATCTCCGACGGCACACCGTGGCGTCCTCTCATCCATGGATTGGACATTGCGCAGGCTATTTCATGTGCGCTCGATGCGCCCGACGATGCCATCTACAACGAGATCTTCAACGTCGGGAGTAACGGCCAGAACTACCAGGTTAAGGAAGTCGCTGAGAAAGTAGGGAAGGTTTTTACCGGTTGCACGCTGACCTTCGGTTCACAAGGCCCGGACAATCGGAGTTATCGCGTCAATTTCGACAAAATCAGCAAGCACTTGCCGGAGTTTCAGTGCGATTGGGATGCGGACAAGGGCGTGGAGCAGTTTTACCAACTTTTCCGCCAGATTGATCTTTCTCTGGAGACCTTCGAGTACCGTGCTTTTACGCGCCTTAAGCAACTTCAGTATCTCATTCGCACCGGCCAAGTAGATCAAGGATTTTTCTGGAAGACAACATTCTGACCTAGTCTCCCGCTCCTTCTTAGAATTGAATTATGGGCCAGCCAAAATGTCGTTTCTGCGCCGCGCCCCTTTCTTATGTGCAGTGCGACCTTGGGATGTCGCCGCTGGCCAATTCTTACGTAAAATTCGAGAACGCGCACAACTCTGAAAAGCTTTATCCACTCAAGGTCTGGGTTTGCGACCAATGTCTTCTTTCACAGCTTGAAGAGTTCGAGTCGCCCGATGCAATCTTTAGCGACTACCCTTATTTCTCCAGCTTCTCGTCAAGCTGGGTCGAACATGCGCGGCGCTACTGCGAGATGATGGTGGAACGCTTCCACTTCGATTCGAGCAGCCAGGTCGTCGAGATTGCAAGCAACGACGGGTATCTGCTTCAGCATTTCAAGGCCAGGGGTATTCCGGTGCTCGGCGTCGAGCCGGCCGCCAACGTTGCCAAGGTCGCCTGGGAGCAAAAGCAAATTCCCAGTGTCGTGAAATTTTTTGGCGTCCAGGTCGCGAAAGAACTCGTTGCCGACGATAAGTCGGCCGACCTCCTTCTCGGGTGCAACGTCCTTGCCCACGTGCCTGACATCAACGATTTCGTCGCCGGTCTCAAGATCGCGCTCAAGCCGACAGGAGTTATCACTTTCGAATTCCCGCATGTGCTGCGGCTCATCCAGAACAACCAGTTCGACACCATCTACCACGAGCACTTCTCCTACCTCTCGCTCCTGGCCGTGGAGAAAATCTTTGGGCACCACGGCCTCACGCTGTTCGACGTAGAGGAATTACCCACGCATGGCGGCTCCCTGCGCATCTTCGCCAGGAACTCGGAAAACGCCGCGCCCGTCGTCGCTGTCACTCCGCGCGTAGTAGGCATGCGCCAGAAAGAAACCGACTTCGGCCTGAGCAAAATGGCGACCTACACCGCCTTCGGCGACAAGGTGAAAGCCACCAAGCGCAAGCTGCTCAAGTTCCTCACCGACGCGAAGGCGACTGGCAAGAGGATTGCCGGATACGGCGCGGCAGCCAAGGGCGTAACGCTTATCAACTATTGCGGCGTGCACGAGGACCTCCTGGACTATATTGTGGACAGGAGTCCATATAAGCAGAACCACTTCATGCCGGGTGTGCGCATTCCGATTTATAGTCCTGAGAAAATATTCGAAACGAAGCCAGACTACTTGGTTATCCTACCCTGGAACTTGAAGAAAGAGATCAGCGAACAGATGGCTGGCATCCGCGCCTGGGGTGGCCAGTTCGTCGTGCCGATTCCTGAAGTTCAGATTTTCTAATGAATACACTCGCGAATATCGACCGCAAGGCCTGCCTTGCAGGTCAAACACATCAACGGAGAAAGAGTAAATGAAACCAGAATTCTGGCGGGGACGACGAGTATTTGTAACGGGGCATACCGGTTTTAAGGGAAGCTGGCTTTGCCTTTGGTTGCAGGAGCTGGGCGCGCAGGTGACCGGGTACGCACTTCCCCCGTCAACGCAGCCCAATATGTTCGAACTTTGCAATGTCGCTGAAGGAATGACCTCGGTCTTCGGAGACATTCGCGACCTTCCTCACTTACAGCGGACCATGAAAGAAGCCGGGCCCGAAGTAGTATTCCACCTGGCAGCCCAGCCTTTGGTGCGGGCCTCCTACAAGGATCCTGTGGAAACATTTCGCATAAACGTCATGGGAGCGGTCCACTTGTTAGAGGTGGTGCGTCAGACCAAGGGCATCCGAAGCCTGGTCGTGATTACCTCCGACAAGTGCTATGAGAACCGTGAATGGTTCTGGAGCTACCGCGAGAAATCTAGTCTAGGCGGCGGTGATCCTTATAGCAGCAGTAAGGCGTGCGTTGAACTTGTATTCTCCGCCTATCATCGATCTTTCTTCAACCCCGACCAATACCAGGAACACGGTCTCGCGCTCGCCACCGTGCGAGCCGGCAACGTCATCGGGGGCGGCGATTGGTCCACGGACCGACTCGTGCCGGATATTCTTAACTCCTTGATCGCAAACAGGCCGGTTGAGATTCGGAGCCCTCATGCGATCCGGCCCTGGCAACACGTGCTGGAACCTATTCATGGCTACCTCAGTCTAGCAGAGCATCTTTACGATGATGGTCTGCCGTTTTGCGGCAGCTGGAACTTCGGTCCATTTGAAACCAGCGAGAAAACAGTTTCCTGGGTAGTCAACCATCTTTACACCTGCTGGGGTACGGACATGAAATGGCATCACGACACCCGTCGCCACCCCCACGAAAATACTTATCTAAAACTCGACTCATCGAAAGCCCGCACTCTGCTGGGCTGGGTTCCGGAGCTGGACCTGGAAACTACGCTGGAATGGATCGTGGATTGGACGCGAAAATTTCAGGAGAGCGTTGATATGCGCGCGGTAACTGTGAGGCAGATCCGGCGGTTCACCCATCTCGTTCATGCTGTTGCTGTCGGCCTCGCTTGCTCATTTGCCGATGACTTGCTCGACTTTGCCCTTCTAGGCTATGCGGTTTACTGAAACCTTGCTCCGAGGAGCATTCGTGGTTGAGCTAGAGAAGCATAAGGATGAACGCGGCTTTTTCGCCCGGACCTTTTGCGTGCAGGAGTTCGATGCCCACGGGCTTAATTCACGTCTTGTCCAGTGCAGCACGGCCTTCAATCTTCGGCGTGGCACCCTGCGCGGATTCCACTGGCAGGCTCCGCCAAAATCAGAGGCCAAGCTTGTTCGTGTCACCCGCGGCTCAATTCATGACGTGCTCGTGGACTTGCGTTCCGATTCGCCTACGCGCTTGCAGCACGTTGCCGTCGAACTCACTGCCGACAATGGACGAATGCTCTACATCCCTGAGGGTCTCGCGCATGGTTTTCAGACGCTCGCAGATAGCACCGAGGTTTCCTACCAGATGTCTGAATTCTTCGCGCCGGAGTGTGCTCGCGGCGCCCGCTGGAACGACCCGGCGTTCGGTATCACATGGCCGTTGCCGAATCCGGTTATGAACGATCGCGACCGGTCCTGGCCGGACTTCCGATGAGGACCGTCTCTGAAGCAACACCTTCATGTGCCGAAACAGGCGAGGCGATTCTGACGCTTGCCCGGGAGCTGCAACCGATCTGCCGAAGTATTACCGGAAACGGCCTGCGCCAGACGCTGCAAATCATTCGCCGCGAAATCCCGCTCGAACTCCACGAGGTTCCCACCGGAACCGCTGTTCTGGACTGGACCATCCCAAAGGAATGGAACATCCGAGACGCCTACATTAAGAACTCAAAGGGCGACCGGCTTATCGATTTTCAAAAATGCACTTTGCATGTAATCAACTACAGCGTTCCGGTCAAGGCCACGATGACGCGCGCCGAGTTGGAACCTCATCTGCACTCGCTGCCAAACCGTCCAACGGCCATCCCGTACAAGACATCTTACTACCACGAGACGTGGGGCTTCTGCCTGAGCCAGCGGCAACGCGATCAGCTCGGTGACGGTCCGTTTGAGGTTTGCATCGATAGCACGCTCGAGCCAGGGGCGTTAACCTATGGGGAATTGCTGATTCCTGGATCACTCAAGGATGAATTCCTTGTTTCAACGCACTGCTGCCATCCATACATGGCCAATGACAACTTGTCCGGCATCGTTACCTCGGTGCAACTCGCGAAAGGTCTGCTCAACTCGCGGCCGCGACTAAGCTATCGTTTCCTGTTCATTCCAGGAACAATCGGCTCGATCACGTGGCTGGCGCTGAACGATCCGAGCGGCATTCGGCACGGTCTGGTGCTGACCTGCCTTGGCGATCCCGGCGCGTTCACTTACAAACAAACGCGCCTCGGAGACGCTCTCATCGACCGTGTCGCCAAACATGTGCTGAACCATTCCGGAGTTCCGCATTCCGTGGAGGATTTTGTCCCTTACGGCTACGACGAGCGCCAGTATAATTCGCCTGGCTTCAAACTCCCGGTTGGCGCTCTGATGCGAACACCAAACGGACGTTACGAGCAATACCACACCAGCGACGACAATCTGGATTTCATCACCCCTGAAGCGCTGGCAGGATCCTATGAGACTCTCTGCGCAATAATCGATGTGCTCGAGCATGACGGAAAATTCCTAAACCTCGGACCTTGCGGAGAGCCGCAACTCGGCAGACGTGACTTGTACGATGGATCGCAGGACGACACTATGGCATTGCTTTGGGTATTGAATTTGTCCGACGGCGACTTCTCGCTCCTGGATATCGCTGAGCGGGCAAAGATGCGCTTCGCCGCGATCAAACGTGCGGCGGATCGACTGTCCGCAGCGGGTTTGCTCCGTCGCCTGGCCGAGCGCCCAGAATGACCCGCCGTATTCTCATTACGGGGGCAAGCGGTGGACTTGGCCAGGCATTGGCTCTGACTCTGGCGAGCGCGGACACAGAACTTATTCTTACAGGAAGACGGCCGGACGCTCTCAAGATGGTCGCAGAAATCGCCAAGTCGAAAGGCGCAAGAGCCGAGACACATATGTTGGAATTAGCGTCCGCTGACTCTGTGTCAGCCTTTGGGAAAGTGATTGCATCACAACCTGCAGGGCTGGACGTCTTGGTTCACAATGCCGCCGTGATCAGGCTTGGAACAGTGGCCGAGTCAAATGTCGCGGATCTTGACTGGCACTACGGGACAAATGTGCGATCTCCCGTGCTGTTGACGCAGCATCTTCTGGGACGCCTTCGCCAAGCGCGCGGTCAGATCGTGTTCATTAATTCTGCGGCCGGTTTGTTGGCCCGAAGGGGGGCGGCTTTCTACGCAGCCCCAAGCATGCTTTGAAGGCAATAGCAGACAGCCTGCGTGAAGAGTTGGCATCAGACGGAGGTACGGTGCTGAGCGTCTTTCCGAGCCGGATGAATACTCCGATGCAGGAACGGGTGCTTGCTATGGAGGGTTCAACTGCCAATCTCACCAGCTTTCACCGGCCGGGCGATTTGGCGCGTGCCATTGTGGAGGCAATGGAACGCTGCCGACGCGGGGACATCAACAACGTGACTTTCAAGCTCCAGGAAGAGCCCCGCTTTTGGTGAACGCCTTGACTGCCCGCCGCGGGTTTACTCCGTCGCCTGGCCGAGCAGGCAGAATGACCCACCGCATTCTTATTACAGGGGCAAGCGGTGGCCGTGGCCCGGCATTGGCTCTTACTCCTCTTCTATCCGTCCGACTCAACACTTGTTCGCAGCGGTAAAAAAACCTTGTTTCAGCCGGGAACGTCGGCGGAAGCGCTCAGCCACCTTACCTAATAATGAAAACATCGGTCCACAGCGGGGATGTGTTGACCAAGGATGGTGCGGCAGATACAAGCTTGTATTCGGCACTCCGACATCTACATCGAACGCCCAACATCCAACATCCAACGCCCAACATCCAATTCAGAAAATGCGTCCTCTTGGGGCTATAAAAAGTCTTTGTCTTATCGGGGCCGTTTTGGCGTTGAACCAACAACTTTTCGGGCAAGTGGTGGAGACTATCCCGGGACCAATTCTGGAGACGAGACCTGAGAACGGCACGCCGATCGCGGCGACTGCCCAGACTTATTCCATTTTTCAGCACCCGCGGGGCCTGACGCTATCGCTCTCGGCAAACGGCGGCTACGATGACAATGTCAACTCGGCGCCGGGTGGGGGGGGAGGCGCCGCATACACAAGCGAAAACGCCTCACTCTCTTACACGTTTGGCACCCCGCGCACGCATGTGAGCCTGGCGACCGGAGGTGGAATCGCCTATTACTCCAACAATAGGAGTATCGACCCGAACCTCTATCTCGACCTTTCTCTTTCGCATAGTTTCAGCCGGCGGATGACGCTCAGTCTTTCCATTTTTGCTTCTTATCAATCGCAAACGGATGTCAGCACGCCTCTGGGGTCAAACCAACAACTCGGCAATTATCTTCATACTGGTGACACAATTTCGCTCGAGTATTCCTGGTTCCCGCGCCTCTCGACCGTTACGAGCTATACCTTCGGCTTGCTTAAGTATGATGGCTCCGCGGCGTCAATGCTGAATCGGATTGAGAATGATTTTGCAGAAACATTCCAATTTCTTTTGTGGCCGGCTACGAGCGGCACGGTCGAATATAGTCTGGGCATTATCAGTTACGAGAGCGCGCCAATGGACTCAACGACCCATTCTGTCCTTTTTGGCATAAATCACTCGTTCACGCCGCGCCTGCTTGCATCTCTTAATGCCGGCGTTGAGCTTCGTTTTGCCGAGGACACCGGCTTCAAGCCTGGTCCACGTTTCGAGAGCGATCTCACTTACATCCTGCACCACGGTTCGTTAATTTGGGCGAGCAGTTATTCGATCGAGGAACCGGATGCACCCGGTGCCACAGCCCGTCCCAGTTTCCGCACGGGATTGACATTGAATTACGGTTTGACCCGCCGGTTGTCCGGCAGTCTTGCTCTATTTTACGTCCATGGTGGTAGCCAAAACGGCAGCAGCTCGTCATCTACCGAGGACACCTTCGACATCGGGCCATCCTTTAATTGCCTGATCACTCGCCACTTGTCCGCTAACGTCGGTTATCACTTTAGCAAGGTCGATTCGGGTTCAGTGGGTCCAGTGTCTGGGTCCTACACAAAAAACAGTTTGTTCGCGGGGCTCAACTTTAGCTTCTAGGGGTGGCAAAGCGCAGAGCGCTGAGTGCAAAGTGAGAAGTGAAGTGAATGACGAAGCTCGAATGACGAATGATGAATGAATGACCAATGACGAATGGCCAATTTCGAATTTGGAATCTCGGATTACGAATCTCGAATCACGAATCGTTAAAGCGTTGAAGTGGAACAAAAACCTTGAAACGGCGAACTCCGAAAAGTTTGACTCGTTCGCTTCCCGCTCGCTCACCCTCACCCTCAGGTTTTGTAATCTATGTCGAGGCCTCCCCGCACGCTGTGTTGCAGATCGGGGATTGGATGTTGGGCGTTGGACGTTATCTTTTGTTCTGAGTTCTGACCGCAGTTTACTCGCCGTGCCGAGATCTCCGATCTCTGAACCCTGAACTATGAAAATTGCAATCGTAGGTCTTGGTTACGTTGGGCTTCCCTTATCGATTCAGTTCGCCCGCTCGGGCGTGACGGTCTTGGGCCTGGATGTGGATGCTGAAAAGGTTGAACTGCTGAATAAGGGACAAAGCTACATCAAACATATCGAGTCGGCGGCCATCGCGGAAATGACGAAGGCGGACTTATTCCATGCGTCCACGGATTTTAGTCTCATCCGGGATGTGGACGCAGTGATCATTTGCGTGCCGACACCGTTGAACAAGAACCGAGAGCCGGATATCTCGTTCGTGATCAACACAGGCCGAATGATCGCCCCGCACCTGACGCCGGACAAAACAAAATCCGAAATCCGAAATCCGAAATCCGAAACACCGATCAAGAAACTGGTGGTGCTGGAATCGACGACTTATCCCGGAACGACGGACGAAGATTTGCGCAAGGTATTGGAAGAAGGTTCAGGCATGAAGGCGGGCGTCGATTTCCATCTGGCTTTTTCTCCGGAACGAGAGGATCCGGCCAACGAACAGAGCAAGGTAAAGCTGATTCCGAAGGTGGTGGGGGGGTATACTCAAGCCTGCCTTGAGCGAGCAATGGCGCTTTACGGCAAAGCGGTCGACACACCTGTGGCCGTCTCATCGTGTCGGGTGGCTGAAGCGACCAAGTTACTGGAGAACATCTTTCGCAGCGTAAATATCGCGCTGGTTAATGAATTGAAACTCGTTTACGACGCCATGGGGATTGATATCTGGGAAGTGATCGAAGCTGCCAAAACTAAGCCGTTTGGGTTTATGCCGTTCTATCCGGGCCCTGGCCTTGGGGGTCACTGTATCCCGATCGATCCATTCTACCTGACATGGAAGGCGCGCGAGTTTGGCAAACACACGCGCTTCATCGAGCTCGCGGGCGAGATAAACACCGCCATGCCGGAACATGTCGTGCATCGCGTCGCCGACGCTCTCAACTCTCAACGAAAAGCTCTCAAAGGCTCCAGGGTTTTGATCGTTGGCCTGGCCTATAAGCCGAATGTCGATGACGAGCGCGAATCACCCAGCTACGTACTGATGGACCTTCTGAGCGAGCGCGGCGCCGAGCTGGAGTACCACGATCCATACGTACCTGTGATTAAGCCAACCCGCGAGCACTCGCATTGGGCCGGGAAGAAATCTGTGGAATGGAATCGCGCGACTGTTGCAAGTTTTGATCTTGTGCTTATCGCAACAAATCACAAGTGCACAAACTACCAGGACCTGGCCGACTGGGCAGAGTGCATCGTGGACACACGAAACGCCATGTCCGGCACACACGTACCACCTGGCAGAGTTTGGAAAGCATAGATATCGCGCACGTGACAAACGTTGCCTTGCCAGCTCCCTGCTGGATTACTTAAACGACCAGTGGGGTCGGACCGAATGAGTGACACGACAGATTCGCTGCGCTTGCTATGGTTTGGATTTCCGCGGTCGGTTGACGCTTTAAACACGCTGAAACGCTTCGATGCTGCAAGCGGCGCGGGGGCGGCAGGATGGAGTGGAAGTTACAACCTACCCCTGACCGAGGCTGCGCTTGGGAAAGCGTCCCGCCAGTTCCAGGACTTGAGATTGGAAAGGGAGCACTGTATCGCCTGGCTGCGTGAGATCGCCGCCGATGGGCTCTTTAATGGTGTGCGATCCCCTCTGGCCCCGTTTGGCGCACGGTTGAAGGCTCCGCAAATCCCAGTTAGCTTTCGGAAAATCTGCGCAGCAGAATTGCTTTTGGCTGCCCAATTAAGTAAGCATGAACGCTAACCAGCCAGAGAAATTCGTTCCTCCGACCGACCGAAGCCGTCCTCCGTCAGCTGGTGACGCGCTGAATCCGGACGAATTGAAAGATGACTTAGGAAAAATACGAACACCTGGAATAGTTAGCGGAGCGATTCTTCGCGGCGAAACGGCGCCATTCTCAGGCACCACAGCCCCCGCAGGGATTTCAAAGTGGCTCGTTTCTCGACTATTACGAGATCGATCGTTGTTTCAGTCCACGTTACTGCGTAAGACTCGGATTCTTTTTGTGCGCGCCATGATCGTCGTGTTGACGGTGATTGCGTGCTTCGCCGGCCTCGAATTTGTGCTTCAACGTTGCTATTCGATCCAGTCGGGAAACTGGACAGCATTCGATTCGATGCGTGGATGGAGGCTGGTTCCTGGAGAGTACTGGTCCAAACCACTCGGCGAAGTCAACCAGGTAGCAATAACCATCAATGAGTTCGGTCTTCGCAGTCACAGTCTCTCAGCGCCCCGATCGAATACGAAAAACATTGTGGTATTAGGCGATTCCTTCGTCTTTGCCCCCGGAACAGCCCTGGAGGAAACATTTCCAGACCGTCTCAAGCAGCTGCTCAACAATCGCGTGGGCGGGGGTTGGGACGTCATCAATGCCGGAATGCCGGGATATGGAACGGCGCAGGAGTTACTCCTCACAAGAGAATTGTCCGCGGAGCATCATCTCAATGCGGATATCTATTTGCTCATGTTCTTCACCGACGATATATTGGACAATCTCTGCCTCAGCTACGGCGACCTGACTCCGGAACCCGTCAGACCGTCTTTTGCTCTCGATGAGCGCGGCTCTCCCGTAATAAAACAGCTACCCGTCAATGACCTGGACTATGAAGATGACACACTGATCGCCGCGCGCCGCGCCGCGCGGCGTCAGGCGATGGGCTTCAAGACGATTTCGTTGGTGAGGGCGTGGGGAGAAGATTGGATGCAGACCAAGCCCGGACTTGTCTCATTCCTCAGTGAGTTGGGAATGACACCGCGCGTGGGCCGAATGCCGGGAGTTCTGAATGCCTGGTATCGGGATGAGGTTCTGCAAACAGGCGTTCCGCTGACCAGCGCCTTAATTGCTCAGATGCAGCAGGAGATTCACGACCGGGGCGGCCAGTTGCTCGTCAGCATGGTTCCGTCTCCATTTCAGGTTTACCCGGAAACGTATGTTCCGCTTCTAGAGCAGAGTTTTCCGGGCGATCCCGTCATAGACCGTTTCAGCCAGGACAAGAAGCGCCCCCAGCGGCTCGTCCGGGAAATGTGTGCGAAGGCCGGCGTCCCCTTTCTGGATCTGCTCCCGACACTTTTGGAACATCGCGAAACTTCAATGTTCATACCAAATGATGGACACCTGACCCACGCGGGGCACAAACTCGTCAGCGAAACTCTGCTTCCGTTTGTTATGGAGTATTTGCCTAAGGACGGGGCCGGCAAGGACCCTTCCCACTAGTCGCGCTCCCAACGCAACAAAGACTCGATTCCTCCACATGGAGATTCTTGAATATCGCACGTTAACCGAGGCGCTGATCGCGGCGCCTCCTGATCGCCCGTTCATAACCATGTACCGGGGCGATGATGACATTACCACGGTGACGTTCGGTGAATTCATTCAACAGGCATCGCGGCAAGCCGCCAGCCTGGTTGTCGAGGGTGTCCAGCCCGGCGACCGCGTCGTATTGATTATGCCCCAGGGCATACAGGTGATGGCGACGTTCGCCGCGGCAATGCTGGTGGGCGCCATTCCGACGATTCTGGCCTATCCCAATTTCAAAATTGAGCCCTCCAAGTATCGATACGGTCTGGCGGGAGTGACGCGGAACCTGAAAGCGCGCCTTACTGTCATCGATGAGAAGTTTCCGGATGATTTGCTGAGCTACGTCACTGTCGAAGATGCAAAGGTCATACGTTACCGCAACGCCGGACCAGATAGCGTTCATTCAGCACTCGGCGGGCACAACGGGTCTCCAAAAAGGTGTCGCTCTCGCGCATTCACGCGTCCTTACACAACTGCAACATGTCGCTGAGTCGCTTGAATTGACGCACCAGGACAAGATCTATAGCTGGTTGCCGCTCTACCACGACATGGGTCTGATTGCGTGCTTCATGTTGCCGCTGGCTGCTCATCTGCACGTCGTGATGCAGTCTCCGACGGATTGGGTCGTTCAGCCGGCATCCATGCTTTCCCTTATCAGCGAGTATCGATGCACACTCGGCTGGATCCCGAATTTCACATTGCAGTTCCTCGCGCGGCGTGTGCATCCCGATGACCGAAAGTCTTTTGACCTCTCGAGCCTCAGAATGCTGATCAACTGCTCCGAACCCGTCCGCGCTCAGAGCATGGAAGAGTTCTGCACCGCGTACGCGGATTCCGGTTTGCGCCCGAATGTTCTTCAGTCGTCATACGCGATGGCGGAAAACGTCTTCGCCGTGACACAGTCGGGGAGCAGGGGAGCGACTGACCCACAGCGGATCTGGGTGGACTCGCGAACCCTGAAAGATCGTCACGTGATCGAAATTGCGAAGAGGAACTCACCGGGCGCCTTATGCCTCGTTTCATCCGGCCGATGTCTGGCGAACAATCGCGTGCGCATCCTGAGTGCGGATGGGCAGGATCTACCGAACGGTCATGTGGGCGAGATCCTGATTCAGAGCGACTCGCTGTTCACCGGATATTACAACCGCCCGGATCTGACGGCGAAGGCAATGCAGGACGGGTGGTACCGCTCCGGTGATCTTGGATTCGTCTTGGATGAGGAACTGTACGTCATTGGGCGAAAGAACGATTTGATTATTGTTGCCGGCAAGAACATCTATCCTCACGACATTGAGGAGATCGTGAGCAGCGATCCGCGCATTCATGACGGGCGAGCAGTGGCATTTGGTCTTTTCAATCCCGATCTGGGAACGGAAGAAATAGTCGTGGTTGCCGAAGTCCAGGACGAACGGGAAATCGAGAATGCAATTTCGATTGAGCAGACCGCCCGCAATGCGATCGTTGCGGAATTGG
>Ga0193735_1000169_pt1 | contig 20953 bp, 16 predicted proteins | sample U1m2metaG_FD_145080 | JGI IMG/M metagenome (GOLD analysis project Ga0193735, IMG submission 145080) | Soil microbial communities from a riparian zone of the East river system, Colorado, United States - U1m2 | ecosystem: Environmental > Terrestrial > Soil > Riparian zone | place: USA: East River... | reverse complement strand
ACGCTGGTCGGTGTCATTGCGCTTTCAACGCTGCCCATCGCGCAATATCCCGATATCGCGCCACCAACCATCCAGGTCACAGCCAGTTATCCCGGCGCGAACGCGAAAGTCGTATCGGAAACAGTTGCGACGCCGATCGAGCAGCAAGTCAATGGCGTCGAGAACATGCTCTACATGTCCTCGCAAAGCACCAGTGACGGCAACGTGACTTTGAGCATCACGTTCAAGCTCGGCACCAATCTTGATACAGCGCAGGTGTTGGTGCAGAACCGCGTTGCTATCGCCATTCCCGTGCTCCCGCCTGATGTGCAACGGATCGGCGTGACAACGAAAAAGCAATCGCCCGACATCACGATGGTCGTGCACCTCGTTTCGCCGGATGGATCGCTCGATCAACTTTTTACGAGCAATTACGCTTTGCTCCAGATTCGCGACGAGCTCGCCCGACTCGACGGCGTGGGCGACATCAATGTGTTCGGCGCGCGCGAATATTCGATGCGGATTTGGCTCGATCCGCACCAGCTGTCTGCGCGCGGATTAACGGCGCAGGATGTAGTGACGGCCATTCAGGAGCAAAATGTGCAAGTCGCAGCCGGAATCATCGGCGCGCCGCCTGTGCCAAAGGGCGCGACTGCATTTCAATACACTGTTAGCACGCAAGGCCGGCTCACTGACGAAAAACAGTTCGGCGACATTATTGTTAAGACCGGCGCTAACGGTCAGGTCACGCGCGTGCGCGACATCGCGCGGGTTGAACTGGCGGCGCGTGATTACACGGTCAACAGCGGTCTCGGCGGAAAACCGGCCACTGCGATTGCCATTTACCAACTCCCGGGCTCGAACGCGCTCGCGACTTCCGATGCCGTGAGAAAAAAAATGGCTGAGCTCAAACAGCGTTTCCCCAGCGGCCTGGACTACACAATCGTTTACGATCCGACGGTCTCTGTCCGCGAATCGATTCACGAAGTTCAAAAGACGCTCTTCGAAGCAATCGGACTCGTCGTGTTAGTCGTTCTGATCTTTCTCCAAACCTGGCGCGCCACAATCATCCCTCTCATCGCAATTCCCGTTTCGCTGATCGGCACGTTCGCCGCCATGAAAGGCTTCGGGTTCTCGATCAACAATCTCTCGCTGTTCGGCATCGTTCTGGCGATCGGTATCGTGGTTGATGACGCCATTGTAGTTGTCGAGGCAATCGAGCATCATATTGAAGATGGTTTGAGTCCGCGCGACGCAGCGCGCAAGGCCATGACCGAAGTTGGTGGAGCCTTGGTTGCGATCGCGCTGGTACTTTGCTCGGTATTTATCCCGACCGCGTTCATCAGCGGAATTACCGGCACATTTTTTCGCCAATTCGCGCTGACCATTGCGGTCTCGACCGCGATCTCCGCACTCAACTCGCTCACACTATCCCCTGCCCTCGCTGCCCTGCTCCTCAAGCCGCGCGGCGCGAAGAAGGATTCGTTCCAACGAATTATCGATGGGTTGCTTGGATGGTTCTTCAGAGGATTCAACAAAACATTTTCATGGGCCTCGAACGCATACGGCAACACGGTCGGACGCCTTGTCCGATTAGCTGTCATCGTTTTATTTGTCTACGCAGGTTTGCTTGGATTGACCGGTGTCGGTTTCAAAGTTGTGCCGGGCGGCTTTCTGCCGACGCAAGATCGCGGTTACGCCGTCGTGTATGCGCAATTACCTGATGCCGCTTCGCTCGAGCGGACCCAGGCGGTTGTCGACAAGATTTCGAAAATCGCGCACGAAACCGCCGGCATTCTCAACACTGTCGAATTCGCGGGATTCAATCTCTTCGGCGGCAATCAGCCGAACACGGCCGCGGTGTTTCTTCCATTCAAAGAATTTTCGGAGCGAAAAACGCGCGAACAGAGTCTCCCGGCGATTCTGGCGAAGATCAACGCGCGCGTACGCGTGGAGATTCCCGAAGCGCTCGTGATTGCTTTTCCGCCGCCGCCCGTGTCCGGCATTGGTAATGCCGGCGGTTACAAATTGTTTATTCAAGATCGCGGCAACGCCGGTCTCGACGAACTGCAAACGCAAGCTTTCGCCATGATGGTGAAGGCAAATCAAACGCCCGGTTTGGCGAACAACCTGACGACTTTTCGCGCGAACGTTCCGCAGCTTTGGCTCGATGTCGACCGCGTCAAAGCCAAAAGCATGGATGTGCCGCTCAGCAACATCTTCGGCACGCTTCAGACTTATCTTGGATCGACATACGTAAACGATCTCACGCTCTTTGGCCGCACTTATCGCGTTACAGCTCAGGCTGACTCGCAATTCCGTTTGAGTCCGGACGATATTCGCTTGCTGAAAACGCGAAATAATTCCGGCGGAATTGTTCCGCTTGGCTCGGTTGCGACCGTGCAAGAAGTAAGCGGCGCCGACAAGATCACGCGCTACAACATGTTTACCGCGGCCGACCTCAGCGGTCAGCCGGCACCGGGCGCGAGCAGTGGCGACGCGCTCGCCGCCGTTGAACGTCTTGCCAAACAAATTCTGCCTACCAGCTTCACGACTGAGTGGACGGAGATAGCGCTCCAGCAAAAACTCGCGGGCAACAGCGCGATTTACATTTTCCCGCTTTGCGTTCTGTTCGTTTTTCTTCTGCTCTCTGCGCTTTATGAGAGTTGGTCGTTGCCACTCGCAATCATTTTGATTGTTCCCATGTGTCTGTTCAGTTCGATCTACGGTGTCTGGCTGCGCTCGATGGAGAATAACATCTTCACGCAGATCGGGTTCATTGTGCTCGTTGGACTCGCTTGTAAGAACGCGATCCTGATCGTCGAATTCGCAAAACAAATTCAGGATCGCGACCAAAAAGACCGTTTCACCGCCGCGGTCGAGGCGTGTCGTCTTCGATTGCGTCCGATCTTGATGACTTCATTCGCGTTCATCTTCGGTGTCGTTCCGCTCGTCGTTAGTTCGGGTGCCGGCGCGGAAATGCGGCAAGCCCTCGGCACCGCGGTCTTTTTCGGAATGCTCGGAGTTACCGGCTTTGGCCTTTTTCTCACGCCCGTGTTCTACGTCGTCATCATGTGGTTCAAAGAACGCCGCGCCAAAACAAGAGCGCCCGCGCCCACACAATCCGCACCGCCTGTAGCGACGGAGCCAGCTGTCGGCTAGCATGAAACGGAAGGGGCTCTAATATGATACTGCAAATCTACACCATCATTCACACGCTGATCAGCCTTGCCGCAATTTTCACCAGCCTCGTCGTTGTGTGATCCGCGTTTCAAAAAGCTCGTTGAGTCATTCCGAGAAATAACGTACGCGGTGGCAACTGATGTGACGTGACTTGCCTTGAAACGGATGGTAATCGAAAGATCAAACAAACTGACAGAGAGAATATTATGGCCAAGCAAGATAAATCCACAGAATCAGTCTACAGAGTAACGGAAGTAATCGGCACGAGTGCGCTGTCCTGGGAGGATGCGGCAAAGAACGCGGTTGGGACCGCCGCCGGTACGCTGCGTGATCTGCGCATTGCCGAGGTTGTGAAGATGGATGTGAAGATCGAGGACGGCAAAGTGCTCGAGTTCCGTGCGCGCTTACAACTCTCCTTTAAGTACGAAAGCTAGTCCGGACGTACAACGGCGCGGTCGGATCTAACCGTGGTCCGTTCACCCCGAACCTTCTCGTGCTATTTGAGCGAACATCCTCACCGCCCTGATGAATAGCAAAATCCCGGGACTTCATCATGTCACTGCGATCGCCAGCGATCCGCAGCGGAACCTGGACTTCTATGTGGGACTTCTCGGTCTTCGTTTCGTAAAACGCACGGTCAATTTTGATGATCCGGGAACGTATCATTTCTATTTCGGCGATCGGCGCGGAACGCCCGGGACGATCCTGACATTCTTTCCGTGGCCCGGTGTTCGGCGCGGGATCCGTGGCAGCGGCCAAATCGAGGCGACGGCATTCTCAATTTCACCGGACTCGGTCGGCTATTGGCTGGAGCGTTTGAGACAGCAACATGTCGCGGCGGAAAGGACAACGTCGCGTTTCGGAGAAGAAGTGATTCGGTTTGTGGATCCCGACGGGCTTTTGCTCGAACTAATCGCTTCAAATTCGCTCGCGCCATTTGAGCAATGGCCCGATAGCTCAGTTCCTTCGGAACATGCGCTTCGTGGATTCCACAGTGTCTCGGCTGCTTTGGAAGGCTACGAAAAGACGGCGCGTTTGCTCACTGACACATTCGGTTACCGTTTGGTCGAGGAATCTGAAAACAGGTTTCGGTTCGCATCACGTGACGAGAGCGAGCCGGGCCGAATCGTTGACTTGCTTTGCGTGCCTGATTCCGGCGTTGGGCGTGTGGCGGCCGGGTCGGTGCATCACATCGCATTTCGCGCGCGTGACGAACAAGATCAGCTCCAGTGGCGAAAACAACTCGTTGATCTTGGTTACAACGTTACTCCGGTAATCGATCGCATTTATTTTCATTCAATCTATTTTCGCGAACCGGGCGGCGTTCTCTTTGAGATCGCAACCGAGCCTCCCGGTTTTATGTTCGATGAAACAATCGAAGAACTCGGAAGTGGCCTGCGTCTCCCGCCATGGCTGGAATCTGCGCGCTCGCAGATCGAAAAAATTCTTCCGGCAATCCACGTACCGCACAAACAATGAGGCCACAGCCGGATTTCCTTCACGAATTCGTTCCGGGTGACTCGAGGCAAACGCTGTTACTCTTGCACGGCACCGGTGGAAACGAGCGCGATCTCCTGCCGCTGGGGCGCGAAATTGATCCGAGCGCTTCCTTGCTCAGTCCCCGCGGAAAAATTCTCGAGAGCGGAATGCCGCGATTCTTTCGCCGGCTAGCTGAAGGTGTGTTCGATTTGGAGGATTTGAAGACGCGCACGAACGAATTGGCGGATTTTGTTGCTGCGGCGGTGGGCCATTACAAACTCGACGCGGACCACATTGTTGGTGTTGGTTATTCCAACGGTGCCAACATCGCCGCAAGCGTGCTATTACTTCGGCCGGAAATTATGCACGCGGCGATTCTATTCCGCGCGATGGTGCCGCTGGTTCCGGAGAAAATGCCTGAGCTACCATCTGTGCACGTTTGGATCGGCGCTGGGGATCAGGATCCGATTATTCCCCCATCCGAGGCCCAACGTCTTGTCGAACTTCTTCGCCGCGCGGGCGCCGAGGTGACAATTCGTTTTTTCAATGCCGGCCACGGCCTAACGAGCAGTGAGGTCGAGGCAGCGGCCCAGTGGCTCAACGATCTTAAACCGTCAGGTACGCGAAGGTGAAAACAACCCGGCTCGAAGCGTTCAGCGACGGAGTTCTTGCCATTATCATCACGATCATGGTGCTGGAACTGAAGGTGCCGCATGCAGTTGAACTTGCCGCGTTGAAACCAGTGCTGCCGGTATTGTTGAGCTACGTACTAAGCTTTATTTATCTCGGCATCTATTGGAATAACCATCATCATTTATTCCAGGCCACGGAGGAGGTCAGTGGCGGGATTCTGTGGGCCAACCTTCATCTCCTGTTCTGGCTGTCGCTCTTTCCGTTCACTACAGCATGGATGGGTGAAAACCAACTCGCTGCAATCCCGACCGCTATTTATGGCTTCGTGCTGCTGATGGCGGCAATTGCCTACTACGTTCTGCAGCGAACCATTATCGCCAAAGAGGGCCGCCAATCGCTCCTTGCGCAGGCTGTTGGCAAAGACTGGAAAGGTAAACTCTCCCCCCTGCTCTACCTCGCCGCCATACCGCTCGCGTTTGTCAGTCCATGGATCGCCAGCGCACTGTACGCGTTTGGTGCAATTCTTTGGTTCATTCCTGATCCCCGAATTGAGCGGAAGCTGGAGAAGCGCGAAGAGTAAAAGAAAGGCCGAAATGGAGTTTCGATAGCAAGGCGCGACGCACTACCGATGAATCCACCTGAGAATTCAATCGCATTTGGCGCACCTGGAATCGAGCCGCGCTGGACTTCGAGCGCCAAAGAAGGCGTGGGCACAGCCTATCATACCAGTTGCCGTGTCTGGTTCACGCTGAGTCACGGCATAGTAAACGAGATTTACTATCCGCATGTCGATCAACCGAACACGCGCGACTTTCAGTTTCTCATAAGCGATGGAGAAACGTTTTGCCACGAGGAAAAACGCGATCTGACTCACGCGATTGAGTACCCGGAGCGCGATTGCCTCTTATATCGTCTCACGAATTCGGATCCGGGCGGCCGCTATCGTATCGTCAAACATGTCTTTGCAGATCCGCATCAGTCTGTGTTGCTCGTGCACACCAAAGTGGAAGTGCTGGACGAATCGCTACGTCGTAAGTTGCGACTCTACGCGTTGCTGGCTCCCCACATCGCCGGCTTTGGCGCCGGCAATTCCGGCTGGTGTTCTGAAGTGGGCGGTATCAAGCTCATCAGCGCTCAGCGGGAAAACGTTCACCTGATCTTGGCATGCAGCACCGGCTTCTCTCGCCGGTCGGTTGGCTACGTCGGCTTCAGCGACGGTTGGCAGGACCTTATGGACAATTTCAAAATGGACTGGCAGTTTGAGTCAGCCGAGAACGGCAATATCGCATTGACCGGGCAAATCAATCTCCCAGGCACCGATGAATTCACAATGGCTGTCGCATTTGGCCGCAGCTATCAAAGCACAACTGCCAAGTTGTTCCAATCGCTGGCTGAGCCGTTCGAGTCACACCGTCAGGCGTATGTCCGCCAATGGCAGCGCGCGGTTGTGAATCCAAAATTCGATTTCAGCGCCGACACGTCCGACGGCGGCGGAATGTATCGGTTGAGCCGCTGCGTGCTGACTGCGCATGAAGACAAAGTTTTTCAAGGCGCGATTGTTGCATCGATGAGTATCCCCTGGGGCGAAACTAAAGGTGATAACGATCTGGGAGGTTATCATCTGGTGTGGACCCGTGACCTCGTACAAAGCGCAACAGCACTTCTTGCCACGGGCCAGACCAGCACGCCGCTGCGCGCATTGATCTGGCTCGCAGCAATTCAGCGACCGGATGGCAGTTTTCCTCAGAATAGTTGGATCAATGGGACGGCTTATTGGTCTGGCTTGCAACTCGATCAGATCGCGGCGCCAATATTACTGTCATGGCGTTTGCACAAACAAGACGCACTCGGCTTGTTTAATCCACGCACGATGATTGTGCGCGCTGCCGCACACTTGATTCTGCAAGGCCCGGTTACCAGCCAGGACCGATGGGAAGAAAACGCCGGGTACTCGCCTTCGACGCTCGCTACAGTGATTGCCGCCCTCGTCTGCGCGGCGGAATGGGCCACGGAATACGGGGAAACTGCAGCTGCGGATTTCGTTTTTGCGTATGCCGACTGGCTGGCGGCGCACGTCGAAGAGTGGACGGTTACAACGCAGGGTGAGCTGGTCGAGGGATTCCCTCGCCACTACATCCGCATCAACCCCACCGACCCTAATGCGCCTGATCCACACCCCGATCCGAATACAACGATGATTCAACTGGCCAACGGTGGCGGCCTGCATCCAGCACGGAATGTGGTCGGCGGAGATTTCCTGCATCTGGTGCGGTTCGGTATTCGCGACGCGAACGATCCAATCATTCGCGATTCAATCAGAGTGATCGATCATGTGCTCAAATATGATCTGCCACAGGGCCCCGGCTGGCGTCGTTACAACCACGATGGCTACGGACAAAAGGATGACGGCGGTGCTTTCGACGGAACAGGCGTAGGACGTTGCTGGCCAATTCTGACGGGTGAACGCGGTCATTACGAACTGGCTGCCGGGCGCGATCCAAAGCCGTTCATCGCGGCAATAGAGAATTTTGCCAACGAAGGCGGCATGATCACCGAACAGTTATGGGACGAACCTGACTTGCCGGAGGCCCATATGAAATTCAGGTGTCCGACCGGCGCGGCTATGCCGTTGTGTTGGTCGCATGCCGAATACATTGCGCTTGTGCGCAGCTGCCATGACGGAGTTTGTCTCGACTGCGTCGGCCCGGCATTTCAGCGGTATGTGTTGGACCCAGTGCAGAGCAATTATGAGATCTGGACTCTTCGCTATCCTGCGCGGCGGGTGTCTCGCGGCAAAATTTTGCGAATCATTCTTGCTGCCCAGGCAACAGTCGTCTGGTCAAATGATGGCGGGACGCGCACCAATCTGTTGGATACAATTCATGAAAGCAGACTGGACCTCTGGTTCGCAGATTTCCCAACTGCAGACTGGCTGGGCGGTTCAACGCTTACATTTACATTTTTTTGGAAACGCGATCAGCGTTGGGAGGGCCGCGACTGGCAGGTCAGCGTCTTAGGAAAGCAATCCTAACCACGCGATGAGTGGATCCGTTTCGTTTTTTCGAAGCAGCGACAGGCAGGGCGAGCAAGTTGAGGTCTTAAGGCTCTCATGCAAATCCCGCATGACTGTTATACACAACTCACGACTAGACGGCCAGCCATGACATGAGGATTATGCCATCATTATGAAAGACAAGCATCTGAAACCAAAAACAAGAATATGAAAATAGTCGTCCTCGGGGGCACCGGGCTCATCGGAAGCAAAGTAGTGAATCTTCTTCGTGCACGCGGCCACGAAGTCGTTGCGGCATCTCCTTCGCAGGGCATCAATTCGATTACCGGAGAAGGTTTAACCGAGGCGCTAACCGGAGCTCAAGTGGTGGTGGACGTCACGAATTCTCCTTCGTTCGAAGACAAGGCCGTGCTGGAATTCTTCGAAACTTCCACCCGCAACGTGCTCGCTGCTGAGGCGAAGACCGGCGTGGGTCACCACGTCGCGCTCTCGATCGTCGGCAGCGAGCGGCTTCCCGCGAGCGGATATTTGCGCGCGAAAGTGGCGCAGGAAAAACTGATCAAGGCTTCGCCAATTCCTTACACGATTGTCCGTGCGACGCAGTTCTTTGAATTCGTTGGGCGCATCGCTGATGAGGCGACCAGCGGGCAGACCATTCACCTGCCCTCGGTGTTGTTTCAGCCCATCTTCTCGGACGACCTCGCCGCTAACCTCGCCAGAATCGCCGTGGCGAAGCCGTTGAATGGAATTATTGAGATCGCTGGCCCCGACGCTCTCCCGTTTGACGAGGTCGCGCGCCAATACCTCGTGGCGCATCATGATCCCCGCACGGTCGTGAGGGACGAGCAAGCCCACTACTTCGGCACGACGCTTGAAAAGCGCAGCCTCATCCCGGGCGAGAACGCGCTGCTCGGCTCCACCCATTTCGCGGACTGGCTTAGCCGCACCACTCCCCAGCGCTGATCCGTTTCTCGAACATGCTAAGATCAACCTAACCACATACTAGAACGGACATCACAAATGAAACCAATCCGAACTTCAAAACCAGTCGGGCTGCCGCGCTTGATCTGCGCACTCATTGTTTGCGCACTCATCGTAGCCACTCTCGGCGTGGGATCAGGGATAGCCGCTGACAAAAATTCAAAGGTCACGCTGGTCTATGAGCACGCTCTGCCGAATGTGCCTGGCAAAAGTATCAAGGGTGTGCTGGTCGAATATGGTCCCGGCGGGACGTCGTCGGCCCACACGCATCCTAAGTCTGCATTCATCTATGCGACCGTTCTCGAAGGCGCCATCCGAAGTTCGGTCAATAATGGTCCAGTCGTTACGTATCGTGCCGGGCAGAGCTTCTCCGAGATGCCTGGTGACCGGCACAGCGTTAGTGAGAACGCGAGCAAGACCGAACCCGCGAAGCTGCTCGCTGTCTTCGTGGTGGATACAGACGAGAAGGAACTAACGACGCCGTACTGAAAATGAGACGAGGCGGAAGTTCTTCGAGCTCCTAATCGCCAATACTGATTGGGATTGCGCGACAGCGAAGCAAGAGAAAACAGTCCTAGGGTTCCGCGCTCGACAGTACAGTTCAGGATCAGCGATAATGAAATTGATGAAACGGCTTCATGTTCTTGCCGCGCTCCTGATCCTGATCTCACTTTCTTGCAGCTGTTCCCGCAAAGCAGCGCAGACCGATCCGCCTCCTCCCGAAGTACTAGTTACAACTGTCACGCCGCAGGATGTGCCACGTGTACTGGAACGCGTAGCCACACTGGACGGCTTCATCAATGCCAACATCAATGCGCAAGTCCAAGGCTACATCGTCGCGCGCGATTATACCGAAGGCAGCATCGTAAAAATAGGCGACCTCCTTTTCCAGATCGATCCACGCCCGTTTGAGGCCGCATTGGCGCAAGCCAGGGGAACACTGGCAAAAGACAAAGCCACGCAGGTAAAAACAGATGCGGACGAAAAACGCGCTCTCGATTTATTCACCAAGCAAGTCATCAGCGATCAGGAACGAGACACAGCCACTGCAGCTGCAGAGTCCACCAGAGCAAATGTTGAAGCCGATGAAGCGGCAGTGCAACAGGCGCAGCTCAATCTTGGATATACAAAGATCCTCGCGCCGATAGAAGGTGTGTCAGGGTTTGCTAACGCACAGGTTGGCGATCTTGTTAGCCCAACTAGTGGACCGCTCACTACGGTTTCACAAATCGATCCTATCAAAGCCATGGTCACCACCGGCGAAGGCGCCTTCACAGATTTCGTTTCGCGACATCCCGATCCAAAGGAGCGCGACGCGTATCTCAAAAGCCTTGAGTTCCAATTGATTCTCGGCAACGGCGAAGTTTATCCTCAGAAAGGAAAGTTTTATGCACTCGATCGCAGTCTGGATCCGAGGACTGGGTCGATCCGCTACGAAGTGACGTTCGCAAATCCGGGAGGTACTTTGCGGCCCGGACAATTCGGGAAGGTGCGTTTTGTCGCCGACATGAAAAAGGGCGCGATGGTCATTCCGCAGGAAGCTGTGACGGAGTTGCAGGGCAGTTATCAAGTTGCCGTTGTTAGCGATGACAACAAGGTCAGTATCCGTCCGGTACAAATGGGCCAACGCATCGGTGCGATGTGGGAAGTGACCCAGGGCCTTCAACCCGGCGCTAAAGTCGTCGTTCAAGGAGTGCAAAAAGTCCGCGAAGGCTCGGCGGTGACCGTGAAAGAGTGGTCGCGTCCGGCCGATGCTTTGATTTCAAAGTCGGATCAGACAAAGTAACGCTAATTAATGTCGGAGTTTTTCGTCAGGCGGCCGATAGTCGCGATCGTCATCGCGATTTTGATGACGCTCATCGGTGGTGTCTGCATTCTCGCGTTGCCGATCGCGCAATATCCCCAAATCGCGCCACCGGAAATTCAGGTGCAAACGCACTACACCGGCGCGGATGCGCTGACGATTGAGCAATCGGTCGCAGCGCCGATCGAGCAGCAAATGAGTGGCGTGGACAACATGAATTACATGTACTCGATCAACGCCAATAGCGGCGACATTCGACTGATCGTCGACTTCGATATCGCGACGGATCCGAACATCGATCAAGTCCTGACGCAGCTCCGGGTGTCGCAGGCGCAGTCGCAACTGCCTCCCGATGTTATTAACTACGGCATTACCGTTAAGAAATCGACGACGGCGCCACTGATGCTGGTCTCGCTTTATTCGCCCAAATCCAGCTACGACAATATTTTCCTCGCCAACTACGCCTACATCAATCTCGTCGATCAACTGACCCGCGTCCCAGGTATTGGCAATGTGCAGGTTTTCGGCGCGGGACAGTATGCGATGCGACTGTGGGTGAAGCCGGATCAGCTCGCCAAGCTTGGCATCACTGTGCCGGACATCATCACCGCAGTGCAAAAGCAGAACACTGTGAATCCCGCTGGGCAAATTGGCGGCGAGCCGATTCCGAGCGGACAGATGTTTACATATACCGTGCGCGCGCAGGGCCGGTTGCAAACACCGGAAGAGTTTGGCGAGATAGTCGTTCGGGCAAATCCGGACGGCTCGTTTGTGCGCGTGAAGGACATCGCGCGGATTGATCTCGGCGCGCAAACGTACAACTTGAGAGGCAGGCTCAACGGACAACCCGCGGCGATTATCGCTTTGTATCAACTGCCCGGAACCAACGCCGTTAAGGCCGCGCAAGGCGTGCGCAAGTTAATGGGGGAAGCAAAGCAGCGGTTTCCCGCCGATATGGATTACGCCGTCTCACTCGACCAAACGCTATCCGTCACGGAAGGTATTCGCGAAATTCTGAAGACGTTGTTCGAAGCGCTCGCGCTCGTCGTGCTCGTCGTATTCATTTTCCTCCAGACCTGGCGCGCGACGCTGATTCCGCTCTGTGCGGTGCCAGTGTCGCTGATCGGAACGTTTGTACTGTTCCCCTTGTTCGGATTTTCGATCAACACGCTTTCGCTTTTCGGACTTGTGCTCGCCATCGGGCTTGTGGTTGACGATGCGATTGTTGTTGTCGAAGCAGTTGAGCGTCACATCGAAGAAGGAATGTCGCCACGCGATGCGACACTTCAGGCGATGCGCGAAGTTTCAGGCGTGGTAATCGGCGTCGCACTCGTCCTTTCGGCCGTGTTTATTCCTACCGCATTTCTTCCAGGTATCACCGGCAGGTTGTATCAACAGTTTGCGCTCACGATTGCTATCTCCGTCATTTTCTCCGCATTCAACGCGCTCTCGCTGAGCCCGGCGCTTGCAGCCATGCTGCTCCGCCCGCGAAAGAAAACGCGTGGCCCGGTTGGCTGGTTCTTCGATCGATTTAATCGTCTCTTTGCCAGCGCGAATCGCGGCTACGTGAGTGTGTCGCGTGTTGCCATCCGAAAGACTTTCCTCAGCTTCGGTTTGCTGGCTCTGCTCGCGATCGGCGCTGGTCTTTTTGGATCCCGATTACCGAGCAGCTTTCTGCCCGAGGAAGATCAGGGCTACATTTATCTTGCGCTGCAACTGCCTGATGCCGCGTCGCTCGAACGAACCGACCAGGCGTGTCGCAAGATCGAAGACTTTTTGAGCAAGACGCCCGGTGTGAAATACACCACCAGTGTGATCGGGTTCAGTCTCCTGAGTCTGGTGCAAAATACCTACAGCGCGTTTTTCTTCGTCACGTTTAAACCATGGAGCGAACGAACCAAGCCGGAAGAACAGTACGCAGCAATCAAGGCGCGATTAAATCAGTACCTAGCCAGTCTCAGTGAAGGTATCGCGTTTGCATTTCCGCCGCCGGCGATCCCCGGCGTCGGCACGTCTGGTGGATTCACGTTTATGCTCGAAGATCGCGCGGGCAAAGATGTCGGGTTCCTTGCGCAAAACCTGAAAACATTTTTAGATGCAGCACACAAACGCCCCGAGCTCGGCACGCTGATTCCAACCTTTTTGCCGAACGTCCCGCAGGTATTCGTAAAGGTGGATCGCGACAAAGTCATCAAGCAAGGGATCGACCTCGGCCAGGTCTATCAGACGCTTCAGACGTTCATGGGCGGTTTTTTTGTGAACTACTTCAATCGGTTCGGGCGAACATGGCAGGTTTACATAGAAGCCGAGGGCGATTACCGCGACAATGCGAACAACGTGGGCCAGTTCTACGTTCGCAATTCGAACGGCGATCCCGTGCCACTCGACGCCATTTCAACTATCCAGAACATCGCCGGTCCGGAATTCACGTTGCGTTACAACGAATACCGCGCGGCCCAGATCAACGGTTCCGCCGCGCCTGGTTATAGCTCGTACCAGGCGATGAACGCCCTTGAGGAAACGTTTCGACAGACCATGCCGCGGGAGATGGGTTACGACTATCTTGGCTTGTCGTTTCAGGAAAAGAAAGCGCAGCAGGGCGTATCCCCAACTGTCGTGTTCGGAATGTCGCTCATTTTCGTGTTCCTGATTCTCGCTGCACTTTATGAGAGCTGGTCGTTGCCTTTCAGTGTGCTGCTTGGAACACCGGTCGCAGTGTTCGGCGCGTTTGCCACGCTCTGGTTGCGCGGAATTCAAAACAATATTTTTGCACAAATTGGTCTGATCATGCTAATCGGCCTGGCGGCGAAGAATGCGATCCTTATCGTCGAATTTGCCAAGGACGAATACGAAAAAGGCAAGCCGCTACTCGATGCGGCGCTAGAAGGTGCGCGTCTGCGGTTGCGACCTATTCTGATGACGTCCTTTGCTTTCATCTTCGGCCTTCTACCGCTGTGGTTTGCCACTGGCTCCGGTGCCGTCGCCCGCCGTGTCCTCGGCTCAACCGTTATTGGAGGAATGATCGCCGCAACGGCTATCGCGACTTTTCTTATCCCAGTAACGTTTTACGTGATTGAGCGGCTGTTCGCCGGGCGCAAAAAAGAAGCGGCACAGGAAGTCACCCAATCCCCTCCCCAGCCACAGCCTGCAACTGACGCCTAGTACCTGTGGCCGCTTGTCACAGCCCAGCACGACATGATGCTGGTTTCGGTCTTTATCTCGAATGAGGGATTAAAGACAGCCTCGCGAGTGGTAGTATAAAATCTTGCGAACGCGAAATAGCGGCGCTTTCCCGGGAGCACCTACCTTACGACATGAACACAAGTGAGTCTCTGATCGCGTCCGATGACACTGGAGCGGCAGTCTCAAACCGCCGATTATTCCCGCTCCGGACGCTCCTGGTTTGTTTCACAATCTGGCTCATTGCCACCGAGGTTCTCATCTTTGATCAGATCAAATTTAACATCAGGATCGAGGCACTCGAGCAAGCCACACAAGCGATGCGCGGGTCGCAGCTGTTGGTCCCAACAGAACGGCCATCCCACTTCCCAGGTGCCGCAAAAATGGAGAAACTGTGAAGGCAAAACTCCCGACCAATCAAAAAGCTCGTTCTCTCGAGCAGCAGCAGATTGCAAAGCCGATCTTCTGCGATGCGGCGCGACAGCAAAATTATCTCTTTGGGACAGCGAAAATCTCTCGCACGCGCAATTGCGGAACATTTCACCTGAATTGAGCGTCTGGTAAGCAAAGCTAAAACGAAGTTCTAAGGGGCAAAACAGTTATGAAAATCGGAATCATTGGAGCAGGCAACATCGGCGGCACGCTGGCTCGTCGTTTCAGCGCGCTTGGGCACAAAGTTTTTGTCGCGAATTCGAGAGGACCTGAGACACTGGCGGATTTGGCGGCGGAAACTGGAGCGACTCCAGTCACAGTCGAGCAAGCGGCCCAGGCTGGGGACGTGGTTATTGTGACGATCCCTCTAAAGAATGTTGCTTCTTTGCCCGCCGGTCTGTTCGCAAAAACTCCGAAGAATGTCGTGGTGGTGGACACAGGCAATTACTACCCCCGGCAACGTGATGGTCGGATTAAAGAAATCGAAGATGGATTGACTGAGAGTCAATGGGTCGAAAAGCAGTTAGGTCGGCCCGTAGTCAAAGCGTTCAACAACATTTATGCCGAGCACCTTTACGAATTGGGGCGGCCGCCAGGCAGCCCCGGACGGATTGCCTTACCAGTCGCGGGTAGCGAACCCGCAGCGAAGGCGGTTGTGCTGAGGCTAGTCGACGAGCTCGGATTTGATGTTGTCGATGCTGGTGGACTGGATGAATCCTGGCGGCAACAACCCGATACGCCGGTCTATGCCACAGATTTTGACGCCAATGGTGTGCGACGTGCCCTGGCGAAGGCGAGCAAGGAGCGCAAACCGGAGTGGCGCGCTACTACTCGCAGCCCTGGCACGTACGAAGCTCCGGCATGAAGTGCATGAGCCTGAGTTAGAATTAGAGGTAAAGGAAAAAAAGGAAGGTGCATGTATGAGCAGGACTATCGAGGCTATCAAGCACCACATGGGACCTACTGACTCAACTCTTGCGGCAAGCGCTCACAAGCGGCCTGCCACAAGGAGCGGCACGTTTTCAATCGGCGGTAACCTTTCCGTTCACCGGCTTGGCTATGGCGCGATGCAACTGACCGGTCCTGGTGTTTGGGGCGAGCCAGCCGATCGAGCGCAAGCAATCGCAGTCTTACATCGGTCAGTCGAGCTCGGCATCAACCTTATTGATACGGCGGATTCCTATGGACCGTATGTGAGTGAAGAAATAATTCGCGAGGCATTGCATCCTTACCCAAAAGGGCTTGTTATCGCCACAAAGGCCGGCCTTGCTCGGACTGGTCCCGGCAGATGGATTCCTCTGGGGAGACCCGAATATCTCCGGCAGGAGTGCGAGATGAGCCTGCGACGGCTGGGTGTCGAGCGTATCGATTTGTTCCAGTTACATCGCATCGACCCCAAGGTTCCAGCCGACGATCAATTTGGAGTGCTGAGAGATCTCCAGAAGGAAGGCAAGATCCGGCACGCTGGCCTTTCGGAAGTCAACGTTGCCGAGATCGAAGCAGCGCGTCGCATCGTTACCGTCGCGACCGTGCAAAATCAATACAATCTCGCGTACCGCAATTACGAAGACGTCCTGGACTATTGCACTCGCGAAAACATCGGGTTTATCCCTTGGTTTCCACTCGCGACCGGAGACCTCGCGAAACCTCACGGCGCATTAACAAGAATCGCCAGGCAGCTGGGCGCTCAGCCTGCGCAAGTAGCGCTCGCGTGGCTACTCAAGAAATCTGCTGTGATGCTGCCGATCCCGGGAACTTCAAAGGTAAAACATCTCGAAGAGAACACTGCTGCAGCGCTGCTCGATCTCGATGATTCGATCATGGAAGAGTTGGCTAACACATAACGAAGCAGGAATAACGACTGACGAAAAACATGAATGGTCAGTACCTTGGTTCTATCTCGAACGAGGGAGCATGAGTGACCTCGCGAGTAGTACTGTAAAATCCCGCGTACGCGAAATGGCGCCTCGACTCAGGGTCGCCGATCAATCTAGCGATGAAAACGAACACTCTTTCAACCGCATCGAATGAGGTTCGAGCTTATGCCCAACTTCAGCACGAAATACACGATGCGCTACGTGTGCAGCATCCGGAGTGGGTTGAACCGAATGGTGATTGTCCCACTTGCGAATCCTACGAATCGCGCCTTGCGGAATTGCTCAGCATTTCTTTACAGGCCGAGCACCGTTCCGCTGCCTGATCAAGCGCAAATAGAACAGCATAAAATATGAATCCAAACACTAAAAAACTAGATGGGAAAGTCGCGGTTGTAACCGGCGCGTCGAAAGGCATCGGTGCCGGCATTGCCAAACATCTCGCAGCCGCAGGCGCGGGGGTCGTTGTCAATTTTTCTTCATCAAAGGAGGGAGCGGACAAAGTGGTTGACGAAATTACCAAGCGCGACGGAAAAGCCTTCGCCGTCCAAGCGAATGTTGCGAAGAAAAAGGACATCGAGCGCCTTTTTACCGAAACGAAGAAAGCATTCGGTCGCCTCGACATTCTGGTTAACAACGCCGGCGTTTACGAATTTTCTCCGCTGGAGAATGTTACAGAGGAACATTTCCACAAGCATTTCGACGTGAATGTTCTCGGCCTGCTCCTCGCATCACAGGCGGCGTTAAAGTATTTTGGTCCGGAAGGCGGTAGCATTATCAACATCAGTTCGGGCGCCAGCACGCTCACCCCGCCGAATACTTCGGTGTACTCAGCTACAAAAGCGGCGGTCGATGCCATAACAAGGACGCTGGCCAAGGAGCTTGGACCGCGCAAAATCCGAGTTAACGCCATCAATCCCGGAATGGTGATTACCGAAGGCGTGGTCACGGCCGGATTCGACAAGAGCGATTTCCGGAAGCAATTGGAATCGCAGACCCCACTTGGCCGCATTGGACAAACAGAGGATATCGCGCCTGCCGCTGTCTTTCTCGCCTCTCAGGATTCCGCCTGGATAACTGGCGAAACCCTGGTGATTGCAGGCGGGCTTCGCTAATCGAGGCAGCGAAAATCAAGGGCTTATGATTGCGAACAGAGTCGCATTGATCACCGGTGTTTCTTCCGGGATCGGTCGAAAGACAGCGCAACTTCTGGCCGAGCGCGGAGCGCGCGTATTCGGAACGGTAAGAGATCCGAGTCGCATCGCTCCCATCGCCAAGGCGGAGTTCGTCCTGATGGATGTCACCGATGATAAAAGCGTAAAGAACGCCGTGAAGTCGGTCCTGGATGCGGCCGGCAAGATCGACATCCTGATTAACAACGCGGGTTACTCGATAGCTGGGGCCTTGGAAGAAACAAGCGTTGAGGAAGCGCACCTGTTGTTTGAGACGAATTTCTTTGGCGTGCTACGGGTAACCCAAGCTGTTCTTCCGTCGATGCGCCGCCATGGTTACGGTCGCATTGTCAACATCAGCTCCATGCTCGGCGTTCTTCCCGGCCCTTACCGCGGGATGTATGTCGCGAGCAAGCATGCTTTGGAGGGCTACACCAAAACGCTGGATCACGAAGTAAGGATGTTCGGGATACGTGCGATGCTAGTGGAACCGGTCTACACAAGGACCAAAATCGTTGACAACGAAAAAACTGTGGAAGCAACTATACCAGCCTACGCGGACCAAAAGCAGCGAGTGACGGAAATCATTGAGAAAGAAATCGCCCATGGGGATGACCCTGGCACTGTCGCCGAAGTCGTTTATGCCGCTGTAACCGCAAAGTCACCGCGTTTGCACTATCCGGTGGGTGAAGGTGTAATGTTAAGTCGGCTGCACCGGTTCGTTCCAGAGCGTTTGTTCGACAAACAATTTCGGAACCGGTTTCAACTTGACCAAGCGGCATAAGTCGTCCGAAAGACGAAACAAATCTGCCGACAGATCGCACATTTTTTGAGCAGTGTGTCTTTATCGCTTCATCGTCATTAGACACTCACTCGAAAGAGGGAGTGTCGACCAACTCTTCGGTGGCATCACAAAATCCCACACACGCGTATTAGCCTGAGTGAAATCGTCTTCGAGATTTGAAGCTATGAAAGCCATTCACTCCCTCAATCGATTCCTACCGCAACAAGCATCCGGCCAGTCAACAAATCCAATCACAAGCCCCCGCTGGCATATTCGAAGACGAGATTCGCTTCCATTGCGCGAGGCTATTCCGCTTTGGTTCGCCATCTCCAGCCCGTTGATCGGGTTAATAATCGGATTCCTTGGCGCCTGGTTTGTTACGTGGCTGACCGGCTAGAAACCGGCTGCAAAGCAACGTCATCGTAAATATATGAACAAGGTAATCGAAGTAGACTTCCTTCCCAGGTTAACGGATGTCGCTTTTTCCTGGCTAGATTCAATTGGCGATTCCGCGGGGCGAATTCTGATTATTGATAACGACAAGAACACGACTCATCTGGTCAAAATTCTTCTCGAAAAGACAGGCCGCTATATGGTCTTCGAAGAAAACGACGGCGCCAGGGCTCATCTGAGCGCCCGGAATTTTCGGCCGGACCTGATCTTGCTCGATATTGTGATGCCGGAGACAGACGGGGGCGAAATCGCTGCACAAATTCGGGGCGACCCTGAACTACAAAACACGCCGATCATTTTTCTCACAGCGCTCGTTACGAGGGCCGAGGCGAGCACTGGTCTCCACATCGACGAACATCCATTTCTCGCCAAGCCGATCGAGATTCAAGAGTTAATCAGGGCCATTGAAGCGCATGTGCCCGCGCGTGCAAAAAGCGTCGGCTAAACCGTGCCGCGTGATTTGTAAGTCGTTACAACGTTAAATCGCCCCGATTCAACGATTCAACAATTTAACGCGGCGAAGCCATTCGTCATTTTTGGAGGAGCGCACCTTTGGGTAAGCTCCGTCTCTCTAAAGAGAGACCAGGAAGCAACTCTTCGGTAGCACCGCAAAATCCCACGGAATCGCAATGGCAGCGAGACCCCTGGACTATGAAGTTTAGTCATGAAAAAGATTAGATTTCTTGGTTTCGTAAGCGCCGCTCTCGTAGGTCTTGCTTTGCCAGCTTCAGCAGGTCCTCGCGGCGGCGGCGGCGGTTTCGGAGGAGGCGGCCACTCTGGTGGTGGCGGCCGTGTTGGGGGCTTTTCTGGCGGAGGGTCTCGCGCCGCACCAGCTTTCTACGGTGGCGGCTTTCGAGGAGCACCAGCTTTCCGTAGCAGCGGTGCATACTTTACCGGCAGGAGCATCGCCAGACCTAGTGCCGCACCTCGATTCTATTATGGCGGTGCTCGCATGTCTGCCGTGCGCCCGCAGGGATTCAATCGCTCAGTCGGTCGGTCCCCAAGGCCCTATGTCGGCAGGTCTGCTCTAGCTACTCGCCAACCAAACAGCGTAAACTCAATTGCAGGGCGGCGCCGTGCTACAGATCCGCGAATTTCGACCGCGACAAATCGTCAGCCAAATCGCGTAGGTTCAGTTGCAAGCCGGAATCGGATTTCGGATCCACGGACCTCGACCGCAGCTAACCGACAGTCCGCGGCAAATCGCCAGTCATTCGTCAAGAACCACGCATCTGAGCGTCATGATGGGAACTGGCGCCGCGACTGGGACCGGCATCATTCACATTTCCACCACAATAAAGTCTTCGTTTTCCTCAATGGCTTCTGGTGGGGCCTGGATCCCTGGTTCTATTCGAACTACGCCTATGACTATTATCCATATGATGACTACGGCTATAATCCGTACGGCTACGGTTATGGTAATTCCTATGACTACTCCGCTAATCCCTACGATTACTACAACTACTCCCCGTACAACTATGATGACCAGTCGGGTTATGCGGGTTCAGGTCAGTCCGCGGGCAATGCAACCGTGAGCGCGGTTCAGTCGGAGCTTTCGAAGCTTGGTTACTATAACGGCGAAATCGACGGAGCTCTTGGCGACCAAACAGAGGCCGCTCTTGCTCGGTACCAAGAAGATCGCGACCTCAGCGTTACGGGGACGGTTGACGCTGCCACGCTTCAATCGCTGGGAATCAGATGATGAACGTATACATCCTCTTCTTTGTGAGGGACGCGAGACAAATGGAGGTGCGCACCACGCACGGTGCTCACTTCCAGTTCGGTTGACCTGAGAGCGCAGAGTGACATTGGTCAGTTGCGGCCCTAACGAGATAAAGAGTTATTGGAAATGACCAAAACACCATTCCGATGATCGAGCGTGAGATACTCTCGGGGGACGTCGATATCACCGACTTGCGAAGGCGAAGTTAGCAAAGACGTATCGCGGAGATGAATCTACAATTAGCAGGAAAAAACGCATTGGTC
>Ga0193735_1000168_pt1 | contig 20968 bp, 19 predicted proteins | sample U1m2metaG_FD_145080 | JGI IMG/M metagenome (GOLD analysis project Ga0193735, IMG submission 145080) | Soil microbial communities from a riparian zone of the East river system, Colorado, United States - U1m2 | ecosystem: Environmental > Terrestrial > Soil > Riparian zone | place: USA: East River... | reverse complement strand
GCGACCGGCGCAGCCGTCGCCGATCTTGTTTGAGCGCATCGAGGAAGCCCTCGCTGATCGTAGGGCGTCCGCCGCGGCGAGCGCCAGATGGAATTGGTGGCGTTTGACACAAACGCCCTACAGTCTCGGCTTCGGCCTCGCGGCGGCGGCGGTTTTGGTTTTGTTCGCAGCAATCAGTTTGGAACGCCGGCAGGATCGAGGCGAAAAGATCGCGCAAATTTCACCTGCGCCCGAAACAAGACCGGTTTCACCTACTCGCCGTGACAGCAGTGGGGTCCAAGGATCCTCATCCTCCAATCGATTCGTTCCTGCTGGCGCGACGCAGGTCGTTTATAACACGCGCGACGAAGGATTGCAGTTTGCACGAGGTTCAGAACAACCGCTGCGCCGTCTTCGCTATCAGACGCATCAGACGTGGCAGTGGCGTAATCCGACGACTGGCGCATCACTGCGTGTTTCCTACCCCAGCGAGGAAGTCGTCCTCATTCCGGTTTCAGGCCAATGATTCGACAAACAAAAATATGAAAATAAAATCCATCGTTACAATCGCAGCCATCGGCTTGTTGCCGATCTCAGGGTTTACTCAAACACCACCCGCGCCGCCAGAGCCGCCTGCTCCGCCCCATCCACCAGGGCCGCCAGGTCATCATGAGAAAGGGCCGAAGGTCCCGGTGACATATCTCGGTGTGGAGACATCACAGGTTCCGGATGTCGTCAGTGAACAGCTCGGTCTGGCTAAAGGCCTTGGGTTGGTCGTCGAATACGTGGAGCCGAATAGCCCTGCCGCATCGGCAGGGATTCAGCAGAACGACATCCTCAAAATGGTGAACGACCAGATTCTGATCGAACCCAGCCAACTGCGAAAACTCCTGCAGACTTTCTCAGACGGCACAGAGGTGACACTCACAATCTTGCGCAAGTGGAAGGAGCAAAAGATCACCGCCAAGCTCGCTAAAAAAGAAGTGCCGCAGCGCCATTCATTGATTCCCGGAGGAAACCACGATTTGCATTGGGATTTCGACGAAACGGGCGATTTCGGCGAGCAAATGCAGGAATTGAAGGAACAGTTGAAGGAGCAGTTGGGCGACACTCAACGCGGCATCATCCGTGGAGCAGTCATGAAAGCTCACGAGGCGGCGAGACGCGCGCGGGAAGATGCCCGTCGCGCTGCGCGAGAGATTCGCATTTTGAGTAGAGACAACGGATCGCTCAGGGCTACCAAGATCGACCTGGGCAAGGCGCAAATCGTTTTCTCCGACGACAGGGGCGAGTTGAAATTGGAAAACGTGGATGGAAAGAAATTGCTTACGGTCAAAGACCCGCAGGGCAAATTGCTTTTCAGCGGGCCGGTCGAATCCAAAGAAGACCTCGATAAATTGCCGGCCGACGTTCGTGAGCGTTACGAGAGCTTACAGCAGAACGACTTGCCGGAAGTCGGGCCGCGAGCCGATGTCGATAATGGGGATGCGGATGATGACGGTGATGATGAAGAAGGAGAAAATCCTGAATCATTGTCAGAGCAAGTTTCGCTCAAATCATTTTTCGCCGACAAGATTGCTCTGAATTCAGTCTGATTTGAGGCAGAGGAGAAACTCCGCCGAGTACCTTAGTCTGGTTTAGCCAGCCGCTCGGCGGAGTTTTCTTTTCGCTGTAGTGTCCGCTGCCCTCAGCGATATTTGCTTAGCGCCTGTCGCACGGCACGTTCACAGCGCGCGACTCATCATCAATTGGGCGCTGGACGTTGAGCGTTGGGCGTTGAACGTTTGCTCATTCCTGGACGTTTTCGATTACGAGCATGAGCACGATCAAGACCAAGTACGACGTAGTCATCCTTGGTGCCGGTCACAATGGGCTTGTGGCGGCGAGTTATCTCGGGCGCGCAGGATTGAGTGTGCTGTTACTGGAAAAGAATGATTACATTGGCGGAGCAACCACTTCGCAGAGGTTATTCCCGGATTATGACGCACGGCTGTCACGGTATGCCTATCTGGTCAGTCTATTTCCTCAGAAAATCATACGCGACCTTGGGCTGAACATCGAGCTGCGCAGACGCGCGATTGCGTCGTGTACGCCGTACCTTAACCACGGTCAGCATGGCGCCCTGGTTTTGAGCAACCTCGACGAGGATGTGAGTCGAAAATCGATTGTCGATCTGACTGGAAGCGACGCCGAATTCGACGGGATCAAAAAGTTTTACAATTTGCCGCGCGTTTTTGCCGAGCAGGTTTGGGACTCGATGCTTGAGCCGCTGGTCTCGAAGGAGGAAATGGCGCGCCGGTTTAATGTTGATGCAATCTCGCGCGAGGCGTGGCGCAGTTTGGTTGACGAACCGCTCGGGAGCGTGATCGAGCGGTATCTGCGAAACGATCTCGTGCGCGGTGTTGTCTTCACCGATGCGAAGATTGGGGTGTTCACATATCCGCACGATCCCTCGTTCGTGCAGAACCGCTGTTTTCTTTATCATCTCATCGGAAACAAGACAGGCGAATGGAAGGTGCCGGTGGGCGGGATGGGCGCGGTATCCTCCGAGTTGGAACGTGCAGCGCGCAAAACCGGCGCGGAACTACTAACGAATGTCGATGTGCACAGGCTGAACGTGACCGGCAAAACGCGCAGCGTCGAATTTCGAGTCGATGGTAAAGGCGACGCCGTCGAGGCGCGGTTTTTACTGGTGAACTTTGGCCGGAACGTCCTGGCAAAATTTACGGGCCGATTTTTTCAGCCGGATCGCACCGACGAAGGCTCTGTGTTCAAGATAAACATGCTTCTGCGTCGGTTGCCCAGGCTGAAGGCAAAAAAATATCCGGCGACGGAGGCGTTCTGCGGGACCTTTCACAGCGACGAAGGCTACGACCAAATGAATGCCAGTTATGATTGGGCCTTTGAAGGTCGATTGCCGGAGAAGGCGCCGTGCGAGGTGTATTGCCACACGCTGACCGATGACAGCATTCTCGCGCCAGACCTGCGTGAGCAAGGCTTTCACACGATGACGTTGTTCGGACTCGATGCGCCGTGGAGCTTGTTCGCCAGAGACAACGAAAACATGCGGCGTCTCGCGGAGAAAAGATTTCTCGGAAGCGTAAACCAGTGGCTGGAAGAGCCGATTGAAGATTGTCTCGCCGCGGCGCGCGATGGCCGGCCTTGCATCGAAAGCAAAAGCCCAGTGGATATCGAGGATGCGCTGGGGATGTATCGTGGGAACATTTTTCAAAACACGCTGACCTGGCCTTTTGCCGAACGCAGAGAGCAGGTCGGCACCTGGGGCGTGGAGACTGAATATGAGAATGTGTTCCTCTGTGGATCGAGCGCGTTACGCGGCGGCGCCGTCAGCGGGATTCCCGGCCATAACGCGGCGATGAAGGTGCTGCAGGAGTTAAGAGTTAATCGTTGAGGATTGTGAGGCTTGAAGAACAAAAGGAAATATCCAATGCCTAAACCAGCAACCCGGATATCTACATCAAACGTCAAAGCTAAGACATCAAACATTCCGGAAGCTAGTCTGTCTGATGTCGTGTCAATCGATGCGATTGTCACAGCGGCGTACGAGGTAATCTCCGGACCCGCCGGTAAGAAGCGTGACTGGAACCGCGAACGGTCACTGTTTCTTTCCGGCGCGCGCTTGATTCCAACTGCCGTCGAAGCTGGAAGGAACGATGTTGATCTTGCGCCGCAGATGCTCGACGTCGAAGGCTACATCGCGCGCGTGGAACCGCTCATTGAGAAAAAGGGGTTCTACGAAAAAGAAATCGCGCGGCGGGTCGAACAATTTGGCCAGATTGCACACGTTTGGAGCACATACGAATCGCGTCACGATCCGAGCGACCCCAAGCCATTCATGCGCGGGATCAACAGCATGCAGCTTTTCAATGACGGAAAGCGCTGGTGGATCGTGTCGATCTACTGGCAGCACGAAAGCGCGCAGCACTCGCTCCCCGAAAAGTATCTTTAATGTTCCGCTTCGTGCGCGCGCGTGTGCTTTTGTTGATTAGCACGCGCTGCTGCAGATGACCCGTGTGGCGCGACAAAACCGAGCGGCCATAACGCAGCAACGGAAGTGCTGGAGAAAATCAAAGGGTAGGGACTCGCGTTGCGCTGTGTCGCTGCGCTGACCGCAGCGCGGCTTCGCTACCTGTGGGTGGTAAACGCATTCACTTCCTTTGCGAATTTATGGAGGCTACTCACGTCAGATCCCGGCGCATAACGCAAGGCGACGTACGTTTCGGTGATCTGCCGAACACGCTCAGACTCGTTAGGCAATGATTTGGCCGCCCGTGTTGCGAAATCCGATGGGCCCTCCCATGGATCGCGTGACACCCCGATGCGGGCAAGCTTCTGACAAAAGCCTTCATACAACGCCTGAATCCGATCGGCGCGAGGGCGCGTCCGCAATTGCATCCACCCAGCATAAATGATTAGCAGGGCAGCGATGACAATCAGCACCTGCATAACGAGCGGTAGAGGTCCGCTATTGGTCAATCCCAGCGAAGTTAGCAACACGTCCTGGACGTCGGCATCGAAACCTAGGACGCGAGTGTCCCACTGATAGTTGAGGGCTTCCCACGTGGACCGAATCTGGCTGACGAGCGCCAACCGCACCAACCGCGTGAGGAACGCGTTCCGGCCAGTGATGATTTCGCCGGATGCGACGCGGCCGGCTAAAAACGAGCTGAGATCTTGACTCGCACGGCCGGGGGCAACCACGCTGGTTGGATCGACTCGGGTCCATCCGTTCTCTGGAATCCAGACTTCGCACCAGGCGTGGGTGTCGGACTGGCGCACGAGAAAGAATCCGCCCAAGTCATTGTATTCGCCGCCCAGATAGCCGAGCACGACCCGCGCCGGAATTCCCGCCAGCCGCATCAGAGTAGCGAAACTGGCAGCGTAATGTTCGCAAAAGCCTGTTCGACGATGAAAGAGAAATTCCGCCAAATCGTTCTTGTTGTATTCGCCAGGTGACAACGAATAGCGGAATCCTTGCGTCCGAAAAAACTGGAGGGCGCTGTTCACCGTCGCCCGCGGCCCGGAATCGTGTGCGGCCAGGGATGCTGCCAACTCACGCACCGCGGGACTAATGGATGCGGGTAGCTGAAGCGCTTCCCGGCGTTCGTAAGCATCGAGTTCCTTTCCTACCGGTTCGGTGGACGAGAGCACTTCATAGCGGCGCGTTTTTCGAATCAGCTGGACGCTGTACAGATAATTGCCGCGGGCGAGCCTTGCGCCGGAAGGAATTCCAAAAGGCCGATCGAGCGCAAACATCCAGCGTGCCCCATGCGGTGCGATGGTAATTCGCTGGCGAACTGCCTTGTCGCTCGCGGGATATCCGTTAGACGAATCGGAGATGGACGCTGGCCCGTAAGGCGCTCGCCATTCCATTCCTTCGCAATGCCACATGACCAGTCCCCGCCAATACATGGGACCGACAGGCCCCGTCCTGCGGTCGGGAAACTCCGCACGAAAAGCGATGTCTGTAGAATTCCCAAGCGCCGCGATACCGCCGGGAGAAAGCCGATCGGAAAAACCGGTCCTCGCCGCGTGAAGGTCACCGATCCGAAACTGGAAGCCGGTATTAATTCGCGGAAACAAGAGGAACAACAAAACAACAACTGGCGCAGCCTGAGCCAGCAGTTTGAAAGTGGTCGCCAGCGGCAACCAGAAAGGGCCGGGTGACGATCCACGATGAAACTGAACCAGGGCGGCAATCAGCAATGCGAACGCGACAAAGAGACAAACCGCGATCGCGAGATCTTGCGAAAGGAGAAAGCCACAAAGGCAAAGCACCCACGCCATCATGACCACTACTTGAAACTCGCGCGCGGTGTGCGCTTCGAGAATCTTCAGCGATACCAGAACGGCCAAAAGCGATACGGCAGGCTCAATGCCTTTGAGAGTTCCGTAGCTGAAAAAGATCGCGCCGAGCGTTACGACCGCGAGAATTAGTTTCAAAATAGTCGAGCGAAGCCGGTAGCCTTTTGGTTCCATCCAAAATTTCATTGCCAGTGCGAGAAGAAAAAGAAACGGGACCCAGTTTGCGAGGTTGCCGAACATCGGAGGAAGTGTGAATAGCAGCGCCGCTGGCGGCCGCCGTGGAATAGCTGTGTCTCTCCACGGCTGTGTGCGTTTCATACTCCTACTCTTACTCATGCTCATGCTCATGCTCATGCTCTTTCGCCTACCTGAGACAGACTCAGCGCGCTCAGGCATCGGTGAAAATGCGCCTCTCCAATAGCGGGCGCGATGTCTGTGTTTGGCAGACGTAAACTGTAAGGCCGTCGCACGCGTTCGGCTTCGATCACCCACAGCGCAAGTTGCGACAACCTCTCTTCGACGCCGTGAAAACGCAGTGCAGAAAAATCGAGGTGCACGGAGCCTTCGGCTTCGGCGGCAAATTGTTTCGTCATGAGCGGCTGCCCGCGCGCCACGGCTCTCCAATCGATGTGACGTTGAGATTCGCCCGGCACATAGGCGCGGACTCCTGCGAAATCATCGCCTTCGCCAAGCTCCGTTTGTGGCCGGCTATGCGGTGAACGCGCACGATGCACTGGGAGCCGGGGATCGCCCGACGGCTTTGGATACACCAGGTAAGTTTGCGAGGAGGCGAATCTTTTTAAAACGCGAACGAAACCGAGCGGATAAATACTCGTTAGGCGAAACGTTCCAACCCTGTGTTCGCCACGCTGCCTAGCTGGGAATCGAAGCGTCACACGAGCGGCTTTGCCGGCTGGAATGTAATCGACGTGTTTGCGTTCGCCGCGTGAACCCGGCAGAACCAATTCGATTCCGCGACGCGTGGTACGCGAACAATTCATAATCTCGACTGGAAGGGAAACCTCTTCGCCTGCAAACGCTGGCTTGGCGGATTCCGGCGCTATCGTTACATCGGCCAGATTGAGCAGGGTGTGCGGAATTGAAACCAGAAACACCGCCGTTAGCCCAAACAGCACCAGGTAAACGGCCGGGTTATTTTGGCTCGAGGCGGCGTACCACATCGCACCGAGCACAAACAGCAGTCCCGCAAAACTCACGGTCGGGTAAAGCAGCGCAAATTTTCCTGCTTTCACGGTACGGGCACACTGTGCAGCAGATTATCGGCGAGTGTGCGTCCGCTTTGTCCGAGTTGCTCGATATCGTGACCCAGCCGGTGCCCCATCACTGCTATGCCGATAGCTTGAATGTCCTCGGGCAAAACCATGTCGCGTCCGTTCATCAGCGCCCACGCCTGGGACGCGTGCAACAAGGCCAGACCGGCGCGTGGTGACAAACCCGTAGCGTGACGCTGTCGCGATGCATCGAGCAAATCCTGCAAATAATCGAGCAACGCCGCTGAAGTGTGTACCTTCCGCACGTTATCCTGGATCTCGATCAGCGTTCGTGGGCTGACAACCGGCTTCAATTCCTTCAACATCTCGCGACGATCCATTCCCAAAAGCATGGCGCGCTCGCTCGCCCGGTCCGGCACACCCAGCTCAATCCGCATGAGAAAACGGTCCAACTGCGATTCAGGCAACGGAAAGGTGCCCACCGCAGTTTGCGGATTCTGCGTTGCGACCACAAAGAACGGCTCCGGCAGTTCGTAGGTCACGCCGTCGATCGAGATACGGTCTTCTTCCATCGCTTCCAAAAACGCGCTCTGCGTCTTCGGGGTCGCCCGGTTTACCTCGTCGATCAGCACGACTTGCGAAAAAAGTGGACCACGATGAAAAACGAACCGCTGTTCATCGCGGTCAAAGATGGAGTTACCGAGAATGTCGGCAGGTAATAGATCGCTGGTAAATTGGATGCGTTGAAAGGCGAGGGCGAGGGAGCGCGCCAATGCCTGAGAGAGCGTGGTCTTGCCTACGCCAGGGATATCTTCGATCAGCAGGTGGCCGCGCGCGAGCAGACACGCCACGGCGAGCTTTACCGCCTGGTTCTTTCCTACAATCACGTCGCAAATCTGCTTTACGAAGGCGTCAACATGGTCCGTCACGCCGCAATCATCTGCGGGAATAACGCGGTGCGCAAACATCGTTTCCGATTTGTGGGGGTTCAGGAAATCAGCTGCTGAATTTAGAACGCCCTGAACGCTGATCACTGATCACTTAATCTTTATTCGGCTTAGGCGATGTGTGTTTGGCTTTGGTCGTCCTGATCGAGTTTGCTTGCTCCATTTTTCCTGCCGCTGGGGGAGGGGAGGAATGCGCGTCGCGATAACATTTTGTGGCTAGCCCAAGCACGAAGGCCGCAACAACGAAAACGGCTACCCGTTTTTCTGTTGGAGTGAGGCGGAATCTCTGCCTCACTTCATCGAATTTGAAACGCCAGCCCTTTTTCAACTCGCGAAAGGGTTCAACTTCAATTCCCAAATTGACTAGTTTGACGCGTCTGAACCAGAACGGAGCGGTAATGCCGTCTGATTTTGGAATCGTAGAACCCCGCTTTTGATTCCGCCGACATGAGGTCGCGATGAACCGCGGACGGCACACCGAGATAACGGTAGATGGCGCCGTTAACGAATTCGATTTCAAGAATGTGCCGGCGTTTGCTGTAGCCCACGGCCGCAATGGCGCTCGATTCAACGCGCTGACGCGGAATGTGCGAGACGAGCTGATTTGGTGTCGGTGACGGTTCCGCCCACACGACGGCGACCACGGCAATCGAAATGCAAAAAAACAAAGAAATCCGTAGCACCGTAGGTCCTTTTACAGACCTAGCACGATTCAGTCGAGAACAGATGCGGTGTCATTCGGCAACGTATTGAGATCTAATCGCTCGAATGCCTTAAGCGCATTTGGGCGCCTCTCGCTTCGCAAGGGACAGGGGGAGGGTGAGGGTGAGGATCGAATTTATTAGCCGAGTGGGCTGCTTATTTCAGTGCCCGGCGGCGGCTTAAACTCGAACGTGGAGACAGGGACCGGCGCGCGCGTCTGGTTTGAATACGTGGTCACGATTCGATCGCCGTTCGGCAGCAGCATATCGGTGCGTTCGACGCGCAGATTGTCATCGATTCGCAGATCAAGCTTTTGAAATGCGCGTTTCATCGAAGGCGCGCGCGGCAACAGTGTCAGCTCGTATCCCTTGTCGGTCTTGGCTGCATTGATTTGGAACGTGTTTTCGATGTTCTCCAGGTTCAACGCGGAATTGATCGCCGCTACCGTGGTATCGAGCGGTGATCCTTTGCCTAGTGGATAACGCTCGGCCGATTTGAAATTCGGATAATAAATCCAGAGCTGGCGACCGTCGCTCACAGTGACGCTGGGTGAATTGCCTTTTACTTCGCGCCGGAATTTGTTTGGGGGTTGGAACCAAATTCTCCCCGAGCTCAGGATCGGCTTCTTCATCAGCCGGATCACTCTTTCTTCCTGAAAATCGGCCTGCGTGCTGCGGTTCTGGCGAATCCCGGCGAGAAGATTCTTTAGATCACCCTCGGAAAGCGGCGCAGTTTTCCCAAGAGATGTCAGCGCTACAAAGCCAAGCGCCGTAAGTACAGATACGCGCATGTCGGGATTCTATGCGCCCAAATCCAATTCTCAAAACCCTGGTAATCGATCACAGCCGCTCGTCACATTCGCCGAAATGGCGAGCGCACGCCCTTGCCGGGACAACTCCGCGTGAGCGGCAGACAAGGATGCGTGCGCTCCCAATACTCGAGTCTCTAATTAGTCCTCAGTGATGATGCCGAAGAGGCCGTGCTCTTCGTCGGCGATTCCAGCGGTGAAGAAGACTCCTCCAGCCTGCGCAGGGAGCATATCCCACAAACCATCAAATTGGAGCGGCGTTCCATCGGCGCGCATAAGCGTCTCGATGAACGCGCCCGTCATCGGATCGTAAACGTTAATGAGTCCGTCACCGAAATTGCCAACCCAAAGTTCGTCTTCCACGACAGTGAGTCCCCATGGAGCATTGAGATTCCCGTTGGAGACCAGGCGTCTGAGGAAGTTGCCGCTGGTGTCGAACACATTCACGAAGCCACAGCTGGGACAAGCAACGTCATCTACCCGTCGATGATCCTGCTTGGCGTAGGTCACAAAAATTTCGTTGTTGAAATTCCTGATGCCAAACGGGGCGTAACCATCCGGAGGGTTCGGATCGACGAAGCCGTTGGGAGTCACCTGATGAAAGCTTTCATCATAGGTTTCAACGTGGCCTGTATGAAAATCTGTCACATACAGGAAATTGTGACCATTGGCGACGCCCAGTGTCGCGCCTTTGTAGATGGCGCGGTTAACGCCGCGGTTCGTGCCGTTGTCGACGGCGATGATGGCGTGCGTCGGGTCCAGCGTCGAGTTCCAGCCTGAAATCGAGCCGTCTTCACTGACAAAAATGAAAAGGGCGGGCGCCGAGTTTCCATTTTTTGTCACGTGGAAGAACTGCGTGCCGTTGAAGACTTGTCCAGTGGGATTTCCTGTTCCCCGGTTCCGCGCGCTCGTCGGGATCGTCACGATCAGCGAAGAAGCTGTGCCATCCTGGTGGTACAGGGTAGAAACACCGGTACCGTTATCGCTGACCCAGACTGTGCCGCCCGGCGAGACAGACATGCCCCAGGGATTGACAAGGTTCGGATCGATGTGTTGCGCGACGCCGGCGATGTCGGATTGGAAGTTTGTCCACGAATAGGTGTCCGCGCGCCCAGACGTGGCCGTCAGAATTGCTGCTGCCAACAGGGGCAGAGCAATTTTTATGTAAGCATTAGTTGTTTTCATAGGTTTGGTGGTTGTTTTTTGTAGAGAGAATCGCACCGATCCGCATTTAGTAGCGCATCGCAAAAGTAACGCAGTTGTTACCTTCCGAGCGCTGGGTGGCTGGCAAACACAGCGTTGATACCATACCAGTTGGGCGAATCGATCTTATAACCAAAATGGCAGACGGTGTGAATTAGCTGGAAATCACAGAAAGAAGATCCTAGTCATGGTGATCCTCTTCCTGTCGCGGTTCAAGTGGTGCTTCGAACCGGAATTCCTTGTGCCGAACAGGATCGCCTGCGTACGCGATGTAACTGACAACACCGAAGCCTTGTTCGGCTTGGGTTACAGGGCTTCACTTCGCAGACTTCAGGAATTCAACGATAGCACGCTGTTCCTGGCCGGTAATGTTGGCACGTAAACGCATGTGATGAACGATCACATCCCACTGCGCGTTGCCATACATGGTCGACGGTCGAATATTATGGCAGCGCAGACAATTGTTAGACCAAAGCTCTTCACCGCTAAGACCCATGTAGGAATCGCTCGAGACCGCACCGCTCGACTCGGTCGCCGTCTTCCGTTTTTCTTTAGGGTCCGCAAACAAATTCAGGCTCGTGCTGATGAAGAGTAGGAGGAAAGCTATGGGGAGACTGCGCTTCACCATTTTAATCATATAGCTCCTTTGCTCAGAAACCCATGGCTGTCTGAAAAAACAGAGCGTTCCTGTTGCGCTGACCGTTCGGCTTATCCCATTCGTAGGCGGCTTTGATCACGGTGCTTGGGCTAAGCCAGTAATCCAGCCCAATCGTCCAACGGGTTTCCGAAGGGTCGCCGAGCCCGCTCGGATCGGCGCTTAGGTGATCCCAGCGGAAGATCAGTTCGACGTTCCTTAGGAAATCGATATCGAGTTTGGTAGGCCGATACGCGATCTGTGCGTAACCACCATCGCGCTTGGCTGTCAATGGAAGCGGGCCAAAACCGAGTGAACCATCGGGATCATAGACTGCGTGATCGACTTTACTCCACGCGTACTGGGCGAACAGATTGACACGGCCTTTCAGCAGATCGGAATCACGGTTAATCTCCAGATCAACAGACTGAACTAAAGCACGAAGATCAGCGAAGGTGGTTCCTTGGAAGCCAGGCTGCGATGTTTCAAAGCCATAACCGACCTCGACTCCTGGGATTGGCAAAAAACCAACTCTGCCGCCAATTGCCTTGTCGTCGTTGTTATCCGTGTAGCTATTGAAATCGAGCGTGCCCGCGGTGCGAGCATCGAAGGCACTGAGGGTAGGACCGTTGGAAACGTACAAGGCGTAATCCACGCGGGTCGGACCGATCGGAAATCCTCCGCGCACTTGGGCGCCGACGGATATGTTTGGCAGGACGCCATGGTAAACACCGATCGGGCGATCGGGCAGTCTGTTGATCCATTGCGGCTCGAAGCGTTCAACAAAAACATTACTCGGACTAAAAAATTCTCCGACACCCAAGGCTACGTAATCATTGAAAAGATACGAGATCTGGGCATTCACAAGGTTCACATTGGTGCCGCCACCGCTGGGCTCGATCTCGAGCCGGCCGTCGAATAAGATTTTCGGCGTCAATTCCCAGAGGAAGATGGGATTAAGAGACGCGGAAAACGTGGACACACTGCCGTTACGCGCCTCAAACATCCCTTCGGCCCAACCAGCGAGTAAGAATTTCGTTGTCCCGAGCAGTGATCCTTCCGCTTCGACGACCGGCGGCGGGGCTTCCGTGGCGACTTGCTTGTGCGTGTCGGCGGCGGCTTCACCCTGGGACGGAGCGACCTCATGCGGCCCGACAACGACCTGGCGTTCGGTCTGTTCTTGCTTTGGACTGGCTTCTCTTTCTTTCTTGATAGCATCCAACTCTTTCTTCATCGCCAGCATTTGGTCTTTAAGCTCCTCATATTCTTTTCTTGTGACGTATCCGTCCGTCGTTGCATCTTCGGCATGAGTGGCCAGAGATGCGACTGTGAGTAGAGCGCCTTGAATAATCGCTGCTAAGCAATAATGACGGATCTTCTTCATTTTTGGTTACCTCCTGGCGAGGGTTCGAAGATAGTTGATTACGTTCCAGCGGTCGGTGGGCGAAAGCCGAGTGCGGTAATTCGGCATCGGTTTCTTGCCGACCGTAACTTTCCAAAAGAGCTCGCCGTCTGTTTGTTGCTGCACCGCCGCGTCAGAGAGTTTGGCAGGATGAATTCCCAGATCAGCCGCATCTGGCCCGTCGCCCTTTCCTGTCTTTCCGTGACAGCCTACGCAACGTTGCAGATAGATTCTTTGCCCGGCCGCGAGTGAAGAATCGTTGACGGCAACAGGATTTTTCTTTCGTGCCTCTGCTGCGGGGGCGATCCACTTCTCTTTCGATTCCGGTTCTTCCACACTCACGGCGATGAGCGCTGAGCTAAGCAAAAGCGTGAGAATTACCAGCAACTTCACGCGAGGACCTGAGCGAGTATTCAACTGACGCTCCGCAAGGAATTTTTCTGGGGTGATAGCGGTAATAGTGACATTTTCTGCCTTCCTGCGTAGCTAGGTAGAGCTTTCAATGCGGTGGTGCTAAATCTTGTTTTGATGATGCCGCCTGAAGCATGCTTACTGCCCGACCAAGCTCCAGCCGGCCGGAAGAGTAGGGCCGAACGCGCCGCTGACGAAAACGTTATTGTTCATATACCAGATCGCTGTTTGCCGCGTCCCAGCATCGTAAAGCAGGTAGTCTGGCTTCAAGTCTCCGTTGAAGTCGGCTGTCGCCACCAACGCCCAGCCAGTAGGAATGGTTGGCCCATAAGCGGCCCCGACGAGCGTTGGTCCGGATAAATACCAGATGGCTGTCTGGCCGGTGGTGGAATTGAGCAAGGCATAATCCGGGTGGCCATCGCCATCAAAATCGGCTACTCCCACGAGGCCCCAACCGGCCGGAAGAGTCGGGCCGTACGCGGTGCTGACGAAAACGTTGTTATTCAGATACCAGATTGCTGTTTGCCGCGTGCTGGCTTCGTAAAGCACATATTCCGGGTTCCCGTCCCCGTTAAAGTCGGCTGTCGCTACCAACGCCCAGCCACTCGGAACCATCGGCCCGTAAGCGCTGCTGATAAACGTCAGCCCTGACAGATACCAGATCGCCGTTTCGTTCGTAACAGGGTTGAACAGTACGTAATCAGGGTAGCTGTCGTGACTAAAATCCAGCACACCTCTCAGCGCCCAACTAGCTGCAAGAGTCGGGCCGGGCGCGGCGCCGATCAAAACGTTGTTATTCAGATACCAGATTGCTGTTTGCCGCGTGCCGACGTTACGGATCACCAAGCCCGGGTGGCCGTCGCCCTTAAAGTCAGCTACTGCAGCCATAGCTGCCCCAGGCGTGACGCTCGTGGCAGCTGTCGCTGCGTGTGGCGTGGGACGCGGCGCCGGAGTCGGACGCGGCCTCGGCGTCGGTGAACATCTTCCAGTGCACGGCGTCGGTGTAGCACTGGCAGGGGCAGTCGGTGTGGCTGTCGGCGTATGTGTGGCCGTCGGCGCAGGTGTGGCCGTCGGCGTACGCGTAGCCGTCGCCGCAGGTGTGGCCGTCGGCGTACGTGTGGCCGTCGCCGCAGGTGTGGCTGTTGGCGTCCGCGTCGCCGTAGCTGTTGGGGTCCGCGTTGGCGTAGCTGTTGGCGTCCGCGTTGGCGTAGCTGTTGGCGTCCGCGTCGCGGTAGGTGTTGGGGTCGGAGTCGACACCGTCACCATCCCTGTCATTCCGAAATCGCAATGCGGGACGCAGAAATACGGAAAGGACCCGACAGTGTTGAAGGTGTGAGAGAAGGTAGCTCCCTGGTTGAGGATCCCAGAGTCCCATATTCCGTTGGGTGTGCACGGATTACCTGAGGTGGTGCTGTGACCGCTCGAACTCCAGGTCCATTGCACTATATCGCCCGGGTGGATCGTCACCGATGAAGGTGTGAAGAACAAGCCGCCGTTGCCAACCGTGACCGTGACCGTGACCGCGTTTGCCACCGTCGGGTGGAAAGCCAGAAGCGAAGCGATAATCACCACCGACAGCGCCAGGCGGCGTTTAGAGGTTCTCATTGCATCAGTCACATCGTGCAATGCAAACAATCTGTTGCCCGCAGGCAATACCGGAAAAGTAACATGATTGTTACTTTTAGGGGCGGTCGAAGCGCATGATCGGTGCGCATTGTTCTGCACAGCCGAGCCTTCGGTCGGCGATCTGCCACTCTTTGAGACGACGGGCCGAATTTATGATGACCCGCAAAGCGTATAACCAACGTGGCGCACAGTGTGAATCAGCGGAGGATCACCGATCTTTCTTCGCAGCCTGCCGATGAATACTTCGACCAGCTTTGTATCGTACTCGTGCGGATGTTCCCAAACACGTTCGCACAGTTCGGTGCGCGTGAAGACACGGGCAGGTTCCCGCATCAGCACCTTTAGCAACATTAGTTCCCGCGGGGAAAGCTCGATTCGCTTCGCGCCCCGGTGAACATCGTGAGTCGCCAGGTCCAGTGTGAGATCACCAACCCTGAGGTTCAGCACCGGTTCTTCCGGATAACGTCGGCCCAGGGCACTCACGCGAGCCACTAGTTCGCCCATGGCAAAGGGCTTTGGTAAATAATCGTCGGCGCCAAGTTGCAACCCGGTGACGCGGTCTTTCACCTCGCCTCGAGCGGTAAGCATTAGCACGCGGCTGGCCATGTGTTCCGAACGCAAATGCCGCAGGACATCAAATCCGTCGATGCCCGGCAGGATGATATCCAGCACGATCAAATCGAACGGTGTCTGCTTTGCTTTATCCAAAGCTCGCTCACCGTCATGAACGATGATCGGATCGTGCCCAGCCTCGGTGAGTGCCGAAGCAATTTGCCTTGCTAACTGGACATCATCTTCAACCACAAGGATGCGCATGAATCTTCGAATGGTGGAATTTAAAACCTTATCGTGAATTGGGCAGCGAAGAGGTGATTGTCCTCACCTTCGCCTGTTGTTTGGTGCTGATAATCATACTGAAGCTTTACCTGCGCGTGTGGCGTGAAGCGATAAGTCGCGGCGATGTCGATTCTGCCGAGGTCTTGACTCCATTGAACATTATGACCGTAGCCATCACTGACCGTGCCGAAGAGCTGTTGGTTCCAGCGAATGGCGCCAAAGAACTGCGGCGTGAACTTATATTTCGCTTCGATGTAGTAAGCGAATGTATCTGCGTTGCCAACGTGCGGCACTTCAAACCGCGCTTCATAAAGTTCGGCCCAGACTTGCAGATGATGCCAGGCGAAACTGGCATCCTGCCCAAGAACAAATTCGCGATAATCATCGATGTCGCGTCCGGGTGGCAACGTCGGTTCGGCTTCGCGCCGAAAATATGGGCCCTCACTTGCTGAGAAGCCAAAATTCCACGCCTCGCTAGGCCGGAAACCGACCCGCGAACTGAAAGTCGGATTTTCGAAACCATTCTCCGTAATAAGCCAGGATTCGGGCCGCGACGAGAGCGAGGCATTCTTCATTTCTATCGCGTAATCGAACCGACCCAGTTTTCCTGAAATAGAAAAGCCATTCGCGTAACTGGGTCCCCAGATTACCGGATTGAACGCGTATTTTGTGTAGTAGTAAGGCGCGTAGATGAAATAGATCGGCGAATACGGAGCGTATTTGTCCTGAATGGCGGTGACATTTTCGTAAACCAAGGGCGCGTTGATAAATGGGTTGTCCCACGACAAGTGCCGCGGGACCCAATTGCCGACAACGGTAGCGAACTTGCCGATTTGCGCCGTCAGGCGGCCATTTTCCCACGGTGTGACGCGCAACGCATATTCGTCGAGCCGAATTTGAGCGCCATGATTGCTCGGGTCAAAACCACGATCGAGCTGCGAGTGCGCGAAGAAATAAATCTGCGATCCAATTTGCGTGTCGAGAAAGAGTGTCAACCGTGGATTGAAAAGAGTGTCGATGTTGCTATCAATGAGACCCGGCGCGGGTTGTTCGAAGTGATAAATCTCCAAATCGAGCGTGCCGCTAAATCGTGCGCGGAGATTATCTTGAAATGCAGAGATCGTGAGCGCAGTGTCGAGCCGGTCGAGAAAATCATCGATATCGAAGGCGCACGCAGTGCAGGCAAAAACGCACAGGCTGAAAGCGCGCAACTTCATGCAACTGCATTAACACCGTTCGCGGCCGGAAAGCGCACTTCAAACTCGGTCCAATCGTCTTCCGAACGCACCAGGCGCAAATCGCCACCATGCAGCCGGGCCAGTTCGCGCGCCAAATTCAAGCCGATTCCGTGACCTGAAGCAGCCGAGGGCGTCGAATTGTGATGAAACCGTTCGAAGATGTTTTCGCCGGGTGGAATCGTGCGGCCCGTATTGCCGATAGTCAGCATAACGTCCCTGGCATTGCCGTGCGCGCTGACCCGGATCCGCCCACCGGAGCGATTGTACTTTCGTGCGTTCTCCAGGAGATTTTGCACAATGAGCGAGGTGTACTGTCTTTCGCCAGCGACGAACAAACCGACTGGAAATTCTTTTTCGATCTTCACATCAGGTGAATCGGGAAGCGCGCCAAGATCGTCGAGCCACTCATCGATGAGCTGGCTAAGATTTACCGGTGCCGATGCGATTTGAAGATGACCAGCGTCCATGCGCGACAAGAGAAGCAACTCGTCAATCACGCCGGTCAAACGATGCGTCTGATGGAGCAAGGCGGACAGCTCCTCGTAAACTTCAGGTCTGAAATCTTCACGCACCAGCAATGATTCAATGCCAACGCGAAGAACGGTAACCGGACTTTTCAACTGATGCGAGGCATCGGCCGAATATCGTGTTGATCGTTCCAATTCCTCGGCGGTCGAGGCGAGCGCGGCTTCAGCGCGTCGTCGTCGGGCACGGTTTTCTTCCGAATCCAGCGCCAGCTTCTTTACCGGCGCCGAAAACCTCAGCGCGACCAAATGGCTTGCGACGAAACCGCCTAACAAAAGCAACGCGCCCGCGCCGCCAATTTGCCAGCGAAGCCGGTGCAACTGCGCCATCGAATCGGCCAGTGGATAGACGCAAATTTCGTAAGCGGCCGGAAAAAGCGAACCGGGATTGAGCCGCTTATAAAAAAGAAGCTGTGGCGCACCATCGACGTTGACACGAAAATTGTTTTCTGCGCGATCGGAACCCGCGATCGCATTGGCTATTTTTCTGCCTAGAGATCTCTCTGCAGATCTCGGAAGCGAAGGCAAATGCAATTGGCCGTTCACCCAGATGCCGCTTTTCATCCCTGCGCCCGCCTCCTTGGGCTGAAAAGGCTTGAACCCCACTACGAGAGTCGAAATGACATCGCCCGTATCGGTCGAAAAAATCGGCACGGCCAGAACTTCGGCAACTGCGCGGCCGTCGGTGCCGCCGTTTTCCTGGACGTATCCGATTTGCTGCGTCTCAGGTAATTTCGTTAAGGACAGCTGGTCTTCCGCTTTCGCATCCAGCGGCCCGACTTCCTTTGGATTTGGCGGTTTCAGGACGCTCCCGGTGCCATCCAAAAACCGATAGAATGTTGCGTGAAGCGATTGTGCGCCGTGCTCCGGAGGCGGTTCTTCGCCTTCCATTAGATCGCGCAACTCGTCCTTTGCGCTCGGATACAATAGATCGATGGCATTGTCCTCTATGGCTGCGTGGATTCGCGACTTGGCGGCGAGCGCATTGCAGCGATCGGCCAGCGCTGCGTGACGCAATTCCTCGAGCTTGTGTAGCGCGGAAAGTTCAGCCTGAAAATTCTCCTGCAAATTTCGTTCGGCATCGGCAGTGACCTTGCGCTGCGCGAGATAAAGACCGAGCGCCGTCAGGGCTGCGACGATGACCATCATGGCGGTGAACAACCGAGTGCGAAAGCTCGCGACCTCTTTGTCTCTCGCCTGTTCCGGCGTGCTCATGGGAAATCAACGTGCAGCGTTTGTCCGTTCTTCAAGTCAACAGGCTTTTCTCGCGTGGTCCTGCTGTCGATCCACGCCTTGATCGTGTAGTGACCCGCTGGAACTCCGTCTAATCGAAAGTGTCCAGCTGTGTCTGTCATCACAAAATACGGAGTATTCAAAACGAGAATCAATCCGCGCATGTGTTCGTGAATGTCGCACCGCAATGTGACCAGGCCCTGCTTGTCGAAAACTTGCGACGGAACCGGCCGCTCGTCGGGCCGATAACGCCCAAGATCAAATCGTTTGGCAGGCGAATATGAAAAGATGTTGTGATAAGTGTCATCAAGACTTGGGAATTCGACTTTCGTTCCGACCCGCACTGGCAGCAGCGCTGGAATGAACGTTAAATCCTTTTGCGTGACTTCTTTCGTCGGTAGCGAATCCGGCTCGGGGAAAACACCATCGAGATAAACCACAGCCAGCGGCGGCTGTGTGGACAGAACGCCGCCTTTGGTGACGATCTGGTAACGTTTGGCCTGCACCGGCGCCGAATGCGATTTTGGCAGTTCCACGCGTCCCTCGACCGTGGCGCTCGCAAGAAGCGCTACGGGAAGCAACGGAAGAATCGCGTTACACCAAAGCAACCCGCGCAAACGCATTTTATCCCAGTTTAGCAGGCGTTTTATCAGACGAAAGATGTTTGGGGCCGTACTGAAAAGTAACAAAGCCGTTACTTTTTGTGACGCTACGCGATTCAGCGTCGCTTTTGAATCGCGTCCTGATGGTCTTTTGATCTTTGCACGTTTGTCTCAAAAGTTTTTGGGTTCAGCGCCGCCATTGCTGGGAGCGTGAAAAAAATCGTCGCGACCAGACTCCAGAAAATTCCGATGGCGCATGCGATACCAAGACCGGTGAGGGCGGGGTTTCGCGCAAGAGCGAGCGAGCCGAAACCACTCACCGCGGTCAAACCCGCGAGCAGAACTGGTTTCACCACACCGGCAACATCGTGCTCGATTTCACGTGTCTTTTGCCAGACCAGCACAACGTATATCCCGTAGTCGACGCCGATAGCCAGTACCAGGCGGAACGAGAGCACGTTGAGCAGATTGAGATTAACGTGCAGCAGTTTCATGGAAGCGATCATTGCTCCGATCCCAAACGCGAGTGTGATTACCTGGATCAGCCACAAACGAAGGTCGCGGTATAAAAAGGCCAGCAACGATATGTCGAAGATCGCCATTAGCGCGCTGATTATGAGCAGTTGATGATGCGACCATGGCTGGAGATCGGCGAGCGCGTAGCTCCAGCCGGAGAGAATCATCGGAACCCCAGCCACCGGCAGGTCGCGTCCCAGCTCCTGGCTTTGTGCGTGGGTCGAGACCGGCTGCTGGGTCGTGACAAATCCAGTTGTCAGCAATGGGTCCCTCCCGAAGTAGCGGTCCACTAAGAACCACCAGCTAGATGATTCCGGCAATTGGGCCCGCCAGTTTGGCAGGGGCGCATTTTGATCGGCAACATGCTGTAAGTCGTTAAGCAATGTGAACGCCGGCTCGAAGGAGTCGCGGCTGAATCCTTCGGCATCCAGCGTTTGCTCCAGCGTCTCGCGCGCTGCTTGGAAATTGATCGTGCTCAATCGTTGTCGATTTGCCTGCATCCAAATTGGTGACGGACAGAGCGCCGCGGGCGTGGAGAAGTTTTTGATTTTGCCAGTCACTTGGAGCTGCCGCCAGTGCGCGGAGATTTTTTGCCAGTAATCGTGCAGTTCCTGTGGATTGCCCCCGCGAACGATTGCCAACACTGGCTCCCACCGGATCGGCATTTTTTTCATGATTGTTTGAAGGGCGCGACTTGCGCGGATGTTTTTAGGTTCCAGCGAACGTGTGCTGGCTTCGAACTGGAGCGGGGGAACCGGCGAAAAGCCAACGGCAGTCAGCACCAACAAGACTATGCTCGAAGAAATCAGCATGGGCGCGGGTTTGCGCACGGTCCATCGCACATAATTTCTCACCACCTCAAAGAGCCAATCGTGGCGAACTGCTCCGTGTCGTTCGCGGACAAACAGAAACAAAATCGAGCACATGAACAAGCCGGCGACGAAAATCCCGATCGCAATGAGCACACCGAGCTCGGAGAAGCTCATGGCACCGCTTAGCACCAGCGCAAGAAATCCTACCGCTGTGGTGAGCGCGCCAAAGAAAATCGCGCGTCCGAGTTTTGCCACTGACGTAGCGATGGCCTGCTGATGCGGTTCTCCATCGGCGCGCGCCTGATGGTAGCGTCCGATGGTGAGAATTGCGAAATCCACGCCGAGCCCGACGAGAATCGCGCAGAAGGCGACGCTGATCATGCTGAGTCGCCCGAAAAGAAGCTGCCCGGCCGTCAGTGCTACTAGACAAGATAAA
>Ga0193735_1000167_pt1 | contig 21109 bp, 15 predicted proteins | sample U1m2metaG_FD_145080 | JGI IMG/M metagenome (GOLD analysis project Ga0193735, IMG submission 145080) | Soil microbial communities from a riparian zone of the East river system, Colorado, United States - U1m2 | ecosystem: Environmental > Terrestrial > Soil > Riparian zone | place: USA: East River... | reverse complement strand
GCCGGTGCGAACTTTGGGTAGAAAGGCCGGTGACCTCAAGGAACCATTAACTACTTTTATGAGCAAGCCAATAATCACTATACAGTCTAATAGTTCTGCTAGGGAGGCTATGCAACTGATGGACTCAAATCACATAAGAAGAATCGTGGTAGTTGACCCAAGCGGTAGAATGGTCGGAATTTTAACAGAAAAAGATATTTTTAGAGAAGTCCTAAAAAAATCTGGACTTATAGACGACTTCACAAAATATGGTTAATTTGTTATTGGTGAGATTGTCTAAGACTTATAATCCTCAAGGGACAATAGCGTGACAATTTCTCTCAGGTCACTCTTTTCTTGTTTTGTAATCAAGCAATAGAACAGCTACAAGCTGCCAATATTTTTTGGAATGATTTTCACCGTTTTCATCTTACGGGCAATATGTTTCCTTGTACATATTTACTAATTATAGTATCAATAGTACTTGGCTTCGGTGGGAACCATGTGAAATTCTACGCGAGTCCAGTTGGAGCAGCTGGTATGATGAGCCAAATATGAACACTATTTTAGACCGATTGGAGAGGTTCTAAAGAAGCCCGAATGATGTCGGATGTCCTCATATCGCTTCCTCGTCTTTTTTCTTGGTCACGAAATCTATCGCGCCTACTACATCTGAAATGAATATCTTACCGCCTAGATTCGGATCTCCTCCAAATCTTTGAAGGATCTCTTGTGTTAGCTCTTCCACCATGTCGTCCCTGACTATCACTTCTACTTTTGTTCTTGGTATGAATTCTGGTGTTGCAGTTCTGGTACCCCTTTCAACTGCAACAGGCAGAGGTTTCACCTTGCCTCTTCCCTCAATCTGAGTTGCGCTCATTCCTCCTATTTGCATGTCCTTGAGCACATCATCAATCTCGCTCAGCCACCTGTGCGGGATTATTATTTCGAGTCTTTTTAGTGCCATACATACAAATGAGTAACAGTTGTAATTAAAGACTAGTAAGCCCCAGTTTTAGGCATGAGTATTCACGATATGTCAAACAACGATTCCTTTATTCGGCGTTTTTGGAGCACTCCAGTCAGGTACGGCAGATTCGGAATCGGAGGCGTTATTAGATAAAATTTGGCTAGAATTGAATAATGCCATCAGTGACAGATTGAAAATATTAGTTTTTCAAAAGATCAACGTAATGGCAAGCAATAAACTACAAGTGCTCTCCTAGTGGTGCTATCGCTCCAGCTATCATCAAGCTTACAACAGTCGCAAGTAATACATATTTAATATCTTCCCTGTCACGAATCAGTACCTCTAGTAGTTTCACTATTGGAGACAGTATGTAGGATAGGTAGAGTCAAGTGGTGTAGAAAAACAATTAGAACAAGGATTGGGCACCTAGAAAAAAGTACTATTATTTTCTTCAAATCTAGGTAGTATTTAGGGAAGGACAGTTACCTTTCCTACCATGGTTGGATGCACCCTGCAAAAGTACGAAAATTCCCCAGGATTCATAAATTTATGCGAATATGTCTTAGATGGCATTATAAGCGCTGTTAAGCCTGAATCAAATAATTCTCCTGCGCTGATAGTGTTAGGAACACCAGAAGTGACAGTATGCATAGTATTGTCGATGTTATTCCATTTAACTGTATTTCCAACTTGAATGCTAATCGGATTTGGTGAGTACGATTGATTGCCAAGTGTAGCTGCTCCCTTCATTATGAGGACCTCGTTTGTCCTTGTATTATTAGAACTGGACACTTTAGAAGAGCGCTCTTGATGTTCCGTTTCACTTGTCACTCCATGATCGTTACTACTAGGATGAATGGACAAAGTAGTTACAGTTGCATTTGGATTTGCCTTCTGGAACGCCCTTGTCAAATTCTCCTGCCAGTCCACCATGTTTATTGTTTTTGTAATAGCTATATCCTTCCCATCTATCGCATTTACAGGGGAGTTTGTCACATTGAAGTATCCCATTGCTCCCCTCTCTTCTGGAATGCCATGGGAATGGAATACATATTTACCTGACCAAGGCCATTTGGCCTCCAGTATAGCTGCGTTCCCTGATCCTAATTCCCACGACTGTATTTTCAATGGAGGGTTCTGCCAGATACCTGAAGGATACGCTTTAAACAAAGTTCCATGGATATGCATACCGAATGAAGGAGAAAGTCCCAAGTTTATGAAGTAAATTCTAATAGTCTCGTTCGCTCTTGCAGGAAGGGGGCTCTTCATATAACCTTCAGCATAGCCGTTGAACATGTAATATTCTGGTATTGGATTTAGTTGATTTTGAGTATCATATTCTCCACTGACAATGACATATTCTCTTGCTGGAGGCAAAGGACTTTTTGGATATACAATGAATGCACCGTACAGACCCATTCTTACGTGCTGCATTACTGGCGATACATGACAGTGATACATCAGTGCTCCCGCTGGAGTGGCAATGAAATCATAAGTGTATGTTCCATTTGCTACCACCTGCTCAAAGACACCATCTTGTGTGCTCGGATGGTCTCCATGAAAATGTACTGTATGCGGCAGTGGCGTTTTGTTAATAAAATGAACTATCACTCTATCACCTTCCGTAGCAGTCAACGTCGGCCCAGGAATGGTGCCATTGTATGTCCAAGCATCGACACGAAGATTTGGAGCTATTTCTAATGTTGTCTCCTCTGCCACTAGAGTGTATTCATGGGTCTTTGCTTGTGGCCCAAGATTTTGCACTTTAGCTCCGACGCTATTATCATTATCAAGACCCGTAGCTGATATGACTAAAATGATTCCGGCTAGCAGGATAGATAAAATAATTGTGGATAATGACATGGACAGAGTACTCTCCTGATATAGATTCTCACAAATGTCTTATAAGTTATGTAGCATTAGGGCCGCATCCAATCCAGTTATGATACTATTTGGATGTCGATTCATAGAATTAGTTAGAAACAATCGAACAGAAGAAGAGAAAATTTGGTATGGACTTTTTTTAGTTCTTAAACTGCATTATGATTCTATATAAAAAAATTAGGCGTGTTTGACCACTTGTCCGCTCTCTTTTCAAACCTTCATCACTAATATCGCCTAGCCTCTCTTTCTTCTTTTTATTTCTGATTCTTGCCTGTCTAGAATCAATGCTCAAGACAACCTTCCTAGCAATATCAAAAGGGTTGTCAATTCCTTGCATCGACATGGCCAACCTTGTTTTGGTCTTTTGGTTTGCTGACAATTTTGAATAATATTACAAGTTTTCGTAAGTAATAATTGCAAAATAAAAAATAAAGTGATGAGATATGCGATGTAATGACGATTGAGCTACTCCTTTGACAGTAATTACAATTTAATCCTATTGTAAAATATTCTCTTTACAACTTCTGCAGTGAATACGTATGAGAGCACAATTAACATAATTGCAATCAAGTATGTGATCAAAAGTGGCTCAAGTTCAAATAATTGGCCCAACGGAGTCATAGGTAGGACGAGAGTTAAAATCACTACAGCCAGAATTGCTAGTAGTAAATATTTTCGTGGTCTGCTTTTAAATAACGGTCTTTTCGTTCTAATCATCAATACTATTATTGAGGCTGAAACAATAGATTCAGTAAACCATGTTGTTCTGAACGCTTCTGTATTGGCGTGTAGTAAAAATATAAGAACGGCAAAGGTCATATAATCAAATACCGTACTTAAAAGTCCAAAAACTAGCATAAACTTTGAAATAAATTTTAGATCCCATCGTCTAGGTTTTTCCACCGTCTCTGGATCTACGTTATCAGTAGCTATCGTCATTTCAGGAATGTCTGTTAGCAGATTCATGAGTAGAATCTGTTTTGGGAGTAACGGAAGGAACGGCAAAAACAAAGAGGCCCCAGCCATACTGAACATATTGCCAAAATTGGCGCTTGTAGCCATGAAGACATATTTCAGTGTATTCGCAAAGGTCCTTCGTCCTTCTTGAACTCCCTTCACCAAGACATCCAAGTTCTTCTCAAGCAGAACAAAATCGGCAGTTTCTTTTAATACTTCGGCAGCTGTATCGACTGAGATACCTGCGTCAGAGGCATGTAATGCTGACGCGTCGTTAATTCCATCTCCCATATAGCCTACTACATTTGCAGCTCTTCGTCTCAGGGCCAAAATTATCTGTTCTTTCTGATTTGGTGCAATTTCAGCAAAAATATCAATATCCGTAGCCTGTTTTACCATTGCTTCAACACTAATATGATTAAGTTCGGATCCTGTAAGGATGCGGGGGGTCGACAGTCCAACGCATTGTCCAACGTAGGCAGCGACATACTTATTGTCCCCAGTAATCAGCTTTAGAGAGATCCCAAGCTTCTTAAGTGCTTTTACAGATTCTATGACGTCGGGCTTGACGGGATCAAAAAAGACAAGGAACCCTGCAAAGGTCATATCAACTTCGTCATCCTTGCTCATTGAGCTGCAAGTGGAACCCATTAATTTATAAGATATGCCCAAAACACGGAAGCCTTTCTTGCCAAGTTCCTCGTATTTATCTTGGATTACTTCCTCTACATTTGATATTTTTAATATCTCTCCTGTTGCAGCTTCTGCATTCGAACAAATAGATACCACACTCTGTAAAGCACCTTTCGTTACTATTATACGTGAGTTATTTCTGGAAACAAATATGCTCAATCTCTTTCGGATGAAGTCATATGGAACTTCACCTAATTTTAGATAAGCCGATATATCAAACTGATGAAAGTCTTTAATAGCTTTATCTATAGGGTTTACAAATCCTGTCTCATAGAATGCATTAAGGTAAGCGTAGAGGAGGACCTTCTCGCTATGATTTCCCTGGACATCTATTGCTGAATGCAATTTTACCTCCCCAACTGTCAACGTCCCAGTCTTATCTGAGCAAAGAATGTTCATACTACCGAGATTTTCTATTGATGCGAGCCGCTTCACAATAACCTTCTCTGCAGCCATACGTTTGGCTCCATGAGCAAGGTTTACGCTTATTATCGCCGGGAGAAGTTGTGGTGTCATTCCGATCGCCAATGCTAATGAGAAAAGAAATGAATCCAATACGGGGCGATGAAAATAGATGTTAATTACTAGTGTAGAAATGACTAACATCAGTGTAATTTCTAAAAGGAAGTAACCAAATCTTCTTACACCATGTTCAAATTCTGTCTCAGGAGCTCTATGCTTGAGACTTTCGGAGATATTTCCCAATTCCGTTTCCGCCCCCGTTCTTGTTATTATCGCCTTAACGGTTCCACTAACAATAAACGTTCCCTTAAAAAGACAATTGTCTCGTTCTCTTAATGGTGTTTCTTTTGGCAATGTATGAACAAATTTTTCTGATGGATAGCTTTCACCAGTTAGTGTTGCTTCGTTCACAAATAAATCCTCGCTTTCCATTATTAGACAGTCAGCAGGGACGCTTTCTCCAGATTTAAGCACAACTAAATCACCTGGAACCACATCCTCAGAAATTACCTTCTGTAATATCCCATCCCTAATTACTTTGCATTTTGGCTGCACAATTGATAACAATTTGTTAACGGCATCACTGGCTCGTTTTTCCTGCCAGAAACCAAGAAATCCACTTATAACCACTATTATGATAATAATTAATGCATCTTCCTTCTCACCAAGAAAGAATGATAATACAGCAGTAAAGATGAATATGACTATGATTGGAGTTTTAAATTGAGAAATCAAAACAGAGAGTGAGTCCTTTTTCTTGTCAGTTCTTACTAGGTTTTTACCACATGTTGTTAACCTTTCTTTTGCTTGCGAAGAGGTTAAGCCGCCTACTTGGTTTGAACTGAGCCTTCGAACCAGCTCTGTTGGGGAAACATTCCAAAACTCCTTTTCTTGATATATATCTGTCATAGTATCACTGCCAAATCTCTAATAATTTTTGGATCATTCTTATCTGCATAACATTCTGTGTACACACAATATAACCATTAGTTTTACTAGTATGCTTGTCTCTATGCAAAATATTTTTTCGTTCAACTCCGGATTGTAATGTTCTTCCACTAGCATGTATATCAACCTCAATGGGTGAAAGATAATTGTGTTGTGGACGATTCCATATCAAATGAGGATGTGCCACAAGCAGAGTTAGCAAGCTTAATCGAGATATACGAATAACCAATTTCCATAGATATTAACGGTTGGGATTACGTCTACTCTTGTTTTAACTATAAATATTCCTATTTTGTTTCGACTTTCAGTAATCCCAGTGATCCGTTGATCTGCATTCTTACGTCATGCAGCAATTCTTCTAAGACATGTTCATATCTTTTGCCACCTCTGTTAGTTATATCAAGTTCATTATTGTAATATTTCATCCACGAATATGTTCGCTGTAAGTTTAGGAACACTTGTCAGCAAATGAGAGAGGAAAAAATCTGATTTTTTATTTAGTCTTAACGGTAGGAAACAAATGAGTCCCTAGAATGCGGGAGTTACAGGAGCGGGTCCAAATGATCATTCCGCTGAAATTAATTATGATTTGAAGGTAAAATAGTAAGAATTTTCCTAGCTTGATTACATATTACTTACACTAAGTGTATCGCGTGCGTTCACACTCTAGTAGATCTCATCAAACTGGTGTGAATTTCCACATGGTTCCCACCGAACCCGATATAAAATTTATACATAATTCATCAATATTTTATAATATATGTGTAAAATAAACTAAGTATATAATTAAATACTTGTATTCTGAATTAGTGATCGGTCCTTATATAGATATCTATTTCATTTTCATTTTTGAACACATGTCCACATCATTTAGAGTCATTTATTTTCTTATTCTCAATGTTCTCACCTGAGTGATGCTTAAAACAATTTTGTTCCCTTCCATTGATACGCGTATGAAATTAATGGTGGATTCTTTCCAAATCATCCATGTTACTTAAAAAGATCCATCATAGGTTTTGATGCGGCATCTCCTTTTCCCAAATTTCCCAAACTAAGAATTTTCTCAATCGTAGACAGAAGGTTATAATGACTATATTCAACTGGGGATACAAATCCTTCCTTGGCTAGGGGAGAGACTGCGATTAGAGGTAATCGACCTCCCTTTACACCATAAGTTCCACTTCCAAACCCTGACTCATCATGCTTTTGACCCTCATCATATACTATAAACAGAATAGTATTGTTGAATATTGCAGAGTTCATTATTTTAGGTACAAATGTCGATAACCACTTATCCCCCTCTGCCATCGTGCTGTCGTGACTATTATGAATATTATTAGGTACTATAAATGAATAATTTGGAATGCTTCGATTAAAAATATCCTTGAAAAAGTTATCCAATCCAACTGTATTCTTACAGCTGTCATCATTTCTTATATCAAAATAAACAAATGGATTATGATGTACTATATAACCAGATTTCCCTGAATCTTTAATGTGGCAAACTCCTGGCATATCTTCGAAGTATCCCTGCCACGTGAGGTTCTTTGACTGGAGAAGATTTACAATCGTCGGTTCCTTTAATGGGGTAAGCATTCCAGGATCTTTATCTTCGGTAATGTATGGATAACCTGATATCATAGCTATGTAATTTGGTAACGAATCTGGATAGACTCCATAATATTTTGAAGCTGAAGCGTAGTGCTTTACAAGTTCGTTCTGGTACGGAGCTTCGGATGAGCCAATAACTTGATTGTACCCTTTATTTTCCATAATGAGTATTATTACATGTTGTATTTTCCAATTCATGGTTGTGTTATGGCCAGAGGTATTGTCAGTAAAATTAGTTTCCGCATGTGCGATCGAATTAAAATTAATAAAATTACCTCTAAACTGAAAGACTGATAGAACGATCAGAACAAATCCTAAAAGAAATATCGCTTTGGCGTTGAAAGATGGCAATAGAGAAGTTAACATTATATGATCACATAAATGATGTGATACAAATGCCTAAACGAATAGTTGGCCATTAGCGCATGAAGATGTAATCTCACCATCAACTAATAATGGATATTTTGTATTCTGAATATAGATTACATACTTTAGTGTATTGCATCCCACCGAACCCTGAATTTTGATACTATAATTAGTAAACATATGCAAGGCTTAGATTAATGATTGAAATGTAACTGCAAATATAGATAGGTTTTAGGACAATCCGAGCACACGTCTTTAAGTATTTTGTTTTCTAGAGTTATTATGCCACATTTTCGACCCCGATTTCTAGTGTTTCTCCTATACTCATAGATTGAATAAGCAGTATGGAGACTTAATACAGCAAGTGAGTTTAAGAGAGCGAGCCTCAAAATCGTATGTACGTAGTGCATGTATTGCACTGCAATGCTATACACCAGATTCCTAGACGTTAAATATCAAAATGATGAAAAATAATATGAAAGCCAATAGACCGCCTGTCAAGGCAAGTGTCAACAACTTTCCTTCGCTGACAGTTAGCCCACGAATAGCATGAACGATATTCATATAGTGTAAAACGGTAGAAGCAATATTTATGGAAGAGGAATGCAAAGCGTTCAATATCATTCAGTGAATTACAAGGCAGCTGAAATTCCTTTATTGAATTGTAAATTTTAGTTTGATAAACCTAGCAAACTCGATCCACAGGTTTTGCCATCTATTGCGCTTATCATACCATTATAACAAAATCACTTTACCGGCCGTATTACTTTTTTTGTTTTACAAATTCATCATGAATAAGTTCAATAAACAAGTAGTATTATAACAAGGTCTTGTCAAAAGTCATAGATATCGCATTAAGAGATGCCGTTCCACAAGTATTCAACAGACCATATCTGTCAGTTCTTCCTGATAGTACCTTGATGCAGATTGCACCTTTTATGGCAATAGGACCACAGATTTACGTAGATGGCTTAGTTGTTACACAAGGAGAAAGGCCGATCGGGATAATTAGCAGTAAACAGATCTTGATAAGCATCATTAATTCCAATTATCCAGATTGGTTGAAGATAAGTGCATCGCAGATAATGGATAGCTCTGAAGTCTCGCTTGAAATGGATTCACCATTGAGTAAAGCTATAGATATTTTTAATCAGACATACATTGCTTTTTTACCAGTAACAAGATTTGGTTTGGTTGTGGCATCTCTCTCCGTAAGGGATATTTTACCTATAATAGCAACCTCGGGCAAGAATGTGCCATTAAAAGATATCTCTTCTTCACTGGTATTATTGCCTAAAAAGACTAATCTGAAAGTTGCCTTAGATACAATGTTTCAGAAGAGGATAAGAAATATCATTATTAGAGATAACAACGATGATTACTACATCATAAACGATCGGAAAATTCTGGAATTTCTTTTTAGTGAAAACGGTAGAAAAATTATGAATACACATAATTTGGGAATACAGGCAATTGAAATTGACCTTATGGATAAGTTACCTGCAATCAGGGTTAGTGACAGTATAGAGCTAAGTAAGGCGGCTGAACTACTAATGGATATAAATACTCCATGCTTATTATTGAATGAATCTATTGTTACTCCCTGGGATATCGTCATGAAGACGATTGAAAGGACACTCGTTTGAATTGAATTATTACCTCTTGTTTCTACGCCGTTCTCCTGGATTAAGAAAATGTTGATTGTGAAATCAAGGTCGTAGTAAAAAATACGTTTTTTAGGCAACTATCAAATTCAAATTTACTCTATTTGGATAAGCTGTATTGATAATTTCCTTATTCATTGAAGAATTCCCATTGCATGATAAAGCAATTCAAAATAGTAAGAGAAAAAAATAAGATTTATTCTAGTCAAGTCAAATATAGATAGAATTGAATAGTTTCTTGCTCCCAGAAAGAGATATTGCACTTTTCACTGACTTTTATGAGCTAAGCATGGCGGCTGCGTATTTTAACTCCAATCAGAAGGATACAATTGGTTTATTTGAAATGTTTGTCAGAAAACTCCCAAAGAATAGAAGTTATCTTGTTGCTGCGGGATTAGAACAAGTGATCTATTTTCTTATAAATTTCCGGTTCAAACATGATCATATTGAATATCTTAGAAGTCTTAAAATCTTCAGTAATGTAAGCGACAGATTCTTTGAATATCTTTCTGAATTGAAATTCACTGGAAATCTTTGGGCATTACCAGAGGGTAGTATAGTTTTTCCAAATGAACCTATACTAAGAATAGAAGCACCAATTATTGAGGCGCAACTGGTCGAAACTTACGTACTTTCAGTAATTAATTTTCAAACTCTCATAGCTTCTAAGGCATCTCGCATAGTTGAAGCAGCAAAAGGACGCTCTGTTATCGAATTTGGTTCAAGACGTGCACATGGACCAAATGCCGGAATTCTTGCAGCCAGAGCCAGTATTATAGGAGGATGTCAGGGAACTTCAAACACATATGCAGGATACAAGATTGGAATACCTGCAAGTGGCACAATGGCGCACTCGTTTGTGCTGAATTTTGAAAGTGAAGAAAAAGCTTTCCAAGCGTTTTGCGACACATTTCCAGGCTCTACATTATTGGTTGATACCTATGATCCGATTAAAGCGGTAAAAATTGCATTACAAAAAGGACTGGGATTTGAAGGTGTAAGGATAGATAGTGGGGATATACTCAACATAAGTAAGGAAATAAGAATTATTCTTGATGATGCTGGTCGCAAGTCAGTAAAGATAATGGCGACAGGTGATCTTAATGAACACATAGTTCATGAAATGGTATCAAAACAGGCACCGATAGACTATTTTGGGGTAGGTACCGAACTTTCTACATCAAGAGACGATCCGGCCTTGAATGGTGTTTACAAGCTTGTTGGAATTAGGATTAAATCAAATAATTTGAAGGGAAAGAAATATCAAACGATTTACAAGAGAAAGAAAAGCCCAGGAAAGGAAAATTTTCCTGGTCCAAAACAAGTGCATAGATTAATTCGTAATAGTACATTGGTAGCTGATATACTGACTTTGGATGATGAAGAAGTCAGAGATGGCATTCCTATGTTGAAACAGTACATAGACAGCGGCAAGGTTACAGAAAGGTTGCCTTCGATATTTGAAATACGTAGCTGGTGTAGAAATCAACTAAGTTTACTTCCTGAACAATTCAGAATGTTAGATTATGTTCCTGAATCGTTTCCTGTTGCCATTAGTGAAAAAATCAGGATTGCAAGCAATATATCCAATCAAGAGGAATAAATTTATGAATTATGAATAAAAAATCTCTTGCAGTTTCTAAAATTAAAGGTAAGGGTGTATCACCAAGATATACAATATTGGTGACGGATATGTTGAATGATTTTATTTATGGAAGATTAAAATCTGTGAGAGCCAGAAAGATAATACCAAAAATTAAATATCTGTTAGACTTTGCAAGGAGAAAAAATATTCCTATATTTTATTGTAATGACGAACATCTGTTGTCAGATCCTGAGATCAGAGTGTGGGGAGCTCATGCCATGAAGGGAACCAAGGGTGCAAATGTTGTTCAAGACATTAAACCTACAAACAATGATCTTATGATACCTAAGAGAGGATATAGCGCATTTGATAAAAGTAGGTTAGAAAAAGCACTTAAATCTACATACAATGGAAAGGGGCCTACTACACTAATCATGACAGGAATTCATACCCACATATGCATTAAGCACTCCACATACGATGCATTCAGACGAGGATACGATACAATAATTGCAGAAGATGGAGTAAACGCTTTCACAAAAAATGATCATATCTTTGGTCTTGAATACATGAAAGCCAATTACGGGGTCAAAATTCACAAGATCTCAGAAATTATTAGAGATATAAACGAACAAAGTAAATTGTGATATTCCATGTAGTTGCATAATTCATTATCCATTTTGCCTTCTTGCCAGGAGAAATGATATAATAGATAAAAGAAAAAAAGGGTTCTCCGTCTTCATGAGTTGCTATACAAAATGGCATCCTGGTATTACATACATCAATGCAAGTTTGCTCGACTGTAGAGATTAGAAAGATTTAATCCAAATCCAAATACTGCCGAAGAAAGATATTAAAATAAATCAAAATAACTATAAAACTGCGAAAAATATCACAGATTGTTCCTTTATTAGGAGCTCGAAGAATTCTTTAACTCATACTTTTCAAGTGTAGGCTGCTTGGGCTTATAGGTTACCGACAGCATATCTCCAACGGCGTAATTGCAATTTGAGATCACCCGCGGTATACTGTCTGATGGCTCGACAACACATTCGTTATCCTTCTTCAGCTTGACAGGAACATCCTCAGTAATCGCTTTGCTAAACAAGTTTTTTGCAGATGAACCCAACAACGCTAATACAATAACTATTCCTGCAACAATGAAAATTAGTGCTAACTTCCACATTGAAATGTTTTGAAAGCTCATTAGTTATTGTTTATAAACCATCTTTATTAAGTTGCACTAGATTTTATTGCTGTATTTCCATGCCATTTTTGGTTTAACGAACTTACATCTTTCTACGGTCGTTGCCTAGAAATCAACAGTATTGTTAAGGAACTCGAAAGATCTGTTCTATGCGGTATTGACAGACAACGCAGAGAATCAGCTTGAATGAATATTGTTGATCATCTGAAATAATAATGTAGTTACGAACTCTCAAACATTAGCTTCAACTTAGATTTTTCTAACAGTCCATTACAGAGTATCACGACGATAAATCCAAATTCTTCATATTTGTGTATATCATCTTCTCCATAAATCGAAATTCCTTTTTGCTTTCTTCTTTTTCCACCCTTTAATTTTTGTACATTTGATTTTGAACAGAAGTTTTATGTCTTATCAATATTTATATGGATAGAGCTAGGTCTATCTAGCGTAGGCAATTTGCATCCAATTTGAACGTATATGAAAAATTGTTACTAGAAATACTAATGTTCGGTAAACAAGATATAAGCAAGAAAGACATAATGAACAAATTTTCCTTGTTACCAGCGCAGCTCATTAGGTTTACAGCTGAACTAGTTAAAAGATTTATAGAGATCTCATTTCATTTATGACAGTAGCGAAGGGAAATGCACATCTCATGAAAAATAAATCCAATAAAATGCCTCCAATATCGTCAAAAGCAATAGATATTTGCAGACCCATAATAGCTCTGAATTCTTCCAGGACATTACTTGATGCAAGAAATTCCATGTTAAGGTACAAAATTAGCAGAATAGTTGTTTCATTTAATGGGAAAGCCGTTGGAATAGTTACTGAAAAGGATATTGCAAACGTGTTGTATGATACTCCTCCTGCAAAACGCCTAAGCGAGTTAGCACTAAAAGAGATAGTCAAGAAAAAGCTACTTACCGTTAATGAAAGTTCTACGATTGATTACTGTTGCAAACGAATGCTGCAAAATAATATAAGTTCTTTAATAGTGAATGACGATCAAGGAAAAGATAAAGGAATAATTACAAAGACGGATATTGTTGAGCTTTATGCTTATCATCAACCAAGGCGTATTACGGTATACGAATGTATGTCTGACAAAGTACACTCCGTAGCCCCTGATGAGTCAATACACATGATTGCTTTGTTGATGAATATTCACAAGATATCTAGGGTCGTTGTGCAGAGAATAATGAAACCAATAGGTATTGTGACTAGTAGAGATTTTTTGCCTCTAAGTCTGATCCATGGCACGGGATCCTTAGGAAGATACTGGACGACACGCAACGATATCACTTTAGCTAAAAAAAAGCAAAGGTTCATACCATCTGGCATGATTGGAATTGTTCTTGCTCAAGATATCATGACGTCACCGCCTATCACGATTCACAAGAATGTCAATATTGCGGAGGTGGCAAAAATAATGATTAGTAACAGAATAAGTGGTCTTCCTGTCATAAACGGAAAAGGTCATCTTGTAGGCATAATTACCAAAACAGACATATTAAAAAGTAGATCCTCGTAAAAATTTTATTGAAATACCAATTGATAATTTGTTGAACGAGGATTTGAATCTGTGATCCAATTCTAAGAAACTATCAAAGGAACTCACAGACTAGCAGACGAAGTGTGATGTTAATAGTTATTGTGAGATGCTGGATGAGGACAATAATACAATAAAAGTTAGAATACAAGGAAACGAATGATAGATTCCCTCGTATCATATAAGGCATTCGTAAAGGTATAGTATTTTCAAAAGCGATCGAGGCATAAATATTTTCAAGAGGAAAAACCATTTTGAAATAACACTATAATTACAATTGCCAATATATTATCAGACCTTGTGTTTCCTTCCTTAATTAATATCATATCACATTTCTAGAACTGGAAATTGATTTCTAAATTGTTTTGGAATTTAAGGGTGATTATCACCAAGTCTATAGAATTAAATGGCAAAGCCATTTTATGGTTTCAGTTATTTCAGTCATCGATAAAATCTAAGTTTCTGTAATTTATTACTTCACAATTATTACAGTACATTTCGAGTAATGGACAAGTTTGTACGAGGTACTCCCTAGCAGAATATCCTTAGAAGAATAGCGGCCTCTGCTACCAACAATTATAGTATCCACATTTTCTCTATCTGCAATCTTCAAAATTTCTTCATTTGGATTTCCTCTAGCAGGTATGGTTTTTACAGATTTTAGTCCTAAGGACTTGGCTCTAGCCTCATACTTCTGAAGAATTTCTTTACCAATCATTTGCAATTCTTTGGAAATGGAATAACCTACATTCCCAAACTCTTCAACTACGTGCACGATTTGTAATGGCATTTTGGTATTACGAGCAAGCAAACATGCATATTGAAAGGCTTTGTTCGAAATTTTAGAATCATCAACAGCAACAAGAATTTTTTGAAATGCATCTACTTTCAACAAATACCACCACTAATCTCCTCACCTATTCTGCTATAATTATTATGCGGATTACTTTTGATCTGTTCTGAAATTAATGACTGGTCCATTATGCATTACAGGATTATCATATGTGAGGTTATTCAACTTTAATAAATGCAGTGTTAGGGATTGGCTTCACAAGAAATATAGACAACGTGATTTGTACGATCTAGGTATTAGTATAATCGACTGGTGAATTGACATCGAATTTCTACGGATATGAAAGAATAGTTAGGGAAATACTAACTTTGGCTAGAGAGGGAATAAGGAAGAAAGCTATAATTGACAGATTCTCTCTATCGGGTCCACAAGTTAGAAGAATTACGGCAGAATTAGTTAGCAAGGATTTATTGAGATATCATGACACAATGAGATCATATATGACCACAGCAAAAGGAATCGTGTACCTTAAAAGAAAATCTGATGAACCACACAAAATACTCATAGCAATTGATGGTTCCGAATCATCACTGAGAGCAGCAGATTTCGCAATTCAATTAGCCACCAAGGAGGATAGTGCTCGTGTGATCCTGTTGAATATTTTGGGCATAAGCACAGCAAAACAAGTAGCATCTTCTATTATTCTTGCACCAACTTTTGGTTTGAAAGAATATGAACGATATAAGAGAGAAGCGAAGAAATGGTTAGATAAAATAGGCAAGAAATTCGAAGAAAAAGGTATTCAGACAATAGTCGAAATTGTTGGAGGTCCAGTTCCGGCAGCAAGTTCAATAGTTAATTATGCTGAAAATCAAAATGTTGATTTAATAGTAGTTGGAACTAGAGGAAAATCGGGTATTAAGAAACTGTTACTTGGAAGTGTCGCTTCAAGTGTCGTAAGCCATGCAAGCAGTAACGTCCTTGTAGTAAAGTGAGGCACAGGATATTTTTCTACAAGTCTTTCATATTTTTCAATATTATCTGTATTAGTTTAAAGTATCAGGTATTCCAAAAGTTTTTTCAAGATACAATTGAGGATATTATTTTTGTGTTACCAAGACAAAATTACCTTCCCTTATCGCTATGTTTCTTAGATCCTATGAATTTTGAATCGAGTTTCAGCTCTTAGTGATCTAGATGAAGTTGACTTCTATTACGCTGACTTTCAACACATTCTAAATATTGGACAATAAAAGCTCATTTACCTGTTTGATGACATCTGTCATGTAAAACTTCTTGTAGATTCTTAAAAGCTTTTTAGTAGTTCCATATTATTTTGAATTTATGGGCTCCGAGATGGAGGAAAAAAGGAAGGTAACATTTCCTAGGGGAGGAAAGGAGAAACAAGAAGAGCAACGGAAAAGAGGAAAACTGACAGCATTTGAGAGGATGGATGTATTATTTGACCAGGGAACATTCATTGAGATAGATCCCTTCGTAATTCATGATTGTACAGAATTCGGAATGCAAGATAAAAAAATTCTTGGAGATGGAGTTGTCACAGGATACGGATCAGTTGACGGCAGATTATTTTATTCCTTTTCACATGATTTTACAGCATTCGGTGGCTCTTTGGGCTGGTCATTCGCTTCTAAGGTCTGCAAGATAATGGACCTTGCCTTGAAACAAGGCGTTCCAATAATAGGAATGAATGATTCAGGTGGAGCACGTATTCAAGAAGGTGTTATGAGTCTTGGTGGATATGCTGAGATTTTTCGTAGGAATGTTTCGGCTTCAGGAGTAGTTCCACAGATATCTCTCATATTGGGACCTTGTGCGGGAGGAGCAGTCTATTCACCTGCTTTAACTGATTTCATAATAATGACAAAAGCTGCAAATATGTTCGTAACAGGTCCAGAGGTTGTTAAGGAGGTTACTAAAGAGGAAGTTAGTTTTGATCAATTAGGCGGAGCTTGGGTCCATAACCAAAAAAGCGGGGTAGCTCATTTTCTTGCAGAGGATGAGCAAGAATGTTTTAACATACTGAAGAAATTGCTTTCCTTTATTCCTCCTAATAATCTTGAAAATCCACCTCGAATCGCTGCTAAGGATGATCCTAAGAGAACGAGCGAGAATTTGAACACAATTTTACCGGCCGATCCCCATAAGCCATACAGTATGCGTAGTGTAATTGAAAGCATTGTGGATGATGCAGATTTTCTTGAAGTTCAAAAGCACTGGGCAAAGAACGTGCTAGTAGGATTCGCAAGACTTGATGGAAGTTCGGTAGGTATAGTTGCTAACAATCCGGAAGTTTTGGCAGGTGTATTAGACATAGATTCATGTGACAAGGCAACAAGATTTACCAGATTCTGCGACTGTTTTAATATTCCACTGCTTGCGTTTGTTGATGTCCCTGGATTTCTTCCAGGAACAAATCAGGAATGGGGAGGAATTATAAGACATGGCGCAAAACTCCTCTACGCTTTTTCAGAGGCTACGGTGCCAAGACTGACTGTGATAATAAGAAAAGCATATGGGGGTGCCTATGATGTCATGAATAGTAAACATATAGGTTCAGATTATAACTTTGCGTGGCCTAATGCGGAGATTGCTGTCATGGGCCCAGAAGGTGCTTGTAATATCATCTTCAGGAAGGAGATTTCTCAATCCGAAAACCCCCAAAAGAAACGGACAGAATTGGTGGATGAATACAGGCGGAAATTCGCAAATCCTTATGTTGCCGCGTCAAAAGGCTTTATCGATGATATTATCGAAACGAAAAATACCAGATCCGTACTCATATCATCGTTAAACTCTATTTGCAGAAAGAGGGAAAGAAGACCGTTGAGGAAGCATGGAAATATCCCGTTGTAAATATGATTTGGATTTTCTGCATGATGGGAAAGTCATGAATCATAACTAGTGATATAATTAAGACAATACAATATGGCTTACATTTAAGTAGCGAGCTATTGAAATGCCGTTAACTGGATCGTATTCCGTAACTCCTCCGGATAAATTCCAGAATAATTTTTAAGCCTCTACGATCTTCCTCACTCGTTGTACAAGCTACTTATTGCCAACAGAGGGGAGATAGCAACAAGGATAGCAAGAAGCTGCAGAAAGTTAGGAATTAGCCCTTGTGGCATTTATTCAGAGGCTGATAAGAATTCTCTGCACGTCAAATATTGCGATGAGGCAGTAAACATAGGAGGAATGACACCCGTTGAGAGTTACCTTTGCATAGAAAAAGTTATCGATGCTGTTAAAAAGCTAGGGTGTGATCTCGTACATCCAGGTTATGGGTTTCTTGCAGAGAGCGCTGAGTTTTCCGAAACTTGTGAAGAGAATGGCATTACGTTTGTAGGACCGTCTTCAAAAACGCTGGGGCTATCAGGAGATAAAGTTAGGGCCAGAGAAATCGCGTCAAAATTTGCACCTATAGTTGAAGGCAAGGAAATATCAATGTATGATGAGGCATCATCATTGACTCAGATAATAGGTTTTCCACTAATCATTAAGGCTGTGAAAGGAGGCGGAGGACGCGGTCTTAGAATAGTAAACAATTCCCGGGAGTTAAAAAATGCCTTCTCATCTTCCAAGAATGAAGCATCAATTAGCTTTGGATCAGATAGAGTCTACATTGAAAAGTACATTCAAAATCCCAGACATATTGAAGTTCAAATTATTGGAGATAAATCAGATGTAATTCATCTTGGTGAAAGAGAATGTTCAGTACAAAGGCGACACCAGAAACTCATAGAGGAGACTCCTTCTCCTGCACTAACACCAGAAATTAGGGATAGATTGACTAAAATTGCAGTCTCCATCGCTAAGAAAATGGCCTATACAAACGCAGGAACAGTTGAATTTCTCTATAAAGACGGAAGATTCTACTTCATGGAGCTTAATTCAAGGATACAAGTAGAACATCCAATTACCGAGATGGTAACTGGAATTGATATAGTTGAACAACAGATTCACGTATCGACTTCAAAGGGCTTAACAATAAAACAGACTGATGTAAAACCTAAAGGACATGCAATTGAATGTAGAATAAACGCAGAGCATCCAGTAACATTTGTTCCTCATGTAGGAACTATTAAGCAATTCGATCCTCCAAAGGGAGATGGAGTAAGGATAGATACTGCAATGTTCGCTGGATATTCTATTCCCTCTTTCTATGATTCACTTATATCCAAGCTCATTTGTTTTGGTAATAACAGAAATGAAGCTATAGAAAAAATGATGAGATCACTATCATCCTTTCGAATCTCTGGAATACCCACAACCATACCTTTTCACGTTTCAGCATTAAGAGATAAGAGATTTCTTGATGGCAATTATGACACATCTTTTGTAAATCAATTGAACTATTTTTCTTCAAAAGAAGGAGAAATTGCAGCAGCACTTATTTCAGTTATACCTAAGAAGATCCATTTTCTACCAAAAAATAAATTAGATCTTTGGAATAGAAGCAGATTTGATTGGAGCAAAGAAGACCAACATATTGATCCTTTCTTTGAGTGGAATAAATAAAATGATTGTTGTAGTTAACGGAAACAACTATGATATTGTGATCTTCGGTAGCAAGGCAAGAGTCAATGGGAGAGAGATTGAGATAAATTTGGGCGAGGATTATATTACCCTGGGAAGGAAAACTTTTCATCTCGATTATATAGAAGAAGGAACAGTCTCATTTTTTATAATTAACGGGATATCCTACACGGTTTCAAGAAGTTTGACAGATGTCATCGAAAGTAAGGAGATCAGAGCACCTATCGGAGGCAGGGTCGTTGAAGTAATGGCGAAGGAAGGTCAAGAAATTAAAAAAGGTGATCTTTTGATTATTCTTGAAGCCATGAAAATGGAGAATTTAATTAGAGCGTCCTCGGCTGGGAGAATAGGACATCTATTAATACAAAAGGGACAGTCAGTTAAAACAGGAGATATACTTTTAATTCTTGAATAAGTATCGTTCACTTACCAAATTCACTATTCAAATCAAATCGAGTACCTACAAATGCAGTTAGTCACCCGGAATACCAAGAATTCTCCGTTATTAATAAGAGGAACATGAGTTGGGTTGATCATCACTCGACTCAAATTGCAGCTCTCGACTCATCGCCTAAATACCTGCATTATCTCATCCCTCAAACCTATTTTACCTTCTCTAAAGAGCTTCTCATCCATGGTACTTACTGAAGATTTTACGATAGGTCTAAACTGCATTTTAGATAATACATCTTTATCTAGTTCTATACCGGGTGCAATTTCCTCAAGCACCAGTCCTTCATTGGTTAACCTAAATACCGCTCTTTCGGTAACGTACAGTATCTCTTTTCGGAATTTTATGGCTTGTTTGCCACTAAAGACTACCTTGAATACTTTGTCAACAAATTTAGGTACCGTGCCGTCCTGGATAATGTTGAGATTATTATTGAGAATGTTAATTCTGGTTTCGCCACCCATGAATGCACCAGCAAAGTACGTTTTTGGTGCACCTCCCGCAATTACCGGGAATCCGCCAGGTCCGAAAATCCTGTGTGGAAGTATTGAGGGATTTACATTACCTTCTTTGTCTACTTGCAGAAAACCAAGAGATGCAACATCGATTATGCCTCCTTCAAAGTTGGAAAACATATCAGGTATAGTGGAAACTGCGAATGGGCTTACTGCTAAACCAAAGTCCACACCCGAGAGTGCAATTCCTCCCCATTGTCCAGATTCAAGTACAGTAACAATGTATTCTGTAATCTCCTCTTCAGCAGCAATTAACGATACCAGAGCGGGTATACCTATTCCTAAGTTTACTAAAACAGGAGCGTTCTTTTCTTCCAGTACTCTGATGAGCTCCAACAGAATTCTCCTGGCTATTATGCGTTCATAATCCTTTTTCTTTCTTATGGTAAGAGTTTCAATTAACCTATCAGTTATTGGTGGAACTATCTTATAAGAAATACTAGGATCATATTCTATAGTGCCACCTTGGCTATGATATTCTTTTGGAGAAATAATAACATAGTCAATCAGGGGACTTGGTATATCCACCTCTCGAGGGTTAATCGTCCATAACTTGGTCAACCAACGCACTTGAGCCATAACTGTTCCCTGCTTTGGTCCAGCTTTTGCAGCCTGTGCGATACTGAGAACAGTCCCTCTAGTACCTTCATCTTCCATTGAGAGATTACCGGCTTCGTCCGCCGTAGTTGCTCTTATCAACGCATAGTCAGGCTTAGGAGCTTGGTATAGGAGATATTCCTCTCCAATTATGTCAACAATGCTGACTTTACAAGACATATTCTTTTTTCCACGTTCATTTAGCGCAGCTCCCTCCATTCTAGGGTCGAGGAAAGTATCAACGCCTATTTTCGTTAGGAGCCCCGGTCTTCCAGATGATATCTCTCTGAACCAGTATGCAGTAATTACAAT
>Ga0193735_1000166_pt1 | contig 21175 bp, 20 predicted proteins | sample U1m2metaG_FD_145080 | JGI IMG/M metagenome (GOLD analysis project Ga0193735, IMG submission 145080) | Soil microbial communities from a riparian zone of the East river system, Colorado, United States - U1m2 | ecosystem: Environmental > Terrestrial > Soil > Riparian zone | place: USA: East River... | reverse complement strand
GATCGAGCTCGAAGCTGATGATGCGCTCGCTTCGGCCGCGCATCTCGCATGCCAGGACAAGAAGGTCGAGAAGGTCGCCATCTGGACCCCCGATAAGGATCTGGCGCAATGCGTGCGAGGTACGCGCGTGGTGCAGATCGATGGCCGGCGCAAAACGATTCGCGATGCCGCTGGAATACGCGAAAAGTTCGGCGTCGATCCACCGCTGATTCCGGATCTGCTCGCGCTCGTCGGCGATGCGGCCGACGGCTACCCCGGCATCCCTGGGATCGGCGCCAAGACCGCCGCCCAGCTTTTGAACCGCTACGGTCAGATCGAAAACTTCCCGCCGGACGTTCTCGGCAAACAGCGCAAGCTTGCACTGCTCTTCAAGAATCTCGCGACCCTGCGCACCGATGCGCCGCTTTTCAAGAAAGTCGAGACGCTACGCTGGCGCGGTGCGACGCCGGCGTTCGCGGCGTGGACGGAGCGGATGAAGGCGCCGCGGCTGCTCGAGCGGTGCGAAAAGGTTGCGATCGAAAAGGGGCAGAGCTAAGTATTGACACAAAACAGAGGGCCGGAGTGTGCAGATGAGGTCAGAGCCAACTATTTGCACAAACCCAGCCCGAGTTGTCACGCGAAAAATCGACTTTGGATTTACCCCGGCAATGCCGCGTTTTGAAACTCGTTCGCTACCCGCGCTCACTCGCTCCTACCCTCGTCACTTTACCTTCTATGTCGCTCATCCCATTCGCTCCATTGAAACTCGTTCGCTGCCCGCGCTCGCTCGCTCCTACCCTCGTCACTTTACCTTGATCACTCGCACTGCCTCGTGCTCGCGCCAGCTACCTAGCTGCTTTGCCGTCTACCCGCGCGATTGAAACTCGTTTGCTTCCCAGCTCACTCGCCGCTACCCACCGCGGCTTTGCCTTCTATGTCGCTTTCCCCAAACGCTCCATTCCTTCACGCGACGTGTTCCATGTCGCATTGCGCTTCCTAAATGCCGAATGATTCGGCACAATTCTCGCCGTGCAGCCTTTAATCGCTTTCCTCTCGCAACGCCAGAAATGGTTACGGTAAAACTTCGCACATTTGGGTTTCTTGCCGTTGTCCTGGTGGGGCTTCTCTTTTCTTCCTGTGCGGTGGCTCCCCGGCGCGTCGGCCCGGCTGCCGCCGGTGCAGCCGAATTGAAAATCACGCAGGACATCATTCCCCAAGGGAAATGCGGACGTCCCTTGCATCGGCCGATGCGTCCAACATTTATCACTATTCATTCGACCGACAACAGGTCTCGTAGCGCCGACGCATTAAATCACGCGCTCGCCATGAACAAAGGGCTCCGAGGCCGCCACAATCGCACTGGATTTCTCACCTGGCATTTCACTGTGGACGATCATTCCATTTACCAAACCCTCCCGACTAACGAAACCGGAGAGCATGCTGATTACGAAGGCCAGGGAAACAGGTCGTCCATCGGGATCGAAATGTGTGTAAACCGGGGCAACAATCCTGGCAGCACCATCGACCGCACCGCGCAACTCACAGCCAGACTGATGGGTCAATATGATGTCCCTCTCAATCATGTTGTCCCGCACATGCACTGGCGCATGGTCCGTTACAGTGACGGCCGCGATTTGGGGTTCAAAAAATGTCCGAGAATCCTGCTCGATGGCGGTCGTCTTGGTCCAAAATGGAGTGCATTCATTTCCAAAGTCTCATTTTATGCACGATGAAGTCCGGCAACGATGTCAGCTCCGGCCCTTCATTTGGGGAAGATGATCCTGTTTTTGCAAAAGAGATCTAACCAGGCGATGAAGCCAAAGCAGAGAAAGGAAATATTATGAGTGGCAAACCTAATTCGACTATAATGACAATAGTTCTGGTCCACGGCGCCTTCGCAGACGGCTCGGGCTGGGAAGGAGTCTACAAAATCCTCAAGAAGGACGGGTACACCGTAAGCGTAGTTCAGAATCCAACGATATCCCTTGCGGATGATGTGGCCGTAACCAAGCGCGTTCTGGCCACGCATAGCGGTCCCGTGATTCTCGTTGGCCACTCCTACGGCGGAGCGGTAATCACAGAAGCCGGCAATGATCCAAAGGTCGCAGGGCTTGGTTTATATCACCGCCTTTGCCTTGGATAACGGCGAGTCGGTGTCAGCGCTTATCAAAGACCCTCCGCCTGGCGCGCCCGTGCCGCCGATATTGCCACCGCAGGATGGATTTCTGTTTCTCGACAAGCGAAATTCCCCGCCTCATTCGCCGCCGACGTGGACGCTGAAAAGGCAGCATTCATGGCTGACTCTCAAGTCCCGTGGGGTGTCGACGCACTCAGTGGCACGATCAGTCATGCGGCATGGAAGACCAAGCCTAGTTGGTATTTGATCGCGACCGAAGACAAAATGATTCCGCCACCGGCGCAGCATTTCATGGCCAAGCGTGCTGGTTCGACGGTCGTCGAGGTCGCGGGTAGTCACGCTATCTATGTGTCGCAGCCAAACGCCGTTGCGAGCCTGATTGAAACGGCTGCTGGAGCGGCAAACAAAGAAACCAGCTCCTAGTTTGAGCCTAATGATTCGCTGCGCGAATCAGCAAACTTCAGGAGTTGGAATTAGAGTTGAAGGCCTAATCAGGCGATGCGGCGAACCGCGCGCCGCTCCGATGCCTTTATCATGTTATAAGTTACGTCCGCGTTTTGACTTCTTCCCCTACCATGTGTGTTGTGCTGCCGTTCTCTTCATATTGTGAGTTCCTTCGCAAAGGCGACGCCGCTGTCTTAGGCGCGAGCGCGGTTCGCACGAGCGGAGCCACGCGCGTCCCGAGCAGCTCGATCGCGTGCATCAATTTCGCGTGCGGCAGGGCTGCGACGCTCATTTGGAATGTGAGACGGGAAATGCCGCCTAACGATTCGTTCATATGCAGGATCTTTTCCGCGACGGTCTCCGGATCTCCGACAATGAGCGCGCCGGTCGGTCCGAGCAGAGCGTCGAAATGTGCGCGAGTAACTGGCGGCCAGCCGCGTTCCTTCCCGATCTCAGAAAAACTTCGCGCATAACCGGGAAAGAATTCGTTTGCCGCTTTCGATGCACTGTCGGCGACATAGCCTAACGAATGGATGCCCACCTTGAGCTCATCTGGAGAGTGCCCAGAGCGCAATCCCGCTTCACGGTAGCGATCGATCAATGGCCGAAAACGGTGCGGTTCGCCGCCGATGATGGCGACCATCAGTGGGAGCCCGAGCATGCCGGCGCGAATAAAAGAGCCGGGCGTGCCTCCGACACCGAGCCAAACCGGCAGCGGGTTCTGCAGCGGGCGCGGATAAACTCCCTGTCCGGTGAGTGGCGCGCGGTGTTTGCCCGACCAGTGAGCGTGTGTGTTCTCGCGGATGTTCAGAAGCAAATCGAGTTTCTCGGCAAACAGCGAATCGTAGTCCTCGAGTTCGAGTCCAAAGAGGGGAAATGCTTCAATGAATGAGCCGCGCCCGGCAATGATCTCCGCCCTTCCGCTCGAAAGCAGATCCAGCGTCGCGAACTCCTGAAACACGCGCACTGGATCGGCTGCGCTCAGGACCGTGACCGCGCTCGTCAGGCGTATACGACGTGTTCGGGCGGCGGCGGCGGCGAGAATCACGGTCGGCGCGGAGTCGAGGAATTCGCGCCGGTGGTGTTCGCCAATGCCAAATACATCGAGGCCTACCTCGTCAGCGAGCGTGATTGCTTCAAGTAACTCGCTCAGATGTCGCGCGGGATCGACGGCCCGACAGGCCGCATCAACGGTTGCTGCCACGAAACTGTCTACGCCAATCTCCATGTGTGGGTGATTCTTGGTCAAGCTGCAATGCGCTCTTGGAAAAGACCGGCGAAAGCGGACCGGACGCTCAGGAACACGACGATCCAGAGGACGGTCACAACGAGGGCCAAAGGCAGACCGCTCGGAAGCATCAACGTATGAATGAGCAGAATGTTGACGATGATCGGAGCGAGTAGCGTCAGCGCGAGTGGGACGTAGCGATTGACCAGGAGCAGGACCGCCGAAATGATTTGAAGCAGAAATATCGGGACCAGATAATGGGAGACAAAGAGCGCCCCGACGAACTGGCCGGCTGTTCCGGAGGGCGGAGAGCTGGGAATGAAGTGGAGGAACCCGTTCAGTCCGAAGACGAGAAAGATGAATCCGAGAAGGAAACGAGCGATGACAGTAATCATTTTCATATTAAGTTCATTTGATTGATTTACAGTATATTGACATCAATATAATCTGTGTCAAATTAAAATTTGGAAAATGAGGCGCCAAAGAATAGCTCCAAGGCAAGACCCCAGCGGCGTGCATCTCTGGCTCGTTTTAATGAAAGCCTTTCAAGCTCTGTTCCCGCACGCGGAGGAGAGCATCAGGCGGACAAAATTGGGCGACTCCGATTTCCGCGTCCTCGAAGTTCTCTTCCACAAGGGCTCCCTCCCGGTGAATACGATTGGCCCGAAGGTCTGGCTCACGCCGGGATCCATCAGCGTGGCCGTCGATCGCCTGGTTAAAAGAGGGCTCGTTTCGCGCAAGGATCACCCGGACGACCGCCGAGTGCGCCAGGTTGAACTGACACCCAAAGGACGAGCGCTAATTAGCCAGGGGTTTGGCGAGCACGCAGCTGCGATGGAAAATGTGGCCGTTGTTCTTTCAAAAAACGAACGGCTGACACTGCTACGCCTTTTGAAGAAATTGGGCAAACACGCGGCCGAAACTCGCAAGTAAACGAATCGAAGTTGAGGCGACTCACGCCATAAAAGGATTTGCGCAAAGGCACGTAGTCGACGCGGTAATACTCGACTTCGGTTTAGGGCAAAAATGACCGCCGCTTTCGATAGAGCTAAAATTCTCAACTGAGCCGGCCAAAGCGGAGTTTCCGTCATTTTGCAATTGGTTAATTGCAGTCGAATCCCCGCGGACGAGCAAATTTCCTAGTCTTTCATCAAAGCCGGGGCCGGACGGCGGGATCAACGGTCAATGGGATTTGAGCGGTGCAGCATCACCGATTGACAGCCCGTTCACGAGAAAGGGTTGGAATATTTCCTTCGAGCCGGAATCACCATAACACGCGCGCGCGAGTCATGGCTCTGGTTCGTCGCTCTTCTCGTCCGCCCGCGATGCCTGACGCATTTGATCGTGCTCCGCTTCGCTGACGCCTTCTTCGAAAAGCTGCGCACTCTCGCTCCGTCCCTCGGCATCTTCGTCTTCTCCGAGGGAGTCTGTTGCTTGCCGTCCGGTCGAGCCTGGCACGGGATCCCAACCCTCCGATTCGGGTACGGATTCGCTACTCTCTTCCTGCGGATCTATTTCCGCTTCTCCTGTTAGCTCACGTTTGGCCTGTTGATAGTCAGTCTCGGACGGTTCGGAAGAAGGGCGACCATTAATCGCGGCTAACTCGCGCGCACGGGCCTCAACCATCTCAGACGTCACCGTGCCAATGCCAGCAGCGTTCTCCATTATGATACCTTTATTCAGCGGATTTTTTCTCATAACTTAACCAGCTCCCTATTCTTACTTACCTCGAGTTGCGCGACGGGCATTCAGGTGAGCCTCGTCACGAACGTCGCTCACGATTCTATTCCTATCAACTTTCACGTTCACCGTCGAAGGTTCGGAGGAGAACAACGCGCCAAGCCCCTCCGCAAGAGTCGGGTGAGTCAGAATGGCATCCCGAAGAGCAGTATAAGGCATCCCTGCAATCATGGCAATTTGGACGGAAGACATGATCTCCCCTCCGTCGACGGCGAACGCAGTGAAGCCAAGGATGCGATCGCCGTTGAGTTCTACCAGCGCCTTTAAGAATCCTCGTGTTTCAGAAAGTGCGCGCGCGGGTCGCGTCTAAACACTGGACATTCATTTCTTTGAATTTTTTGGGCGCGTGGTAAGCGCCGCGCGCATTATCGCTCATTTCAACAGAGACAGATTTCCACCTCCGGTGGTTAGGATCCCGAGGTTCATTATGACAAGCATGGTGTCGTAGCTCCATCCGTTTGTTCCTGATTTACCCCAGAAGCCTGTGCGCCAGACGAAAATCTTCTTCTGGATCGCGCCGAGCATGATCAATATCAAGCCGGCCGCAGCAAGTTGCGTGAGAACGCCAAAAATTACTCCGAGACTTCCGGCGACTTCGGCCGCGCCTAGAAAAATGGCGAAGCCTTTGCTCATCCCGATATCTTTGCTTCGCGCCCCAGGGTCCTTGAGGTGATTCCACCCACTGGTGATGAACACAAGTCCAACCATGACGCGCAAAAGAAGAAGCGCGACATCAGTGAAGTGAGCTAACTGCGGAAACATCATAGAGTGATGATTTCGATGCCGATTTTGTAGCACGAAGCGCCGTTCACCAGCAAGGATTTGCGGCCGACACGGCCGCCACTACAGATCCGAGCTCTCCACGGCGAGTTTTCGAGCCGGACAGGCAGTAACGCCTCGACACAGCCCGTTCGACTTCGCTCCCGCCTTCGCACGACTTCGGCGTGGCAAGCAGGGCAAGCTCATTGGCGGCTACGGGATTACGTCTGCACGTAAATGATCAAAGAGGGGCAGAACGGCGATGAGCTGCCGGGGACTCATTGTCGCCCGGCAGCTCATCTTATTCTCGTTAAATTCTATGGATTGGGCCGTTGCGTTCAGGTTGGGCGGCGCCTCCATAGTATCTACCGTGGAATTTTTCCCTTACCTAAGCAGCTGTGGCTCGCCGTAAATGAAATCATCCATCATGACGATGTCATGGTTTTTATCGTCAGTTGGCCCGGGCGCAACGTTGCCGGCTTGGATCCGGACCGCCGCAATGCGCGCGTCGCTAAACACAATACCGAAGAAGGACAGGTTTCCACTGCCCGGCGAAGCTGGGACGGAACTGCTGAATAAAATCCTGCTGTCCTTGTCGAGGTACTCGATCAGCGTGCTGGCCTTGTGATTGGGGTCGCCATCTGCCTGCTGGTCAACATCTGTGAACACCGCGCCGAAGCCTTTGACTGTTGCCGGAACAGTGCCATTGGTACCCGGTATGAAGAACGAGGCATTGGTGACATTGCTCCCCACAGGAGTGAACAACCGCGAGGGGCTGAAGGTCTTGAAGGCTTTGGCATAGCTAGGATTAGCAAAGAGCACGGCCAGCCCGCCCTGAGGTCCCCCGGATGTAGGAGCTTGCGACAGACCTATCCCCGATGTGGTGAATTGGCTGCCGCGTGTGTTCAGGAACGTGTTAAACGGAGTTACCGGAGCTGTCGTATCCAGGACGTTGGGGTTGCCGCCGTCCCAGTTGATCTCGCGTCGACCCATTCGAAGCGGCCCTGGGTTATTGAGGTTGTTGGGATCTCCAAGACGAGCGCGGAACGCATCGACTGTACTCTGAATCGAGGCAGCGTTTATTCCGGCCGCCTGGAATACCAACGGCCCAGCCGTGGTTAGGTCCTGTGCAGTCCCGCTAACTGCAAATAGGATCGACAGCAAGCCCAAGGCGGCTATGACGATGTTTGAGTTGATTACTGATTGTTTAGTTTGCATAGTGTTTTTTGTTTGAGGTTTGGTTTCTGTTTGGTTTTTCCGGCCTTTGTTGTTTGTGCCGGTTCATGTGTTAAAGCGGAACGGGCTCCTGAAACCCGCCACGATTGCGCAGTTTTTTGATCGCCTCCAGCGGGTGGCGAGTGTTGCGCGCGTAAAACAAAAAGCCGCCACGCGGTAAAGCGTGACGGCTGATTGTTGAAATGCTGCTGTTTTTGTTGGGGTGGGCCCGGCTTTAAGGATTGTTCACCACTTGCGGCGCAGGTTTGTTCGCTTCAAGTCCGCCACGGGACGGACTCGCTGTGGCGAGCTGTGCGCTCACCTTTTGGATTTGCGCTGCCTGCTCTTTGAGCTGCGCCACGACGGTCGCCATTCCCTTCTTGAGTTCGGCGATTGTCGCTCGCTGCTCGCGGCTTTGTTCTTCGACTTTGCGATGCTCTTTGAGAAACTCATTGAGCAGCATCGCGTTCACTGCATCGTAGCGCACGCTGTAGGGTTTTGCGTCTTTGTCGCGTACCACCAGATCAGGATTCGCCTCTTGTACATCTTCGGCTACAAGTCCGAACTGCGACGCGCCTGCCGGATCGATCTCCTTTTTGTAACGGAACGTGACCGGCTTGAGTGCAAAGAGTGTTTCGCTGGCTTTGTCCATCGGTTTGATGTCGTCTTTGAAGCGCGCCGAGGAGGTGAGAGTGCCGAGCTTACCGAATGTGTTGATGAAGACCGGGGTTCCTCCAGCCGAGGTCGCGCCAAAGATGCTCCCGATGTAACAGGCGTTGCTCTCGCCAACAACACCGCTCACACCGAAGCCAATATAGATGTTATTCGTACCCGTCGTTGCACTGGCCCCGGTAGCAGCCCCTAATGCGACGTTGAAGGCGCCGGTGGTGTTATTGAACAGTGCGATATCACCAATTGCCGTGTTCAAAAATCCAGTAGTGTTGTTTCCGAGGGCTTTGTATCCGAACGCGTCGTTGTTGTTGATGGAATTAGCGAGGGCTTTAAAGCCCACAGCCGTACTTTGGTTCTTGTCACTAATTGCGTGGAGTGCTTGAAAGCCCACCGCGGTATTGGCGCTGCCGGTAGTGTTGGAGAAGAGCGCCTCGCCGCCAATTGCTACGTTTGGACCGACCTCTGCTGTTCCGCTTCCGCCGGGAGTACCGCCAGTTGTGTTGTTTTGAAGCGTGAAAGCACCGACGCCTGTGTTTTCGCTGGCGGTGGTGTTGCTAAGGAGTGCGTCCACACCCATCGCTGTATTGGCATCGCCGGTCGTGTTAGAATTGAGCGCGCCAGCGCCGTTGGCGGTGTTGCTGCTACCCGTAGTATTGCCGTGAAGGGTGATATCGCCGATGGCTGTGTTTTGCCCGCCAGTGGTGTTGCTGAAAAGCGCAGTATTACCAAAGGCATTGTTGCCCGATCCAGCTGTATTGGAAAAAAGGGCAAATGCGCCATTGGCGGTGTTTAAAGTGCCGGTGGTGTTGCTGAAAAGGGCGGCAGCGCCAGTGGCGGTATTGTTGTCTGCGGTGTTGGCGAGAAGCGTTCCAGCACCGATAGCTGTGTCGAACGCGCCAGCGGTGTTGCTCCTCAGTGAGAGGAACCCTACCGCCGTGTTGAAGCTACCGGCCGCAAGGTTAAGAAGGGCGTTTTGCCCTTCTGCCGTGTTGCCGCCGGGATAGCCACCGTCCGGAGCCGGGACAACCGCCTGCGCCCTCTGGGCAGGCGCAAAGGCGCCAAGCGCAAGTGCGAGCAGAATGAAAGCGGAGCACGAATAGATGGTGAAAAGTGAACAGGTGATTACTGTCTTCATGATTGCTATTTCCTTCCTTACAGTTTGTTGTTTTAGTTTGTTAGAGACTGCCTGCGCCACTCGCGTGAGGGGAGCGCCGATTAAGGCGCGTCCCGCTTCACGCGATTGTTAAAGACGGCGCTGCAGTGTTACGGGAGTGGCGCGCCAGGAAGAAAATTCTTCGAAGACATCGCCGCGACTCCGGACTCACCGTCTCCATCGAAGTGTCCGGGAGCAGAACCGGGTACGCAATCTTCATCGTCGTTTGGATCGGCGAACCAGAAGACTATGTGGTTCAAATCCGTACGGATCCCGGTGATGTTGTTAAATGCGAACGCTTCATCGATGATGGCATCCACACGGACAGACCCTCTGCCCGCCGCATTCGTAGTGAAGTCCCCGATATACTGAACCGCGCCGAAGGGAGGCACCGGCAGTTCGGTCAGGAAGACCGCAAATGTCGTATTCGGCCGCAGGCCCTCGGCATGCAAATCCAGCGTATCCACACCGCGACTATCCTCTCTCGGAAAAACGGTGACGGTAGCCGCCGGGTTCGGCATGCTCTCACAGTTCGCTATAGCATCTGAAGCCGGTACCAGGTCGAACCTGGAGGGCGTTAGGTGCTGTGCCTGAGCAGCCTCTGCCCTGGGTCGAATACCCTGCGCGTCCGCACCCTGGTGAACTAAGAATAGCACCGATAGCAAGCCCAAGGCGGCTATGACGATGTTTGAGTTGATTACTGATTGTTTAGTTTGCATAGTGTTTTTTGTTTGAGGTTTGGTTTCTGTTTGGTTTTTCCGGCCTTTGTTGTTTGTGCCGGTTCATGTGGTAAAGCGGAAAGGCCACCTGAAACCCGCCACGACTGCGCAGTTTTTCTGATCGCTTCCGGCCGTGCTGTAAAAATCCCTCGATCGTGTTAGAATTTGCGGCGTCGAGTAGCCTGTATGACGACGCCCCCATCCACGCGACAAGAGGTCACCCAACTGCTCGGCGACTGGAGCGGCGGAGACGAGGAAGCGCTACAAAAGTTGTTCCCGTTGGTGGAACCCGAATTGCACCGACTCGCCCACCATTACATGAGCCGGGAGCGCGCCGGCCATACCCTGCAAACCACCGCGATTCTCAACGAAGCCTATCTGCGGCTGGTCGATAATACGAAGCCGGTGTGGCAAGGCCGGACCCATTTTGTCGCGGCGGCCGCGCAGTTGATGCGGCGCGTCATGGTTGACCATGCCCGTGAACGCCACTCACTCAAGCGTGGCGGCGGCGCGCTGAAAGTAACCCTCGATGAAGCTGCGTTAGTCACAGAAACGCGATCGGAGGAATTACTCGCCCTCGATGAAGCGTTGGAAAGCCTGGCCGCGCAGGACCCGCGTAAAAGTCAGATTGTTGAACTGCGTTACTTCGGCGGTTTGACGGTCGAAGAGACGGCTGAATTCCTGAAACTCTCTCAGCGGACCGTGGAGCGCGAGTGGACCATGGCCAAGGCCTGGCTTTACCGCGCGCTGAGCGGGGAAGAAACCTGATGAAGGCTGAGCGCTGGAAACAGGTCAACGATCTTTTCCAGTCAGCCGTCGAACGTGCGTCTGGGGAGCGGGCCACATTTCTTGATGAGGCTTGCCACGGTGACGAAGGCTTGCGCCGGGAAGTGGAGTCTTTGCTGACCTCTTATGAGAGGTCGGAGAATTTTATTGAATTACCGGCGTTCGAAGTCGCTCCCGAGCTTGTGACTAACGACAAAGCCGGCGCATTGGTTGGAAAAGTGATCGGTCATTATCGGATCGAGTCACTCATCGGCATAGGGGGAATGGGCGAAGTTTATCTCGCGCGGGACGAGCGACTCGGGCGCAAAGCCGCGCTCAAGCTTCTCCCAGATAGCCTGACCACCGACGAGACGCAGTTGAGCCGGTTCAAAAATGAAGCGCGGAGTGCCTCAGCCTTAAATCATCCGAACATTTTAACCGTTTACGAGATCGGCACGGAGGGAAACCGGCAATTCATCGCGACGGAGTTCATCGAAGGCATCACTCTGCGCGCGTCCCTCGCGGACGGCAGGATGAATCCGCGTGCGGCGCTGGAAATAGCCATGCAAGTGGCCTCGGCGCTGGCTGCCGCGCACGAAGCCGGCGTCGTGCACCGGGACATCAAACCCGAGAACATCATGCTGCGACCGGACGGGTACGTGAAGGTGCTCGATTTCGGGATTGCGAAACTGACCGAGCAAAGGCTGGCTTCGGACGATCATACAGGCGAAACAACGGCGGCGCTGCAAACGCGACAGGGGTTAGTATTAGGCACGGCGCGTTACATGTCTCCGGAACAGGCGCGAGGCCAGAAGGTGGACGCGCGCTCGGATATTTGGAGCCTGGGCGTAGTGCTCTACGAAATGGTGGGAGGAAGTCCGCCGTTCCACGGCGAGACACCCAGTGACTGCATTGCCTCTATCTTAACAAGAGAGCCACCACCTTTATCCGGCGAATTACCGGATGTTCCGCTCAAACTCGAATCCATTCTGCAAAAGGCTTTGCGCAAAAACAGTGATGAACGTTACCAGACGATCAAGGAGATGCTGGCCGATCTCCGCATTCTCAAGGGCGAACTGGAAACGGACAGCTCTTTGCTGCAGACCAAGGCGCGTGCCGGATCTATGGTTAGCAAGATCAAACGTCATAAGCGCGGCGTGTTACTCACTCTGGCGGTGGCGCTCCTGGCGGCCGCAGCGGTTGCCTACTCTTTTTTCTTTGTCGCTCAGGCGCCGTTACCAAATGAAAAATCCATTGCGGTTCTGCCATTTGAAAATCTGAGTGAAGAAAAATCCAATGCCTACTTCGCCGATGGGATCCAGGACGAAATTCTGACCCGGCTCTCAAAGATCGCGGATCTCAAAGTGATCTCGCGCACGTCCACACAGCGTTATAAGAACAAATCTCAAAAACTTTCTGAGATTGCGAAGCAACTCGGTGTCGCCAATCTCCTGGAAGGTAGTGTCCAAAAAACAAATGATCAGGTGCGCGTGAATGTGCAATTGATTAAAGCCGACAATGATTCACATCTCTGGGCAGAGACCTTCGACCGCAGACTCACTGACATCTTTTCCGTCGAGAGCGAGGTGGCCAAAGCCATCGCGGATAAGTTGCGGGCGAAACTCACCGGTCAGGAAGAACAAGTCATTGCGGCCAGACCGACAGACAATCCTGAAGCTTACGATGCCTACCTGCGTGGTCTGGCTTACACCCTTAAAACGGGAAACTCACCCGCCAATACCCTTGCGGCACAAAAACATCTTAAAGAAGCGGTGCGATTGGACCCCAAGTTCGCCCTCAGTTGGGCGTTGCTGTCATACGTCGATGCGCTCGGCTATCTCACACTCACTCTCCAACCAACGGTCGGCCTCCGTGAAGAGACGGGGCAGGCAGCTGAAACGGCACTCACTCTTCAGCCCAATCTCGGCGAGGCCATAATGGCCAGGGGATATTACTACTACGCCTGCCTGAAAGATTACGACGCCGCGGTGCGTTACTTTGAGCAAGCACGTCAGTTTCTGCCGAATAGCAGTCAGATTCCTGAATCGCTGGCCTACGTCGCGCGCCGGCGAGGTCAGTGGGACCGGAGCGAGTCCTACTTCAACGAAGCTGAGCGACTCGATCCGCGCAACGTTTCGCTGCTCACCCAGCACGCCCAATCGTACATGATAGTTCGTCGTTTCCCAGAGGCGTTGCGGAAGTTTGATCAGGTGCTCGATGTAATACCCGGCGACCTGGATACACTTGCGCAGCAGGCAGGTATTGCCCAGGCGCAGGGCGACCTTCCGCGGGCTGCTGCACTACTCGCTCCGCTGCATCCGCCCGCCGACGACACGGGCGCCTTGGAAATACAAGTTTACCAGGCGATCCTGGAACGTCGCCCTGCACAAATGATCTCTCGGCTAAAGGAAATACTAGCCAAGCCTGATCCGGCTTTGGGTTATAACAACGGCGAACTGCGTTTTTGGTTAGGCTGGGCGCAAGAAATCGCCGGTGACCATTCCGCGGCTCAGGAAAGTTTTCGGCAGGCTCGCGGCGAACTGGAACCGTTCCTTAAAGAACAGCCGGATAACTATGTTCTCATTGGAGATCTCGCGCTGGTCAATATGGGCCTTGGTGATAAAGCAGCGGCGTTAGCTCTGTCGGAGCAGGCGATGAGGGTTCTCCCGCTCGAGAAAGACGTAGTAGATGGTCCCGCGCCGATCGAGATTTTCGCCCGGGTGGCCGCGCAAGTGGGAGAACCGGACCGCGCCATCGCCGCGTTGGAAAAACTGTTATCGATACCTTCCGAGGGCGCACTGGCTTCGCGCGTGCCGCTCACTCCTGCGCTGCTCCGGCTCGATCCGATGTTCGATCCGCTCCGGAACGATCCGCGGTTCCAGGAATTGACAGTAGAACCTGTCTCAAAATCTCCCTAAGTGACAAGATGAGACAAGTGAGATGAAGAAAGTCCTGGAATGCCGTTGACGTAATATTCCAGACGTCGCTCCGGTGGCGAACCAATTTCGGGTTCAGGGGTCGCCGCTTTCATGCCAGTAGTTTTGCAGCTCTAAACTTTCGAGTAAATCTCAGCACCTGTTTCGTTGAACTCCGTTGCCTTCTGTTTAAAACTTCTTCAAACGCGGTTCTTGCGTCGATTCTCCTGCTCGCGTTCAGCACTGCCGCACTGCCCGTCGCAGCGCAATGCGTATCCCTTTTCGTGCATAAAAAGCGCGTTACTGTAACATTCCCGCCGTTGTGATGGACCCGGCTAGTTTTTTAACTGAGCTAAAGCGGCGCAAGGTTTACAGGGTCGCCGTCGCGTACGCTATCGTGGCATGGCTGCTGATTCAGGCAGCTTCCATTCTGTTCCCGACTTTTGAAGCGCCTCCATGGGTGATGAAGGTGTTTGTTAGTGCAGTGATTCTCGGTTTTCCAGTCGCGCTGATCCTGGCATGGGCATTCGAGTTGACCCCAGAAGGAATCAGGCGCTCGGAAGAAGTTGCGCCACGGGAGTCGAAAGCGCCGAAAGCCGGTCGCAAATGGACCGCAATCATTGTCGCGGCCGCCGTCCTCGCAGCCGCGTTGCTCGCGTTTCAGTTTACGCGAACACGATCATCGGCGACTGCCGAACTGCCAAAACAAAGTGCGAGGGCGGCGGGCATGGACAAATCAGTTGCTGTGCTGCCGTTCGAGAACCTTAGCTCGGACAAGGAGAACTCGTTTTTCGCGCAGGGTATACAGGATGAAATCATCACCACACTCTCGAAGATCAGCGGGCTGCGCGTGATCTCCCGCACGTCTACTGCCCATTACGAAAGCGCTCCGCAAAATCTGCTCGAGATCGCACGCCAGCTCCGCGTGAGCAATGTGCTCGAAGGCAGTGTCCAGAAAGTTGGCGATCGCGTGCACATCAATGTGCAGCTAATCCAGGCGGACAACGACGCGCATCTTTGGGCGCAGAGTTACAACCGGGAATTGACCGACATCTTTGGAGTGGAAGCCGAGGTGGCAAAAAGTATTGCTGACTCGTTGCAGGCCACGCTTTCACCACAGGAGAAAGCGCGCGTCGAAGCGAAACCGACAACGAACGCCGACGCTTACGTGCTCTATTTACGGGCCCGCGATTATCAGACGCGTCCCGATAACCTGCTGCAGGATTTTCGGTCAGCGAGAAAACTTTATGATCAAGCGATCAAACTCGACCCGAACTTCGCTCTCGCTCATGCGCGACTCTCAGCGGTTATGAGCACGATCTATCATTGGTTCGAACCGACACAAGAGGTCAAACAAACCGCACGTCGTGAAGCGGACGAATCGCTTCGCCTCCAACCTGATCTCGGCGAAGGCCATCTCGCGCTCGGACTCTATTTCTATTACGAGGAGGGCAACTACGAGGAAGCTCTGCACGAATTGAATTTGGCAGCGAAGACTCTTCCGAATGATGGCGATGTCGGTCTCTACATTGCTGCGGTGCAACGCCGGCAGGGAGACTTGACCCAGGCTATTGCCGCCTATCAAAAAGCTGAAGCAATCGATCCGCGCAATTCCATTACGCTCTACGATGCCGCACAGACCTACTTCGGAATACGCGACTGGCCAAATGCCGTCAAAGGAATGGATCGCGTCCTGGCGCTCGCGCCCGATTCGCTCAACGTCAAAATACAACGCGCCTACATGGAGTTTTTCTGGAAAGGCAGCACTGCGCCGATCAAAGCAGTTCTGGAAAGCTTCGCGCCAAATCTCGATCCCGACGGGATCGTCACCTTCAGTCGCTGGGATGTGGCTCTCATGGATCGTGATCCGGATGCGGCCGAACGCGCTCTAACATCGGCCCGGCTCGAGAACTTCGTGGCGCCTACCGGCGTGCCCTTGCCAAAAGGCTATCTCGCAGGCTGCGTGGCATTGATGCGCAACGATGCGACGCGGGCACAGCAGGAATTCGAAACGGCGCGACCGATATTGGAACAAGTTGTGATGAAGAGTCCGCAAGACGGCGTTCGCCACGCACAGCTCGGTTTTCTTTACGCGTTGATGGGACGCAAAGACGACGCATTGCGCGAAGGGCAACGTGGAGCGGAATTGACGCCTCTGTCCAAAGACATGATCAATGGAGGCACAGTTCAGGGGTTTCTCGCCCTGATTTATGCGCGCATCGGCGATGCCGATCGCGCCATCGAATTGCTCGAGCGTCTTCTCATCACGCCTTTTGCGGTCGATTACGCCGACAATGGGATAGCGCTTGCCGATCTGCGCCAGCGTTGGGAATGGGATCCGTTACGCAACCATCCGCGTTTCCAAAAAATCCTGGCGTCGCCTGAACCAAAGACGGTTTACAAATGACCAATACGTACTCGATGAAACCGCTCCGCCTTTCCTTATTCGCAGCAGGCGTTGTTTGCTTCACCTTTATCGCTCCAATGCGTGCACAACAATCTCCGGCAGAGCGAGTGGCTGAAATTCAGTCTGCATTGCGCGAAGCCAAGCTCGATGGCTGGCTATTCTACGATTTCCGGCACAGCGATCCGCTCGCTTATCGAATTTTGAAGCTGGACGAAAACATGTTGGCCTCACGCCGCTGGTTCTACTACGTCCCAGCCTCGGGCGAGCCGGTTAAGATTGTGCAGTCGATCGAGCAGTTCAAACTCGACTCGCTTCCAGGCAAGAAACTTGTTTTCCGCGGCTGGAAGGAATTGCACGCGCGACTGCGAGAGGTACTGGGCGCGGCGGCGAAGGGATCAAAGAGCCGCATTGCCATGCAGTATTCGCCCATGAACGACATCCCCTACATCTCACGCGTAGATGCCGGAACGATCGAGCTGGTCCGCTCGTTCGGAGTCGAACCCGTCACGAGTGCGGAACTCGTACAACGATTCGAAGCCGTATTTTCTCCGGCTCAGCACCAAATGCATGTGGAAGCTTCCGACAAAATGCATCGCATCATTCAGGAGGCGTTTGCGGAGATTGCGCGCCGTATTCGCGCCGACGAACCAACCACCGAATGGGACATCGCGCAGTTCATGCTTCGTCGTTACAGCGAAGAAGGGATGCAGCAGGAGCCAATGATCGTGGCAGTGAACGCGAACACCGCCAACCCGCACTACATGCCGACGAAGGAAAAGAGTTCACCTATCAAGCGCGGCGATTTCGTTCTGATCGATGCGGCCACCAAACTGAACAAACCTGATGCAGTCGCGACTGACCAAACCTGGACTGGTTATGTGAGCGAAAGTGTTCCCGAAGAGTACTCACGCATTTTCAATATTGTGCGAGAAGCACGCGATTCTGCCGTCGATTTCGTGCGAAAAAATATCCTCGCTGGTAAACCGATTCGCGGCGCCGAAGTCGATGACGTGTCGCGCGGGGTAATTACACGCGCAGGTTTCGGGGAACAATTCACGCATCGCACCGGCCATTCCATTGGCGAAGAAACACACGGCAATGGCGTCAACATCGACGATTTCGAGACGCGCGATTCGCGGCGCATCATTCCCGGCGTTTGTTTTTCGGTTGAGCCCGGAATCTATCTGGAAGGAAAGTTTGGCGTTCGATCAGAAATTAACGTTTATGTTTCGGATAAAGACATCGAAGTCACCGGGCAGCCAATTCAAACGGAGATCATCCCGATCCTAAAGAAGTGACGCAGCGCGCGCAAGGTGGATCGGCTTCTCCCGAAGATGCCAGTCCCGTCGAAAACTCGCCGTGGAGAGCTCGGACCGATGGCTTAACCCCCGAAGGCACAATAATCGGGCTGTCGTGGCTTATCTGTGGTGGCAGGCGTGCCGCCTGCGAATCGGTCGTGTTGCAGCCGACACGGCTGCCTCTACAGAAAATTGATATCATTTGCCAACGCGTTGAGGACAACGCGTTCCACCTTTAGTCGATGAAGAACTCACGCGCTCTTTTCAATACTTCCTCGAGCTTCGGTTCAGTAACTTTTCCGAGTGAGTGAAGAATGAGGTGATGTTCGAGTGTGAAAAGCCGTTGCGGGCGAATGTAGCACGGCTGATCGATTTGGCCGCGCTCACAATCGCTACTATCCAACGTGACCGCAAAACCATCGAAGTGCGGGCGGCTGGTGATCTGGCAGAGAATCAAATCGGCGCCAGGTAGATCGGCAATCACGAAAGCGGGCCGGCGTTTTCCGCTATCGGTTCGTGGAAATGGTATGACAACGATTTCCCCGGCTACAGGTTTGACCATGCGGCCTCCTCTTCCGGCGAACTCCAATCCCGTCCAAGAACAGATTCGCTCAGCTCCGCGCCGTTGAACGGCTCATCGACCTCGTTATCGATCGGTTCACGCGTGTCCATGAGTGTGTTACTACGCGAATCTCGCTATTGTCGCCACCTCAATTAAGCATCGGCATCCCAAAGGCGTTTTCGAAAATAGTCTTTCCAACTTTGTGGTAGTGCGGGTAGCTCAGTGGCGCGTCGGAGAAGCTCCTGGTTCTCGGAATCGAGCGTGTAGAGGTTCACAATGTCCGTGATCGTCACGCCGGTTTCCTGTTTTTCGGTGAATTCAATGGCGTCGCCATTTTCTCCTTCTCCTTCGCGCTTTGGCTCTTCCTGTGCTAACGACGAAGGTTCGTCAGCCGATATTCTTCACAGCATCACCGACATCATGGCGGCAGCGGACGTTATGGACATGGACAAGGCGGAACGTTCGATCAGTCGAATCCTTCCGGTTCGGCATCCATGGTGCCGAGAGAGTAACAACTACGCCTTCGAATAAATCTCGGCGCCTTTTTCAGCAAACTCCTTCGCTTTTTGTTCCATGCCCGCGTGGAGGGCGTCTTCCTCTGCCAATTTCTGTTCCGCAGCAAATTTGCGCACGTCTTCGGTAATTCGCATTGAACAAAAGTGCGGACCACACATGGAACAAAAATGTGCGGTTTTGGCGCCTTCTTGCGGTAGCGTTTCATCGTGAAACTCCCGGGCCGTCTCAGGGTCTAAAGACAAATTAAACTGGTCCTCCCACCTAAACTCAAACCTTGCCTTGCTGATCGCGTTGTCGCGGTACTGTGCGCCGGGATGGCCTTTGGCTAAATCGGCGGCGTGGGCAGCGATCTTGTAGGCGATGACTCCGTCTTTCACGTCTTTCTTGTTAGGCAGCCCGAGATGTTCTTTCGGTGTGACGTAGCAAAGCATGGCGCATCCGTACCAGCCGATCATCGCCGCGCCGATGGCGCTGGTGATGTGATCGTACCCGGGCGCAATGTCGGTCGTTAACGGGCCGAGCGTGTAAAACGGCGCCTCGTCGCACCACTCAAGCTGTTTCTCCATGTTTTCTTTGATCAGGTGCATCGGTATGTGGCCCGGGCCTTCGTTCATCACCTGCACATGTTGCGCCCATGCGCGCTTGGTGAGCTCGCCTTGCGTGTAAAGCTCGGCAAACTGCGCTTCGTCGTTTGCGTCAGCAATACTGCCCGGCCTCAGGCCGTCACCGATGGAAAAGCTGACGTCGTACGCAGCCATGATCTCGCAGATTTCGTCCCAGCGGGTGTAGAGAAAACTTTCCTGATGATGCGCGAGACACCATTTGGCCATGATGCTCCCTCCCCTCGAAACAATCCCGGTCGCGCGTTTAACCGTTAAAGGGATGAAGCGTAAGAGAACTCCAGCGTGGACGGTGAAGTAATCCACCCCCTGCTCGGCCTGTTCGATGAGTGTGTCCCTATAAATTTCCCATGTCAGTTCTTCGGCGCGGCCGCCAACCTTTTCCAAGGCCTGATAAATCGGCACTGTGCCGATCGGCACGGGCGAGTTGCGGATGATCCATTCGCGCGTGGCGTGAATGTTTTTCCCGGTGGAAAGATCCATCACCGTGTCGGCGCCCCATTTCGTCGCCCAACGCATCTTCTCGACTTCTTCCTCTATCGATGACGCCACGGCACTGTTGCCGATGTTGGCGTTGATTTTTACAAGGAAATTGCGGCCGATGATCATCGGCTCGGATTCCGGGTGATTGATGTTCGCGGGAATGATGGCGCGCCCGCGCGCGACTTCCTGCCTAACGAATTCAGGTGTGATCTCGCGCGGAATGTTTGCACCGAACGATTCGCCAGGATGTTGCTGACGAAGATCGTTTCTGTTGTAGCCGCTGCCGTTGGCTGCGGCACCGCGGTCAGCGACCGCGGCTACAGAAGATGAATTCGCGTGTCCATTCTCGCGAATCGCGATGAATTCCATTTCAGGCGTGACGATTCCCTGACGTGCATACCAGAGCTGCGTGATGGGATGATCGGCGGATGCACGCAGCGGCTTCCGGCGCGAGGGCGCGCCTGCTCCATTGAACGTTGGGGCTTGGGAGCCTGCTCGCGATTTGTCGGAGTTGGGTGTCGGGCGTTTTCCTGTCGCATGCGCAGCATGCGCCTCAGAGAGGTATCCATCATCAATTGGCGTAACGACTCGACCTTCGTACTCTTCCACATCGTCGCGGTCGCGAATCCACTCCGCGCGGAAAGGCGGCAGACCTTGTTCGACATCGCCGCGAAAATCGGGATCGCCCCATGGGCCGCCGGTGTCGTAAACGCGTGCGGGCTCGTTTACTTCGGTCTCACCGTTCATCGACTTCGTCGGCGCGAGCGAGATTTCTCGGAACGGCACGCGAATCTGGCGATGCAGTTTACCGTCGGCGTAAACTCTTTTGCTGTTCGGGAAGTTGTAGCCGCGATCGGTGATCGCGGTTTCCGTAGACCCATTTCCATTACCGGGGTCACCGGTGCGAGGCGCACTGCCATCTCCGGTTACAGCTACAGCGGCGCCATTATCTTGCGTATTCATAAAAAAGCCATGCCCGGTCGCGCGCATGGCTGATATCGCTAGTCCAGCATCGGACCCTCGCTCCCTTCGGCGGCATTACCCGCATCAGGTTCAAGGGGTCTCCAGCTTCACACCGGACTCTCAGCCATTGCGGCTCCCCCGCACTCTACATATAGCGAGAATAAGACCCGCGTGCAGCAAGTCAACAACTGCTGCGCGCCGAGATTGTTGGTGAAGAGTTATTAGCGAACTGAATGCAACGTCACATTGCTACTGCGCTGCCGTCTCCTGTTTGATGTTGGTGTGGAAAATCGCCAGCCAATCGTGCCCTTCTTTTTTCCAGACCGATCCGGAGTTGTACGTGCCGGAAGCATCCTTACCATCAACGGTGCCTTCAACTTTCACTGTGTAAGTGCTGACGATGACATCTTTTTCATCAGAGAACGTGTCATAGTTGCTGATGGTGAACGATTTCATGTCCCACTTCTTCATGTCGGCTAGTTCTTTTTCCAGGTTGGAGATACCGTCTGCGTAGACGCAGCGGATGTCCTTATCTACGACTTTCTTGAACTCGTCGGCCTTCTTATCTTTGAACGATTGCCAGGCCGCTTTTTCTTTGGC
>Ga0193735_1000165_pt1 | contig 21188 bp, 13 predicted proteins | sample U1m2metaG_FD_145080 | JGI IMG/M metagenome (GOLD analysis project Ga0193735, IMG submission 145080) | Soil microbial communities from a riparian zone of the East river system, Colorado, United States - U1m2 | ecosystem: Environmental > Terrestrial > Soil > Riparian zone | place: USA: East River... | reverse complement strand
CGGGGCGTCGGCATTCCGGTGATAGCCGTGTCGAGAGGATGGACGGCGCACACACTCAAGGTGCGTGCGTATGAGGCGTTGGATCGTCGAATGTTGCGGCGGATGGATGCAGTGGTGTGTGTCTCTGCCGGGCAGGCCGCGAAAGTCGCGCGAACGGGCGTCGCTCGGGATCGTCTGCACGTGATCCACAACTCGGTAGATCCGGCGCGCTTTCGAAACGGTGGCACCGCCGGACGAGCGATACTCGAGGGACTCTTCGCGAGCCCGCGCAGCGCGATCATTGCGGGCATCGGCCGACAGAGTCCCGAAAAGGGATTCGACCAACTCGTCGATGCGGCGCGCCTGCTCGTCCGCGAGGATGATCGCGTCGGAATCGTGCTGGTAGGTGACGGCCCCGATCGACCGATGCTCGAAGCACTTGTTCGGGCGTCCAAGCTCGAGTCGAGCGTGGTCTTCGCGGGCTTCCGAACGGACGTGGACCGGCTGCTTCCGGGCGCCGACATTCTCGCGCAGTCATCGCACACGGAAGGGCTACCTAACGTCGTGCTGGAGGCGTCCGCGGCCGGCCTTCCGGTGGTTGCCACCGATGTCGGAGGCACCAGCGAAATCATCGAGGATGGCGTCAACGGCTTCCTCGTCCCCGCCGCGGATCCGCCCGCCCTGGCGCGACGGCTTCTCGAGCTCGTGCGATCCCCTGAGCTGCGACACCAGATGGGCGATCGCGGTCGCGATCTGGTTCGGGCGCGCTTTTCATTTGCGCGTCAGGCCGCGGCCTATGAGGAGCTCTTCGCCAAGGTCGCGCGGCTAGCGTCCGCGCCGCGAGTTGGCCGGCCGCTGACGGCGTGACTCGCACTGACCACACTGGGCATCCTTTCTGTGGCGTCCACGCCACAGTCCGTGCGAGTCCGCAAGGATTCCGTAGAGCCCCCGCTAGCACGCTTGGTGCGAACGGGGTCGGCAGCGATTTACCCGCCATACCATATCACCACCCCATCGGCCTCCGAACCGCCCCGTGAATCGACAGCTGGTCCCAGAACTGGAGCGACGTGTCGCCGCGGCGCGCTAGCGTAGCCATGCGCGGCGGCCTGGCGATCGCCGAGCGGATGCGGAACGGTCCAGCAGTGGCCATGGCGCATCTGTCGGCAGCGCTGCCTGTCCTGCCTCTCGCGCCAGTAGCCAGAGTCAAGTGGACCCTGACGCTGTTCGGGTTCCTGCTCTACCTGTTCGTCATAACGTCTTACCGGGCCCCGCTCGGAGAAGTCGCGATCGTGATGGCGTTGGTCGGCATCGCGTTTCAGCCAGGCGGCATCCGCTTTCCAACTTACCTCGGGTGGTTCAGCGCCTTCGTGGTGTGGTCGGTGCTCGTGACGACGCAGACGGCGTATCCGGACTGGGCGAGGCCCGAGCTCGTCCTGCTCATCAAGGAGTGCCTGATCGTCTTCGCGGCGGCGAACGCACTGCAGACGCCCGGACAAGTGCGGTTGTTCATGGTGTTCTTTCTCGGTTGCTTCGCGCTGTTTCCGCTCCGCGGCGCCATGTTCAACTTCTTCCTCTACCACAGTCACCTGCAGGGTCGCGCGATCTGGAACCTGCTCTACAGCAATCCCAACGACCTCGGCGCGATGGCGCTGTTGCAGCTGTCGATGGCGACTGCCCTACTCGCCGCGGAGCCCAAGGGGTGGGTTCGGTGGTCGGCGATGGCTGGAGTCATCGCCCTGCCAATGCTGATCCTGATGACTCAGTCGCGGGGCGTCTTTCTCGGACTGTTGGTGTTCATCGCGATCGCGTTCCTCGGTCAGCGGAAGCGACTGCGACTGGCGTTGCGGATCGCCGTGGTCGCGGCCATCCTCGCTTCCGTAGCCCCATCGAGCGTCTGGACGCGATTGCAGACTCTCAGAAGCGCGACGGACACGTCGACGCTCGATAAGGTCGACGGCGAGGGGGGGTCTGCACGCCAGCGGTACGAAATCTGGCGCGTCGCCTTCAAGATCATCGGCGATCACCCGATCCTCGGAGTCGGGATAGGCGCGTACAAGCCGACTCACGAGCAGTACGCGATGGACGGAGAATTCAACCCGACTGCCCAGGGAGCCCGCGACACACACAGCCTTTACTTCAACGTGCTGGCCGAAACGGGCTTTCCCGGCCTCCTGCTGTACCTCACCATGGTCGGTGTCGTCTTGCTCGCCGCAGAACGGGCGCGCAGGAGATGCAAGCACGTGTTCGAGACCGGAGCCAAGCAACTGCTCATGCTCGAAGCGGGCTTGTTGTCGTTTCTCGTCGCGAGCATCTTCGGCTCGCTTCCGTACCTGCCGCACTTCCTCCTTCACCTGGTGTTGATCTACGCCGTGGCCACGCTGAGTAGCCGTCAAGCCGGGAAGCTTGCGACTTATTCAGGCATTGACGGCATCCCCCGCGGACTCGGAGGGGCGCTTCTCGCGCCGATCCGAAAAGCCCAGATGTCGGGCCACGCGCGGAATCGCCCACTCCAGGGCCAGCGGCCAGCATGACCGCGCACCCAGCAATCGGCGTCAGTGGACGCCTCGACCCCGGGGCAACCAACTCGCTTGCCTCGGCGAGACCTGTGCAGCTGACGTCGCACGCGCCGGTTCGCATCGCCTACTGTCTCGACACCATGCAGATCGGTGGCACGGAGCTGAACGCGGTTCGCACCGCGGAGCGCTTGGACCGTTCGCGTTTCGAGCTCTCCGTGATCTCGCTGCAGCCCGACGGTCCGATCGCCGAGCGGTACCGGGCCGCCGGCATTCCGGTGCATCCATATCGACTCAAGAGCCTCTACGCGCCCGACTCCGTGCGGCAGGGTGTTCGACTGATGCGGTGGCTTCGCCGCGAACGCATCGAGATTCTCCATTGTCACGATCTCTATGCGAATCTATTCGCGGCGCCGTGGGGCCGGATGGCCCGCGTCCGCACTGTCATCACGAGCCGGCGCTGGTTGGATTGCCCCTCGAACAGACTGCTTGAGATGGCGAACCGGCTCGTGTATCGGGTCGGGCATTACGTACTCGCAAACAGTCCAGCGGTCGCCGACGCGCTGGCGAAGATGGACGGCGTCTCGCCTGCAAAAGTGATTACGCTGTCGAACTTTGTTAGTGCCGGGGCGTTCGCCGGACTGTTTCCGACCACGAAGATACAGATTCGCACCGAGTTCGGGATTCCAGCCGATGCTCTCGTCGTCGGCTGCATCGCGCGCCTGCATCCGGTGAAGGATCATGCAACTCTTCTCCTCGCAGTGCACAAGCTGATTCAGCGGTGGCCACAAGTGCATTTGGTGCTGGTCGGCGACGGAGAAAGCCGCGCTGACCTCGAAGAACTCGCCGCAGAGCTCGACATCAGCGAGCGCGTGCATTTCGCAGGATTCCGGCCCCACGAGCCGAATCTGCACCATGTCTTTGACGTCTCCGTGTTGACCTCCCTGAGTGAGGGCTTTCCGAACTCGCTCGTCGAGGCAATGGCTGCCGGACGGCCCGTGGTCGCGACCGCGGTTGGCGGCAACGTGGACGCTGTGCGGCCCGAGACCGGGTTCCTCGTTCGAGTGGGCGCGCCCGCGGAGCTGGCGTCGGCGATCGAGCGACTCCTGTCTGACGATTCGCTCCGGCTCCGCATGGGCGCGGCAGCGCGTGACGTAGCCCAGCGAGAGTATCACGCCGCCTCGGTCATCCCCCGCCTGGAACAACTCTACCTGAAGCTCGCGAGATCTACGACATGAGTGTGCGCTAATGTGCGGCATCGCGGGATTCGGCGGATGGAATAAGTCACCGGCCGAAACAGCCGCCATCCTCGCGCGCATGTGCGGCGCCATCCAACATCGCGGTCCGGACGATGAGGGACATTTCGTCGGTCCGCGTGTCGGACTCGGTATGCGGCGCCTGAGCATCATCGACGTACAGGGTGGCAAGCAACCGATCTCCAACGAGACTGGCGACGTGCACGTCGTGTTCAACGGTGAGATTTACAATCATCACGAGTTGCGCTCGCGGTTGGAGATGGGCGGACACACGTTCGCGACGCACTCCGACACGGAGACCATCGTCCATCTGTACGAGGATCGCGGCCCGGCATTCGTCGATGCGCTGCGCGGCATGTTCGGCATCGCTTTGTGGGATTCGAAGCGTCGGCGGTTGGTGCTCGCGCGCGACCGCGTCGGCATCAAGCCACTCTACTATTGGGCGACGCCTGACGGCCTCGCATTCGCCTCTGAGCTGCGATCGTTCCTAGTGCTCGACCACTTTCCGCGACGAATCGATCCAAACGCGATCGCGCGCTACCTGTCGCTCGGCTACATCCCTGACCCGCTGTGCGTCTTCGAAGGCGTGCGAAAGCTCGCACCCGGACACATTCTGGAATGGAGCGTCGAGCGCGGAGTGAGAACGGAACAGTATTGGTCGCCGGTCCGTCCGGAGAACACGCACCTCGACGCGCGGACGGCGACTGACGAGCTGAAACGGTTGCTCCTCGCCGAGGTGGGTTCCCACCTGGAGTCGGAAGTGCCTCTTGGCGCTTTCCTTTCGGGCGGCGTGGATTCATCGTCCGTGGTCGCGCTCATGACGCGCCTCATGAGTCGGCGCGTGCAGACCTTTTCGATCGGGTTCGAGGATCGGCGCTACAACGAGGCGCCCGACGCCGCCCTTGTCGCGCGCGAGCTCGGCACCGACCACACGGAGCTGATTCTCAAACCGGATGCGGACCGCCTGATCGAGGACGTGATTCGCGCCTGTGACGAGCCATTCGCCGATTCTTCGGCGTTGCCGACACTTCTCGTGTCGCAGCTCGCTCGTCGCGAGGTCACCGTAGCGCTCTCCGGCGATGGCGGGGACGAGCTGTTCGGGGGATATGCGAGATACGCGGACATACAGGAGCGCGATGAGCTCGGCTCTTCGTTATTGCGCGACACCCTCGGCGCCGTCGCTCGGCGGTTACCGCAAGCGACGTTCGGACGCAATCGGCTGCTCGATCTCTCGCGATCGCGCCGCGGCCGCTATACCGCGACGGTCGCCACGCCGCTGCTTCCGAAGGAAGGTGGAGTTGCGCGCGCGGATCTGTCGCCCGCGTCGGGCTTCGAGGAGCTGCTCGATCCGCTGTTCGCGCAGGCCAGCGAGCGCGATTTCACGACGCAGATGATGCTCGTCGATATCATGAGCTACCTGCCCGGGGACATCCTGACGAAAGTCGACCGGATGTCGATGGCGACATCGCTGGAAGCGCGCGTGCCGCTGCTCGGTTCGGATCTGGTGGAGTTTGCTGTCTCTGTTCCCAGCTTGCTCAAGATGCGGGACGGCACGGGAAAATGGCTTCTTCGGGAGGCGGTCAAAGACCTCGTGCCCGCTCGGGTACTGCAGAAGCCCAAGCAGGGGTTTGGCGTCCCGCTCGGCTCATGGTTCCGAGGCGCGCTGAGCCATCGCGTCGATGCGCTGCTCCGCAAAGACTCGCGCATTTACGAATTCGTGGATGCTACGGCGGTGCGAACGCTGGTCATGGAGCATAGGCTCCGCCGCCGCGATCACAGCTCGATGGTGTGGCGACTGATGGCGCTGGATCTCTGGCTCGGCTTCCTTGACGCCGGCGAGCTCGCCAAGCCCACTGCGGTCAGCACCGGGTTGTTGGTCGAAGCCGCAGCTTAGTCAGCGCTGTCGGCGCGGAAGCGGCTCAGCATCACCGGACCAGCGCCGCCGGTGGCGCATGCCGTCGACGACCGTTAGGCGGCCGGCGGCGTTCAACGTATGGGTCGCGATGAGATTGTGTGCCCAGTCCGGGGCGATGTGCTGCACGACGACCTCCTCGTACTCCGTCGGCGTCAGTCGCGTGATGCGGTTGATGGAGATCCCATAGCCGTATCGCACGGAGCAGTCCTGCGACGGGCGATACCACTGTCCACCGCGCTGAAAGAGACGTCCCGCAGGCCTGGCGCTCCGCACGTCCGACTTCACCGGATTCCGCCGATGTGGCGTCCACGGCCCGAACGGCGTCGGCGCGTGAAAAAGGTGCAGCTCGTCCCAACTCGATGCGCCGAGTTCGCAGCAAATGCAGAAGAGCCACCAGCGCCCATCGATTTCGGCGATGGTCGGATCGAATACTTCGAGGTTCTCGAGCATCGCGTCCTCTTGCACCCAGTCGGACGGAAAGGCACGCGCGCGAAAGACCCGGATGGAGAGCTGCGCCGGCTCCGCCGGCGAGTCGCCCGCGCGAGCCGACTCTGGAATGAGAAACATCTCGCCTCGCCACGGGAGTACGAACGGGTAGCTCATGTGATGTGGCGTCTCCAGGACGATCTCCGGGCGCATTGCATTTCCATTCTCGAACTCCACGACGGCGATGTGCCCCTTGTTGCGAGCGAGGTTCACTTCCTCGATGAAGAGGTAATGCTGCCCGCGATGCCGAATCGGGAACGGGTCCGCCCACAGGTGGTCGCGTGGCGGCTGGAGCTGTCGAAAGTGCGCGAATGAGGTCTCGGGCACGCCCTCCTCCGCTGGGTCTTTCGACGAGAAGTGATAGGCCACGAACCACTGATCGAAGTGCGTCTTCTCATCAAGCTGCAATGCGACATAGCGTGCGGCGAGGCGAGGCAGGAGCGTAAGCAAACGGGCGTTGCTGGGTGCTGGATGCTCGACCTCTCGGGCGGGTTCGCTGAGCTGCGGTACCGGGGCGATGCCCATTGCACCTTCCTCGCTCAGATCGCGAAGCTTCCTCGATATGAACGAGGCCACCTTCCAGTATCGCTCGCGGCGCGTCTTCCACACCGATACCGGCGACGTGCTGCCGAACGAGCGATAGATGGTCAATGTCGTGTCGCTACCCGCGGTCCGCACGTCCAATGTCGACTCGTTGATCGGGGAACCAAGCAGCACCTCCCAGAAACCGCCGAGGAGACTTGATTCGTCGTACGTGCTGTTCGCATCGACCAACCAGATGCCGTGCTTCGCGATTCCCGGTGGAATGTCACGCACCGACTCGAACCCGAAGCGCAGCAGCACATCCAGGTCCTGGTCACGGATCGCGGCGACCGCGGCGGCCGAGAGCGCGTGCCCGTCTGGAGGCACCGTCGTCCCCTCTACGCGAGTCACATCCTCAATGAGAGGCGCAAGCGTCGTCTGCTCGAACGGGTCCAACCGGCCGTCTCTGAACCAGCGCCGATCGAATCGCTCGTACGCGTCGAACAGGATATACCTCCACCGTGAGCGGCCCATGGCGCGACGTTTCGTCGACGGCGCAGCATCACCCCGGGTAACGACGAGCACGATGCGGGCATTCGGAGACTCCACGACCTTTCGCACGGCGCGATGGATCCACGCCGGCACCTCGAACGAATCGAGGAGCAGGCCGACGCGCAATACTGTCCTTGGCTCGTCGGTCACTTGTGGGGGTCTGTGCGCAGAAAGTCGACCATCATGTGGTCGCGATGAACTTGAGCTCACGCGATACTCGCGTCAAATACCCGTTCCGCATGCCGGTAGAAAGACGGCATCTCCCCGGCGCGATCGCGGGCTCCGAACCACCGCACCGTAGGCTGATCGATGCAGCCCCTCATCATCGGGACCACGATGGCTCAGCGTCTTCCGCTGCTGCATAGCTCTGAGTGTATTGATCGGTCCACGACCGGACGTGAAACCAAGAATTCCGCACAGGTTGGAGTCTAAGGCAGGATAACGTAATCAGGATTGTGGCATCACACGCGCGGAATATAGACGAAGTCAATCAAGAACGTTGGGCGCTGTGATCGGAATCTAGAAATACAAGCATGGCGCGCACCGAGGACACGGATGCTGCAACGCCAGGGGACGCACTTCAGCGTTGTCGTGGTACTGCAGCTGTTGTAATCGTGCAACGGTCACCGATGCACGTGCGCTGCGGGGGCCGTCGGGCAGGGCGCCAAGCAGGACAGGCGCACGGTGCCAAAGTTGCCCTCAGCTCTGGAATGACATCCTCGGACCGTTTCGAATCCGTCTAAGGCGAATGTTGTTGAATCCCACGGTCATCAAAGGCGTCGTCCTCGAATCACCGCTCGTCACTGCGGCCTACCGCGTCGGCGCTCATGCGCGTGCCGGCGCGTATGCGGCGTTCGGACGGCGATGGAAGGCCCTCTCTGCAAGGTTCCGGGCACTGCGCGCGTCGGGCGCGGGTGAGCACTCGCCAGCGGTCATGCGTGCAGTACGCGCCCAGCTGGACTGGGGATGCCGGAATGCCACCGGCCAGCTGGTCGACGTTCGGTCGAACAAGTGGCTGGCCGAGTTCCTCGAGACACGGGAAGCGCGAACGCTGCGGAGCCGGTTCGATGCGTGGCCCGATCATCATCGGGTGCGCATGCGAGAGCCTAACGATGAGAATCCGCAACGCCAGGGCAACCTCATTCTCCTCAAGCGATATGACCGCGCGACGGGGGAGAAAGGCGTCATCACGCTCAAGTACACCGAAACGCTGTGGCGATTCGCGGCGATGTTCGACCTGGCGGCTCTCGCGTCGCGGTACGCATTCTTGCTCGAGCCCAGCTCCTGGGGTTATGAGGACCCGGGATTCTTTCTCTATGTCGGCGCGGACATGGACGTCGTTGTCCAGTCGCCATGGGGCCGCGACTACGAATTCATCACTCACCTGGGGTCGAATCTCCACGGCGTTCGCATAGGCGCTGGCGATTGGGTCGATCCACAGATTTTCTCCTCGAACACGCCGGCGCAAGACCGGCGATTCGACATCGTTGCCGTGTCGGCGTGGAGTGCGCTCAAGCGCCACGAAGACCTCTTCCGTGCGGCGGCAGTGCTGAAGGCAGCGGGGCGAGAACTGCAGATCGCGCTCATCGGCTACCCTGTGGATTGGACGCAGGATAAAATCCGACAGCTGGCGCGGAAGTACGGCATCGAGCACCTGTGCACGATCTACGAGGCAGTCCCGCAGTCGGTGGTCGCGGACGTCGTGGGCGATTCACGCCTCTACGTGCTTATGTCGCGCCGCGAGGGCGCGAATCGCGCGCTGTACGAGGCGCTGTGGTGTGACACGCCGGTCACCGTCTTCGAGTCACATCGTGGGGTGAACACGGACATCGTGCGCGGCGAGGTCGGAACGCTCTACGACGCGGACGGACTGGCGGCGGCGATCATGAGAGTACTGGATGACCCTGATCGTTACCAGGCGCGCCAGTGGGCCGAGCGAAACACCGGATTCCGGAATTCGACCGCTGCGTTGAACGTGACCCTGAAGCAACTTTCTGAAGCGCGCGGACTTCCTTGGACGGAAGATATCGCCGAGCACATCAGTGCCCCCGAAATGCGCTACGCCAACCCGCTCGACGTCGAACGGTTTGCCCAAGAGTACGAGTCACTGGTTCCGTTTCTGCGCTGAGCTCGCCAGACGAATATCGTGCGTTACTTCACCGGCACGCGAACTACGTATACGTCGGTTCGGCTACCATGGTTGTCCGAGGTCCACATGACGAACTTGCCATCCGGCGCAATAGTCGTATGGGGCTGCGCGTCGTAAACATTTCCTCCTGTGGAGTTGTGGACCGCCAAGAGGCGCGCCGAACTGCCATTGATATTCACGAGGCCGATCATTCCGGTCCGAATTGCGCCATTTGAGTCGTCGCTACCACTCGGGTCGGTAGTCCACCATTGGCTCGTGTTGCCGTCACCATTGTTGAACACCCACACGCCCGACCGATGTTCCTGACCGGGAAATCCCGTGACATTATCAACATCTGTGAAGCTGGTGGTGACATTCGCCACGACATCGTAGCGCCAGTACACGTGATTGATGTAGTGGCTTACACCCACCATGTGACCACGCATCGGAACGGAGTGACTGTTGACCGCAAGTATACCAGGCTGCTGCGACCACAACGGGTCACCCGGTGCTGTAAACAGTGCCGCGCCTGTAACGAGATTAGCCACCTGAATGACGTTATCGGCCCCTACAGCGGCTGCGATATAAGCATAGGGTTTCTCGCGGTCGAGGTGTGGCTCGTCAAGATTAGCCGGCGCCCAAGAACGTTTTAATCCGTCGCTCGGGCGGAACGCCACGACCGTCGTGTTGCCGCCCATAGCCAAAAGCCATGTGTCATTGAGCTGGGTCTGAAGCCAGGTGCTGCGGCCGGCGGCCGGCCGCCACGGCCAGTTGCCGATGTTCTCGACACGATTGGTCGCCGTGTTGTACCGCTGCACGACGCCGGACAAGCTATTTAACTCGACGAACGCGATGCGCGGTGTCGAGGGATCGAGCGAAAACGCGAAGCTCAGGTCTCCATCGAGATCGATGGGGCGCCAGTTCGACAACGCCAGGTTGTCGTAGCGCAGGTCGACGAGGTAGCGATTCGGTCCCGCGCCCATCATCAACGTGTAGTACGTCTGGCCGTCGGTACCCAGCCACGGCTGCGAGATGTACGGACCACCCTCCGAATAATCGTGGTACGCGCGTGTGTTGACGGCTGGCGTGTTTGCGTCTGTGATCTTGAGAACCGTCATGCCAGACACGGGGTCAATGTACGTCTGGCCCGATGTCAGATTTCGCCCATACGTTCCCGCGGGCGGCGCCTGCCGGGCGGCGATCGGAAGCTGCGTCGGATCCGCGATCGCGCCTGGTGGCGGCGGTGGCGGCGGGGTCGGCACGGTGACAATCGCCGTACCGCTCTTGCCCTCGCTCGTCGCCGTTATAGTCGCCTGGCCAGCCGCGACACCTAGCACGAGTCCCGCGGTGCTGACCGTTGTGATACCGGCCGGCAACGCCGACCACGCAATCGTTCTACCGATGAGCACCGCACCGTTCGCATCCTTGAGCGTCGCGGTGAACTGCGTTGTCGCGCCGACGGCAACGGTCGCCGTAGTCGGACTCACGTCGACGGTCGCTACAGGGGCCGGTGCCGCTTGCACGGTGACGACAGTGCTTCCAGCCTTCCCTTCGCTTCGCGCCGTGATCGTCGCTTGCCCGGCAGCCACACCGGTTACGAGCCCCGACCCACTGACGGTCGCCGTTCCGGCGACCGACGTTTCCCATGTAACCGTTCGACCCGTGAGCAAAGCTCCGTTCGCGTCGCGCAAAGTGGCCGCGAGCTGCACGGTCGCACTGATCGCGATCGACGGAGAGGCTGGCGTCACGACGATGGTCGCTACGGGCTGAACCTGCACCGTAACGCTCGCGGTGCCTGACTGCCCCTCACTGGTCGCCGTGATTGTCGCCTGTCCCGCGGCAACGCCGCGGACGAGTCCTATCGCACTCACTGTTGCCACACCGGCCGCCGATGTCTGCCAAGTGACGGCACGCCCGCTGAGCACAGCTCCGCCGGCATCGCTCATCGTCGCTGTCAACTGCGTCGTCGCGTTCACCAGCACGGTCGAAGACGATGGCGTGACCGCAACAGACGCGACGGGCGGCGGTGGCAACGGCTGCACTGTTACCGTCGTGCTGCCCGACTGACCTTCGCTCCGCGCCGTGATCGTAGCCTGTCCTGCGGCGATTCCGGTCACCAAGCCCGATTCACTGACGGTTGCCGTACCGCTGGCAGACGTTTCCCACGTGATTGCACGACCGGACAGTTCGCCGCCATTCGCATCCTTAAGGATCGCGGTGAGCTGCACCGTGCCATTGACGCCGATTGTTGGCGAAGACGGCGTCACGGATACTGTGGCCACCGGCGGCGCCTCGACTGTCAGGTCGGCCGTGCCCGATTGTCCCTCACTGCTCGCGGTGATGGTCGCTTGACCAGCCGACACGCCGAGCACGACCCCGGAGGAGTTCACGGTCGCGACATTCGCCGCGGAGGTTCCCCATGTCACCGCATGGTTCGAGACGACGGCGCCGCTGGTTAAACGCGTGGTCGCGTGGAGTTGCGTCGTCGCGTTCACCAAAATGGTGGTCGAGGTTGGCGTCACATCAACCGACTCCACCGTGTCTTCTATTGTAGCGGTGGTGCTTGAAGAGCACCCGAGATATGCGAGCGAGAGCGTCGCGATCAACGCGATCATCGCGGACGACAAGGAAGAGCGGCGCATGGCAGCCTCCGTATTGGCACGTTCGGCGGCTCGACTGGCGTAGCCCGTCAACCGGGCTGTAGCCTCGTAGCTTTGCGTCGCCGGCTTTCGCCGGGTTTGCCGTTATCGCGTCCCCACGCGGGGGTGCGAGCTATCGTTCCCAACCAGCGAGATGCAGGGAACCCGTTACTTCGACCCCCTGTTCGGGGCCTTCGAAATGTCGACGAGTAGCCTTGCAACCTTGTAACCCATAGTGGATGTAACAGATGTTCTGCCTTGCGTTTCGAAGTCAACGTAGTGCTCATACGTATGCTGCACGGAGCCAATCACAATTCTATTGGGTCACACGCATATTTGTTCCTTCTCTTCAAGAACAGTGCGAGTCGAGCCTTCGGTGCCCGAGTCCCGCCCGTTAATTCGCTGGTGACCGGAATGCTGAGTTGATTCCGACTGCTACGCAGCGCCGCGCTCGCCCCGCGCTACAGACAGTAGCTATCGCGTTGTTGGTGGCCAGCCTGATTGCAATCGCCGTTCTTACGCTGACTCCGGCGGAGGGCACCGCAGAGATTTCTTTTTGGTGCTGGAAGTGCGGCGAGCGACCCGCCGTCGATTTGCTCCTGAACATTCTCCTCTTCGTCCCGCTCGGCGCTGCGCTGGGTTTGTACGGCGCTCGATTTCGAGGCGCGGCTGTTTTTGCGCTGTCCTGCACGTGTCTCATCGAAGCGCTGCAATTCTTTGCGGTTCCCGGGCGATACGCGAGCGCTCGCGACATCATCGCGAATTTCTCGGGAGCGCTATTCGGCTACGCACTAGCGCGCAATTGGCGAATCCTCGTCGTACCGTCTCACGGCGCCGCCCGGATCCTTGCAACGGTGGCTGCAATCGTGTGGCTGGGGACGCAGGCTTTTACGGCGTGGGCGCTGGGAATTTGGCCGCCGCCAGAGCCATGGTGGGCGCAGTTGCGACCAGCCCACGATGATTATCCAGCTGTCTTCACAGATCAAATCGTTGGAATATCCGTTGGATCGATTCAGATACGGGACAGCGATGAACTATCCAGTGACGACGCCGACGCAATTCGCCAGCAGATACTGGCCGGAGCGCCCTTTCGGGTAGTTGTCGCAGACGTCGAGCCGACACGCGGAGAGGCGCCAATGGCGATCATCTCCGCTGGTCCAGTATACGACGTCGCGAGGTGGGCGCAGGATGAGCGCGACGCAGTGCTGAGCGTCACTGTCCGCGGCACTCGCTTCGGCCTGAGGACGCCATCTATACGAATTGCGGACGTCTTTCCAAAGGCCCGTGGCGACACTGTTGCGCTGGCGGGTTCTTACAGACACGGATGGTACGAGTTGCAAACGGAGAGTAAGAGCGGTGCTCGCCATCGCGAGCTGAGTGCGAGCCCAAGTTGGGGCTGGGCATTCCTGCTTCCCTTTCCGCTGTGGACGTTTGGGTCGTCCGTGTTTTGGCTTACCGGCTTGTATTTGGCGGCGGTGTGGTGCCTTCTCGGCTACTGGAACGGACGATCTGTCGGCGCGGGGAAAGTGACCGTTGCTGTCTCACGAATGGCCATCGGGACGCTACTCGGCCTGGGCCTCGTTCCCATCCTATTTGAGTTGCCGATTGCCCACTGGTCGGAATGGGTCGCGGGGATGGTCGGAGGATCAGTAGGATGGATCATAGCCCGAGCGATTACACTCGGCTGAGATTTTCCGGGGCACGAGGTGACTTAGCGATCAGTTGTGCAAGTTGCTCGACGCAGCGACCAATCAGCGAATAGACTTGCTCGGTGGGAGGCGCCGCGACAAACGCAGATGCATGATGAAGTCCTCGACTGCGATTTCCAAACTGCTCTACGAGGTCTCGCGTCAACCGCCAGGGGCGGCCTGATGCCGTTCCAGTACGCAGCGCACGATCGCCGTGGTAAACTCGCGCGTGAGTCGCGAATGGAATCGCCGGCACGCGCGGATCGGGACGGGCTCCAGCGTGACCAACCGGAAAGGACTCGCTCGTACCAGCCGTTCGAACCGGCGAATGGTCATCTGATTGAGTCCGCCCTCCACGTTGCTGAACCGCGTGGCGCCGTCCGATCGAATGTCGCTGCGCCAGCGAATCAACGCCTGCTCGGAAAAGACGACGTGCGCCCACGGCACGACGGAAAACAGATGGCCGCCGAACGGGTGATACCACGTCGGGCCGAACGACGCGACAACCCGACCACCGGGCCGGAGCAAGTCGTACATCTGCCGCAGCACGCCAGCGGGATCGCTGAAGTGCTCGAACGCGTCGAGCGACACGATAGTGTCCACGGGCTCGCGCGGGGGGGCAGTGCCGAACGTGACCCGGTCAGCCAGTCCCGCCGCGTGCGCCTTGCGCTGGGCCTCCGCCAGGTAGCGGGGCACGATATCGAGGCCGTAGACGTGCGCCGCGATGGCGGCGAGCTCCAGGGACTCGTCGCCCAGCCCGCAGCCGAAGTCGAGCACGCGCTGTCCGCGGAGACTGTCCACGAGCGCGTCGCCCAAGAGCACGCGAAGCTTGGAGCGGCCCGCATAGGCGGCGCTTGTCACACGGGACGTTCCGCCGGGCGCGAGGAGTTTGAGCAAGCGGTATTGCAGTCGCGTCAACACGCGGCGGAGCATATCACCGTTGGTAGTGCGGCGGGAGGGGTGCGCCAGTGGCAAAAGGGAATGGCTCGCCACGGGCGTCGGACGAGTCGCAGGGTGGACCCTGGCTCAGCGCGATCACACGTAGCTGAGAGATTCGAGGCGACGAGGGGACTTCGCGATCAGCTCTGCAAGTTGCTCGACACACCGATCAATCCGCGAATAGACTTCCTCAACGACGTCAGCGTCGCGGCCCAACGGATCGGTAATGGTGCGGCTTCGGATTGGCAAAGGATCGAGATCGCCCAATATCAGGATCGTCGCGGCCGGTCCGTGACGGGAGCCGATTCCTCGCGCCTGGTCATGGGACATGACGGCCACCAAGTCCATGTCAGCCACGGCATGCGCGGTCACGAGCGTAGAGAGATGCGACGATAAATCGATCCCACGCGTTCGTGCGGCGCTGAGCGCTCCTTCGGGCACTCGCCGCCCGGGCGCGGTGAAGCCAGCCGAGACTACTTTTATGGATGCCGACAATGGCGTTGCCGCAAGCGCATGCTTCAACGCCGCCGCGGCGTACGGGCTCCGGTACACATTGCCGTGACAAAGAAACAGCACGGAGCGAATGTGCTTCGCGGCTAGCTGGCGACGCGCCTTCCGTCGCCGATACGCGTGAAGGAGCCGCTCGATTAATTGTCCGAGCCTCGCCACCAATTGTCGCCCACGCTGCGCGAGGATCGCGAGACGCGGTAGAACATCCGACGTCGCTATCTCATCTACCTCGGAAAAGTTTCTGCCCTGCCCTCTCTTCATTGCGCAGCTAATATAGACCGATCGGCAGCTTCCGAACGGTACGGGGTTTGACTGAACGGAAGAGCGCCCGCCTCGTCACAGTGCTGTGGCTCCGCTACAACAGGTCGTCCGGCAGCAGACACTCAGTCCAGGCTGTCCGATGTACACGACGCAGCCGTAACCGCTGCGGTGGCAGAGACTTAGCCTGCCCGTGTCCCCTGCCTGCCCGGTCGCAAGGACACACACCGAAATCGGCACCCTTGCTGCTTTCTGCACCGACATATGAAGCATGCGCTCCGCCGGCTGCCCCTTCCAGCGACTGTCTCGAACGTAAATCGGACTGAGGTAGGTTATGCCTGATTACTTCGTGTTTGGCGGTTGCCTTCGTTCCGAGCTGACTTTTCCGGAACTGACGCATACCCACGGTCGCGTGCCCGACTGGATGCTGCGCATGGGAGCCCTGTCCCGAAACGACGACGCGGAAGTCATCTCCGACGTCGAGCTTTCCCCAACGTGTCGCATCCGTCTAACAGGCGGCGATGGCTGGTTTCGTTATTCCCATTCCTGTACCGGCTCCTTCGAAGTGTTTGCGGATGGCCGACGCATCTTGTTCGAGCCGGCGGAGAACGGAGATCTCGACGGGGCCAGAGCTGACTTCGTATCGCGGGTGCTGCCGTACTGCGTCGATCACGCTTCGATCACATGGCTTCAAGGCAGCGCGGTTCGCATTGGTGGTGGCGCCGTGGCTTTTCTGGGGCCGTCAGGTTCGGGAAAGTCGACGCTCGCGATGGCGCTGACGCGCGGCGGAGCAGACCACATTTGCGACGACACGTTGCCCGTCGACGCCGGCGCTACGCCGGTCATTTGGCCAAGCGACGACATCATCCGTCTCTGCTCCGACAGCCGAACACGGCTTGCGTCGTCGGCACGCGCAATTCGACGTGAATCGGATGGCAAGTTCGTCATGACGCGACGCGAACTTGGGCCCGATGAATCGTCGCCCGCTTCGGACGCGCCCGCCTCGATTCGCTCTCCACTGGCCGCCATTTATGTACTGAAGTCGAGCGATCCGTCGCCGAGCGACGCGCCCGTCGCGCGACAACTCGTGCCACCGTCTGCGGCAGTCTCAATCCTCATGCAGAATCTGAAGCTCGGCCCCCTGGTGACGCGTGAAGCTCCGGCGCGGCTGTTAAATCAGCTCTGCTGCATTGTGCAAACTGTTCCGGTTTATGAGCTGACCGTCTCGCGGAACTGGTCGGTACTAGGGGAAGTGGTCGAGGCCGTGACCGCCTGGCATGCATACTCGGGTGCTGCGGCCTCATGTAATACCTACTTCGGCGTTCCACATTCCAGTGTTGTTCAGAGCGAACTCATCTCGGCCTAGCGCGATCCTTTTCGAGCTACTGATCCCACCGCAGTGGGTCACCGGGGTGACGTGGCCCGCGATGAAGTCGATGACGAACTATCCCCGAGAGCGCGGGATTTCCCGTCACTGATACCTGCGTCAGAGGAAGGTAGGCGAGAGTGTTCGCGGTCGTGTCTCCGAGAACCCGCTGCCCGAGCTCGACCCACGCGTGAGCGGTGAACGACCCGCGGTCGCGACGAACGCCGATTCTGATGCTATGACCAGAGATCCCATGGGCGTTCAGCATTCGGCTGAGCGCGACGGCCCGTGTGAGACACAGCGGGCGAAAAACGCCGTACCGCGACGCTCGATCGATCGCCGCAGCAATCTGCTTGCTGGCCTGAGCCTGCGAAGTGGAAGGAAGTACCGTCGTGCGTGATTCCCCCGCAGAGACATCCACGAACTTTCCCAGCGGTCTCAGCCATCTCATTGCCTGCGCACGCAGCAGCACCACCTGCGCTTCGCCGACGGAGCGCATTTCACCCCACCGTCCGCGGCGTATCGCGTGAGCAGCGGCGCGGATTCGGGTCACGGCGCCGACCGCCCGCCGGGTAGTGAAGCCAGCAAGTCAGTGGTCACGCTCGGTTCGCCCGAGTCAGAATTCATATTGGGGATCAATCACGCGATGCGGTGCACGGCGTGTGGGAGTTCGCAGGCGCCATGCCGACCCGCCAAGGTGCGTAACCCCTTTGCTGACAAGCCTCTTGCCTGGCCGAGCTCGATCTCCGCGCTCGAACGGCGTGGCGCTTCCGCGACATGCTGGGGCAGTATCGCCACAAAACTCGTGCGGTGAGAGCGGCCCGCATTGCAATACGCGGCTAAGCGCCTGTCGGACAGCGAGTTACGGATGGAGCCGATTTCGTTAGGCGGGAATGGAAGATGCGCCTTCCGACCCGAAATGGTGAGCATGGTGAGAACACTGGTGGTCACAAAACTTCCCGACCGGTCGGCACGCGTGGCATCCATCGATGCCGCGCGGGGCTCGGCGATGCTGTTCGTTTGCCTGGCGCACTTCACCAACTCGTATTTTTTCCTGAACGGTCACGAAGGGATTGGCAACCATCTCATCGCGATCGGCATGCTTGCGTCTCCGACATTCGTGACCGTCAGCGGGTTGGTTGCCGGTTTTCTCGCGGTGACTCGCAGGAGTACCTTTCCTGACTTTCGCCGCAAGCTCGTCGACCGTGGCCTGTTCCTTCTCCTGGCCGGACACCTGATCCTTGCGCTCTCGGGCGCAGGGTTCGTTCACTCCTACGAAGTCGAGTACATCACCGATGCGATAGGCTTCGCCATCCTGTTCGGGCCGTGCCTCGTTACCACGCTTGCGGCGAGGTCTCGACTACTCCTCGGAGCGACGATTTTTGCGTTCGACTGGTGCGCGATTCTGTTCTGGGCGCCGAGCGATGGCATTCCCGCGCTTGCGAAACAATATCTCGTCGGTGCCGTCGGTCGGGGAGTGTGGGAAGACACCGCCGGTGGCTTTGCGTTGATTCCGTGGTTTGCCGTCTATGTCGTGGGCACGGTTATCGGCGAGCGCGTCGGGTCATATTACGCTGAGAAGAGGCCAAGGGCGGCACATCAATTCTTGGCAAGAGTCGGCATCGCGAGCGTCATGTGCGCACTGAGTGTCAGGATCGCGTCAGCTTTCCTGACACGGTCAGGCCCCCTTTTCACGCAGGCGCACCCAAACCTTCTACGCTTCCTTTTCCTCTATCAAAAGTTCCCGCCCGGTCCCATTTATCTTTGCTTTTTCGGAGGAGCGGGAATGCTGATGGTTGCCGCGGTGTTGGAAGCGGGGCACAGTGGCATCGCGCCGTGGCTGCTGAATCAACTGCGCCAGCTCGGTCAGGCATCGTTCTTCGTTTATGTCGTTCAGTTTTACGTATATGGGATTGTGCTCCACACACTTCGCCTATCTTATACCCCGTTCTGGCCACTGATCTTCCTTCTCACCATAGCGCTGCTGGTGCTGGTCGCGATTCCCTGGAATTGGAAGGAAGGAAACCGATTCCTGACCGTCGGAATCGGACCGCTCTTCGATCGAGCCGACCGTCGCAGACGAGCCAGGCACGAAAGACCAATCGCAGTCGACGCGCTTCCACCTGGAGACACCGCTCGACTCGTTGCGCGGGGATAGCGACCTCTCCCGCGCGGGTAATCGTGCGCGGTCTCGTCGGTCTCTGTGGGCGCCCTACCACAGAATGGCGCAGTTTCGCGACAAGGAACCAAATGGTCACTCGCAGACTGATTCGCGGGTACACGTAAAGCGCTGTCTCTGCACGACTTATGAATGTCATGCCGAGGGGTATACTGGGAATGGAAGATGCCTTGTCGCGTCGCTAGAAGCCGCGACATGCGGCGCGCATGATCGGGTGGACGTGCTCCCGCGCACGACTGCCCTGAATCGGCCGGCGGGTAACTCTTCCACTGCGAGCTCGTGATCTCCGCACCGTATCGGCAACTTCGCGAAACGATCCTCTCCGCACCCAAGATCTGGGTGGTCACAGGGGTTGCCGGGTTCATTGGCTCCAATCTCATGGAAGAGCTTCTGCGCCTCGGGCAAAGGGTTGTCGGCGTCGACAACTTCTCGACCGGTCATCGCGCCAACCTTCGAGAAATTCTCGGGGGCCCTCTCGAGATCAGTGCGAATTTCAGCCTGGTAGAGGGGGACATTAGAGACCTGGAGACGTGCCGCACCGCCTGCGAAGGCGCTGATTATGTGCTCCACCATGCGGCACTCGGTTCCGTTCCCTGGTCGATGGATGATCCGCTGCGAACGAACGCCGTCAACGTGGACGGATTTGTCAATATGCTGGTTGCGGCGAAGGATGCGGGTATCAAGCGCTTCGTCTACGCCTCATCGAGCGCGGTGTACGGAGACACTCTGGATAATCCGCAGCCCGAGGACAAGGTGGGTCGTCCCCTGTCTCCGTACGCAGCAAGCAAGACAGCCAACGAAGCGTACGCGCTCGCGTTCCAAATGAGTTACGGGCTGCAGTCGATCGGGCTGCGGTACTTCAATGTGTTCGGACGACGGCAGGATCCCGCGGGGGCCTACGCCGCAGTGATCCCGCGCTGGATTGCCAGCCTTTTGAGAGGCGAACGGTGCCGGATATTCGGGGACGGAGAAACTACCCGCGATTTCTGCTACGTCGCCAACGTCGTCCAGGCCAACCTGCTGGCTGCGACAGTGGAAGACACGAACGCGACGGGCCAGGCATACAACATAGCGTGCGCCGAGTCGATCTCACTAAATCAGCTATTTCTGATGATGCGCAACCGCTTGGCGCAGAGCGACCCGCGTTTTTCTCACGCTGTGCCGCAGTACGACCCTTTCCGACCTGGTGATATCAGATTCTCCTGCGCTTCAATCGAGAAGGCCCGACGAATGCTGTCATTCGCACCGACGCACGATGTCGCCGAAGGACTGGCAGAGGCACTTGATTGGTATGTGGAGAACGCGCGCGCAACCGTCGCGCGTAGCGCGATCATCGCTCCCTACGTCAAGGCGTCAGGCGCGACCCGGTCGCAGTTTGACGGCGCTCCCCTTACGCTGGCAGCATCGTGACCTCGCCGAATACGCGTGTGTTGGCTGCTTTGGTCGGATGCGGCGACGAATGGATGTGTCGCTCCCTGGAAACCGTTTTTGCAGAGAGGGGTTTTGCGGTGACACGCGCGGTCTCGGGCAAGCAGGCGCTCAAGCTTGCACGGCGCGGCGGGTTCGATGTCCTCATGCTCGACGAGCGGATGGACGATCTATCGGGCCTGGAAGTCTGCATAGCGTTGCGCGACGATCCGCTGTTTGATCACTCCACCCCGATTGTAATACTCTCGCAGTCTCATACCACGCTTCCGAGTCGCTACGCCGCTTACGCTGCGGGCGCGTGGGAGTATTGCCATCAGCCCGTCGATTTCGATGCGCTGTTCCTCAAGATCGGAACGTTCCTCCGCGCCCGACAGCAGCTGGCGGCGTCACAGTCGACTTCGCTGATGGACCCGTCGAGTGGTCTCTACACGACCTTCGGCCTCCAACATCTGGCGGAACAACTCGGCGCCCGCGCCGTCCGGAATCACGAGGCATTCGCGTGCCTCGCGTTCTCGCCTGACGGGCAACCGGCGGAGCCCGGGCAGCGATCGACGGGCGAGGACGATGTCGGCGCGTTCGACGACATCGCGCACGTGGTGATGGATCAACGCAGAAAGTCGGACGTCATCGCAAAGACCGGTGAAATGCGATTGGCGATTCTCGCTCCCGACACCGACGCGGCAGGGGCTCGGCTCCTCGTCGCCCGGCTGCAACGCGAGCTCGATGCCTCGACGAGGAACATGGCGGGCCGCGGTCCCCATTCTACACGGCTGCGCGCCGGCTATTGTGCGGTGTCGGATCTGGCTGCCGCGAACGTCGATCTGGGGGAG
>Ga0193735_1000163_pt1 | contig 21467 bp, 21 predicted proteins | sample U1m2metaG_FD_145080 | JGI IMG/M metagenome (GOLD analysis project Ga0193735, IMG submission 145080) | Soil microbial communities from a riparian zone of the East river system, Colorado, United States - U1m2 | ecosystem: Environmental > Terrestrial > Soil > Riparian zone | place: USA: East River... | reverse complement strand
TTGAACCGCAAGTTTTTATCCCTACCAGTTCTCACCCGGCGATCCAGCGCTACCCGTGGAAAACGAATATCGTGACGACCGTCTTTTGGGTCGGCGAACAAGCCGGGGGCAATAATCCGGTTCCCAACTACAGAAGCTCCTGGGACCTTAATTGGACGACAAATTACGGCGGAACCGATGATCCTGATCGAAGCGCGCGACGCGATTATAGGCCGGTGGCGTTTGTTCCAAAACAGAATCCCTTCTATTATGCGCTGCCGTACAACGATGTCACGCACGGCCAGTTCAAGCCGGAAGCGCCGCTGGTGATTCCCTGGTTCAAACAAGCGTATACGGGCCAGGGAGAGTCGGTGTGCCGGCATCGCTGGATCGCCATCCGCAAAGGTAATCGCACCTGTTATGCGCAATGGGAGGACTGCGGCCCATTTCGCACAGACCATTTTCAATACGTCTTTGGAAATGAGCGACCCAAGCCGAATCTAAACCATGGTGCCGGGCTGGATGTTTCCCCGGCTGTGCGTGATTACTTGGGGCTCGCGCCGACCGACGTGACGGATTGGCAATTTATCGAAGTACGTGACGTGCCTCCAGGGCCGTGGCGAACCTACGGCGAAAATAATCACTTCGTCATTGCGCGCAGCAAGACTGAGAAGCAGGTGGCGGCCGGTAGCGTTGGTGCCGCGAAGAAATAGACAGTCTCGACGCTCTAGCGGCAGTCTAGCCGCTTGAAGAAGATGCCGGAGACGGAGCGAGCGAGGGTGTAGGAGTAGCTTTCGTTTGGGAGTTTCCGCCGGAATGCGAGCCGGGATGAGGAGCTTGCGACACGGCCATTCGAATCAGTTCTGATACCGTGACGAATTTAAAACCCTTGGCCTCGAGCGCATCGAACGTGGAAGGCATTGCTTCGATTGTCCCGGGGTGAATGTCGTGAGATAGCACGATCGAACCGGGCTGAGTCTCCTTGAGAATTCGATTGCGAACCACAGCCGGGCCGGGACGCCTCCAGTCATACGGATCGACATCCCAGAGAATGATCTGATAGCCGAATTCATCGTGAATCCAGTGCTTTTCGCGGTCTGTGATAGATCCGTATGGTGGCCGCATTAACGTAGGGCGCTTGCCAGTAGCGTTTTTGATTGCATCATCGGTTCGCCGTAGTTGGCTGCGTACGCTCTCCTCCGACATCTTGCCGAAGTTAGGATGCGACCAACTGTGGTTGCCAATTTCATGCCCTTCCCGCGCAGCCCGCTCAACGATCTCAGGATGTTCCGCGACATTTTCGCCGATGACAAAGAACGTTGCCTTGATGTGGTGCGCCGCGAGTAGATCGAGCAGTTTTGGGGTAAGGGTCGCGCTTGGGCCATCGTCAAAGGTCATCGCGATGTAAGGACCATCTGTATGAACGGAATTGAACGTGATATTCTGCTCCGTCAGAGCTTTACGTGCGCTCTTTTCTGGAGTTTGCGACGGATTTTCCGGCTCGGCTCCAAGCGTCCGCGTCGCGACTAGCACAGCAACGCAAAGGAAGTACAAACGGAGAAAAAACATTAGCGCGAAAATCGTGGATGAATCGCGTGTATCTAGCAGAGGTCGTCAGCTGCGCAAGGCGCGCGCCGTCGAAATCACAACGACATTTCGCGTTTCCGCAAAAGCGGAACCGTTCAACCTTTGTGCAATTTTTCCAGTTGCGCGATAAGATCTGCGCCCAGCAGGTAGCCCTCGAACCGCCAAAGTTTTTGCCCATTGCCATCGAGAACGATCAGGGTGGGGAAGCCTTGCACCTCATATTGGCGTGCGAGCTCCAGGTTTTGCTTTTTCAATTCAGCAGCTTGTCCCTGCCACCGAGAACCACCAGGCCGCGGGAAATCCAGCTCCAAGAGCACCAAGTTTTTGCTGGCGTAATCTTTAAAATCAGACTGAGAGAAAACATCCTGGTCCAATCGAATGCACCAGCCGCACCAGTCGGAACCAGTAAAATTAAGCAGCAATAATTTGTGGCTGGATTTGGCCTCGTCCTGGGCTCTGTGGTAATCGTCGAGCCAGCCGGACGCGGCAGCGCTGCCAGTCGGCGCATGGAACAGAAAGCTGGCTGCAACAGCGATGAGAATGAAACGATGCTTTTTCACATCGTCACCTTGAACTAGACCACGCCCGTGCGCAAGCACGGTAAACAACCGTCCGCGCGGCAGCGATCTGTTATTCGTGTCCGCAGATAGCCCGGCGGGGAAACGCCGGGCTATAAACGGCGTTATCGATCTAACGCAGATGCTTCGAAACGAGCTTGGTCATCTCGAACATGCTCACTTGGCTCTTACCGTTGAACACGGGCCGGAGTGAGTCGTCGGCGTTGATCATGGTTCGTTTCTTTTTGTCCTGCAGACCGCGCCTCTTGATGTAGTTCCAAAGCTTTTTGGTAAGCTCGGAACGTGGCAGCGGCGTTGACCCAACAACGGCAGAAAGCTTGTCGTCGGGCTGGACCGGTCTCATGAAGGCGGGATTCGGTTTGCGTTTGGAAGTTTTCTTTTTGGTTTTCGGCATGGACGCTGATTAGCGTTTCGCTCGGAAGAGAGCAACACTAAATTTTGAATAAACAAAAATTTTTTTTAGGCGGTCCGACGCACCGCCAACGCCGCCACGTCATCTGGCAGCGCTTCTCCGGCTTTAGATGGCGCTGTCTCCGCCAATATTCGCCCGAGGAGCGTCTCGGCGCTGGGCGCAGAATGATCGAGTATTTTCGCCAGGAATTGTGGACTCAGACGCGACTCTTTGCCCTTCCTTGAGCCGAACAAACCGTCTGTGTAGAGGAGGAAAGTGTCGCCCGGTTTTAAATTGACAATCGTTTCTGTAAGTTGTGGAGATTCCATCAGGCCTAGCGGCGGCGCGACAGAAGCGATCGTCTCGGTTGCGCCGGTGCGACGTGCAATCAAAAGAGGAGGATGCCCAGCGCCGACGATACTTGCACGTCCCGTCGAAGGATCGACTGCGACGCACATCGCGGTCATAAAGGAGCGCCCGCCAAAAATGCCGCGAAAATCATGGTTCACAGCTTCCATCAGTCTGGCTGGTGTATCGTGTTCCACGCTGCCGTAGTGAAAAAGAAGTTTTGCCAGAGTCGTGAGCAGCGCCGCAGCAGCGCCGTGACCAGTGCCATCGGCGATCCAGAATAAAATCCTGCCATCCGCCATTCGTAACCATCCATAGATATCGCCGCCGACCTGGATTACCGGGCGATAACAGGTGGCAACCTCCCAACCAAGCAGCGCTGGCGGCTTTTGCGGGATCAACGATTGCTGCGTTAGACGCGCAGCTGCCAAATCGCGCTCATGATCCCGGCGCCAGTTCTCCAGTTCGTCATTCTGCCGCTCTAATTGCCGCCGCATGGAGCGGAGGCGAAGCTGAGTCTCGATTCGCGCGCGCAACACTGCTACATTGACCGGCTTCGTCACAAAATCATCCGCGCCAGCGCGCAGACAAGATACCTCGCTCTCTTCACTTCCGTGCGCGGTCAACATAATGACGGGAATCTGCGCGACTGCCGGATTGTGGTCCAAGCGAAGGCGTGTCAACACTTCCGCGCCGTTTAGCCCTGGCATATCGAAATCAAGCAGCAGTAGCGAGGGCAGCCTGGCGTGAATTATCTCTAGCGCTTCGGAACCGTCTTTGCACACGCGACACTTGTAACCAGCAGCCGTGAGCAATTGCCCAAGCAGCCTGCGACTCAAGGCATCATCGTCCACCACCAAAATCTCTGCATGGGAACGGTCTGACATCTCGTCTTTAGATTCGGATGAAATGCGCCGCGTCATTGTATTTGTGCCGCTCTTTCTTGAGAGCCAAGCGGCTTGAAGAAAAACTGATTTAATGATTGGCAACGAGTTGGACTCCGGATACGATTGCGACAGTATTTCCGTTTATGAAATTTTCATTGTTGCTTGCTCTCCTCGCGGCATTCCTGCTCGCCTCGTGCGCTGAAGAGCCACCGCCGCCACCCGCTCGCCATAGGACGGCGAATTATCCTCCCACCCAGACGGGAGAATACCCACCGCCGCAACAGCCGTTCAATCCGAACGGACCAGTTCAACCCACGGGTACGCCGCCAACCGAAACCGCACCAACTTCACCTCCTCCCACCGCCGCGCCGACAAAGAAAATTGCAAAAGGCGATTATCCGTACGGAATTCCTGTCCCTGGCAAACCGCACCTGGTGGAGAGCCCTTATTCGCCTGGCAAATATATCGATGTCGAAGGATTCCCTCCCGGAACAGAAGTGAAGGATCCTTACACGGACAAGATCTTTCTCGTACCGTAACCGCGTGCCGCCCCTGATAGTTTAGCGGGTTTCTCCGATGCTGGATGCTAGATACTGGATGCTGGATTAGCGCCGCGAATTTTCATCGAGGATCTAACATCAAGTATCCAGTATCGCTTTTTCATTTTCTATGGAATTACGAGTAAAACGGGCGTCTCGAATTGATTTGGAAATTACTGTACCGGGCGATAAAAGCATTTCGCATCGCGCGGTAATCATCGCAGCTCTCTCGAATGGGGTGTGCACTCTGCAGGGATTTCTCCCGAGTGAAGATTGCATGCACACGGTAAACGCAATGCGCGCTTTGGGTATCAAGATCGAGCAGCCTGAGCCGACCACGTTAATCGTTCACGGGAAAAAGCGGGTTCTTACCGCACCGAAAAACGAAATTAATTGCGGCAATTCGGGTACGACCATGCGGCTTCTGGCCGGCTTGCTGGCAGGACAAACATTTGAAAGTCGCCTCGTCGCGGATGCGGGACTGTCGCGACGCCCGATGGATCGCGTGATCGCGCCGCTCTGTGAGATGGGCGCGAGCATCGTTGCCGAAGGGCCGGACCAAACAGCGCCGTTGCGCGTCAGCGGCGGTTCGTTGCGTGGGATTCATTATCGCCCGTCTGTGGCAAGCGCACAGGTCAAAGGTGCGTTGCTGCTGGCGGGTCTTTTTGCCAGGGGTAAGACCACTGTCGAAGAGGCGTTACCGACACGCAACCACATGGAAAAAATGTTCAATTATTTCCTGGTGCGGACTGCAACTGAAGAAGCTGGCAGTGTCACTGTGTTCGGCGACCAGGTACCGGAGTCGCGCGACTTTGCGATTCCTGGCGACATTTCTTCGGCGGCCTTTTGGCTGGTTGCTGCCGCGGCGCAACGAAGAGGACATCTGCTTATCCGCGACGTTGGCTTAAATGATACACGAACCGCGTTGCTTGGCGTTCTGCTCCGCATGGGTGCGCAGGTGCGCGAAGCTGTTGAAGATGTCGATCAGCTTGAACCGCGCGGAATTGTCGAGGTCACTGGTTTTCCCCTCAAAGGAACCGTCATCCAAGGAAAGGAGGTGCCGCGACTTATTGACGAATTACCGATTTTGTCTGTTGCAGGCGCGCTGGCAAGCGGCAGAACGGTTATTCGCCAGGCAGGGGAATTGCGCGTTAAAGAAACTGATCGCATTGCGGCAATCGCGCACAATTTGCGCACCATGGGCACACAGGTGGCCGAGCTGAATGATGGCCTCGAAATCTCTGGGCCGGCGCCCTTGCACGGTGCGCAGGTGGCGAGCTTCGGTGATCATCGCATTGCAATGGCGTTTGCCATAGCGGGTCTCTTCGCTGAAGGCGAAACCATTGTTCAGGACGCCGAATGCATTCGCGAGTCTTATCCGGGATTTGAAACGATGTTGGAAGAGTTCACGAATCCGAAACGGATGCAGGTCAGCACGCCAGTGATTGGTTCACTCAGTCCCACGGCGCCCGAGAAGGGCTAGGCGAGTGCCATAGGACACATACGACACATGTGCCCCATGGGATTGCGTGCTTCTCAGCGAGATTTCCATCGCGTAGTTGCCATTGATGGTCCGGCTGCGTCTGGAAAAAGCAGCGTGGCGCGAGAGCTTGCCCGGCAGCTCGGCTTTATCTACGTGAACTCGGGAGCCGTTTATCGAGCGATCACCTGGTACCTCTTGGAAAAAGGCATCGGTGCAGAAGATAGCAACCGCATCGCCCAAGCTCTCGAGTCAGCGGCCATTACCGGCTGCATTCAGGACAGTGAGTCGCGCATCCTGGTCGATAATGTCGATCCCGCGAACCATTTGCGCGACGATCGTGTGAACGAAAGCGTTTCCCGCGTTAGCAAGTTGCCTCTGGTCCGCCAAATTGTAGGACAGAAGCTGCATGAGCGTGCGCGGAACCACGACCTGGTCGTGGAAGGGCGAGACATTGGCTCCGTGGTTTTTCCCGAGACCCCTTACAAATTTTATGTTGATGCTTCGCCTGAGGTGCGTCTCCGGCGGCGGGCCGCGCAAGGGGAACGCGACGAAATCACCATGCGCGATCAGGCCGATTTTTCGCGGTCTGTTTCACCGCTCATCATCGCGAAAGACGCCCACGTGATCGATACGTCGCATCTTACGATCGAGGCAGTCGTCAACGAAATCGTCGTACGCCTTAAGCAAAAAGGCCTGCAGGTTTAGAGATTTAGAGATTGAACAAAGAGAATCGCTAAATCACTCAGTCGTTAAATGAATTTCTACTACTGGCTTGGCTATCACTTTTCCCGTCTGGCCGGCCGATTGTTTTTTCGTTTTCGTGTAGTTCATCGGGAGCGCATGATTCAGAGTGGGCCGGTGATTCTCGCCATGAACCACCAGAGTTATCTCGACCCGCCGCTTGCAGGGATTACCTGCGATCGGGCGATATACTTTCTGACCCGGCGAACACTTTTGGACGTGCCGCTGCTCGGCTGGCTTTTGCCAAAGCTGAATGTGATCCCAGTTAATCAAGAAGGCGTGGATCGTAGTGCCATTAAGGCTTTGATTCGTGTTCTGAAAGCGGGGAACGGGGTGCTGCTTTTCCCGGAAGGCTCGCGCACGCTCGACGGTAAGTTGCAGCCAGCAGAGCCGGGATTGGGTCTCGTGATTGCAAAAACGCTCGCGCCAGTCGTGCCGATGCGGATCTTTGGCGCGCACGAAGCCATGCCGCGCGGCGGTGGCGGTTTACACTTTGTACCAATTATCATCGTGATCGGAGAACCGATTTTTTTTACGGCAGCCGATCTTTCCACGCCGGGAAAAAATCTCTACGGCCGACTAAGCGAGCGCGTTATGGATGCAATCGCGGCCTTGCGCTTGTAAGGTCGACTTCGATACTAAGGCGTGAATTCATGCGAGCCACCCCTGGAGAAATCGCGACCATCCCGGGTCTCAAAGAGCGCTGTTGTAATGATGCTCATCGTCATTGGCACACTGGCCTTATTGGCCGTCTTCGCGAATATCCAGCGTCTTCGGCGTGGCCAAGTGGAGACTGTCGTGGTCAGACCGGCAACTATACCAGCGCCGCAGGCGCGTTAAGTTTCGTTTGACTAGGCGTTGGCCTTCCGTTTTCTTCGTCCGAACTATCGAACCAAAACGCATCTTACTCCTGATATGAAAAAAATTTTTGTCCTTTCGGTGCTCATTCCGTTTGCGATGACTTGCTCCTGCCAAAAACAAGATTCGGCGGCTGAACAGCAGCTTGCTCAACGGAAAGCGGAGCTGGACGCACGCGAGAAAGCATTAGATGAAAGAGAGAAAGCATTGGCGGAAAGAGAAAAAGCCAGAGCAATCCCCCGCACGATTCCCTCTGACCTTCAGTCGCGGGGCCAGGTTCGCGACCCCGCACAGGTGAAAGCAGAAAGAGAGAGGAGATTACAACAGCTCCCCCCCGACTTGCAGGGTCTGATCGCCGACCCGTCGCAGGGGAGAGATGAAAAAGACACCAGAATGCAAGAACGACTCGCCCAACGACAGCGTAGGATGGAAGAATTCGAAAGAGCGAGGATGGCTCACGCAGTAAAACCTTTTGGAGCGGAGGCGACGTCACCAACTCCATCTCCTACCATAGAGGCTGCTTCGCCGTCGCCTACGCCTGAGTAAATTCGAGCCATTACTTACGCGTCTGGGCCAAAACTGGCCGCCAAATTTGCGTGTTGCGCTGCAAGCCCGCGAGCGTACTGAAGCGTGTCGATGGAATCGACGTTCTTATCGTGCCGGATAGCTTTGATTCTCGGGAAACGGAGTGCCAGTCCACTGGCGTGACGCGTGCTGGGCTGGATTGAATTGAAGGCGACCTCGAGCACGACATCCGGTTTCACTGTACGATACCGGCCGTGATCCGCGATCGTGTTCTGTTGAAAGTGCTCGGTTAATTCCGCAATCTCCGCATCGGTCAATCCGCTGTAAGCTTTGCCAATGGGCAAGAGCTCGCCAGTGACTTCATCGCGCACCGCGAACGTGTAATCGCTCAGGACATTATTGCGTTTGCCATGGCCGAGCTCCGCCGCGACCACGACCACATCGAGCGTCGCCAGCTCCTTCTTAAGTTTGAACCAATACATCCCACGGGTACCGGGTAAATAAAAGCTCTCCGGGTCTTTGATCATCAGTCCTTCATTCAAGCGTCGGCGAGCCTGTTGAAACGTTTGTTCGATCTCGGCGGCAGAATGGGCGGGGATCACTCTTGCAGTTTGAAATTGTGACGGTAAACGCAGGGCGACGAGGTGTCTTCGCCGCTCGCGCAATGGAGTTCTTAACAACGACTGCCCGTTTAGCCAAAGAAGATCAAAGATAATAAAGGCGACCGGCACGTCCGCTACCGCGCGCGCGAATAGGTCCGTGCCGTCGCTTGTGCGGCCGAGCCGCCTTTGTAAATCGAAAAAGGTGAGTGTCCGACCTTCCTGGAAAGCGATAATTTCGCCGTCGATAATCAGCTCTTCCTGGAAGTCCCTGGCTTGGTCGGCCAGCTCGGGAAATTGACTGGTGATGCGCCGCAAATCACGCGAGAAAATTTCAACGCGTTTTGCGGTGCGATGAAGCTGTGCGCGGATACCATCGAATTTGTCCTCGACAAACACTGTAGCCGGCGGCGTTGACGCCGGTCTGCCGGGGTCATCTCGCGACTGCGGGACTACAACAAACCGTTCCCACACGGCTTCGGCAGTCGGCTGAGGAGTCGCAAGCATGCACTTGATCGGACGAAAGAGCGACAGTTCCGCCCAGTGCAGTTCCTTTCGGGAGGCGAGCAGCGCAGTCTGGCCGATGTCGCCTGATAACATATTGGCCTCTCTTACTTGCTCCAGGGGAACATCAAACGCCTTCGCAATCGCGTCCTCCACCAAACCCTCTCGCAATCCGATGCGCAGGTCGCCGGTCAGGATTTTGACGACATACTGACCTTCGCGCGCGGACAAGATGGACAAGCGATTTTGCAGCAGTTTGGCCTTGGTGTTGGGGCCGCGCGCGCGATGCAGGTTTTGGAACAACTCGCGCGATTCACGGATACTGAATGGCTGCGGCGCCGTTCGCCCATCCAGAATTTCGAACGCACTTCTGCCAGCATCCCCGTGGGCGCTGGCGATGCGATGAAGTTCCATGTCGTCGATGTTGGTGGCGGCTTGCAGTGCCCGGAAGATTACTGCCCAGCCAACCTGCAGTGTGCGCAGATCGCTTTGGGCAAATGCTCCTCCGGTAAAGTAGAGGGTCGCGATCGGCAGTTGCTCGCTCGACAGGTCTCGGAGGTAATCGGCAAGCAGTCGAATTTTCTCGAACTTTGCCGGAGTCGCAGAGATCCTTTCACCAATATTCGCAAGCGCGAGAAATTCGGAATCAGGAGCGCCCTGGCCCCAGGCACCTGCGTGAGCGGCTGCAGGGGCTCGCGATGAGGTTGTCGCGACGAGCCCGCGAGGGTGCGTTCGCGCGCCGGAATGCAACGGGAACTCCATTTGATTTTCCTCGCTCAATGCCCAGGCTTCGACACCGCGCGTGCGAAGATCACTGGCAAACTCAGCGGCGAAACCATGGAGCGTAAACACTCGCCGTGGCTGTACCAGGTCGACGTAGCGAATCAAATCGTTATAATCCGCGTGATCCGATAGAGGAAATGCGGCATCGACCCCGTAACGATAGACCGCATTTGGATCGACCGCCCAACCGCTGATCATTGCCACGCGTCTATGCGGGATTCTCTCCAGCATCTGCGAATGATTTGCGCTTGGTGGGCAGATCAGAACTTTTCCTGCAACATCATTCGCATTGTACCGCACGTACTTGCAAAACGATTGGCCGAACTGCTCGTAGATGCGCGTCATCCGATAAACCGAGCCGTGGAGCATGGACGTCAGGCCCGCTCCATCAAGCGAGCACAGTATCTCCTGAGCTTTGCCTAACGAGTAGCCCAGGAGCACGGGCACTTGGCCGGCTTCGATTGTTTCGCGACAGAAAGCGACTATTTGGTCAACGACTTGCTGCGTTGGCGGAAATCGATAGCGCAACAGGCCGAATGTGGTTTCCATTATGAGTGTATCGGCCTGGTGCCACTGCGCTTGCTCGGCCGATTTTCCGGGACGCAGCTTGAAATCTCCCGTGTAAAGGAGTGTCTCATCGCCGGCAAAGAGGAAACATTGCGCCGAACCAAAGATATGGCCAGCGGGCAGTAACATCAGGTCGAGGCCATGCACCGCTCGTTTTTCACCAAATGGCAGAACGTGTTCGATGCGACGACCCGGCATCCGGTTCTGAAGCAAACACGACGTCCGCTCGGAAACGATAATCTCCTCGTGAGGCGCTACGTGGTCGCTATGCGCGTGCGAAATGAAAGCGAAGCGCTTTCCATCCCACGGGTCTAACCACAAATCCTGTTCCGGCAAGTAAACGCCGCGCGCGTACCGAACTTCGATCATTAAAAAGAAGTTTACTTTCGGATTCGAGCGAGTTCCATAGGACCTATAAGTCGTATGAGATACAGGCAAATGAGGTTTGCCGCCGCAGGTTTCAGTCTGATCTTACTTGTCCTCGGCGCTTCCAGCGAAGGGGCTCGCCGCGAAGAACCAAGAATCGTTGAAAAAGTGACACCGCTCCCGGTCGCGGTGGACAAAGATTTCGAGTTTCGAAAAACGAAACTTTTCTTGTTAAGTGAGAGACCGTCAACGGCAGGTCAGCGCACCCGGCAGACGACGAGCACGCTTGGCGCGAAGTCGACGTCGCCGAGCCAGAAGACTGCGACGCTTCAGGATGTTCCGATCACCTTTGAGCGCCAATACCGGATGTTCGGCGCTGTGACGGCGCTCGATCAGCGTCAGCGGTTCGGTAATTATTTCGATTTCTTTTGGCGGGCCAAGCGGCCCTCCGACGTCACCGTGCGCCTGGAGTATCGCCAGGAAAAATTACACGAACATGTCCAGGCACAGGAGATTACCTATCGAAACGTGCGTGGCACTCATAAGACCGAATTTAAGGTCATTGGCGACGATTACTTCGACGACGGGCGCGTGACTGCTTGGAGGTGCCTGTTAATCGCAAACGGTCAGATCGTGGCGGAAAACCGCTCCTATATGTGGGAATAGTGCTGGTCCACCCGTGTCGGCCGCTTTTCTTAGTCGTGCTCGAGCGTTGCAACGGCGACGTTCCGCTTAATGCGGCCCTGGGTGGCCGACGCTTCGAATCAAATTTCCGGAGTCCGCGACGTCGTGTGAGGTTTGACAGCATGCCTTTTGGACTGGTATCGTTGAGGAGTAACTGTGGATTCATCTATTCAAGTAGGTGTAAGAGGCCCGACCGTATGGGTCAAAGTGGAGGGGAAAGGTAGTTTTCTCAATAGCGGCAATCTGAAAGAGTTCGCGCGCGAGATGTTGGACCGTGGCTACCGGGAGTTTGTGGTGGACTTGGCGGACTGCGCCATGATGGATTCCACATTCATGGGAACGATGGCCAGCGTGGCGTTGCGGTTGAAGGAGCTTGGCCAGGGCCATCTTCACATCGTTCATTGTAAAAATCGTAGCCAGGAGCTTCTCTCCGGCCTGGGTCTGGATCAGATATTTGATATTCATGCCAACGGAGCGCGCGCGCCTGAATGTGAAGCGCTCGAGCAAACTCCCACAGTCCGGTTGCCAGAGGCCAAAAAAAAGGAGCAGGCAGAAACGATGCTGGAGGCGCACGAGGCGCTTTGCGAGGCAGCACCGGAAAATGTGTTTCGATTTAAGGACGTTCTCGATTTCTTAAGACAAGACCTTCATCACGAGACGCCTTTAAAGTAAGCTGGCCCTTTCACGATGTGGCCGACTCTTCTCCTCGGACTGCTTGTCGCGTCTGTTGGCGGATGGATAATTACTACGTACCTCCAGACACGGCGGATTCGCACGCTGGAGCGTTCTCACGAGGAGATCCAGGTCGAGGAAACGCTCGTTTTCGATTTCCTGCATGGCCTGGGTGAAGCCTTCCGGGAGACCATTCGACCGCAGGAACTGCACCGGCTCATTGTCGAGGGCGCTACGCGGATTTTGGACGCCCATGGCGGCGCGCTTTATGTAACCGATCGCACCGGCGCGAAGCTTACGCCGGCTTTTATCTCCAAGGGCTGTCCACCGCTGGTGGATATTCCTCCGAACATCTTGCAACAAGCGGCTGCCAATCCAGTCGCGCTTGAAAGTTATCTACGGCTTCACACGCTGGTCCCGGACGAAGGACTGATTGGGCGCATCTGGCAAACGGGGCAATCTGTTTACTTAAATGAGTTCTCGGAAGCGCCGGAGCTGGCAAAATTGCTTGGCAGCGCTTTTGGCAGTTCGTCCGTCATGGCTGCGGCGCTCCAGTATGGAAATCAAGATCTGGGTGTGCTGGCGCTCGCCAATGGTCCCACGGGTGCGGTCTTTTCTCAGGGCGATTTCGTCGTTTTTAAATCCCTCGCTGAGCAATCTGCCTTTGCGCTCTATAACGCCATCATTTATTCGATGGCGAACGAAAAGAAACGGCTGGACCACGATCTTGAGATTGCCCGCGATATCCAGCGTATTTTGCTCCCGTCAGAAGCGCCGGTGATCAATGGATTTCAGATCAGCGGTATCAATGTGCCGGCCCGCCAGGTAAGCGGCGATTATTTCGATTACATCCGGGTCGATGAAGAACGCTTGGGCGTGGCAATCGCAGACGTTTCGGGCTAAGGCGTGCCGGCATCGCTTATCATGGCGATTTGCCGAAGTGTTTTGCGTGCTGAGGCGTCGCGGAATCCTTCTCCAGCGGATGTCTTGAGGAAGGTAAACCGTCAGCTCTATCCCGATATCAAGGAAGACATGTTCATCAGCATGGCCTATCTGATCCTGAATCACCAGAGCAATGGCATCACCCTCGCGCGCGCGGGACACGACGCGCCGTTGCTTTACCAACAGCAGTCGCAAACTGTTACGCCGATAAAATCGCCGGGAATGGTGGTGGGAATTGACAGTGGAAGCGTGTTTGATAGGCTCACGGTTGACTTCGCCGTGCCGCTCGAGCGCGATGATTGCCTCGTCCTCTACACCGACGGTGTGACCGAAGCGCTAAATACTGAGGGAGACGAGTTCGGGCTTGAGCGCATGATGGAATCGGTTCGTGCCAGCGCGAACGATGGCGCACAGGCGATTGTAAAGAAGATCATCGCGGACGTGCGCGACTTTACCGGCTCCGCACCTCAAAATGACGACATGACATTGATTGCCATCCGCAAAACATGAAAAAAATTCCTGTTTCTGAACAAAACAAAGAAACGAGACAACCGGCGCCGTTGAAGGCGTCGCCGTCATTCGCCGCGTCCGCTACCGCGGCTGGCGCCGAGCAAACCGACACCGAAGATCCGATGGCCGTCTTGCAAGCCGATCTCGCCCGGTTCCGCGATCTCGCATTGCGCAGCCAAGCTGATTTCGAGAATTATAAAAAACGCTCAGCGCGCGAAAAGGAGGAGGCGATCAAATACGCCAACAGCTCGTTGCTCGAGAGGTTAGTATCCATTATCGATAATTTTGAGCTTGGTCTCGCAGCCGCAAAAGAGCAGGGCGAACAGTCTCCCATTTATTCAGGGATGGTTCTCGTCCAAAAACAACTTAACGATTTGCTCGCGGAAAATGGGCTGCAACCGATCGAGGCCGAGGGCAGAAGGTTTGATCCAAACGTGCATGAAGCAATTGCCCATGAGCCGAGTGATCAAGTTCCCGAAGGGATCGTGCTGCGCCAGACCCGTCGCGGCTATCGACTTAAAGACCGATTGCTGCGGCCCGCAAAGGTGGTTGTTTCCAGCGGACCGGGAAAATAACGGAGGCTTCTTGCCTCTGAGTCCCATCAATTCCATTAGTCACATAGACTTGTAGCCATATGGCCACCACGAACAAACGCGATTACTACGACGTGCTGGACGTTGCACGAAGCGCCACCGATGAGGAGGTCAAACGCGCGTATCGTAAACTCGCGGTGAAATTTCATCCCGATAAGAATCCGGACGACCCACACGCCGAGGAAAAATTCAAGGAATTAGGCGAAGCGTATGACGTCCTGATGGACGCGGAGAAACGCGCTGCCTACGATCGCTTCGGCCACGCAGCGTTTGCCCCGGGAGGCGTCGGTTTCGGCCGCGGCGCGTTCCATGATCCGTTCGAGATTTTCCGTGAAGTGTTCGGCGGCGGTGGATTTGGCGGCGGAATTTTCGAGGCGTTCTTCGGCGGCAGTGGCGCACGCACAGAAGACCGGCGGCGCGGATCAGATTTGCGTTACGACATGGAAATCCAACTGGAAGAAGCAGCTTTTGGTGCGGACAAGCAGATTGAGATCGAGAAGCCGGACATCTGCGATAAATGCAAGGGCAGCGGCGCGGAACCAGGTTCCCGCAGGATCAGCTGTCCCGCCTGCGGCGGCCGCGGCCAGGTCGTCAGTTCACGTGGATTCTTTCACATTTCGCAGACATGTCCTCGCTGTCATGGCGCCGGGGAAATAATTGAAAAGCCCTGCCAGAAATGCCGCGGCGAGGGGCGTGTGGAGAAATTGAGCCGGGTTAAGTTAAAGATTCCTTCTGGAATCAGGGAAGGCACACGTCTGCGTTCGTTAGGCAATGGCGAGGCTGGCATCCACGGGGGCCCGCCAGGTGACCTTTACGTCGTGATTCATATCAAGGAACACAAAGTCTTTCAGCGCGAAGGCGATGATCTGTATTGCGAGGTGCCAATCCCATTCTCCATTGCGGCCTTGGGCGGCGAGATTGATGTGCCAACGCTGGAAGGCAAAGCGCATCTCAAAGTGCCCGCCGGCACGCAAAGCGGGCAAATGTTCAAACTGCGCGACAAAGGAATCGTGAACGTCAACGGCCGAGGCCACGGCGATTTGTTCGCCCGTCTAATTGTCGAGGTGCCATCGCGCTTGAATGCCGAGCAACGCCACAAGCTGGAGGAGTTCGCTGCGCTTTGCGGCGAGGAAAACACTCCGATGCGCAAAAGTTTCTTCGAGCGCGCAAAGGAATTTTTCAAGTAAGCGCCGCCGTTTTTCGTGGTTCACAATGCTATCAAACTGATCGAGTGCCCGCGCGATGCCTGGCAGGGTCTCAAGCGGCAAATCCCCACGGAACTGAAGGCGCGTTACTTGCGCGCATTGATCGAGGCGGGCTTCAAGCACATCGATGCTGTGAGCTTTGTTTCTCCTAAAGCCGTCCCACAAATGGCCGATAGCGAGAAGGTGCTGGAGCAAATCGATTTGCCGGACGACGTGGAAATCATCGGCATCGTGGTAAACAAAAAAGGTGCCCAGCGCGCAATCGCCACCAAAGCAGTTGGTACCTTGGGTTTTCCTTACTCCATCTCTGAGACGTTTCTGCGCAAAAACCAAAACCAGACACTCGAAGACAGCTACAAAGTATTGGAATCGATCAAAACAACGGCTGACAAAGCAGGGCTCGGTATCGTCGCTTACATTTCCATGGCGTTCGGAAATCCGTATAGCGATCCCTGGAATGAGGATAAAGTGTGCCAGGCAGTAAAGAAATTAGCCGGCATTGGTATTCGATCCATTTCGCTCGCTGACACCGTCGGTGTTGCTAGCCCTGATCTGATTCGCCGTGTGGTCCAATCGGTCAAAAACCAATACACCTATTACGATATTGGCGTGCATCTTCACAGCAGGCCCGAACAAGCCGTAGCAAAAGTGCTGGCCGCTCATGATGCGGGTTGCCGTCGCTTCGATTCGGCCGTCGGTGGCCTTGGTGGGTGCCCATTCGCACAGGACGCGCTGGTTGGAAACATTCCTACAGAGAGCGTAATGGCAGCGCTTCAACAGCGCGGGGTAGAACTGCCGATGAGCAAATCGCTGAGCAACGTGTTGGCGCTGAACTCGCTTATCGCAGCTAACTATTCATAGGCGGTATTAGTTCCCTGGGTCGCATGCATCGCTTCTACATTTCACCGGAGAATTGGAATCCCGGCGCGCTGGCGTTGACTGGATCAGAGGCTCATCACGCGCGCGACGTACTGCGAGTCAGACCCGGCGAGAAGGTGGTTCTCTTCAACGGACAAGGGCGCGAAATCACTGCGGAAATTGCCGATTTTAGTGACGATGAAATAGGATTGCGAAAATTACTTGAAGCGGAAACGCCGCCGGTGCGGTGCCGGATCGTTCTGGGACAAGCCATTCCAAAAGGCAAAAACATGGAGCTGATCGTGCAGAAGACGGTCGAAATTGGTGCAGCCGAAATTGCGCCGATCATTTCGGATCGCACCATTGTGCAGGTAGATTCCGAGAGCGCCGCGCAAAAGCAGTCGAAGTGGCAGCAAATCGCCATTGAAGCGGCAAAACAATGCGGTCAGAACTGGCTGCCGCGCGTGCACACGCCGAAAAAATTGGCAGAATTATTTTCCGCGGGGGCGGCAGAATCATTCGATCTTCGGCTAATCGGATCGCTCCAGCCCGGTGCCCAACACTTGAAGAAGATCCTCACAGATTATTCGAGCCAACATCAACATTGTCCCGGGAGCGTATTGATGCTTGTTGGCCCGGAAGGCGATTTCACGCCTGCGGAACTTGCGCTTGCGCGGCGACATGGGTGTCAGCCGATCACACTCGGCCCGATCATCCTGCGAGTGGAAACTGCGGCAATTTACTGCCTGAGTGTTCTCTCCTACGAGCTGCTGATTCAGTCAGGCGGTTGAAGCTGGGAAGGCTACTCGACGATCGCCGCTTCGACGGCGGCTGCGCTCGGAAGATCCGGCGCGTCCGCGCTCTGGTCCGGCGGCGCGGGTTCGATTGAGATTATCGTAAATTGAACGGTGCCGTGTTCACTGTTTAGAGGCACAGTCTCGCCAATTTCATGACCGAGCAGCGACTGACCAATGGCGGTCTGATACGAAATGATGTGCCGGTCAGGATCGCCGTCCCACGCGCCCAAAACTGTGTAGGTTTCTTCCTTGTTCGTCTCCGCGTTGCGCACCGTGACAATTGTGCCGATGGAAACACGCGACGTATCGGCATTCTCAAACGAAGTCCCGCGCGCGTTGTGCAGCATTTGCTCAAGCTCGGCTTTGCGTCGCATCAGGACGCTCTGCATTTGCTTGGCTGCTTTAAATTCAAAATTCTCGCTAAGATCGCCATACGATCTGGCGAGCGCGATTTCCTTGGTGTTCTCGGGAATTTTTACTTTTACAAGTTCTTCGTATTCGGCCTTTCGCTTTTCCAGGCTGCTCCAGGAAACGATCAACGTCGCTGCCTTCTCCTGTGCTTCCATGCTTGTGATCATGCTTTCCAGTTCTGGATAAACTTTCACGATCCGGGCCAGGAGCGAGCGTTTCGTCAACTCATCGAATAGCGGGCTCAGCTGGAGACGCCGCATCGCATCGCGCGCAAGGGTCACATCGGCGTTTTTAAAGATGTCGCCAAGCAATTGCCGATCGTCGGCCACCGCACGGTGCAACTTGCTCGCGCGACCCGGAGCGTTGTGCTTTTCCCGGTCCAGCGCGCCAAGAATCGCGCCGAGCAAATCTGGCGTAATCAGCTCGTTCCAATGCTCCCGTTCGCTGCACAGCCAGATGAGCATCTCGCTTGTGGCTGAATGTTCGCGAACGCTCCGCTCCAGCATTTCCCGAAGCTCAGCATGCTGTCCGCCTTCACTCAAGATGCGGGCAATTTGCGCGACCATGCGGCTATGACCCAATTGCATCAGATGTAAGGCGCGCTCCGTCCAGTGCGGAGCGAGCGCCGACGGCAACGCTTCCAAGACTCGTTTCTCTTTCGCCGCCGGCAACTTCGGCAGGATCGATATGAGGCGCTTCTCTTCCTCGAGAATTAATTTCGAAAGGGTCGAACCAACATGGGTCGAGTGGAGTGACGGGACGCGCCCGAGCAAATCGTCGCGCGCAATGATGAGCTCGAACGCCAACTCTGGATGCATTTTCTGATTGCGCGCCGCCATGTTCTCGATGGTCACCACAATCGGCTGAAGCTGTTTTCCAGGCTCCTTAAATTGCTGATAAGATTTTATGATCTGCTCGAGCGCCGCGATTTGCTCTTTCGGTTGTCGCGCGTTGTTAAAAGCGGCAATTAGCTCGTCAGCGTGCGACACCCCTTGGCTGCGTATTTGGATTGGCTCGGTCTTTTTCGCCGGGATGGAAAAAGCCCCGCTCGCTTTCAACGCTTTCTTCGTCGATTCCCACCAGCGTTTCCATTCTGCCTCAGTAAAAACATCGCCCACCAGCCAGTCCGCAATTTGCTGGGTGGTGGCTTTGCCCTCCAAGCTTTCCAGAATGTTTCGCACCAGCGCGACCGGATTTTCCCTGGCCAATTTTTTGATCAACACAAGGTCGGTTGCCTTGCGTGCGAGAAAATGATCCGGCGCTAGCGGCGTAAGATTCTCTGCCGCGTACTGGACCTGCATGGGATGGGACTTCTTGCTGGCAAAATCGATTACGATCTGATTGAAGAGCAGGTTCCATTCGCGCACGCGACCGAATCCCCAACTTTTGTGCAGACAGAATGTGCCCGGCTTTAGTTTTTCCACTTGCTCGGCGGCTTTGGAGGTGAGCTTTCCCGATTCGACGAGCTTTTGTAATTCAACGTCCATTTTTGCAGGGGAGACAATATCATCTCATGGCAGATACGCCATAACCGTGAGATGAGCGCGCAATTTGCGATTGCCGCGCGCCTCACCACGTGAAAACCTCAGCACGGTGACAACCAGCATCTGGTTCTGGATCGCGTTTCACATCGGCGTCTTCATCGCGCTGATTGTCGATCTTGTCAGTTTCAAACACCGCGGGCGGGAATTGAGCATGCGTGCGGCCGCCCAGCGGAGTGTATTGTGGGTGCTGTTATCGCTCGGTTTTAATAGCCTTGTCTGGTACTTCAAGGGGCCGCAGCATGCGCTGGATTTTCTCACCGCTTACCTCGTCGAATATTCGCTGAGCGTCGATAACATCTTTGTTTTCGTATTGATTTTTGCTTATTTTCGCGTGCCGCCGCTCGCTCAGCATCGTGCGCTGGTGTGGGGAATCGTCGGCGCGCTGGTCATGCGCGGAGTTGTGATCTTGTGCGGCATCGCCCTGGTGCGGCGGTTTCATTTTATTCTCTACCTGTTCGGCGTGTTTCTGCTGATCACCGCATTCCGAATGTTTTTCGGAAAACATCCTTCGCACGATTTTGGGGAGAGTTGGGTGATGCGAGTGTGCCGCCGTCTGTTTCGGATTACTCCCGAATTTTATGGCGAGCACTTCACAGCGCGCGTGGATGGCCGGTGGATGCTTACACCGCTGGCCCTGGCATTGATCGTCATCGACATCATGGATATCATTTTCGCGGTCGATTCAATTCCAGCAGTGTTCGCCATTACCCAAGACGCATTTATTGTTTATACGTCGAACATCTGTGCGATCATCGGTTTGCGATCGCTCTATTTTTTGCTGGCGCGCTTGATGGAACGTTTCGTTTACCTCAACACCGGGCTTGCCTTTGTGCTCGGCTTTATCGGGATTAAAATGATGGTCGCGAAGTACTACGTAATTTCTAACTGGATTTCGCTGGGAGTTATCGTGTTTGTCCTCGCGGTGACGATCACGGTTTCGATGATCGCAACACAGAAGCGCGTCGCAGCCGAAGATCGAAAATAAAGTCTTGCCATTGCTATTCGAAATCACTTAACTGGTTGGGAGCGCCTATGAAAACAATCCTTGCCCTCGCAGTAGTCGCTGGCCTTGCCAGCGGAGCCTTCGCCGATATTCAAGACCCCCCGGGGAATGATTACGGGCCCACGCGCAAGCTCGGTCGCGGCCTTTCGAATTTTGTCTGGGCTCCGACTGAATTTTTTGTGACGGTTAACCAGGTCAACCAAACAGAAGGTAATTCCGCAGGAGCTAGTTATGGCGTTGTGCGGGGCCTGGGACGCACAGCCGCACGACACGTAGCCGGTCTTATTGAGATTTTGACATTTCCGTTTCCAATCTCACGGGGCACCTATTACCCCATTCTGCGGCCTGATATTCCTTATATTCATGCCGGCTACGCAGAATTTCCGCCTGAGGTGGGAAACGAGTCGAAGTACCCGTACGTGCGCGATACGCACCAGGATTTCAACTAGGACTCGCTGTCGTCGAACCTGGCGTGTTACTCTAGAAATTCCAAAGCGCTGCCCGCCGGGGTGAGGTGTCCGCAATTGTCTCGTCGCTGGTGGTCGCGCATCAGCCGTATTGACGTAGTTTAACGCGAGCGTGAAAATAGACGACGTATAAAGGCGGTTGGCGATGCAATCGCGACGTTTTTCCGGGCTGCCCCTCGTCGGCATCTTAGGGGTCATCTATTTCGTAGTCGGAAAATTCGGTTTGATGCTGGCGTCATTGCACGCGAGTGCATCGCCGGTGTGGCCGTCGGCGGGAATCGCGCTGGCCGCAATACTGTTGTTCGGTTATCGCGTATGGCCGGCCATCTTTGTTGGTGCGTTTCTGGTGAACGTTACGACCGCGGGAAGTGTGGTCACATCGTTTGCCATCGCCATCGGCAACACGTTGGAGGCGCTGGCCGGCGCATGGCTCGTAAATCAATTCGCGGGCGGCAAAAGATTCTGTGATCGTCCCCAAGGCGTCTTCAAATTCGCGCTTGGAGCAGGGATTAGCACCATCATCAGCCCTGCTTTCGGTGTGACGAGTCTTGCCCTCGCCGGCTTTGCCAATTGGACAAACTACGGGGCGATCTGGCTGACTTGGTGGCTCGGCGATGCAACGGGCGATCTTGTTTTCACTCCCCTTGTTCTTCTCTGGACCGGTGCCTCAAAACGACGTTGGAATAAAAAGGAAGCTGCGGAAGTTGGCGCGCTCCTCTTGTTGCTGGTGCTGCTGAGCAGTATCGTTTTTGGCGGGTGGCTCGAAATTTCGTCTCGGAATTATCCGATCGCTTTTATTTGTGGACCCATTGTGATTTGGATGGCCTTCCGCTTCACTCAACGCGAAACGGCCACGGGGATTTTCATCCTGTCCGCGATCGCGGTGTGGGGGACGCTGAGTGGCTTCGGGCCATTCGTTGGAGAAACTGAAAATCAGTCGCTGCTCACCCTGCAATCGTGGACAGCGGTGCTGGCAATTACGGCGATGGCGCTTTCCGCCGGTATGGCCGAGCGACGGCGCATTGAGGAAGAGCTTCAGCAGCAAA
>Ga0193735_1000162_pt1 | contig 21481 bp, 17 predicted proteins | sample U1m2metaG_FD_145080 | JGI IMG/M metagenome (GOLD analysis project Ga0193735, IMG submission 145080) | Soil microbial communities from a riparian zone of the East river system, Colorado, United States - U1m2 | ecosystem: Environmental > Terrestrial > Soil > Riparian zone | place: USA: East River... | reverse complement strand
GAAGGAATTCACAAATCGACAGATGGCGGTGAAACCTGGACGCATACGGGGTTGGACAAATCGGAACGCATTTCGCGGATCATCGTTGATCCGAGAAATAGCGACACGGTTTTCGCCGCAGTTCCCGGCGCCTTGTGGAGCGACTCGCCCGACCGCGGTCTCTACAAAACAACCGATGGCGGCAAGACTTGGCAGCAAGTTCTCAAAGGAGCGAATCTTTCCACCGGCTGCACGGATTTAACGATCGATCCAAACAATCCCGACGTCATGTTTGCTGCGATGTGGGATTTCCGGCGTAAAGGCTGGGAGTATCGTTCCGGTGGCGAAAGTCCCACCGCGCCTTCGGCCAGTGGATTGTTCCGTTCCACAGATGGCGGCAACACCTGGACGGAGATCACGCAGCAAGCCAACAAAGGTTTCCCGAAGAAACCCTATGGCCGCATTGCAGTGGCAATCGCGCCTTCGAAGGCCCAACGCGTTTATGCTTTTGTCGAATCGCCAGAGAGCGCGCTTTTCGTTTCCGACGACGGCGGGACGACATGGGAAAAGCGCGATAAAAGCCAATGGATGGTATGGCGTCCGTTTTACTTCGCGAATCTGATTGTAGATCCAAAGAATCCAGACCGCCTGTTCAAGCCAGACGGATCACTGATTGTTAGCGACGACGGCGGGAAAAGTTTTGCCATCGTCGGCGGTTTTCAAGGAGCCCACGGCGATGCGCACGACGTCTGGATCGATCCAACCAACACACAAGTCGTGTTCGTGGGAGACGACGGCGGAATGTGGTACTCGTACAACGGCGGCAGCAAATGGTGGAAAGGCGAAAACTTGCCAGTCTCGCAATTTTATCATGTGAGTCTCGACAACGAAGATCCGTACCGTGTTTACGGTGGGTTGCAGGACAACAGCTCCTGGGTCGGCGATTCGCAGTATCCCGGAGGCATCACCAACCATCGTTGGGAAAACATGTACGGTGGCGACGGGTTTTGGATGTTTCCCGATCCGGCTGACCCCGATTACATCTATGCCGAATATCAAGGCGGCGAGATTGGGCGCGTAAATCGTCACACGCACGAAGCTCGCAACATTAAGCCAAGACCGAATTACAAGGAAAAACTTCGGTTTAACTGGAACACGCCAATTGCCCTTTCGCCGAATGAGAAGGGGACGATCTATGTCGGCGCGCAATTTCTCTTTCGCTCACGCGATCACGGCCAGACGTGGGACCGAATCTCGCCCGACCTGACAACGAACGATCCGCAAAAGCAGAAGCAGGAACAATCCGGCGGCGTCACGGTCGACAATTCATCGGCGGAAATGCACACCACCATTTATTCCATCAGCGAATCGCCCAAGCAGAAGGGGCTGATCTGGGTGGGCACGGACGACGGCAATCTTCAGCTCACGCGCGACGGTGGCAAAACGTGGACCAACGTGACCGCTAATGTTCCCGGTTTACCCAAGAATCCTTGGGTGAATTGGGTCCAGGCGAGCAACTTCAACGCCGGCACTGCTTATGCCGCGTTTGACCGGCATACCTTTGGCGACATGGCGCCATACGTTTTCAAAACGACGGATTACGGCAAAACCTGGACGCCCCTGGTGACTCCGCAGGACGCGAAAGGTGTTCGTGGATACGCGCACGTGATCAAGGAAGATTTGGTCAAACCCGATCTACTCTTTCTCGGCACCGAGTTTGGCCTTTGGGTTTCAATCGACGGAGGCAAAAACTGGGCGCAATTCAAAGGCAATCATTTCCCCGCTGTCGCCGTGCGAGATCTGGCAGTGCAGTCACGCGACAATGATCTTGTTCTGGCGACTCACGGTCGCGGCATCTGGATCATTGATGACATTACGCCGCTGCGCGCTCTGACTCCGGATTTGTTGAAGCAGGATGTTGCGTTTGTTTCGGCGCGCCCCGTGCAACAGCGGATCGAAGGCTCAGGCGGGTGGGCCAATGGCGACGCGGTTTTCGTCGGCGATAATCCCCCTGATGCTGCCGTGATCAATTATTACCAGCGCGAGCGGCATCTGTTTGGAAAAATGAAACTGGAAATTTTGGATTCTTCCGGACGCGTCATTGATGAATTGCCGGCCAGCAAACGGCCCGGCCTGAACCGAGTGACATGGACAATGCGCGCAAAGCCGCCGCGAGTGCCGCCCGCCGCACAGATTGCTCAAGCCGGAACGCGCGGTCCGCGCCTAGTGCCGGGTGATTACACTGTGCGTCTCACCAAGGCAGGCAAAGCTTACGACACGAAATTGACAGTCGGTCTGGATCATCGCGCAAAATTTAGTGCCGCAGATCGCAAAGCGCAGTTCGACGCGGCGATGCGCGTTCATGGATTGTTCGGTGATGAAAGCGCGCTGATGGAACGGATTGTCGCGTTGCGAAAGGCACTGGCTCAAAGTGGCGCTTCCTTGCCCGAAGGCGATCCGCTTCGCAAAAACATCTCCGATTTCGACGGCAAAGTCGACGGTGTGCGCAAGAAAATCGTCGCCACCACCGAAGGCGGCGCGATCACTGGTGAAGAACGTTTGCGCGAACACACCGACCAGCTTTACGCAGCGATCCTCAGTTATGAAGGAAAACCGGGCGGTTACCAACTCGCTTACATCGATGCGCTCAAACGGGAACTCGGCGATGTGACAAAAGAATTCGACCAATTGGTCGCGAAAGACCTGCCCGCTCTAAACGGGTCGCTCAAAGCAAAAGGCCAGCAGCCAATCGAGCTGCCACCAGCCAAAGTCGGCGCAAACGATGCCACGCGCGACTCGGGCGGCGCAGCGGCGATCACAGGTTTGCTTCCCGCTCAGTTTCGTCTTTGCCGATAACGCCGGTCGCGGCTTGAACAAAGCGGGTAACGCTTGCCTGTAAGTCCGAGGGCAAGGTAACGGCTGTGTTACTCTTGCCATGGTTTTGATCAGCAACTCTCGTCGCCGTCGCGGTGTCCAATGATTAGAAAGGTCAAATATCATGAAAACAAAACTTGTCTTATTAGCCTGCGCCGCAGCGCTCAGCATGACCACGACCGCGGCTTCTACGGCTACAGCGACCTCACCAATGATGACGCGATCGGCCACGGCGCGGCCAGCACCGCGTTTTACGTCAAGGACAATGAGGGGCACACATCATTTCCGCCATTTCCGTAATCGGACGTTCGTCTTCATCGACGCGTTTGGTTTTCCAGTCTTCTATCCGTATCCCTATTCGTACCAGCCGTACGACTACTACGGTTACAACGACTACGGATACGGCGATGCGCGGCTGGTTGTAGAGGTACAGCGCCGGCTCGCTCGCGCCGGGTACTATCATGGTGCCATCGACGGAATCCTGGGTCCCGAAACGCGACGGGCGATTCGTGCTTACGAACGCGACCATAAAATGCCGGCCTACGGGGTGATCGATCGCCAGCTTGTCAGGACATTGGGTGTCAGTTGATCCGCTCCAGGTACCACTATCCGACTCGACCGGACGACGTTAATCGCCGTCTGGGCCGGCCGGATATGTCGCGGGCGCGCTAAGGAAGGGCATCCTTGGCCAGTTAACCGGCTTGGAGCCAAGCTTTGGGGATACGCTTTTGGCCAAGGCGTTGAAAAACATTCAGTTGGTTGCTCCCAACGCCAGGAGTTAACGTCTAACTGACCAATGGTATACACGCCTGCCATCGCTGTTGTTTTTCATCACATTGGTCCTTACCACCATGCGCGGCTTAACGCGGCCGCCGACAGACGGTCGGTGACCGGTTTTGAATGGTCAGCCAAGGCAGGCGATGCGTGGGGCGCAGCTGACGCGCCTGCGCGTTATCAAAAGATTTCTCTCTTTCCCGAAGCAACAGACAATTATCCAGGAAAAGCCGAACTTTGGCGCGCGTTTTGGTCGGCATTGGAGCAAGCAAACCCTGACGTAGTAGCGGTCAACGGCTGGAACAATTTCGGATCGCTCGTGGCCGCGGATTGTTGTGTTCGCCGCGGGATACCGATGGTCGTCATGTCAGAGAGCGCTCGCCAAGACGAACCTCGTACGTGGTGGAAGGAAATGATCAAGCGGCGGATCGTCGCGCTGTACTCTGCTGCGCTGGTGGGCGGCCAGCGTCACATTGAGTATCTGGTTGAGCTCGGGATGCCGCGCGATCGAATCTTTACCGGATACGATGTAGTCGACAACGATTATTTTGCGCGACGCACCCTCGAAATTCGAAATTCGAAATTCGAAATTCGAAAACAGTATGGGTTGCCGGAGAATTACTTTCTCGCGTCGGCGCGATTCATTGAGAAGAAGAATTTGCCGACGCTCATTCGAGCTTACGCGGCGTACAGACAAAAATCGGAAGCAAGCGGAAATCCGCCGTGGGACGTTGTGCTGTTGGGCGGCGGCCCATTGCGGGAAGCTCTCAAGTCTCAACTCTCAACTCTCAACTTGCATCGGCACGTGCGTCTTCCCGGGTTTAAACAATACGATGAATTGCCCGTTTACTATGCGCTTGCGAAGGCGTTCGTCCATGCCAGCACGACTGAGCAATGGGGGTTAGTTGTGAATGAAGCGATTGCATCGGGGTTGCCGGTGATTGTCTCGAACCGGTGCGGATGCGTGCCGGAACTCGTGCAGGGCAACGGGTTTACTTTTGAGCCAACCGATGAGCATGAGTTGGTTTCGCGGCTATTACAAATGGCCTCCTTATCGGATGACGAACGGAGACGCCTCGGAGATGCCAGCTACAGGATTGCGGCAAAGTTCGCGCCGGAGCGTTTCGGGGAAGGCTTGGAAGAGGCCGCGCAATTGGCGTTGAATCAGCCGCGAAAGGCTTCGCTGCTGTGTCGCACCTTAGTAAGATTGTTGTAGGAATCGCGCGTTCACAGATTTGATGAACGGTGTTACCGATGTCAGGCGGCCTCCGCCACCTTAACCACATGAAAATCGGTTTTTTGGTCAGCAGCGTCTCGCGCGAAGCGGGCGGACTTTTCCAGAGCGTGCCCGGACTTGCCAAATCGGTGGTGTGCGCGAGCGCGAGTGCCCGCATTTTTGGTATCCGCGACGAACAGAGTGCTGTCGATTTGCAGGAGTGGCAGCCTCTTTCTGTTGAGACGTTCCGGCCGCAATTTCGCGCATGGGGCTATTCAAACCAACTCGTGCCTGCTTTGCTTGGCGCGGATCTTGATATTCTGTCCACGCACGGTTTGTGGAAATATTGCTCCGTTGCCTCGCAACGATGGCACCGGCGAACAGGCCGGCCCTATATCGTGCACCCGGAAGGGATGCTGGAATCATGGGCGTTGCGAAATGCCCGGTGGAAAAAGAAAATCGCCGCGCTGCTTTATGAAGATCGACATTTGCGCGGGGCGACATGCCTGCGCGCGTTGTGCGAAGCGGAAGCGCAGTCGATCCGCTCCTACGGAATGCGCAACCCGATTTGCGTAATTCCCAATGGCATTGATTTGCCTGAGCTGGTTGAGAGTTCAACACTGGAAAGTGAGAGTCCAGTATTTCGAACATTTGCCCAAGGTCGAAGAATTTTCCTTTATCTGGGCAGACTTCACCCGAAGAAAAACGTGGCGAATCTGGTTCGCGCATGGAAACAAATCCTCGACTCGCATCCCTCGACCAGGGCTTCCTGGGTCCTGGCAATTGCCGGTTGGTCCCAACGCGGATATGAACAGGAGCTCAAGCATCTCGCAGGAGATCTCGACACCGCTGCCACTCCAGGACTCGCCTCAATTGCATTTCTCGGTCCGCGATTCGGCACGGAAAAAAATGAATGTTATCGCGGGTGCGACGCATTCATCATGCCGTCTTTGAGTGAAGGTCTTCCAATCACGGTGCTGGAGGCATGGGCCTACGCGAAGCCGGTGCTGATGACGCTCGAGTGCAATTTGCCCGAGGGGTTCGCTGCCGGAGCAGCATTGCAAATTGGGACGGGCCCGGAGGAAATTGCGGCGGGTCTAAAGGAAGTGATCGAAATGAGTGATGACGATCGACGAGCCATGGGTAATCGTGGTCGCAATTTGGTAGAAACAAAATTTTCATGGCATCGAATTGGCGAACAGATGTGCTCGGTTTATGAATGGGTGATCGGCGGCGGGCCGCTGCCCGAAGTGATCGTAAAGTGAACAGGAAATAGCGGTTTAAAGGAGAGGTATGCTGGACGTTGAACAAAATCGTCGCGCCAGAAAATACTCATCGGGTGAGATCACCCGGCGCGTGCTGTGGATGTTTGCCCAGCCGCTTTTTCGGTTCAGCCCAAGGCCGTGTTTCGGTTGGAGACGATTTCTGCTTCGCTGTTTCGGAGCAAAAATTGGTCGCAGCGTTCATGTGTATCCGTCCGCGACGATTTATTTCCCATGGAACCTCGAGGCCGGAGACGAGAGCGCAATCGCCGAGCATACCTTTATTTACAATCTCGGCCGCGTGACGCTGGGAGCGCGGGTAACGATCTCGCACCGTGCGCATCTTTGCGCTGGAACACACGATCACACCAGGTCGGATTTCCCGTTGCTGCGTCCGCCGATCACGATCGGCCCCGAGGCATGGATCTGTGCCGATGCGTTCGTGGGGCCGGGTGTGACAATCGGCGAAGGAGCAGTCGTTGGTGCGAGAGCAGTAGCGATGAAAGACGTCAGACCTTGGAGCATTGTGATCGGAAACCCGGCCCGCGAAGCGAAAAAACGCGAGATTACTCAATGAGCGAGCGATCCGACGCGCGGGTGCCCTTGTCGGTGCTTGTCCCGGTTAAGAATGAAGCAGCGACTCTCCGCGACTGTCTTGCCAGCGTTTCGTTCGCGGAAGAAGTTGTGGTAGTTGATTCGGCGAGCACAGATGGCACAACAGCGATCGCCGAGACAGCTGGAGCCCGAGTTGTGCAGTTCGTTTGGAACGGAAAATTCCCACGAAAGAAGAACTGGGCCTTAGAAAATATCCCCTGGCAAAATGAATGGATTCTGATCGTCGATGCCGACGAACGCGTCACGCCGCAGTTAGAACGCGAAATCAGAGAAGCGATTTGTCGCACCGATGTGGACGGATTTTATCTAAACCGGCGGTTCTGGTTTCTGGGCGGCTGGATAAACCATTGCGGTTATTTTCCTAGTTGGAATCTGCGCCTGTTCCGGCATCGGCTAGGTCGATATGAACAGATCGAAATCGGCGACAATCTTGTCTCAGGTGATAACGAGGTGCACGAGCATGTATTACTCAATGGCCGGGCCGAATATTTGTCCGCTCCGATGGAGCACTACGCCTTTCCGGATATTGCCACTTTCGTCGAGAAGCATAACCGCTATTCCACCTGGGAAGCGGCGGCGTCCGAAAAGCTGCATGAGCGAGCAGGTGAAACGACATTGCGAGCGACCCCCTTTGGCACTGCCGTAGAGCGCAAACGCTGGCTAAAAAAGCTCGCGATGAAGGCTCCGTTTCGCCCAAGTTTGCGATTTTTCTACCATTACGTCTGGAAGCAGGGTTTTCGCGATGGCTACCGTGGCTGGGTGCTGTGTCGGCTGCTGGCTTGGTACGAGCGCACGATCCTGCTGAAAGAACGTGAAGCGACGGCGTGGTCGAAAGTCACCACTTATCCAACTACGCAGCGCTAGATTGATCAGAATGCCCATTCGCCGCGGGCAAACAGAATAGCGAATAACGCGAAAAACAGCAGCGACCAGACGGTGAGGGCGCCGAACCAAAAGCGGTTCCTGCCTAGCAGCGCAAAGAGTATGAATATTGGAAACATTGTGAGGGTGTAGCGCGGCACGCTCTGCAAAAAGTTAACAGCCGTGAAGAGGAGCCACGTCCCACTCATCCACACGGCATAAACCGGCCGAAGTTTGATCCAGCCAATGATTGTACAGACAAAGCCCAGTGCCACAAATTGCAACTCCTGCGCGCCGACCATTTCTGCTTCATTTGGTGTGAGATAGTGCGCCGAGATCGCGTGACGAATTCCCACTGAAGGCAAGGCAAACGACTGTTTAAATGATATTTTTCGCGTTTGCAGGAAAGCCAATGCATCTCCACTGACGTGCCAGTTAATTAGCAGATAAACTGCGAAACCAAGGGGCACGACGGCGATCCAAAGCCATCGCCACTTCCAGCGCCGCGTGATGCAGTATTGCTGCGTAGCTTCGATGGCGAGCGCGGGCACGAGAATGGCGCCCGTCCCGCGCGTCATCCAACAAAACGCTCCCAGCAGCCCTGCCAACCACCATCGCTCGATGCGTGCGGCCAAGATGGAAGCCAACGCAAGAGCGAGAAACAAGCTTTCACTGTACCCAACATGAAGAAAATATGCCGTCGGAAAAATGAGAAAGAACCATACGCTCCGCATCGCGACACTGGTGGGATAATCAAGTTGAACAAGTCTTCGCAACAGGATCGCTGCGACAACGCAAGCGATACCAGAGATGATGAGCGCCGCAGCAAGATAGCTCCCACTGATAGAAGCAACCAAACGGATCAACCATGGAAACAGTGGATAAAAGGCGATGGAGCCGTCCTCTCCGCTGTAACCAAATTCTGCGATTTTCTGGTAATACCCGAAGTCCCACTGGTCCCATATCTGAAGCCATTGTTGTGGGCTTGGTTCGTATCTATCCCCAAACATGGGGTAGCTCTTCACACCGACCAGGAATAGAAGTAGCTTGATAGCCATTACCCAGCCGACCACGATCCAGTCCTGCCTTGGCAACAAAGAAACGATCCGCCGCAAATCTGACTAGCGCCTCCTATGTTTGAGTTTTGGTGTGGCAGAAATAGGGAAGGCGATTCTGAGACGTGCCGCCCCGATTACACGCCGCTTTCGCGCAGGGCTACGGCGCGGCAAGCCCTTCGACAAGGATCATGTTTGTCCTCGCCGTGCGATGCCGCATTTTGCGCGGCTCGCGATATTCTTCACAGTTCAGCCAGTCTTTAGCGTGCTGCGGTGAATCGAATTGAAGCACGACAATGCGCTTCGGTTTCCAATCGCCTTCGAGCACCTCGGTCCTGCCGCCGCGCACGACGTATTTCCCTCCGTACTTCTCGACCGTCGCACCGGCGAGTTTTTTGTACTCTTCGTAGCCGGCTCGATCGACAATGTCGATTTCAACGATGACGTATGCAGGCATTGGCTGGAGTTAAGGTTAAAACGTTAAAACGTTGAAGGGTTGAAGCGTAAAACGTCAGCGACCGTTGTGGCCGCTGTCTTTCGCAGCTAACTCCGGAATTTTCTTCCGTCGCCGCAATCGCAACCAGTTGTTCCAGGTTTTGCGGAGGCTATCGCGCGGGGTCTGGTATTGTTGATTCAGCTCGTTGCTCTTCAGGATCTGCGAGAGAATTCCTTTCACGGAAAAATCGTCGGTGTTGACGATGGTATAAGCTGTCCCAACGGCAGCGGCGTGATGCGCATCGCTGGCCGCAGTCATGGGCAAACCACGAATCTGCGCGTACTTGAAAGCGTAGCGGTTGTAGCGGCGGAGCGTGGTCGCCGCGTTAAATACCTCGATCGCGTCCACAGGCAGCGTTTCCAGAGTGGAAAAACGGATGCCAGCACGGAACAAATCATATGGGTGTGGAGGAATGGCGAGGCCGCCACGTTCATGAATGATCTCGCAAACTTCGCGCGCTGGTTTTCCTTTCAGGTAAGGCAGCTCTGCTCCGATGCAGAGAAGATGACCATCGGCGGTCGTGACCTCGACCCCTGGGAGAACGAGAAAATCATTGACCGGCAATCCGTCCAGCCGCATCAGGCCTTTCTCGAGCAGGTAATTGACCGCGTCGCACGTGTTGTGATCGGTGATGGCGATGCCGTTCAAACCTTTGGCGCGCGCCGCCGCAATCAAATCTTCCGGGCTGGAAACACCGTCTCCGGAAAAAAAAGAATGCGTATGCAGGTCGATATTAAACGGCATGTCTGTGAGAAGGGTTAAAAGAGTTACAACAGTTACAATGTTAAAATTAAGAAAGGACGATGCAGGCTCCGATCATTTGTAACCGTTGTAACGCTTGTAACCTCTTACACGAGCTCTTCAACAAGAATGCCTGCTTCGGCTTCGGGTTCCTTCTGAATCCGATTGAATTGGTGATCGTATAATCGGCGATAGTAGCCGGATTTTTCGAGCAGTTCGACGTGCGTTCCAATCTCCTTGATGCGACCGGAATCCATCACAATGATTTGATCGGCAGATAGGATGGTGGAGAGACGATGGGCGATCGCGATCACGGTGCGTCCGGCGGCCAGTTCAGCCAGCGCCCTTTGAATTTGCTGTTCCGATTCGGAATCGAGCGAGGACGTGGCTTCGTCGAGCAAAAGAATTGGCGCGTTTTTCAGAATGGCGCGCGCGATGGCGAGGCGTTGCTGCTGTCCGCCAGAGAGAAGACATCCTTTGTCGCCAATTACTGTTTGGTAACCGTTCGGCTGCGCCATGATGAAGTCGTGTGCATAGGCAGCTTTTGCGGCTTCGTAGATTTCCTCCGGTGTAGCGTCCAGCCGGCCGAACAAGATGTTATTGAAGATCGTATCGTGAAACAAAAACGTCTCCTGAGTCACAAGCCCCATCTGTCCGCGCAAGGATTCTTGCGTCACCGAGCGCAGATCTCTACCATCGATTTTTACAGCACCGGTGGTCGGGTCGTATAAGCGCAGAATCAGGGAGAGAATCGTGCTTTTGCCCGCACCGCTGGCGCCGACCAGGGCGTGAGTTTTCCCAGGCTTGAAATGCAAGGTCAGGTTGCTAATGGCGTCTGCGGCGGTGTTTGCATAGCGGAACGTGACATTTTCAAAATCAATTCGGCCTTCGGACGAGTTCAGTGCCGCGGCGTTTGGCACATCCTGCACTGTAGGCTCTGAATCCAGAATCGAGAAGATCTCGGCTGTAGCTGCCACTGATCGCTGCATTACGATATGGATCCTACTAAGCGTCTTGATCGGGTCGTAGAGCATGAAAATCCCCGTCACCAGTCCTAAAAATCGGGCGGCGCTGAGATTCGCAGCGTAAACGTAAAGCAACGCCATTCCCACGCCGATTGCGGCGATGGTTTCGACCAGCGGGCCGACTGCTTCCATCGACCGGGTCATGCGCATCACCTGCGAGAACTGCAGTTGGTTGCTGCGTTTGAATTCCTTTTCCTGGTGCGCTTCACGCGCAAACGATTTGATCACGCGAATACCAGCGAATGTTTCCTGCATGGTCACCACCATTTCGCCCATGCCTGCTTGTTCACTCTGCACTGCCTTCCGGGCGCGACGCCCATAAATGCGAAGCGGCAGCAAACAAGTTGGAAAAAGAACCAGCGTGACCACCGTAAATTTCCAATCCATCAGGAGGAGGACGCAAATTCCGCCAACCACCGCAATGGGCTGCTTGAAAACATCGCTACTGACAGTGGTTAAGGCCATCTGCATCACGCGGGTATCGTTGGTGATGCGCGACATTAAAAACCCCGAGCGCGCTTTGTTAAAGAAATCCATCGAGTGGCGAATCATCTTGCTGAAAAGCTGACTCCGGATATCAGTGACGACCTTGTTGCTTACCCAATTCATGTAATAAGCGTTTCCGTAGGAACAGAGGCTGCGCACGGTCATGATGACCGGAATAGCGAGGCAGATAAGGATGATCGAAGAATTAATTTTCGGGCCGGTGTTTAGTGCTTCAAGATTTGAGCGCAATGCCATCGGGTTGGGAGCGGCTCCGTGAAAGATCGTGCTGGCTACTCGGGTAACCGCCGCCGGAACGAGCGAATTGACAATGCCAAAGGCAAAGCCCAATAAAAGACCGAAAATAAAACGCGCCTTATACGGCTTGACGTAACCGTAGAGCCGCCGGTAGGGACCGGAAGCCGCGCGTAACGTTTCCCAGAATGACTGCTTTTCCTTAGCCGCTTTTACGCCGCTCATGAAGTTTGCGCCGCCGCACGAAGCGACAGCAGCGAATCCATAGCACTAATCACGGCTTCCGTCGAGATTTGACTCATTGCAAAGCGCGGCTGGAGCGGCACAAACTCGGTCACCGGCGCAACTGAATTTCCCTGTAAAATGAGGGCCGGACTTTCCCTGGGCCGCCAATGAAATGGGTTGGTCGGCCCGAAGAGGATTACTTGCGGCGTACTTGTGGCAGCCGCCAGATGCACGGGAGCGGAATCAACCGTCACAAGCAGCCGCGCCTGGCTAATCAATGAGGCCAGCGTTAGCAAATTTGTCTTGCCGGAGAGATCGATCATTTGTTGCTGCACCTTGTTCTTGATTGTGGCGATATGCGCTTGCTCGTCGGGCGACGGTCCACTCGTCAGGACAAGATCGATATCGTTGTTTCGACCGAAGTGGTCAATTACCTCCGCCCATTGCTCGGGCTCCCAGAGTTTTTCCCGGCGGGCCGAGCCGGGATGCAAAATGACGTAGGGCCTGGTGATTTTCCAATCGCGGCGCAGTGCGTCGGCTTTTTCGTGGGCCATTTGTGGCAGTTGCAGATGCGGGGCGCGAGAGGCAGCAGTTCGGGCCCCGAGTGGCCCAAGTAGAGCCAGATTGTAGTCGATAGTGTGTGTGTCGCGCATACGAACGCGGGCAAAATCGGTGTAAGCACGTCCGCGTAGCTTCGACTGTTCGCGCACGCGATAAGACACCACGCGCCTTTGCGCGCCGGATAAGAGCGCCAGAAAAGCCGAGCGATCATTCCGTGTGAAATCGATGCAATAGTCAAATCTTCGGCCTGCGACGGAAAAAAACAGGGCGAGGTCGCGCAGATTGCGTTGCGCCACCAAGGTGCGATCGACATTTGAAATGGCCGGCAGCAGGTCGGCGCATTCGCTGGAAACGGCGATCGTGAGTTGTGCATCTGGAAAACTGTCACGCAACGCTGCGACGGCGGGAGTCGTCAAAATCAGGTCGCCGATTCGCTTGAGTTGCAACAAGAGAATTTTCACGAGCTCTGACTGTAGCGGCGCTTTATGAACGCCGAAACAAGGAATCGGCGGTCATAGGCCGCCGCTACAGAATTCACCGCACCATTCGCATCGCGGTGGCATATGCGTCCAGCAATCGCGTTCGAAAATGGTCCCAGGTGAAATTTTCAACCATGCGACCTCTTGCCGCCCCGCCCATTCGCTGAACGATCTCAGGATGTCGATACAAATGCTCAAGCGCCGTTGCAATTGCCTCGACATCTCCCGGCTTTACGATGATTCCCTCAATGCCATCGCGCACCACATCGCCCGCTTCCCGCGTAGTGATTTGAGGCAGTGCGCACGCCGCCGCCTCATACGTGACTTTGGCGCTCCCCTCCCATTGCGACGGAAAAACATGCACCGTGGCTTGGTTGAGATAATTTTCCGGATCGCGCACGAATCCGACGACGCGAATGTTGTCGCGCCAAAATTGCTTGAGATAGGGCTTCGCTTCGTCATGCACGAAACCAATCAACCATAGCTCGGCATCGGGGAGATTGAGGCGGTGCCATGCTTCGAGCACATGTTGAATGCCTTTTCGCCTGATCAAAGCGCCTGCAAAAACAGCGCGAAATTTTGCCGGCCGCGGACTCGGCTTGAAGCGCTCCACGTCCACCCCACGGGGCAAATAGAAGAGTTTTTCCTCCGGGAAACCGCGGAAACGAAAGGTCTCAGCAGCCGTCTCTGATAGGACGAGCAGAAGATCGGCGCGTTTGTACTCTTCAATAAAACGCCTCCGATGGAGCAGCAGTCTGGCTTTCCACCTTCGAAAACCCGATAGCTTGCCTGGCGACGCGGCAATTTTCGGCTGGTCGAATTTCTGTTTGCCGCCATCCCGGTGCCAGGTTGGGACCTCAACGATCGAAGGGATGCGGTGTTGTTTTGCAATTTGGAGGGAGCGTAAACAGTCGCCCGACCAGCTATGAAACAGATCATAACGCCCGGTTGCCAGCTGCCGTGCCGTGATCCAGTCAAGATACTTTTTTTTCGCGCCGTAGTAATGGGGCCGATCAAGAAAAGAAATCAGCCGTACCGGATGCCAGCGCAGAGAATGAATGAGCGAGCCGGGAATTTCATTCTGCCGGTTGCCATAAGCGATTGCTTTACCCAGGAATCCACCGCGATACGATGCGCGCAAGGTTTCAAATGCATCCGTATCCAGCCCGGAACCCCCGATGCGCGCGAAAATCGAATAAAGCAGGCTCCTCGGTAAAGTACGCGCCGCGTGCACGGCAGAACGTGGCGGTGCAGGAGCGTTTAAGATTTCACCCGGCATCGGGTTAGAAGTATTCTGGCGAACGTGGAGCATGTAAAGTGGCGTTCTGAGTCCGAAACGGATGGGCATTCCCCGTTCCACTCAAGATGAAAGAACGACTAAGAGTCGCTTTTGTTCGGCGCGGCTATTCTCAGACCGGCGGCGCAGAAACGTACTTAAAGCGCCTCGCGCACGGAGTCATCGAGGCCAGGCACGAGGTGCAACTTATCGCCACGGAGGAATGGCCGAGCGATCAATGGCCGCTTGGACCGATCACGCGCCTGCGCGCAGAATCCGTCATTGGGTTTGCGGATGAGCTGGAACAAGTCCAGCAGCGGCTCGAGTGCGACGTCTTGTTCAGCCTTGAGCGCGTCTGGAGCTGCGACGTTTATCGCGCCGGCGACGGCGTCCATCGTGCCTGGCTAACGCGCAGAAGGAAATTCGAGCTTCCTCTGAAGCAATTTGCTCGGGCCCTTAACCGCAAGCATCGCGATCTATTGCACTTGGAGGAATCGCTTTTTGCCAGCCGCAAAGCCGGGCGAGTGATCGTTGCTTCACAAATGGTCAAGAAGGAGATCGTCGATCTTTATGGCTATCCGGCAGACAGGATCGACATCGTTCACAACGGCGTTCCGCTCGATAAATTCCGGTTCGATTCTGAGCTTCGGAAAAAATCGCGCGAAGATTTGAAACTGAAACCGGATCAAATTGTGCTGCTGTTTGCAGGTTCTGGCTGGGAGCGCAAAGGGTTGCTTTTTGCAATCCAGGCGATGACGCTCTGCAAGAATAAAAAAATGCGGTTGCTTGTTGCTGGCCGGGGAAATGCAGCGCTCTACAAGACGAAACGCCTGCGCTTTTGGCGCGAGGATCCGGTGCGGTTTCTCGGCGAAGTCGCAGACATCGTGCGCGTTTACGCGGCTGCGGATATCTTCATTCTGCCTACGATTTATGATCCATTTTCCAATGCGTGCTTGGAAGCGCTCGCCTGCGGATTGCCGGTGATCACAACGCGTTCCAACGGCTTCAGCGAAATAATTGAAGACAGCGTCCACGGATCGATTGTCGATCACGCAGGCGATCTCATTGGTTTGCGTGATGCAATTCGGTTCTGGTCCGATCCGTGGCGCCGTGTCGCGGCGCGCCCGGCGAACATTGAACGCGCGTCGCAGTTCGATATTTCAAGGAATGTCGAGCAAACGATCGGCGTCTTAAGCTGCCTTGCATCTGCGTAACGTGCGCGTTTCGCACTCACGAACTCTTCCGCTGTAGCTCCCGCTGTCCTCAACGGACTTACTCGATCAGATTAGTTCCTGAGCGCAGCATCCACGTCTGGGAAAATCTGAAATACCTGATCGAGGCGCGAGATTTCGAAAATCGACCGCACAGTTTCCTGCAACCCAGCCAGCAAAAATCTGCCGCCGTAGCCTTCCACCTTTTGCATCGCTTCAATCAATGCTGCCAAACCCGCGCTATCGATGTAAGTCACGTCCGAAAGATCGACCACCAAACGTCGCGGCTTTTTCTCGATCATGGCATTGAGTGACGCCGTGACAGTCGGAGACACGTGCAAATCGATTTCGCCTTTGAGCGGCAGCACGTCCGCACGGTTTTTTCTCGGCGTCGGGCCAGGTGGGGAAGCGTCTTTTTTCATTTAACTCTCCAATCGTCAATGGATCACCATCCGAGCGTATCGATAATGGTTTCCACATCTGAGAGATCATCAATCAAAAAATCCGGCTGATATTTCGCAAGTTCATCGCGGCTCCATGTGCCGGTGGCCACCGCGACGGTGCGCGCCCCAAGCGCTTTGCCACAGGCAATATCGCGCGGCGTATCCCCGATGACGTCGATCTCAGATGCGGCGAACTCGCGGTCATGCTTCTCTTTTGCGCGCGCGCGAGCGAAACGCCCGAGTTGATTGCGGTCCCGATGATCGTCAGCAAAAGCGCCAAATTCAAAAAAGTGCCAGACGCCGTAGTGCTCGAGTTTTAGTCGGGCTCCTCGGGAGACATTTCCAGTGAGAAGCGCGAGCACCAGATGTGGTCGCGACTTGAGCTTTTTGAGCAACTGGAGCACGCCGGGGAGCAGTTTGCCTTTCCGGCGTGGCAATTCGAGCGACAGAAAATGCACGTAGCTATCGAGGAACGCGCTTATGTTTTCGTTGGTTGCGGGAATTTTATGCTTGTTCAAGATGCTGACGATGATGCCTGAATCGGTCATGCCGGCGATTTCGAAGTCGTGCAGATCATCTGTGATCCCGAAGCGCTCTTGGAAAGCGGATTTGAGGGCTTGAACACCCGCGCCCCCCGAATGAATCAACGTGCCGTCGATGTCGAAAAGCAAAAGGCGCTGTTGTCTGTTTGTCATGTCGGGGTGTCTTGTCCCTTCCGTGCTTTGCATCCGTTTCGTCTCTTCCGATCCGAGGGACCAACAGGACACAAGGGACATAAAGCTCAAAGCTTTGGCGGGTGCATCATCAGCACCGCGATCATACTCCCGAGAAATACGACCAGCACAATTCCCAGGCCAATAAACATTGCCTTGCTAAACTGGTCGCTCGCCTGTCTGTGAGGCCGGAACGAAGCAGTATTGGTGGAGTCGATAGGCGCTTCGCTTGTTTTTACATCTGTAGTGTCTGAAGAGGGCAGCTTTGGCATGCTGCGGATTGTAATCTAATGAGTCGAATGGAACAAATGAAGGGAATGTGCGGGCGTAACAATTGACCCAGCGCAGCCGCGCTCGCATAGTGCCGCTCTCATGGCAATCGAGTTCACGCGCAACTTCTGCATCATTGCGCATATCGATCACGGCAAAACGACGTTGTCGGACCGGTTGCTTGAGCGCACGGGGACGATCCAGGAGCGGGAAAAACAGGATCAGCTCCTTGATTCAATGGATTTGGAACGCGAGCGCGGGATCACGATCAAAGCGCATCCGGTGATGATGCGTTACAAACGCAAACAGGGCGAGGCGTTTCGCCTGAACCTGCTCGACACGCCGGGCCATGTCGATTTCGCCTACGAAGTTTCGCGCAGCCTGGCCGCATGCGAAGGCGCGCTATTGGTCGTGGACGCCGCGCAGGGCGTCGAAGCGCAAACTGTGGCAAACGTTCATCTCGCTCACAAACAGGGGCTGACGATTGTTCCGATCATCAATAAGATCGATCTGCCAAACGCTGACGTTGCGGCCGTGCAGCGCCAGTTGGAAGAAATTCTTGCCATCCCTGCGCAGGAAGCGATTGAGGCGAGTGCGAAGATGGGAATTGGCATCGATGAAATTCTCGAGGCGATTGTGACGCGCATTCCGGCGCCGCAACCGCCGCCGGACGAAACACTGCGCGCGCTGGTGTTTGATTCCGTCTTTGATGTTTATCGCGGCGTGATCGGCTATGTGCGCGTCGTTTCGGGAACAATGGAAGCGAATCACGCGATCATGTTAATGAGGAACAACGCGCGCTACGAGATCAAGGAGGTTGGCGTGTTTAGGCCGAAGATGCGCGTGCAAGAAAGGCTGAATCCCGGCGACGTCGGTTATTTCATCGCAAACATCAAATCGACCGCTGATATCAAGATCGGGGACACCATCACGGACCAGCGGCATCCGGCGCGCGAGCCGCTTCCCGGGTTTCAGGAAATTCATCCCATGGTCTTCAGTGGGATCTATCCGATCAATACCGGCGACTTCGAGCATTTGAAGACCGCGATCGGGAAGCTGCGGCTGAACGACTCCGCGTTTGTTTATCAACCGGAAAGCTCCGTCGCGCTTGGCTTTGGTTTTCGTTGTGGATTCCTCGGTTTACTTCACATGGAGATCATCCAGGAACGGCTTCGGCGCGAGTACAACATGGACATCATCGCCACCAGCCCAAGCGTGGTCTACGAAGTGCTGACCACGCGCGAAGAGAAAGTGCTAATCGATAACCCCGCTTATTTGCCCAACCCGAGCGTGATCCGGGAGATTCGGGAGCCGATTGTAAAAGCATACGTGCTCTGCCCGAATGAAAACATCGGCGACATCCTGAAATTGATTCTGGAGAAGCGCGGCCAGATGGAGCGCACCGAGTCGCTCGATACGCGCCGGGTGATGTTACATTGCGAATTGCCGCTCAATGAGATTCTCGTCGATTTCAATGACAAGATTAAAAGCATCACGCGCGGCTATGGTTCGATGGATTACGAACTTGCCGGCTATCGGGCGGCGAAGTTGGTGAAGCTGGACTTGCTCGTCAATGGCGAACCGGTCGATGCATTTTCGACAATCGTGCACAAGGATCGTGCCGAGGCGCGCGGTCGCCAATTGGCGGCTAAACTGAAGGAAGTGATCCCGCGACAGCTTTATCAAGTGGCGATTCAGGCAGCTATTGGCGGAAAAATTATTGCGCGCGAGAGTGTTTCGGCGTTACGGAAAAACGTGACAGCGAAATGCTATGGCGGCGATATCACCCGTAAACGAAAATTGCTGGAGAAACAAAAAGAAGGAAAAAAGCGGATGAAAAGCATCGGGAAAATCAATATTCCGCAGGAGGCGTTCATTGAAGTATTGAAAGCACAATGACGAAAGCTGAATGACAAAGGAAATCCGACATGAGAACAGGTTCACGCTGTAGTTTTTGCCAATTCGTGCTTCGTCATTGTTTCGTCATTCGACATTCGTGCTTCGTCATTTTCTAACTCATGTTCACGCGGCGCCACATTAAACATAGCAGATTGCTCCTGCGGCATGCCCGGAAGTATCTGCGCTACAAGGACGATCGGCTTAGCGCCTCGGATCGGGAACAAATCGTCGATGGAATGAAGAGCCTCCGCGACGCGTTACGTCAGAAAGACCGCGAAAAAATTCACGGCACAGCTGATGCGCTGGACAAGCTCTTACACAGGCTGACTCCGGTGACCTGGGAATCGCATTGGCGAGAGAATTGCGAGGTGATTCTGGTGGCGATCGTCGTGGCCGTAGGCATTCGCTCCTATTTCTTGCAACCGTTCAAAATTCCCACCGGCTCGATGCAACCGACGTTAAATGGAATCGTCGGTCATCCCAGTACAGACCCCGCGCCGAATATTCTGCGACAGATCGGCGAGTTCATTGTTTTGGGTCGCAATTACATCAACGTCGTCTCACGTGAGGATGATCAAATTTTTGAAATCACGCCCAAAAAAGTCCTCTTCTTCTTTACTTTTTCGCGAGTGGTCTGCCAGCGACAAAACTTTCTCGTGTACGCGTCCCCCGAGACGCTCAATCATGATTTCAACGTTATGCCGGGTCGCATTTGTCACCGCGGTGAGGTCATTGCCAGAGGCGCAATCGACACAGGCGACCAAGTCTTTGTGGACAAGTGTAGCTACAACTTCGTTAAGCCTCATCGCGGCGATGTTTTTGTGTTTAGGACGAATCATATTCCAGGGATTCGGGAAGATCCGGAAGCGGGCTCGCCATTTTACATTAAGCGGTTGGCCGGTCTGCCAGGCGATCAGTTGCGAATCGACCCGCCCTTTCTCTATGTGAATGGCAGCAAAGCTGAGGGCTATGGTTTCGCCCGGGTAATGTCGGCGAAGCCTCCTTATCGAGGATATGCTCTGGGCCATGAATATCTGTCGCAACCAGGTCGTTCATTCACCGTGCCGAAGGACGGCTATTTTGCCTTGGGCGATAACAGCTACAACAGCTATGACAGCCGCTATTGGGGAGCGGTGCCTGAAGCAAACCTCGTCGGGCGCGGGCTGTGTGTTTATTGGCCGTTTAATCAGCACTGGGGGCTGATTCGTTAGGCACAATTTCTGCCGCATGCTGTCCGGTTTCCCGCGTGTCTATCCCGTGCTGGGGCTCTGCGGCGGATACGTGCTAATGATGCTTTTCAATCCGGTGCGGCGGGCGCTCGGGGACGGTTTTCGATGCATCGGGCGCTACAGGCGCATCTGGATCAGCTTCGCGCTACTGGGGTTTGGCTATTTCGTTTTCCAGTTTGCTACCTTCACGCCAATTCAAAACTGGGCCGATGTCGATCCGAGCCAGATCATCTCATTGCCGCACTGGTATTGGCCGCGATTTACAGAGGTTTGGAGTGAAACGCCGTTGCCTGCACTGGAAGGCGTTGCAGGACTTTTCGATAACGCCACCACCACGTATCCGCTCTCGGTTGTGGCGGCGATGTTCATGCTGTTCAACTGGCGCGGGTTACACGGCGCGCTAGTCCGAGCATTGCGGAAGCGCTACCGTTTCTGGGGTTCCCTGGTCTATTTGATTCTGTTGCTGAGCGCGCTGGCGTCGCTCTTGAAGCCGATTGTATTTTGGCAATTACCGGAGTGGAGCGGTCTGGTCCCGGCTGCCGGGCTGCTGCGAATCTCCGCAACAGTGGATGCCAGTGCATTCATTTTCGAATACCTCTTGGGAGTTTATATCCAAGTCTATCTCATTACCGTGTGTCTGGCCTGGATAAAGGGCGTTAGCTTTGAAGAGGGAGAACTCTTCCGCTTCGCCATGCGGCGCTTCAGTTATGTTTTGGAATGGGCTGGCATTGTCGTTGCCGTCAGCACTTTGATCGTCCGATTACCGCTGGTGCTTGCCTACTTCACGAATATTCCCGGCGTCCTTGATTATCTGCCGATTGCGCGGGTGCTGATGAGCGGTTTGATCATTGGCTTTTGTTCCGTCCAAATCTCGCTGGCGCTGCATAACGAAACGTTGATCGCAGCCATGCGGGCTCACGCCCAGTTCATCCGGCAAAATGCAGGCCGTCTCGGGTGGTTTTTGATCATTTGCGGAGTGCATTTTTTTAGCATTATGATCTGCGACGCCATCGTGCGCAGCGCAATCGCGGATCGATTGGGCGCACTTCTCCTGTGGAAATTCAGTTTTGCTTTTCTCCGTGGAATCGTCACGGGCTGGCTTTTGGCCTCGTGGGTCTGTTTATTTCGGCAATGCGAAACTCGCCGCGTGAACCAGGAGAAATGGATCCAATATTAGGAAATCAGCCTGCAAGAAAGCGCATGTGAACGCCGCGACCATTACGCGCCAGAGCAAATCGAATCTGGCCCTGGCGTTCATTTCATTGGGGCGCGAGCGCAAACGCGACATGACAATTTTCTACGCGTTCTGCCGCGTGATCGACGACATTGCCGATTCCTCGGAGCTGGGCGTCGCAGAGAAGCAAGAGCGGTTGGCGGCGTGGCGTGAAATGTTGCGCGCCGCAGCCCAAGACGAACCGGCCCTCGCTCGCGACGTGAGAGGTTTGATGAACAAATACTCGCTTCCACCTGAGATGCTGGAGGAAATCATCGCCGGCGTAGAGATGGACCTGAGCGTCTTCCGATATGCTGCGTTCCAGG
>Ga0193735_1000161_pt1 | contig 21583 bp, 16 predicted proteins | sample U1m2metaG_FD_145080 | JGI IMG/M metagenome (GOLD analysis project Ga0193735, IMG submission 145080) | Soil microbial communities from a riparian zone of the East river system, Colorado, United States - U1m2 | ecosystem: Environmental > Terrestrial > Soil > Riparian zone | place: USA: East River... | reverse complement strand
AGCCTCAACAAAGAAAGGAAGAACCATGAATCCACTGCCTCAGTTCAAAAAAATATCAATTCTACCACTTCTTATCACATTGGCGCTCGTCGCGCTTGCGTCGCTCCCAGTCGCGCGCGCGGACGCCGTGACCGACTGGAACCTAATTGCGTCGAACGCGATCGTCGTAACTGCGGGGCAGCCGCCGCCGGTGTCGGTGTTGCACTTCGCGATGGTGCACGGGGCGGTGTATGACGCGGTCAACGCGATCGACCGTGGCCACCGGCCGTACCTCGTGCAGCCTCCTTCAAACCCGACGGACTCGAAAGAGGCGGCTGCGGCGACGGCGGCCTATCAGGTGCTGATCGGGCTGTTCCCGGGGCAGCAGCCGACGTTGCAGCCGATCTATGATGCCTACATAGCGGGCCTGCCCGACAACCCGCCGGGATCGAGGGCTGCTGGGATCGCTATCGGTGAGGCGACAGCCGCGGCAATGCTCGAAGCGCGAATGAACGACGGACGCTTCGGCCCGCCGCCAGATCTGTACCCGCCAGCGCCCGGCATCTGGCGGCCGACGCCGCCGAACTTCGCGCACGACCCCGCGCCGTGGGTCGGGAACGTGCTGCCGTTCATCGTCCCGAGCGCAGAGATGCTCCGCACCGACGGGCCGAACGCGCTCACCAGTGCCGCCTACACGGAGGACTTCAACGAGGTCAAGGAACTTGGCTCACTCACGAGCACGACTCGAACGGCGGACGAGACCGACGCTGCGATCTTCTGGCAGGACCAAGCGATGGCGCTCTGGAACAGAATCTTTCGTACGCTGGCGGCTAGCCAGAACTTGAACATCGTCGACAGTGCTCGCCTGTTCGCGATGGAAAACCTGGCTGCGGCTGACGCAGCGATCGGCTGCTGGAACGACAAGTACTACTGGCAGTTCTGGCGTCCGATCACGGCGATCCGCGAGGCGGACACCGACGGCGACCCGGACACTGAGGCCGACCCGACGTGGTTGCCGCTGTTCGACCCAGCGACACCGGTCTGCAGCGGGCCGCCGCTCGTCACGCCGCCCTTCCCCGACCATCCATCGGGTCACGCCTGCGCGACCAGTGCGTTCGTGCACACGCTCCAGAACTTCTTCCGCACCGACAAGATTGGCTTCAGCGCCTTCAGCAACAAATCCTGTACCACGCGGAGCTTCGACCGGTTCTCGGACGCGCTCAAAGAGGTCATCGACGCCCGAGTGTGGGCCGGCATCCACTTCCGCACCGCCGACACGCAGGGAGCCGTGCTCGGTAAGAAGGTCGCCCACTACCTCGAGAAGCACTACTTCCAGCCGGTCCAACAACGCCGATAACGGACATCATTTCAAAACCAATGCGAAAATCCAAACTACCAACAATCCAGCCTCAACAAAGAAAGGAGGGACCGTGAATCCACTGACTCAGTTCAAGAAAAATCGAATTCTACCACCTCTCATCGCACTGGCGCTCGTCGCGTGGGCTGCTGGTACAGCCCGGGCTGCAATAAGTGACTTTAACGGCGACGGCCACCCGGACTTTGTGCTTCACAAGGTCTGCCCGCGTCAAACGGCGATCTGGTATCTGAACAACAACGTTTTCATCAGCGGCGCGTCCGGCCCAACCCTTGTAGCTGGCTGGTACATTTTAGCTGGCGTAGCGGATTTTAATCGCGACGGCCATCCAGATTATGTCTTGCTCGATTCCGGTATTTCGCCCGACACAGCGATCTGGTATTTATCGGGGCGAACGCTTGTTGGAACTGCTCATGGGCCGAGCGTTCCCAGTGGCTGGGGATGGGGGGGTGACGCCGCCGACTTTAACGGCGACGGCTACCCCGACTATGTGCTCTACAATGCGACCACACGTCAGACCGCGATCTGGTATCTTAGCAACAATGTGTACGTTGGCGGAGGTTACGGACCAACACTTCCGATGGGCTGGAGTGTGGTGGGAGTAGCGGATTTTAATCGCGACGGCCATCCTGATTATGTGCTTGAGAACGGCACGCGCCAGACCGCGATCTGGTATTTGTCGGGGCGAACGCTTGTTGGAAGCGCTTACGGGCCGACTATCCCCAGCGGCTGGGGCTTGGTAGGTACAGCCGACTTTAACGGCGACGGCTACCCCGACTATGTGCTCTACAATGCGACCACACGTCAGACCGCGATCTGGTATCTTAGCAACAACGTTTTCATCAGCGGCGCGTACGGCCCAACTCTTCCTGTTGGCTGGAGCTTCGGCGATTTTTGTGATCCGTGGGACTATGGCTGTTGCTTGTAAACGCTGCTCATCCGTCGCGGGAAATTCAGAAGCAAAAATCCGCGTAATCCGCAGTTAGAAAAGTAAGAGATTCCTCCCGACCTTCGCATAAAACTACGGCGCGGCAGGCGACTTCCCCGCCGTCGGTACGCTGCGGCGCGGCAGGCTCTCGGAATCATAGACAATTTGCACTATGTTGTGGAATGCAGCGAGTTTGGCAATGGCTGGCCGTCGCGGTGTTGGCAGCGGGCGGTTGTGGCCAAAAGGCACCACCGCCTTCGGAGTTTGCAGCGCAGCGTCAGCAGATGGTGCAGCGGCAGTTGGTGACGCGGGGCATCAAGGATCAACGCGTTCTCGCCGCGATGGCGAAAGTGCCGCGGGAAGAATTTGTCACTACGGAGTCGCGTGCTGCAAGTTATGAAGACGGCCCGTTGCCGATCGGTTATGCCCAAACCATTTCGCAGCCGTACATGGTAGCCTTCATGACAGAGCAATTGCGGCTGAAACCGAGCGACCGCGTTTTGGAAGTTGGGACCGGCTCAGGTTATCAGGCGGCGATTTTGGCCGATCTCGTGTCAGAGGTTTACTCCATCGAGATCATCGAACCGCTGGCGAAAAACGCCGAGACGACATTGCAACGGCTCGGCTATAAAAATGTGCATCTGAAAATCGGTGATGGTTACAAAGGCTGGCCGGAGACAGCGCCGTTCGATGCCATCATCGTGACATGCGCGCCGGACAAAGTTCCGCAGCCGCTCGTCGATCAACTTAAAGACGACGGGCGCATGGTTATTCCTGTCGGCGACCGATTTGCTCAGCAATTGTACCTGCTGGAAAAGAAAAATGGCCAATTGAAACAAAGCGCCACACTGCCGGTGCGTTTCGTGCCGATGGCAAGCGAGGGGGAGAAGAAATAAGTTGTAGAGGCGCGTGTCCTCACGCGCAGAGCCAGGCAAATGCGGCTGGGGACAGCCGCCCCTACACCGGCGCAAGGCGTCACTTAATCGCCGCTAGTTTCTTCAGATCGACGCGTTTGACCCATTCCTGCAATTCCTTCGGTTCCTGATCCTGTAACTCGATCTGAACGAAGTAGCGATTGGCGATCATGACCCAAAGAGTGGAGTGCTTGCTTTCTTTCTCGAACGCTTCAAACCCAGGATTACCATCGATGGTGACAGACTTGCCGTAACCTTCGCTGGATTCGTTGTTGCTATTCCAGGCAGCCGTCGTGGCATTCACGTAATCCGGATTTGCTACGGAATCGAGTATGCTGATCGCCGCTGTCGGCGCTTTGTCGCCCTCGCCCTTGTGATAATCGCGATGCACGTTCGTGATTCTGAATCCGCCGACGTCTTCGGTCGAACCTTCCGCCTTATCTGCGGCCCAGCCCGGCGGCGGTTCCGGTAAAATGGGGAGCAGCTTCTGATAATCAACGGCATCAGGCACAAGAATCGGTTCGTTCTGCGCACGCACGACGCCGGTCCCGAAGGTGATGAATAATGCAAGAGCAAATAAACCCGTACTGGCGGCAGAGCCAATTCTCGGTCGAGGAACGAGAGCCGTCGATTTCATGCTAACCTCCTTCTCTGCAACTAAAGATTCCCTACACGATTGACTTTACAGCCGCTGTCAAGACGCTTTGGGCGATGGGCGCACGAGAGGGCGTCTGTCGCAGGGACTTGCGTAATTCCCTGGTATTGTCTGTCATCGTTTTCGCCTCTCCGTTCTCGGAGGGAGAGGGTAGGGTAAGGGTTCGTCTCGTAGTCACGTCATGACTCACATCCCTCACCTCCCGCCTACGCAGCGCTACGGCGCGGCAGGCAATCCTCTCCGCTCATCCAAGGGGAGAGGCGGCTCGCTTCCTGCGCGCGGCGTGACAAAGGCGGCGATAGCCCTATGGCTTTTAGCTGTAGCGGTGAGGCTAATTTTAATAGATCAGCCCTATGTCGATCATTGGAGTTGGAGACAAAGCGATGTCGCGGCGATTGCGCGCAACTTTTTCGAAAACGGTTTTCACTTCGGTTATCCGCAGATTGACTGGGCCGGCGGGTCAGCCGGGTACGTGGGAACAGAGTTTCCCATTCTCCCTTTTCTGGCGGCGATCTGTTACAACCTTGCCGGCATTCACGAATGGATTGGACGCAGCCAGTCCGTGATTTTCTTCGCTATTTCGCTTCCATTTTTCTTTTTGCTCGTGCGCGAAATCTTCGGTAGCACGGCAGGGATTTGGGCTGCGTTTTTCTACGCTCTTGCGCCGCTGAACGTCTTTGCGGGCCGCTCTTTCATGCCCGATGTGCCGTCGCTTAGCCTGGGAATCATCGGATTGTATTTTTTTCTGCGTTGGCTTCGCGATGGCAAGCCAGCGCCGTTTTATCTGGCTGGGATTGCGATTTCCTTGTCCATCCTGATCAAGGCCACGAGCATTGTGATCGCCGTGCCGATTTCATGTCTGGCTGTAGCCGGGATCGGTGATCCGGGCCGTGCTCAACCTCGCGACCACCGGGAGAGCCGCAGTCGCCGCCAGCGGCTACAACGATTGGTTTTCGCCGCAATTGCGATTCTACCCTCGGCCGCATGGTATTGGCACGCGCATCAAATCGCCGAGCGATATTATCCCCATCATTTCTTTGGCGCGGGTGGAGTCCGGCTGGAAAGTTTTTCGTGGTACTGGGAGATCGCGAAACAGGCTGCGACGTCAAGCCTCACACCGGTTCTGGCGATTATGGCGTTCATCGGTTTGTTTGTCGCGCCGCGTGGAAAATACGGCTGTCTTTTTGATTGGTGGCTGGTTGCCATGGTTCTGTTTGTTGTAGCTGTCGGCTACGGCAATCGCCATCCATGGTACCAGTTGCCTTTCGTGCCAATTGCTGCTGCATTTGCGGGCGCTGCATGTGCTTTTTTTGGATCGAAAATTTCTTCGCGCGTTGCGGCCGTGACCTTGTCAATCTTGCTTACAGGTTCGTTTGCAATTCTGGCCTTCTTTTACGTGCGACCGCTTTACGAATCATCGGCCGCACAACTTCGCGATGCCGGTCTGGAACTAAATAAAATTACAGCGAGCGATGCATTGATTGTCGCCGTGGACGGTGGCAACCCAACCATATTCTATTATGCGAAGCGCAAAGGTTGGCATTTTCTCGAGCAAAGGGGGATTTACGGCGGTAATCCAAAGGACAGCCAGCAAGCGATTGCCGACCTTGAGCGACTGCATCGCCAGGGGGCAACGCATCTTGTCTTTACCACGAACACATTTTGGTGGCTGAGCTCTTATCCTGAGCTAACGCAGCATCTCAGCGAAAGCGCGACGCTGCTTGAGGCGACTCCAGAATTCAAAATCTACGCACTGTCTCCGACGGCGAAATGAAGGCGCCTTTAAAGCCTCGCCGCCAGCTTGGGTTATTCGATGCCACCATGATTGTCATGGGCGGCATCGTTGGCGCGGGAATTTTCGCTAATCCGTCCGAGGTAGCGCACCGCGTTCACACGCCGTTGCTAATCCTTGGCGTTTGGGTACTGGGCGGCATTTTTGCGATGTGCGGTGCGTTTATCTGGGCTGAACTGGCCACTCGTTTGCCCGCCGCGGAGGGCGGGCAATATGTCTATCTTCGCGACGCATACCATCCTGCGGTGGCGTTCGTGTACGGATGGGGACTGCTTCTGGTGACGCAGACCGGCGGTATGGCCGCGGTAGCTGTTATTTTCGCATCCTACTTTCGTGCGCTTACGGGAGTAGGTTGGAATGACAGCGCGATCGCAGCTGTGGTGCTGCTTGTACTGACCGGCATTAACTGTTTTGGCGCGCGCGCCGGCAGCAATGTGCAGAGCGTTTTTATGTTGTTAAGAATCGCAGCGATCGCGGGGCTTGTGATACTTGGGTTTTCGCTTGGCGGCAGCTCTCTCAACTCCGAGCCGCGGCTTGCGCCTCCGTTTTCTTTTGGAGTTTTGGCAAGCATTGGGTCCGCGATGGTTCCCATTGCGTTTGCCTATGGCGGATGGCAGACCTCGACTTTTGTAGCAGGTGAAATGCGCGATGCGCGCCGCGATTTATCGCGTGGCCTGCTAATGGGCGTGGCCGGCGTTGTGATCCTTTATCTTGCCGTCAATTTCGTGTGCCTGCGAGTGCTTGGTCCAGCCGGCCTCGATGCAACGTCGACCCCAGCGTCCGATGTCATGCGGGCGGCGCTCGGTTCACGCGGCGCGCAATGGATTGCCGCCGGTATCGCGATCTCGACGCTAGGTTTCCTAAGCCAAAGCATGTTAACGGGTCCGCGGGTGTATTACGCGATGGCGCGCGACGGACTTTTCTTCGCAAGCGTTGGCAAGCTCTCGCAACGCTCGCGAGCGCCAGTAGTCGCGATCATGCTTCAGGGTCTGGCGGCAATCGTTATCGCTTGTTCCGGAACATATGGTCAAATTTTGAACTTTGAAGTGACCGTCGATTTCATTTTTTTCGCAATGACGGCGGCATCGCTTTTCATTTTGCGCCGGCGTCAGATCGGGTCAGACACAGTTACCTATCGTGTGCCCGGCCATCCGTTCACGACGATTCTTTTTGTTTTGTCCTGTGTTGGAATTGTCGGAAGCGCTATCGTCGCTTCACCACCGAATAGCGCGATCGCGTTGGGTATCATGCTGGCTGGGCTCCCCGTTTACCATTATTGGAGGAAATTCAGACGAACAGATTCATGACACACAAGCATTCCGACTACATGCATTGGTCCAAGACGCAGAGCCGCGCGCCGTTTAACCTCGCAACGAGTGGCGTAGCGCCGTTTCCGCTCCGCGAACTGCCAGTCCAGTTGGAGACACTCGAAATTAATGGCTACGACGGCTACGGTCATCCGCCTTTACAAAAGGCCATCGCGACGCACCACGGCGTTGACCCTGAATGTGTGGTAGAGGCCGCCGGCACGTCCATGGCAAATCATCTGGCCATGGCTGCGATTATCGAACCGGGCGACGAAGTCTTAATCGAGCATCCAGCGTACGGGCCAATTTTGGACGTTGCCCAATATCTTTGCGCGAACATAAAACGGTTTCCGCGCCCCAAGGAAAACGGCTGGGCCATCGATCCGGTCACGATTCTTCATTACATCACGCCGAAGACGCGCTTGATCGTGATCACGAACCTGCACAATCCAACCAGCGTGCTTACACCAGATTCGGTTCTGCGCGAAGTTGGAGACATCGCTCGCAGCATTGGCGCGCTTGTGCTGGTGGATGAGGTTTATCTCGATGCGGTTTATCAGCGAACGCCGCGTACGTCATTTCATCTCGGGCCAGAGTTCGTGGTGACCAGCAGTTTGACGAAAGTTTACGGCGTCAGCGGGCTGCGGTGTGGCTGGATCCTCGCGCACCCGGACCTCGCGTGGAAGATGCGCCGCCTAAATGATCTCTATAGCGCCACACCCGTCTATCCCGGGCTGCTTCTCGCCGTCGCCGTGTTTAAACACTTGAATCGGCTTCGCGAAAAAGCCCGCCGGATCGTTGACGCTGATCGGAAACGGTTTCGGGCGTTTCTTATAAAGCAATCTGGCCTTTCAGCGGTCTGGACAGACTGGGGCACCACCTCATTCGTGCAACTCATGGACGGCAATGCTGATGACTTTTTCGAACGGCTGCGCTCAGAGTTCGACACCTCGGTGGTTCCGGGTCGTTATTTCGAAATGCCTGATCATTTTCGCATTGGCATGGGCGTGAACACGGAAATGTTCGCCGAGGGGCTGGATCGTATCCAGCGCGCGTTAAGGTAGGGGCGATTGACCTCAATCGTCTAAGCTATTTCAAGTCAAGCTACAGCTACGGGCGAGGGTGCGGAGTCGGACGCGGTCTGGGTGTGACTCGCGGCGTAGCAGTAGGCGTCGGTGTCGGCGGGGGTGTGCCTCCGCAAGGGTACGGCTGGTAAGTAACCTTCAAGCCGTTCGTTAGTGTGGGCGTGTGACACGAGAAGGTTGTGGCGTTACAAGCGCCAGGGACGTTAATTTGCTGCAGGCCACTTTGTGCTGAAGCCCCATCGTCGGCAGTCGCTCCATAGATAATCTCGAAGAAGCTTTGATTCTCATAAAAGCGCAGTTCGAAATTCGCTCTTCCGGGCCTGCCGAAATAACTTGTGCGCCATTCAATGTTAAAGACCCGGTTGGGCACGCTGCCGGAGACCGACGTAAACACACCGTCACCGGGACCATCAGTACGTAGATCATCCTGACACGCGAATATAGCCGCATACCGACAAGAATCCGGCAATGGACAGGACGTTAGGTAGTTAGCCGCATAATTCGTTAGTTGCAAACTGCCATTGGAGTTGATGTATGCTTGGGTAATGGTCGAATCGTAAAACTGCACTGGGAATGGAAAAATTACCAAAGTGAGGCAATTATCGCAGTGATTTCCTATGTCGACAGTCCCGGGCACGATCGAGCCGGTTCCAACGGTCGTTATATGTTGGCAGCAAGTCTGTGGAGTTGGAGTTGGCGTTGGTGTAGGGGTCGGCGTTTCACATGGACACGGCGTCTCAGTGGGCGTAGCTGTCGCACCTGGTATTGGACTTGCAGCGGCCGGTGCCGTTAAAGGCGGGGTCGGTTTCTCAGACCCTCGTGTAGGCGAAATTGCAGGGCCCTGCGCATATTTGATTGTGACATAATCAGCCCTGAAAGGCTGTCCCGGCGGATAGCTGGTTCCCGTCACATAAACATTACCGGCTTTATCAACGGAAATACCCGAGGCGCTATCACTACCACCCCCTGGGCGATCGTAGCGAACAAGCCATTGTTGCTGCCCGGCCGAATCATACTTGATCGTCGCGTAGTCCTGAGGATAAAGAGCGTCGGTGTCGCTGGTTCCCGTCACATAGACGTTACCTGAGGCATCTAGCGCAATGGCAGTAGCAATGTCGCTACCGATTGCAGATGGTCCGGTATAGCGTGCTACCCATAGCTGTTGACCGGTCGAGTTATACTTGATTGTCCCGTAATCAGGATAGTCATTTGGATCGGCGATCTCCCCAGTGACATACACGTCACCTGATCCATCAATGGTAAGAGAGTGGGCGTAATCAAAGCCACCTTGATCGTAACGGGCGACCCATAGTTGTTGGCCGGTTGAGTCATATTTGATAGTAGCGTAATCGGGATTTGTTGCTCCGTAGCTGTACCCGGTAACATATACGTTGCCGGTACCATCAACCGCAATGGCCGCGCCAGAATCATCCCCATGTCCGGGTCCATCGTAACGGGCCATCCATTGCTCCTCTCCAGAGGAGTTGTATTTTAGTGTCACATAATCATAACCATGTTCACAAGTCTGGGTCATACCAGTTACATAGACGTTACCGCTTCCGTCGACGGTGATGGCCGCGGGTTCGTCATCACTTGTGCCGCTCTGATATTCTGCAGCCCACTGTTGTTCGCCCGCGGAGTTGTATTTGATGGTGGTGAAGAATCTCGCGTTTACGCCAGTTGTATCTACGAACGCCAGCACATAGACGTTTCCTGAATCGTCCACAGCAATAGCTTTCCCCGACGTGTAGTTCCGTGGCTGCACGTTGTACCGGGCCACCCATTGTTGCTCGCCCGCCGAATTATACTTTATCGTCGCGCAATCGGTAACAAAGATGCCACCATTTGTCGCGCTCTGTCCCGTTACATAGACGTTGCCTGAGCCGTCAACGGCCATGGCCGCGAGGTAATCATCGAAATTGTCAGGGTCATTGTAACGGGCCACCCATTGTTCCTGGCCGGCCGAATTATACTTAATCGTTGCGTAGTCGCTGGATGTTCCATCGCCCAAGCTGGATCCCGCAACATAAACGTTCCCCAAGCTATCGACACGAATCGCTTGGGCTCCATCGAAAAGATTTCCGGGACCATTGTAAGTGGCCACCCACGCTTCATGGACATCGCCAGTTAGCGCTCTACTCTGGCGAGCGACTTGCGGATTTACATGACGTTTTCGCTGGCTAACTGGCAGTGTTGGGTTTGCCGCTGCGAACAATACAAGAAGAGTGCCAGCAAAGAAAAATATCAGGCCAAGGGGGATGCATAGGCGAAAGAAAGCCGATTGCGTAATGCGTTTGCGCTTCATAAATGAAAGCTAAGGACGTGGATGTGGCGTAGGTCGTGGTCTTGGTGTGGGTCCACATCTGCCTGTGCAGGGAGTCGGTGTTGGCGTTGGAGTAGGAGTAGGAGTAGGAGTAGGAGTAGGTGTCGGCGGGGGTGTGCCTCCGCAAGGGTACGGCTGGTAAGTAACCTTCAAGCCGTTCGTTAGTGTGGGCGTGTGACACGAGAAGGTTGTGGCGTTGCACGGACCGGCGCTCGCGATTTGTTGGACACCACTTCCAGCTGAGGCGCCATTTTCGGCACTAGCGCCGTAGATCATCTCGAAGGAAGGTTGGTTTTCATAGAAGCGCAGTTCGAAATTGGCGGTACCGGGTCTGTCAAAATAACTGGTCCGCCACTCGATATTAAAGACGCGGTTGGGCGCGGTGCCCGAAACCGAGGTAAACACGCCATCGCCCGGCCCATCGGTCCGCAGGTCGTCCTGATATACTAGAATAGCCGCATCCAGACAATAAGCCGGCAAAGGACAGGACATGCCGAAGGCGGCTGCATTTCCAGTAAACTCCAAACTGCCATTAGAGTTGACGTACGCTTGTGTAATCGTCACGTCGTAAAACTGCACTGGGAACGGAAAAGTAACTAAGGTGAGGCAATTATCGCAATGGTTCCCTATATCCACGGTTCCGGGGAGGATTGCGCCGGTCCGACTGGTTGTTAAATATTGGCAACAAATATTGGGCGTAGGAGTTGGCGTCGGGGTTGGTGTCTCACATGGACACGGTGTCTCAGAGGGTGTCGGTGTAGGAGTAAGAGTGGGTGTCGCGGATGGAGTGGGCGTGATCGTTGGTGTTGGTGTTGGAGTTGGAGTAACCGTCGGCGTAGGCGGAACTCCCTGCCCATATTTGATTGTGACAAGATCGCCGTTGCTGGTTCCCGTCACATAAACGTTGCCTGACTTATCAACAGCAATAGCCACAGCTTGATCATCGGTGTCCCCAGGGCCGTTGTAGCGAGCAAGCCATTGTTGCTGCCCAGCGGAATCATATTTCACGGTGGCGTAATCCGGGTAATTGTAGCTACCTGGTCCTGCGCTACGTCCTGTTACATAGACATTGCCTGCGTCATCAACAGCAATAGCGTTAGCAGAGTCGTATGAATTCCCAAAGCCTCCGTTGTAGCGTGCCAGCCATTGCTGTACACCGGCGGAGTTGTACTTGATTGTCCCGTAATCAGGATAGGCATTTTGGTCTCGGATCTCTCCTGTCACGTACACATTGCTAGAACCGTCAATGGTAAGGGCATGGGCTTCGTAATCGGCTTGGTCGTAACGGGCAACCCATTGTCGCTGTCCGGCGGAGTTGTATTTGATAGTTGAAGAAGAGATTCCGCTGGTATACGTGTCTCCTGTCACGTAGACATTCCCTGAGTCATCGACCGCGATGGCATTGGCCGAGTCACCGCCGGTTCCCGGGCCTTGATAACGTGCTACCCATTGCTCCCGGCCAGCCGAGTCATATTTGAGTGTTAGATCCTCAAAGGCCTGACAAGAAAGAATATTGCCAGTCACATAGACGTTAGTGGCGCCGTCCACAGCAATGCCTGTGGGTCGGTTAGTATTCATTCCACCATCGTACACTGCGCCCCATTGTTCTTCGCCTGCCGCATTGTACTTGATGGTGACGCAGAACCTCGTGTTGGGGTCATTGGGTATCGCTGCCTCCGCTGCCACGTAGACATTCCCGGAACCGTCCAGCGCAATGGCGTCACCGGCTGCGTAACCGCTTGGCGCGGTGTAGCGGGCAACCCATTGTTCTTGGCCGGTTGAATTATACTTAATGGTAGCGCAATCGAAGTGTGAGTTATTATCTACGACGCTGTATCCCGTAACGTAGACATTACCCGATCCGTCAACAGCCATTGCTATGAGTTGGTCATCGTCATTAGGGGGGCCGTTGTAGCGAGCAACCCATTGTTCGTGGCCTGCGGAGTTGTACTTGATCGTCGTGTAATCTATACGTGTTCCTTCACCCCAGCTGTATCCCCCTACATAGACGTTTCCAGAATCATCAATAGCAAGAACTCGGGCTTCATCATAACCGTTTCCTGGTCCGTTGTAGCGGGCAACCCATGCTTCATAAACGTCACCAATTGGCGTCCCGTTCACGCGGTTTACTGGCTCGCCCGCGTGGCGTACCCGTTGGCGAGTCGACGCTTGTGGGTTCGCTGCTGCGAACAACGCTAGTAGAAGTCCGGCGAAAAACACCAACCCAAGGAAAACGCAGAGACGAAGGAAGGCGGAGTGATTACTTCGTCGCTTTTTCATAGTGGAGATTTTTGTGGAGGCATTATTTTTACGTGAACTTCAGACGTCATATCAACCTTTTTCGTCCTTCTTTGATTCGCGCTTTTAGCGCTCATTCTGATTTTCTGCAGAAAGAGGAAACAGCTCCGACGCTGCCACTAGTTGCGTCGACCAGCATGTCATGGACAGTCAGCACCGGAGTGAAAACGAGTGAAAATTTCGAGATTCGACCGGCGCGCGTGGAAGACGTGCCGATTATTTTGCAGTTGATTCGCGATTTGGCGACGTATGAGCGCGCGCCGAACGACGTGACTGCGACGGAGGAACAACTTGTAGATGTCTTATTCGGGGAACGGCCGGCCGCAGAATTGCTCCTCGCGTTTGAAGGGCAATCGCCGGTTGGGTTCGCAGTTTACTTTTATAATTTTTCCACTTGGCTTGGACGAGCCGGGCTTTACCTCGAAGACTTGTTCGTGAATCCGGATAAGCGCGGCAAAGGCTATGGACGCGCGTTGCTGGTCGAGCTTGCGAAAATCGCGCGGGACCGAGAGTGCGGGCGAATGGAATGGGCTGTGCTTGATTGGAACGAACCGGCTATCAAATTTTATCGCGCGCTCGGCGCCAAACCAATGCATGAATGGACGGTGTTTCGATTAACTCGTGATGGGATTGCGAGGCTCGCGGGCGCAGCCGACACGGCTGCCACCACAGAGCAGCGCGAGCACGATTAAAAACAGGAGCTGGAATTCAACGTGGCGAAGGAGCTCACAAAGATCGAGGACTATGCGTTTCTTAGCGATACGCAGACCGCTGCTTTGGTGAGTCGGGATGGATGTGTTGATTGGCTTTGTCTTCCGCGGTTCGATTCGCCCGCATGTTTCGCCTCGCTTCTGGGAGATACAAAGAACGGACACTGGCGGTTTTTCCCAGAGGAAGAAGTCATAGAAACGCGGCGCCGTTACCGTGGCGACTCGCTTATTCTCGAAACGGAAATTGAAACCAAGAGCGGCGCTGTGCGTCTGATCGATTTCATGCCGCCACGCGGCGAGAATCCGGACATCATCCGGATCGTGGAAGGGTTGCGCGGCAAAGTGTCGATGCAGATGGAATTGGTCATCCGGTTTGATTACGGGCAGATCGTGCCATGGGTGCGCCAGCGGAATGATGGCTTGGAAGCGATCGCCGGACCGGATGGCTTGATCTTGCGAACGCCGATTGAAACTCGCGGCGAGGACCTGACTACCATCGCGGAGTTTACTGTTGGCGAAGGCGAGCAGGTCCCGTTTGTGCTCACGTGGTTCGCGTCCCACAAGAATCCGCCAAGGGCGATCCATTACGAGCATGCTTTGCGCGACACCGAAAGGTACTGGCGATCATGGTCGAATCAGTTTCAGGGTCAGGGGAAATGGCGCGACGCAGTGATGCGCTCGCTGATTGTGCTCAAAGGATTGACCTACGCGCCCACGGGCGGCCTGGTCGCCGCGGCGACGACATCGTTACCGGAACAAATAGGAGGACCGCGTAACTGGGACTATCGCTACTGCTGGTTGCGGGATGCCACGTTCGCTTTGCTCTCACTGCTGCGCGCCGGTTATCGCCAGGAGGCTGAAGGATGGCGTGAGTGGCTGCTACGAGCTGTTGCCGGGAGCCCTGCCCAGATGCAGATCATGTACGGCGTTCGGGGCGAACGTCGTCTTGATGAAGCCGAAATTCCCTGGCTTTCAGGCTACGAAAAGTCTGTGCCGGTGCGCATCGGCAACGCTGCTTCGAAGCAATTTCAGCTCGATGTGTACGGCGAGGTGCTGGCGACGATGTTCGAAGCCGATCGCGCCGGAATCAAAATGCAGGAGCCTGATTGGGCCTTGATGGTGCATTTGATGAAATTCCTGGAATCAAACTGGCAGAAACCGGATGAAGGAATTTGGGAGGTGCGCGGCGGACGAAAAAATTTCACGCACTCGAAAATGATGGCGTGGGTGGCGTTCGATTGCGCCGTGAAACTCGTTGAAGAATGCGGATGCGCGGCGGGCGAGCATCATGGCCGCTGGCGAAAAGTTAGAGAGCAAATTCGCGCAGAGGTTTGCGAGCGCGGTTACAACTCAAAGAGAAAGGCCTTCACCCAGTTTTACGGTTCCGATGCGCTCGACGCCAGTCTGCTGACGATGCCACTCGTTGGCTTCCTGCCCGCAACAGACGAACGCGTCCGCAATACCATCGAGGCCATCGAACGCGAGCTAATGGAAGATGGCTTGGTCTTGCGTTATCGCCCGCAGGAATGCGGCGTGGACGGATTACCGGGACGTGAAGGTGTTTTTCTCCCATGTTCTTTCTGGTTGGTTTCTTGTTGGCACCTCCTCGGTCGAAAGACAGAAGCGCGCGAATTGTTCGAGCGCTTGCTTGATGTGCGAAACGACCTGGGGCTTCTCTCCGAGGAGTACGATCCTCGTGATAAACGACAGCTGGGAAATTTTCCGCAGGCATTTTCGCACGTTGCGCTCCTTGCCGCCGAGCGAATCCTTGGTGACGAACGGGAAGTTGTGACGTCGGTATGACCCAAGGAGCGGCGGTCTCTAGTCCGCCGCTTTGGTTGGCGCAAGCGCCTCCGCTTGCGAAGCTCCCGGGAGGGCGGACTGGAGACCGCCGCGCCTCGTTGGATTTATGCCCGGGTCTCGCTTGAAGAAACGAGACACCGAACCAAATCCTCAATTGTTACAATCCCGCAAAAATTTTTCCTTCGATCCAGGACAGCAGCAAGGCCGAGCCGAGCAGCGCGCAGTTGCTGTACAACCCGATGGGCAGACTCCTCCTCATTAGTCGTTACGATGCGCCGGACGTAATTGGCCAGCGGCTTGTTTCCATCCTGATCGAGTAGGATATCGAGAACGTTAATCAAACCGGCAGGTTGCCCTCCCGAGGTAATCACTGGCAGACGATCAAGGCCGGAAGAGGCACTGAGCTCCACCGCCTCTCTGGTTGACGCACCAGGCGGCAACGCGACGACTTTTGCCGAAGGCAGCATTACGTCGCGAACTTTGACACTGCGAAAATCGACTACGTTATGAATCATCACGCGTTCTGTAGCCGTGAGCGAGCCCTCGAGCTCGCTTTGTGCGGTGATCTGTTTCAGGTCCTCGCGCCCCGCAAAAAGACGAGCGCGTTTGGCGGCGCGACTTGGCAGGATCAGCTTGCCCAGCTGCGCCCCGAGTTCGAGCAATGGTGAGAACAGGAACGATGCTAATTCGAGTACGCCGGCAAGTTGCCCCAGGGCGCGAAAGGGAAATCGCCGGAAAAGCGATTTGGGGAGAACGGAGAGCAGAAACAAATAGACCGGAAGTGCAATCGCCAGAGAGATAAAATAGCCGGCGTAACCCCATGGTCGGACTAACTGGCGCGTCAGCAGGAACAGACCGAGTATGTCCGCCGCGTTGGTGACCAGCAGAACGGTCACCAGCAATCGCTCCGGGTGTTTCAACAAGCGATTCAACCGCACAGCCGCCGGCACGCGACGTTTTACATTTTGTCGCAATCGAATTGGGTCGATCGAAAGCAGTCCGCTTTCAATCCCGTTGAAGAAAAACGAAACAATCCAGCAACAAAAAATGATTAAGCCGATTATCATGCCGCTGCCTCGAAAGCTTTCGGAGTTGTTTTCTCCAGCAAAATTTCCTCGATTCTTTTGCGGCCTGCGCGACGCACCGTGATAACAAGGCGCGGGATCTCCAGTTTTGTGCCGGGGGGCGGCAAATAACCGAGCCGCGTGAATACAAACCCGCCGATCGTGTCGATTCCCTCCTCGTCGATTTGAAAACCGAGATATTCGCTTAAATCGTCAAGGCGCGCGTTGCCGCTAACAAGGAATCTGCCGTTCCCGAGCGGCTCGATATAAAGAGCGACGTCATCCCGCGGCACTACATCGCGAAGGATTTCCTCCACGATGTCCTCCATCGTGATGATTCCTTCGGTGCCGCCAAATTCGTCAACCACGACGCCCATCCCCTGGGGACGAGTCAAAAAGAGCTTGAGCAGCTCCAGCGCTCCCATCGTTTCGGAGACGAAGGAAGGAGCGATTAATTTCTCAGTGTAATGTTCCGACGGATCGAGCATGAACAATTTCACGTCGATGATTCCAAGAATTTGATCGGACGTGTCGGCGTAGACCGGGACCCGGCGATAACGATTTTTCTTCAGGCGCGCAATTGCTTCCTCGTTCGTCAAATCATCGGGCAGCATGAAACTATCAACGCGCGGCGTCATGCAGTCCTTTGCCGTTTTATCACCGAGTTTGATGATTTCCTGAATGATTTCGGCCTCGCCTTCATACAAGGCGCCTTCCTCCTCACTCATCTCGATCAGCGTTTCCAATTCCTCGTCACTTAAGCGCACACGTGTGCGGAGATGCGACGGCGTTAGACGATCGACCACATAAGCGCTCACGCTTTCAAGCACGCGGCCGATGCGGTCAAGAAGAGGCATTGATACCTGCAAGGCGAAGGCGCCGATCGTTGAGAGTCGGTAAGGGACTGAAAGCGCCAGGAGTTTTGGAATTAGATCGCAAAGCAGAACGATAATCGCGAAGATCGCGAGGCCCGCTGCCCACTGCGAAATGCGCCCGGCGAATGGGCCCTCCCATAAGAAGAACAGACACAACACCACCAGAAGCACGTTTACCAGAGCGTCGGCCAGAAGCAGGACATTCAGGACGCGACGCGGATTTTCCCGGAAAGATTGTACGAATTTTGTGAGCCGTGCATGATTTGTTTCCAGACGGCGTAACTGATGCGGCTTGAGTGAGAAGAGGGCCGTTTCCACTCCGGAAAAGAGAGCGGAACAGAAAATCAAAATTGAAATGACCACCAGCAAGATGGTCAGGGCAGCGGCTGTCATTTCTTATTTCGACACAGCCAGGCCGGCTGCGAGGACTCAGCCGCACGAGGCGAGCAGTCTTGTCCCTTCGAAAAACTGGTGCGCGCTGGTTTGCTCATCGTCTGAGCCGTGAGCAAATTAAGCTCTTCATGAGCAAAGGCGAGAGGATTTCGCGGTTCGTGGCCGAGTTGGTTGTTGAAGATGTCGATCCGGACCAGAGAGACATCGTGAAACATCCATTTTATCGCGCGTTTTTCCATTGCTGGAATGAAAAACGTTATTACGAGGCGCATGATGTGCTCGAGCAGCTTTGGCTCAAGACCAAATCACCCGATGCAGACTATTTCAAAGGATTGATTCAGGCGGCTGGGGCTTTTGTCCACCTTCAGAAGCGATTTGAGTACCCACTGCACGCGAAACATAGCAAGCGCCTATCTCCTGCGGTCCGTCTGTTCCGCCTTGCGGATAAGAACCTGTCCCGCTTCGCTCCTCGACATCACGGCTTGGATGTGGCTGCGTTGTGCCAGTTGTTGCGCACATGCGCCGATCAGATCGTTGCATCTGACTACGAAACCAATCCCTGGTCGCCTGAGACGGCTCCAAAACTCAACCTGCTGTAGCCACCGGCCTGTGGCCGGTCTTCAGCAATCTGCTTAGCATTGAAAGGATACAAACGGCCCATAGGGCCGTGGCTACAGCTATGCCCGCTGCGTAGGGCTTGGCGCGACGCGTCCCTATCTCGTGAATATCAATTTCATTCCGGCGATAAGAAGGACTGTCGCCAGAAAAAGCGAAATTACCCGGACAGCAAGATGCCTGCTGCCCAGATACGAGCCCATAATGCCGCCAATGATCGCCGCTGCTGCAAGAATAAGACCAAGCGAAGGAATTGAATGAACTTTTGTGAAGTACCCGACCAGCCCGGCGATCGAATTCACCCAAATGAATAGCGCCGAAACAGCTGCGGCCCGGCGGATGTGCGCCCATTGGCAAAACAACAATAGCGGCGTGAGAAATATTCCACCTCCGGTGCCAGTTAGTCCGGAAAGAAATCCAAGCCCTGCGCCTACGCCAATTGCCACCGGTCGGGAAGGGGGGACGGTTTGCGGCGGATCGCTCCTCCGAAACACCAATCGCGCAGCCGAGAAAAGCAGCACAACCCCTATCAGGATTCGGAGAACCGAAGCAGACGGCTGAAGATAGCCGCCGACGTACGCGGCCGGAATGGAAAGCAGCGCAAAAGGCCAGAATAATTTCCACGAGAAATGACCGGCTCGCCAGAATTGAAACGTGCCGATGGACGCAACCAGAATGTTAAGCACAAGTGCTGTTGGTCGAATAACCGTCGGTGCGAGCCCGAACAATGTCATCGTTGCGATGTAACCAGACGCGCCGGCATGCCCGACTGATGAATAAAGAAATGCGATCAGGCCAACGGCGATAAGAAGAAGAACGAGATGTGTGGTGTCCACGAAATGACGAATGAGTAATGACGAATCAATGACGAATGACGAAAAAGATGACTGTTATTCCGAGCGAAGTCGAGGAATCCCGCTGCAAAGCCGAAGAGCAATTTCACGGGATCTTTCGACTCCGCTTCGCTTCGCTCCGGATGACGAATTGATCATTCGTGTTTCGTCATTAATTCGACATTCGACATTCGTGCTTCGTCATTTCCTTGGGGGATTTCTCGCGTTAACGTGGTTGGTGACATCGAGCGACACTTTTGCTGAGGCCAAGCCTGCTCAGCCTGAACACACAAACCGTCTCGCGCAGGAGAAGTCGCCTTATCTTCTTCAGCATGCGCATAATCCCGTCGATTGGTATCCATGGGGGGAAGAAGCGTTCGCGAAGGCGCGTCGGGAAAACAAACCGATCTTTCTTTCGGTTGGTTATTCCACATGTCACTGGTGCCATGTCATGGCGCACGAATCGTTCGAAAACGAAGAAATCGCCGCGGTCATGAATCGCGAATTTGTGAACATCAAAGTTGACCGGGAAGAGCGCCCTGATGTTGATCGCGTTTATATGACGTTTGTTCAGGCGACGACGGGCGGTGGCGGCTGGCCGATGAGTGTCTGGTTGACGCCTGACCTGAAGCCATTTGTTGGAGGAACCTATTTTCCGCCGGAAGACCGATTTGGTCAGCCGGCTTTCAAGAGCGTGCTGGAACGTATCGCATCAGCTTGGAAGGAAAATCACGACAAAATTGTCGAGCAAGGCGGCAAGATCGTTGACGCGCTGCGTGAATCTCAATCAACGGCAACTGCGGAAGGGAAGATCAATGCAGCGATCTTAGATACTGCTTACCGGCAACTTGACCGCAATTACGACCCGAAAGAAGGCGGTTTCGGAAATGCCCCTAAGTTTCCGCGACCGGTGACGCTCAACTTCCTGACGCGATTTTACGCGCGTGATCCCAAGAGCGAATCCGGCAAGCATGCGCTCGAGATGACTCTGTTTACGCTGCGCAAGATGGCCGCAGGTGGAATGCACGATCATATCGGGGGCGGCTTCCATCGTTACTCCGTCGATCGCTACTGGCACGTGCCGCATTTCGAAAAGATGCTATACGATCAGGCGCAACTTGCTATCGCTTATCTGGACGCATTCCAGGTTACCAGAGATCAGCAATACGAATCAGTAGCACGCGACATTCTCGATTACGTCGCCCGCGACATGGCATCGAAGGAAGGCGGCTTTTTCTCAGCCGAAGATGCCGACAGCCCTGTTGTAGCCGGGATCGGCGATCCCGGCCACACGAAGATAGCCGAAGGCGCATTCTATATCTGGACGAAAAATGAAATCGACGCCGCGCTTGGAGATGCAGCCGAGATTTTCGATTTCCATTGCGGCGTCCAGCCGCACGGAAACGCGCCCGAAGGCAGCGATCCGCAGGACGAATTCCGCAGCAAAAATATTTTGATCGAACGTCACACGATTGCAGAAACGGCACAGCATTTTAAGAAGACCGAGGAGGAAGTTGCGAATTTGCTCGCGCAAAGCAGAGCGAAACTATTTTCCATTCGTGCCAAAAGGCCGCGCCCTCATCTCGACGACAAGATCATCGCCGCCTGGAACGGCTTGATGATTTCCGCTTACGCTCGCGCCGCCCAAGCGCTGGACGAACCGCGTTACCTGGAAATTGCAACGCGCGCAACCAAATTCCTCAGGACAAATCTCTATGAAGAAAAGAGCAAATTGCTCTATCGCAACTATCGCCAAGGACGCAGCGATATTGGGGGCTTCGCCGACGATTACGCATTCGTTACTCAAGGTCTTCTCGATCTTTACGAAGCTTCGTTCGATGTCGAATGGCTGAAATTCGCGGTCGAATTGCAGGAGACGCAGGACTGCTTGTTTTTTGACGAGAAGAACGGCGGCTATTTCAGCACGAGCGGCAAAGATAAAAGCGTCTTTCTCCGAATGAAGGACGATAACGACGGGGCAGAGCCTGCTGCAAGCTCGGTCGCAGCCCTGAATCTTTTACGGTTATCGCAGTTTCGTGATGATCCCGCGGCTGCGGGAGCGGACCGCGCGCGAAAAACGATCGACGCATTTGCGACAACTCTTTCCCATTTCCCTAGCGCTATGCCGCAAATGCTGGTGGGGCTCGACTCCGCGTTAAGCAAACCGCGCCAGATCGTGATCGCCGGTAGGAAGGGCGCCCCGGAAACCAAAGCGTTACTTAGAGAGGTGCATCGGCATTTTTTGCCGAAGACAGTTGTGTTTCTCGCAGATGGCGCTGAAGGCCAGAAATTTCTCGGTGAGAAAAATGAGGCGATTCGCGCGATGTCGCCAATTGACGGGAAATCGGCCGCTTACGTGTGCGAAAATTTCACCTGCAAAGCGCCGGTGACCGATCCGAAAGCGCTTAGCGAGTTGTTGGCGTCAAGTAGGGGCGATTGACCTCAATCGCCTTGGGCGCTTTCGGTGAACCCCGGCCGCCAAGCCGTACGACCAAGGTCCTATGGCTCTCCTGAAGATTTTCGCGAACGTCGTTCCACGATTCCCGTAGAAAAAAGGAAGGACCAGTCTTGTTGCGCCATGGCCGACAAGTACTTTCGCAAAACGCGCAAAATTAAATGATTGCAGTCACTCGG
>Ga0193735_1000160_pt1 | contig 21659 bp, 19 predicted proteins | sample U1m2metaG_FD_145080 | JGI IMG/M metagenome (GOLD analysis project Ga0193735, IMG submission 145080) | Soil microbial communities from a riparian zone of the East river system, Colorado, United States - U1m2 | ecosystem: Environmental > Terrestrial > Soil > Riparian zone | place: USA: East River... | reverse complement strand
CTCAAGTAGCAGCGCTGGCCGGGTTGGCTCCGTTTAACCGCGACAGTGGCACCTTACGAGGCAAGCGTACCATCTTTGGAGGACGCCGTGCTTTGCGCAGCGGCATGTATATGGCCGTGCTGCTTCGGTGAGTTGACCGAAAGTTGCTGCAGGAACGAAGGTAGGCGCTGAGTTCACCCCGTGAGATGAGAGATATGGCAAGGCACTGTTACGTATATGTTTTGCATTCCCTAGCAGATCATCAATTCTATGTTGGCTTGACGCGAGATTTGCCAGCGCGGCTGCACGCGCATAATAAAGGACTCATCGCTTCAACGAAAAGACGGATACCGTTCGAGCTTGTCTATTGGGAGGGCTGTTCGAATGAAAGTGATGCCGCCCAACGCGAGAAATATCTAAAGACTGCTTGGGGAAAGCGGTACATCAAAAGGAGACTACGGAGCTATCTCACCGGGTAAATGCACATCACCGACATTATGCGGGCGAATTCGCCCACTTTTTCGTTCGAGTTCTTCCCCCCCAAAACACCGGAGGCGGCGGAGATCCTCTACCAAACGATTCGCGATCTCGAATCGTACATGCCGCACTTCGTCAGCGTGACTTACGGTGCCGGCGGGTCAACGCGTGATTTAACTCACGATCTTGTCGAGCGCATTCAACACACGACAAAACTGGACCCGATCCCCCACCTTACCTGCGTCTGTCATAACGAAGAGGAGATCGAAGCGATCCTCCTTCGATACGCCAAGTCGGCCATTGGAAACATTCTCGCGCTTGGCGGGGATAGGCCGGCAGGAATTGCTTACGATAAATCGCGGGATTCGTTCCAACATGCGATCGATCTGGTCAAATTCATTCGCAGATTCAATGAGTCGGGGGCGCATCCGGACCACCGCGGTTTTGGAATTGGCGTGGCCGGGTTCCCCGAAGGACATCCTGCCACGCCCAATCGATTAGTCGAAATGGATTATTTCAAAGCGAAAGTGGATGCCGGCGCCGAATACATCGTCACGCAGCTGTTTTTCGATAATCGCGACTTCCTCGATTTTCGTGAACGCTGTGCGCTTCATGACATTCAGATCCCCATTATCGCTGGCGTTATGCCGATTACCTCCATCGGCGGATTCAAGCGCATCGCCGAGTTAGCGGCCGGCGCACGATTCCCAGCGAAGCTTCAGCGTGCGTTACAGCGTTGCCAAAGCGATCCCGAAATGGTCAGACGCGCCGGGATTCAGTACGCGTTGGAACAATGTCAGGATCTTTTGGATAACGATGTGGCTGGTATTCACTTCTATACGCTCAACCGCTCGGACGCCACGCGCGTAATTTTTGACAGCCTCGCCCTGCCGCGTCACCGGAACGCACACGCTTCGAGTGCCTAGTCGAACACAACATACCTGGCGCGCTGAAAATGCTTGCGCCTTCGCGTATCTTAGGCCGCTTAACTGATCACGCGGCTTTTCTATTCGGACGCAAGAAACTGAACTGGCGAAAGTTGCGCGGAGTGTAGGACTCGCGCAAGATTTCGAGATGCTAAGGGTTCGCCGCTCGTTTTACTGGCATGTTGCGGCGCTGGTGTTAGCGATTGCTCTTGTTTTTGCGCTCTCGCGCTTTTTCCCAGTTGTGGACTTTATCCAGGCGCTGCAAAAGCGTGTGATGACCTTGGGCGCATGGGCCGCGATCTGTTATCCGTTGCTTTTCGCAATTTGTAATGTCCTTCTGCTTCCGGGCGGCATCCTGGCTGTCGGAGGCGGTTTTTTCTTCGGTTTGTGGTGGGGATTTTTGATTGTGTTTGTGGGTAACATCGTCGGCACAGCGATTTCGTTTACCCTAAGCCGTTCGATAGCCAGGCGATGGTTCCATCAAAAACTCTCAACTAATCCAACGCTTCGCGCCTTTGGGCCTGCAGTGGAACGCGAGAGCTGGAAAATCATTTTGTTGAGTCAATTACATCCGCTGTTTCCTACGAGCCTGCTGAATTACTTCTATGGCTTGACTGGTATTCGATTTGGTTTGTACATGCTGTGGGCTTCGATCGGTCGGATACCGGGGTTGTTTTTGTACGTTTACGTCGGGACATTGGGCCAACTTGCAGTTCGCATCATGCGCGGTGAAAATTACCCGCGAACGATCGAATACTGGATCTGGGGAGGCATCTTTGTGACGACTATATTGCTTTTGGTTGTGCTTGGCCGCATCGCATACAGTGTAATTCAAACCTCCCAGGCAACAACGACATCAGGCGAAAATGGGATCGAACACAAAATGTTACTACGATAACATGCTGGCCTGCAGTATCTTAAGCCAATGACATTTGAGCTCCCAACGGAATACGACGTTGTCGTCGTCGGCAGTGGACATGCAGGTGTCGAAGCGGCTCTGGCTGCGGCTCGAATCGGGACTCGAACGTTGTTGGTGACCCAGAACCTGGACACAATTGGGCAAATGTCATGTAATCCGGCGATCGGGGGTCTCGCCAAAGGGCATATTGTGCGCGAAATCGATGCCATGTCCGGTGCCATGGGCGTCAATGCCGATGCCACCGGGCTCCAGTTTCGAATGCTTAATCGAACAAAGGGCCCGTCTGTTAGAGCTCCCCGAGCTCAATGCGACAAAAAGGCGTATCAATTTCGGATGAAGGCGCTTCTGGAGGGGGCGGAGAATCTCCATACGAAGCAAGCGACCGTTTCGCGCATCCTGGTGGAGGGCGGGAGAGTGGTTGCCGTGGAAACGGATTTCGGATTGAGGATTATCACGCGCGCGGCCGTTGTCACTTCTGGGACATTCTTGCGCGGTCTCCTACACGTGGGTCAGAGCAGCAAGCCGGGCGGCCGCATGGCGGATACAAGTTCAAGCTTGAGCGAGAACCTTCGGCAGCTTGGATTTGATGTGGGACGATTCAAGACCGGCACGCCGTGCAGATTGAACGGCCGTTCAATCGATTTCTCACGGTGCACCATTCAATTGGGCGACGAGCCTCCTCCGACGTTTGCCTTCGAGCTTGCGGAAATCGGGGGCGACCACGATGAGATCTTTACGCTGAACCGTGTCCACAATGGTAAGTTCCACGTGGAACAACTTCCTTGCTGGATAACTGCTACAACGCCGAAGACCCATGAGATTGTTCGCGCAAATCTTCAACGATCTCCACTTTACGCCGGAAGGATAAAGGGCACGGGGCCACGGTACTGTCCGTCAATTGAAGACAAAGTTGTCAAATTTTCCGATAAGACATCACATCAAATTTTCCTCGAGCCAGAAGGACGGCATACACATGAGTACTATGTGAACGGAATTTCCACCAGTTTACCTTACGACGTTCAACTTGAATTGCTGCACACTGTTCCTGGATTGGAACGTGCAGAGATCATGCGGCCAGGGTATGCCGTCGAATATGATTATTTCCCACCGACCCAGCTCTTTTCTACATTGGAAACCAAGCTAATCAGCGGACTCTATTTCGCAGGCCAAGTCAACGGTACTTCGGGGTATGAAGAGGCAGCGGCGCAAGGGCTGATCGCCGGAGCCAATGCAGCTTTGAAAATTCAAGACCGTTCGCCATTTCTCGTAAACAGAAGAGAAGCTTATATCGGTGTCCTCGTTGACGATCTGGTCACAAAAGGGACCGAAGAACCGTATCGAATGTTTACAAGCCGAGCTGAGGATCGACTCTTTTTGCGACACGATAACGCAGATCAACGCCTGACGGAAAGGGCGTTCACGGTCGGGCTAGTGAGCAAGCACCGCTATGCTCGCTTGCAAGAGAAAATGTGTCTTTTGGAGCAAGCCCGAGCGACTGCTATCGGGACCACGATCCGAGGCGTTCCAATTTCGCAATTGTTCAAAAGACCGGACTTTAGCGTTCAGAATCTTCCCCCCGAGATTCTTTCCTTTGTGCCAGCTCCGATTTGGGAGCTAGTCGAGACCGACTTCAAGTACGAAGGATATGCCGCTCGACAATCCGAACAAAATCGACAACTTGAACGGAGGCAGGATCAAGTTATACCAGATGGGCTGGATTATAGTAAAATCAATGGGCTTCGCTCCGAGACGCGACAAAAGCTAGCAACTTTGCGTCCCACCTCAGTTGGTCAAGCTGCACGTATAAGTGGGATTACTCCTGCGGATGTTGCCATCATTTCTATCTGGCTGTCGAAGAACGGCTTACAATACGACAAGCTGAGGTAAGGGCCAGTTTCGTTGCCACTTTTGATGCTCACGTTGGCCATCGTTTTTGGCGCAAGTTACTTGTTAGGATCGATTCCTTTCGGGTATCTTGCTGGTCGCGTCGCGGGAGTCGACATCCAGAAGGGCGGCAGTGGTAACATTGGCGCGACGAATGTCTTGCGCGTTCTCGGGAGACGATATGGCTATGCCGTGTTCGTCTTGGACTTCCTCAAGGGTTTAGGCGCGGTAAAGATGTCGGTGTTGATTGCAACGCTCATGCGGGAGGAGTGGGGTTCACCCGAGATTTTTGGAATCGTCGCGGCGGTGTCTGCTGTGATTGGGCATTGTTTTCCGCTGTGGCTGAAGTTCCGGGGCGGAAAGGGCGTTGCGACTTCTGCAGGCGCACTTTTCGGTCTGATGCCATTCGCGATGCTGATTGGTGTCATCATTTGGATATTGATTTTTTGGTTGACGCGCTATGTCTCGCTAGCGTCGGTGGCAGCTGTCCTCGCGATGCCGCTCGTGATTGCCATTATGACCCGGCTAAATCAAAGCTATGGAAAAGCGTTGTTTTACTCGTCGCTTTGTATCGCGGCAGTTGTGATTTGGCGGCATCATTCAAATCTCTCCCGGCTAATGCGCGGCAGGGAACCACGCTTTACTCGGAAATGAAGATTGGCAAGACGGCAATCTTGGGCGCGGGTGCTTGGGGAACGGCACTGGCTTGGCTGTGGGGGAAAAACGGGCGACCAATTTCGCTTTGGGGTCACAACGGCCCTCGTATTGCGCGTATGCAGAAGACGCGGGAAAACAGTAACTACCTGCCTGGAATCAAATTACCTCCCTCGGTAGATGTCACATCCGACCTCGAAGATTGCGCCGGAGCAGATCTGATCGTTTTTGTAACGCCGTCAATTGCATTGCGAGAGATCGCCACCCGTCTGCGAAAATTCATTGCTAATCCGGATGCCGTCTTCCTGAGTTGCACCAAGGGGATCGAGCACCTGACTGGAATGCGAATGAGCCAAATTCTGGGGGAAGTTTGCCCGGGCCACAGAATCGCAGTGTTATCCGGTCCGAACCTCGCTGTCGAAATCGCACAAAATCTCCCCACCGCCACGGTGATTGGCTGCGACGACGCGAACTGCGCGGCGAGTTTGCAAGGTATCCTGGGCAGTTCGCGATTTCGGATTTACACGAGTCAAGACATCGTTTCGATCGAACTTGGCGGCGCGTTGAAAAATGTCTTCGCCGTAGCGGCCGGAATCAGCGACGGTCTGGGACTCGGTAATAATTCGAAAGCCGCGTTGGTCACTCGATCGTTGGCAGAGCTGGTCCGGCTCGGAATTGCGATGGGCGGGAACGCGACTGCCTTTTATGGATTAAGCGGGGCGGGCGATCTGATTCTGACCTGCTACAGTGAGCGCAGCCGCAATCATACCGTCGGCGAGCGCTTGGGGCGTGGCGAAGCAGTCGCTCAGATTACTGAGTCGATGAAAACAGTGGCCGAAGGGATTCCGACCGCGCGAAGCGCATGGGAATGCGCGCGGCGATTGAACATCGCGACGCCTATTATCGATGAGGTGTACGCCATGCTGTACGAACAAAAAACACCGACGGTCGCTCTGGAAGAGCTGCTCAGGCGGGAGCAAAAACCAGAACAACTGTAGCTGAGCGGTTCACGACTGTTGGTTGTGTGCCATCTGTAAATTAGGCACTTGATGCCGCATATTTTTCAGAGAATCCAGCTATTGCGGCCGGGTACAATTCGTGTTCGGCGATTTGAATCCGGGCATGCAGACTTTCCGCCGTATCGTGAGGCAAGATGGCTACCTCCCGGCGAGCGATGATCTGGCCGTGATCGACTTTCTCATCGATATAATGCACCGTGCAGCCCGTCACAGTTTCACCGGCTCCGAGAGCTTGTTTCCAAGCTTCAAGTCCCGGATATTTCGGCAGGAGCGACGGATGGATGTTGATGATGCGCTGGGGAAATGCCCGGAGCATGGTCGCGTGCAATACGCGCATGAAGCCAGCGAGGACCACAAGATGAACACCAGCGTCGCGCAACATTCTCACAAGCTCTTCTTCTGCTTGCGGCTCCAGGCGCGTGCGAAATTGACCCGGTGGCAGATACGCATTTGCGACCGAAAACTCTCGCGCTGTCTCAAGGATCGGTGCGTCCAGCACATCCGAAATCACCACGCGCGCTTCCACGGAAAGATTGCCCGACCGGATGCTCTCGAGGATTGCGCGGCAGTTACTTCCTTTTCCCGATCCGAGAATTCCAATTGGTAACCGTTTCACTTATTGATTGCCGGTGTCTCATTTAACGGAGCCGAATTGCGACGAGTCATAAATTTCAACGCCTGGTTTTGCATATTTGTTCGATTAAACGCGAAGTCGAATAGCCTGCCTCAAATGGAATGAGGTGAATTTCCGCGCCGATTTCCTTTAACACTGCGTGCTCCTCTTCGTCCAGCGTTTCGGACCTGTAATCGCCACCCTTGACATAAATGGCAGGCTTGACTGCGGCAATAAACTGCGTTGCCCGGCGCTGTGGAAAAATCGTGACCAGATCAACACACTGCCAAGCCGCCAGAAGCTCCGCCCGATCGCTCTCTGTTGTAACGGGACGGCCGCTTCCTTTCAACTCGCGAACCGAATTGTCGCCATTCAAGCCAATTGCCAGGAAATCACCGAGCGCACGCGCAGCTTGCAGATACCGCACGTGGCCGGCGTGCAGTAGATCAAAACAGCCGTTTGTAGCAACCAGCCTTTTGCCAGCAGCACGCAGCTTGTCACAGCGAAGAGAAACCTGCTCGAGCTCGACGATTTTTGGACTCATGGTTTAACTCAGGCGCGAATTATCGGTTAATCGCTAGGAAGACCGCGAACTCCAAGGATGAACTTGAAAAAATCTCGCCCGCTACTGAATTGTGGCGCAATAGTCTGGGTTGGGCTTTCACAGATGAGCGACCCTTGAGGAAAATGGCCGAAAGAAAACGAAACCGCAACGTGCAAACATCGAGGATCCGCGACGCTTTCCACATTTCCAGGGAACCAATCGTAGGTCTCATCGCAGCCGACCGACCACCTGACGTCGGCGATAGCCTCGGCTTAACGCGGGAACATGGTGCGCGAATCCTGTTCGCCATCGCACGGGACCCACGCACCATCTTCGCTAGCTGGAATATCGATTGGGCATCGTTGTTCGAGACAGTGATGCCTGTGGATCGACAGGTCCATCTTCGGCTGTATGGCGCAGATGGTCTGCAAGAAAAAACTGTGGCTGTCGAGCCCATGGCCGCGATGCATTACGTGACGACATCGGGATCGCACGCCTCTTACCGTGTTGAGATCGGATATTATCAACCAGCAGATGTCTGGCATTCCGTTGCGATATCGCATGAGATCGCGATGCCGCCCACCGGTGTCTCCGAAACCACAGATGTCGACCTTGCCACGATTCCGTTTCACGTCGCTTTTCAACAGCTTCTCAATCTGTTCAGAAGGGCGACTGAGACTCGATTGGCAACAGTGCTCTCGCAATTTCAAAAGCGCGCATTGAGCCGCGAGCAGCGAAAGACGCTGAATGGAGACGAAAGAAAAATTCTTCGCAAGCTACATGTTTCGCTCTCCGAGATCGCGGCGGGGTGGCGTGCTTTCAATAAAATCGATGGCGAAAGGCTCGCAAGGCGCACGCGTGCTTTTCTCGGATTTGCTGGCACCAGCCCATCGCGCGGGGTTTGACGAAAGCAGCTGGGGCAGTTGAAGCTCTCACACAGATGTTGCTAAATGGATAGCTGTTTCAAGCCGTGACTATTCAATACCTCAACACCTTCGCCGACGCTGAGAATCAGGGAACGTTTTCGCTCGTCCCTACTGTGTCTCCGGAAATCTTGGCCTGACCGAGTTTGCTGCGGTGTACGCCGTAGAGAAAGTAAATGACCATACCGATGACGAACCAGATGATGAGCCGTTCCCATGTTCGCCACGGGAGAGCAATCATCAGGTAAAGCGCCGACAATGCCCCCAGTGGAGCCACGACCCACACCGCCGGTGTTTTAAAGGTTCTTGGCAAATGCGGCTCGCGAATACGCAACACGAGCACGCCAATTGAGACGATCACGAACGCCAGCAACGTGCCAATGGAAACGAGGCTGCCTGCTTCTCGCACAGTGAACAGCGCCGCAAAGAAAGCCACAACAATGCCAGTCAATATCGTGGTGATCCAGGGAGTGCGGAATTTTGGATGCACTCTGCTTACAAATTTTGGAAGCAAACCATCGTCGGCCATCGTCCAGAAAATCCGCGACTGGCCAAGGAGCATCACGAGAATTACGGAGCTGAGGCCCGCGATTGCGCCCAACTTAATCGCGGCGGACATCCAACCGAGTCCCGCGTGGTCAGCCGCCACAGCAATGGGATCCGGTACATCCAGTTGCAGGTAAGGAACGATGCCGGTGGCCACGGCCGAGACCGCGATGTAGAGCACCGTGCAGATTAACAGTGAGCCGATGATGCCGATGGGCATGTCGCGCTGCGGATTCTTTGCTTCTTGCGCGGCGGTGCTGACTGCGTCGAAACCGATGTAGGCGAAAAAAACGATCCCAGCGCCTTGCGTGACGCCGCTCCAGCCGAAATGTCCGCGCACGCCAGTGCTCGGCGGAATGAACGGATGCCAGTTAGCGGGATTGACTGCGTGAGCCGCGCCGAAGATGAACAGCAGTACGACCGCCACTTTCACAAACACGATTACGTTGTTTACCGTCGCCGATTCGCTAATGCCGATCACCAGCAACAGCGTGATGATGGCAATGATGATGACGGCTGGCAGATTGAAGATGGCAGTGACCTGCGTTCCATCCGCCAGAGTAATGAGCGTACCGCGCGCCCCCGATAGTGCGGGCGGGATGTTAATGCCAATATCCCGCAGAAAGGAGACAACGTAGCCCGACCAACCGATCGAGACGGTGACAGCACCCAGCGCATATTCCAAAATCAAGTCCCAGCCGATGATCCACGCGAAAAGTTCGCCGAGAGTAGCGTAGCCGTACGTGTATGCACTCCCAGCCATCGGCACCAACGATGCGAATTCGCTGTAGCAGAGCGCCGCGAAGATCGAGGCCACGCCTGCGAGAACGAACGATAAAATCACGGCCGGTCCCGCATTCTGCGCTGCAACGGTGCCGGTTAGCACGAAAATGCCCGTGCCGATGATCGCGCCAATGCCGAGAGCTGTCAGGTTTGTGGCTCCGAGGGCGCGTTTAAGCCGCTGATCTGTCAACGCATCAGCTTGAAGTTGCGTGACGCTTTTTCGACGAAGTAGGTTCATTAGCGAAGTTTGTTTTTGATTGTGCTAGCTGGCACGCGCCCGCCAAGTCAAGCCAGGCGTGATTTGTTATGCCGAAATTTCCACAGGAAATATACAGGAACGCCGGTCAGCACGATGATCAAGCCGGGCCAGGTGGTGGCCGTCTGATAAATGAATAGCACCAGTAGAATCACGGTCGCCCCGACGACGTAAAGAGCGGGCACGATTGGATAGCCGAATGCCCGATAGGGCCGTTCAGCGTCTGGCTGTTTTCGGCGCAGCAGGAAGATGCCGATGATCGTCAGGATGTAAAAGATGAGCGCGGCTGAAATGACATAGTCGAGAAGGTTGCCGTAAAGGTTGCCGTAGCCAGTGACCGCGCCGGTGGCGTCGGTTTTAACCGTGCGCGGCAGAACGAGCGCGCCAGCCCAGATGCCTTGAATGACCAATCCCCATGCTGGCACCTTGAACTTGTTGAGCTCGGCGACCGATCGGAAGAACAAGCCGTCGCGCGCCATCGCATAATACGCGCGCGCCCCAGCAAGAATGAGTCCGTTATTGCATCCGAAGGTTGAGATCATGATCGCTACAGCCATGATCGTCGCGCCGGCGCCTGGAAAAATTACGTTTGCCGTTTCCGAAGCCACGCGGTCGCTAGGCGCATTTTGGATCGCACTGAAAGGCAGCGTGGCGAGGTAAGCAACGTTTGCGAGCAGATAAAGGCCAATCACGAGGAACGTGCCGAACGCGAGTGAGAGCGGCACGTTGCGGCGCGGGTTGACCACCTCGCCCGCTGTGAATGTGATGTTGTTCCATGCGTCAGCAGAGAAAAGCGAATTTGTTTGGGCCACGCAAATTCCGACGAAGAGACCGAACGCGGCGGCAGCAGTCAGACCCGCGCCCACCTCCTGCAAATTTCCGCGTATCGTCCAGAGATCTCTGAAGTTTTCGGCGCCTGCGCCAGATCTGAGCCCGACGATTATGCCGAGCACAATCAGCGCGATCAGTGCGCCAGTCTTTGCCGTGGTAAACACATTTTGAATTAGCTTGCCTACTTCCAAGCCACGGGTGTTCGTGAATGTCAGAAAACCGATCAGCGACAAGCCGACGAACTGTGCTGTGGAAAGCGATACCGCGTACCCACCGAGGCGGAGCGGCGCGATGAGATAATTGCTCTCTGACACCCACGGAACAAGCACACCCATGTAACGGGCGAACCCGACTGCGACCGCGGCAATGGTGCCGGTCTGAATAACGAGGAAGAGCGTCCAGCCGTAAAGGAATCCCCAGAGCGGAGAAAACGCTTCGCGCAGGTAGACGTATTGACCGCCGGCTTTCGGCATCATTGCCGCCAGCTCTCCGTACGACAGCGCGGCCGTCAGCGTCAGCAAACCGGTGACGATCCAGACGACGAGTAACCAGCCAGGCGCACCGACCTGCCGGGCGATGATTGCTGACACGATAAAGATTCCCGAGCCGATCATCGAGCCGGCCACGAGCATGGTGGAATCGAGTAAGCCCAGCCCCCTGACGAGCTTTTGCTCGGCTACAGGTGCTTCGGTGGTTGCGCTTGTCATTTGAACCGCTTGGATTGGCGAAGAGTTAATCATCAGTTGAGTGTGTCGTGCAATGCCAAAAAACGGCGGCTCTCAGGCTTTGCTAAAGGGGAAGCAAATTTAAAGCGTAAAAATGTTTACGCGCAGAAAGGAACCGTGTAGTCTCCGCCGCGCGATGATCTCAAATCACCAGTCGTCCGTGCGGAAGTGCTGTTCGGTTTTTTGTGCTGTTGTCGCGCTGGCTATCGAATTGGCTGTCGCGCCGCGGGCCGTTTACGCACGAGCAACTCCGCAGTTCGAAGCGCTGCCGCTGGTACGCTCGCGACAAAATCATCTACTCGTGCGCGCTTTTATTAACGGCAGGGCAGCATGGCTTACGGTCGACAGCGGCGCGCCGGTAAGCGCAATCGCTTCGAGTCGCCGCGACTATTTTCGGCTGAAGCCGACCGCAGCCGATTCAAATCTGCCGGCACGCGTTCAGATTAACGGCGGGTTCAACAAGGTTGCGATCGCACGTGAGCTGCGGATCGGCGGGCTAATTCTGGTCGATGAACCGATGGTTACTGTCGATCTTGGCGGCTCCAGTCGCGCCGCGCGATTGGTCCATGAACAGGAAATCGACGGAATTATTGGAGCGGACATTCTATTCCCGACGCAAGCGGTGCTGGATTGCGAGCGCCAGTTGCTCATTCTAAACACCGATCCCAGCGTGCTGGGTCGGTTCCCTGGCGTCGATCGGCGCGGATTGCGGGCTGTTCCGATTCAAGTCAGCGATGGTTACAATCTGTATGTCAATGGGTCGGTTAACGGGAAACCTGCCAGGCTGATGGTCGATACGGGTTCGTTCACCACGCTGTTGCACCGTTCGTTCGTTCGGCGAATGCGAATTGCCACTCGCGAAACGCCGTATAGTTCGTCAGCTGTGAATCTGAAGGAGCGCGGTGTGCGCGTCGCGTATATTCGCAAACTTTCCGTAGGCTCGGTGGATATTTTTGGCAAGGACGTTGGCGTCATTGACCTGGAAGGATTAATTCACGATGGCTTATTGGAAGGCTCGCCGCCCGTCGCCGGTCTGCTCGGAGCCGAAACCTTGAGACGCCACCATGGGATTATCGACTTCGGCACGCGCACGCTTTATTTGCGATAGCGAGCGGTCGCAATTCCTTCTCGTGTCATTCCAAATGAAGTCGCCTGCCGCGCCGTAGGAATCTCTGGCTTTTTCTTTTGGTGAGCGAGATTACACAAGCATTTGTTTTAGCCGCGGGACGCGGCAGACGCCTCCGGCCTTTAACGGACGATCTGCCGAAGCCGCTAATTCCGATTTTTCAAAAGCCGCTTATCACTTTTGCGCTCGATCAGTTGATTAGCGCGGGAGTAAACAAGTTCGTCATTAACACGCACAGGTATCCCGAATTGTTTCGAGACTTTTTTTGTCGGAGCGACTATGCCGGCTGTCCGGTGACACTTATTCACGAACCTGAACTGCTGGAGACCGGCGGCGGCATCAAAAATGCAGAACGCGATCTCAGCAGCGAATATTTCCTGACCTACAGCGGCGACATTTTAACCGATGTCAATCTGCAACCTTTGATTGACGAACATTTTCGCCGCGGCAACGACGTAACTCTTGGATTGCGTGAGACCGGGTTGGCTTCGGACGTAGCTTTGCGTGACGACCGCGTCGTGGACATCGCGAAGCGCTACGGTACCGCCGGAAATTTCGATTTCGCTAACATCGCCGTTTGGAATTCAGCGGTCTTCCAGCGAATTCCGCCGCACAAAAAGATCTCGTTCATTCCGATCGTTGCTGATTGGATAAATCAGGGTGGCAAGATCGGTGGTTTCGTGATGAACGACGGAAAATGGTTCAATATTGGTTCGCGTGCGCAATATCTCGACGTGCATCGGCAAATCTTGCGAGAAGATTGGAAGCCGTATTACGTCAAAGTACGCGACTGGCCTGAACGAATAGCTAAATCAGCGGCTGTTGATGTCAGTGCGGAGTTGCACGGTTGCTCAGTTGTCGGAGAGGATTGCCGCGTCGGCGCAGAAGCCATCCTCGAAGACACAATTTTGTGGCCGGGCGCACAAATTGCTTCCCAAAGTCACCTTCAGGGTTGTATTGTCCGCTCCCAAAAAAAGGCAAGCGGTATCCATCGCAACATCGACATCTGAATCAGTATGAAAACGGCGCTGCTTCTCCGACGAACGCGAATGCATTTTCCGCGTTTGAATGTCGAGGAGATAAAAATCAGGCCAATTGAAAAAGGGGGTTCTGACCGCAAATTCTATCGAATCGATTGCCCTACAGATCAGGCGCTGATTCTGGTCAAATACAATCTGGAGCGCGAAGAAAATCGGCACTACGTCCAGATTGCGAAATTTCTCGACTCTCACGGAATTCGAGTCCCCAGAATTTATTTTCACGATCCCACCGAGGGCCTCATCTGGATCGAAGATTTGGGTGAGCGCGATCTACACAGTTACCAACACGAGAGCTGGCTCGTTCGCCGTGCGTTCTACGAATCAGCGCTAGACGAAATTATTAAGCTTCATGCTCTGCCAGAATCGGTCTGCATAGAAATGAAGGAACATTTGCCGGCCGAATTTAACGCTGCGCTTTACCGTTGGGAACAGAAGTACTTTTGTGAGAATTGCCTTGGCCGCTACTTCAAGGTCAGTCAATCAAAATGCAAGGAGGTGGCGGCCCTTCCCGGTTTGCGCGAAATCCCGAAACACCTTGCCGGTTTGCCAAGGGTTCTGGTGCACCGCGATTTTCAATCGCAAAACATTATCATCGAGAACGGGCAGGCTAATCTGATTGATTTTCAAGGGATGCGTCCTGGCCTGGCGGAATACGATCTGGCCTCCTTGCTCTACGATCCGTACGTCCATCTCACTGAGTCGGAGCGTGCCGAGTTGATCACGTACTATCGCGATGGGTGGGACAAGCGCGGAGTCACATGTAGCGAAGATTTCGATTCCAAATTGCGCCTATGCGCGATGCAACGCCTGATGCAAGCGCTGGGTGCTTATGGTTTCCTCGGGTTGGTCAAGGGAAACAAGAATTTCCTCCAATACATTCCAAGAGCTGTCCGTTCGTTGCGGGACACTGTCGCGAAGATTGACCGGCTTGAGCCGCTTGCATCTTTTCTCGCGGAATTCTGATCCACACACAACTGGCAGACTTCTTCGGTCGGAGAATAGCTCTATCTTGCGCCGACAAATGGATTGGTTCTGCGCTCGGTTCCGATTTTCGTCGGCGGGCCATGGCCTGATAGCACTGTGATGTCGTCTCCGAGCGGAAATAATTTTTTGCTGATCCCGGTTATCAGCAGATCGATGTCTCCGCCGGGCAAATCACCTCGCCCAATGCTTCCGGCAAAGAGGACATCGCCGCCGATGAGCAATTTATCTTTGCGCGAATAGAAGCAGAGGCTGCCCGGGCAATGCCCGGGAACTTCCAGAATTTGGAAATCTGCGCCGAGAAAATTTCGGGTTGGCGTTTCCTCAATCAAAAAATCCGGCTCGGACGGCTCGATTTCGAGTGCGAAACCAAAATTGCGAAAAAATTCCCGGTCGGAAATCATGGGCGCGGTGAGCGGGTGACAACCAATTGGGCATCCGAACTGGCGTTTAATCCTGGCAACATCCTGGACGTGATCGATATGCCCATGTGTCAGGAGCAAAAGTTTCGGCTCAACCTTAAGCGAACGCGCCCATTCGCAAGCGCCCTCAGGAGCGTCGAACAAAATCCATCCCTCCGGTGCTTCAAATAAATAGCAATTCGTTTCAAAAATGCCGCCGCAAAAGCTTTTGTAATTCATTGTGATTCACTGCATCCAGGCTTGCTACGACTAATTGGCTGGGTTTTTACGAATATTGAATGTTCCTTGTTCTCGATTGTCTTATTCCAGCCTACATGTCGATCTCGTTTCATCATCTTGCGTTTCATCGCGAAATCTGCCAAGGTGAGAAACCGCATAATTATAAAATGAAATCACGTCTCCAGCGAAGCCTGGCCTTGTGCGCGCTCGTCTTAACAGCGGTGACTGCCGCGCCACCTGTGGTAGCGGCCTCGAAAGAAACGATCGCCATGTCGGTCGGCCGGCTCTTGGAAGAAGGCCATTATACCCGCCAGAAGCTGAATGAAGAGGTTTCGAAGAAATTCCTGCTGAGTTATCTGGAATTGCTCGATTTCAGCCATCTTTTCTTTACGCAAAAAGACGTTGACGCTCTCAATACAAAATATGGCAACTCGATAGCGGGGGACATTCTTCTCGGCACGCTGAAACCGGCTTATGAGATTTACGCTCTGTACACGAAACGAGTTGACGACCGAGTCGCGAAGATAAAAGAGCTGTTGAAGCAGCCGATCGATTTCAAGAGCAACGCCACGGTCGAGTTGAGCCGGCAAAAAGCGCCATGGCCAAAAGATGAGGCCGAGGCCGATCAGCTCTGGCGAGGTCGCATCACAAACGAACTGTTGCAGGAGCACCTGAGCGAACATCCGATTGAGCCCGCTCCGCAACTGGTTGCTCGCCGCTATGATCGTTTGGCACGCAACGTCCACGAGCAGGACAAGGACGAGCAAATAAAACTTTTTCTAGATGCGCTTGCACAGGCGTACGACCCGCATTCGGAATACCTCAGCAAGGCGGACATGAAGAATTTCAGCATTAACATGGGCCTCTCGCTCGTAGGCATCGGCGCGATGCTTCGCTCGGAAGATGGCTATGCGAAAATTGAAAGCCTGGTGCCCGGCGGACCCGCGCAACTGGATGGGAGACTCAAAGTGGGCGATCGGATTACCGCTGTGGGGCAGGGGCAGGCGGACTATGTCGATGTTCGCGAGATGCGGCTGGACAAAGTCGTCGAGATGATCCGCGGAAAGAAAGGCACGCGTGTGAGATTGCTGGCCATTCCCTCGGATGCCGCCGATCCATCGCGCCGGAAGAATGTCGAGCTGGTGCGGGATGAAATTAAGCTGAAAGATCAGGAAGCCCGCGCTGATATCATAATTAAAAAGGATGAGAACGGCGATCCGATAAAACTCGGGTGGCTTACACTGCCGTCGTTTTACGCAGACATGGACAGGCATCAGAAGAGCACCACGCGCGATGTGCTGGCGTTGCTCAAGCGGTTAAAGAAAGAAAACATCGCCGGTCTCGTGGTCGATCTGCGGCGAAACGGAGGTGGTTCCTTGGAAGAGGCTCTCTCGCTCACCGGTTTGTTTTTGAAATCGGGCCCGGTTGTCCAGACCAAAGATTATAATGGAAGTATCCGGATTTCTTCCGATCCAGATCCGGGCATCGCTTATTCCGGGCCACTAATCGTTTTGACCAGCCGGCAAAGTGCGTCTGCCAGCGAGATTTTCGCAGCTGCACTCCAGGATTATGGTCGCGCAGTGATCGTCGGCGACAAGAACACATTTGGCAAAGGTACCGTGCAGACGATCCTCCCGATCGGCCGATTCGCTTCGCTATTGGGCAGCCATTCTGATGAAGACGGTGCATTGAAGCTGACTATCCAAAAATTTTATCGGGTGGCTGGCGGCTCTACACAGCTCCATGGCGTGGCTTCCGACATTGTTCTGCCAAGTTTGAGTGATCTCCCGGAGTTCGGTGAAGGCGCGTTGAAGAATGCCTTGGCTTACGACGAAGTGACGAAAGCGAAATACACGAAATGGTCCGACAACCATTCACTGTTTGTCGACCAATTGCGCGGCCGCTCGGAAGAGCGCGTCAAGAACGATCCGGAATTCCATTTCGTAATGGAGGACATCGATCGTTTGCGCCACAAGATGGATGAGAATCGAATTTCGCTGAACGAAGAGTCGCGAAAAAAAGAGCTGCAGGACGATAAACTACGCAAGGAAATGCGTTCGAAAGAGCGCCTGGCGCGAAACCAGGAGGAGCCGCAAATTTACCGGCTGACGCTGGACACGGTCGATAAACCGAATCTGCAATTGGTCATGTATCCCGGAAAATTGGCCGAGGCGAAGAAGAATGGCGTTTCGCCGAAAGTTGATCCTGAAGCCGCGTCCGATGCAGATTCGGATTTGATCGGTGGCGCTGACACGCAAGACAACGGCAAAGAACCGACCATCGATCCTGAGCGCGATGAGACCTTAAATATTCTGACTGATCTTGTCGATCTATCGCGCGGGCCAAAGACGGCGAGCACGAATCACTGAAGGCGACCGCCGGCACACCCGGCCCCGTGGTTTAGGAACTACTTCGATACGTCGTGCTGCAGTGTCCGCTGTCCCAGCGGAGGGACTGAGCAGTTTCAGCACTTGAATATCGCTGCGCTGAGGACAGCGCACACTACAGCCAAGGGCGATCGCGCAACTTACCTCCACCACGGCGGCGGAGGCGGTCCAAAGCGGGGGTCAAATTGCCGGCTGAAGCGAGGGTCTGCAAATCTATTGCCACCGCGCATGAACGGGGATTGCGATTGCCCTAGATAACGGCTGGTCGGTGTTCTGCCAAACACGGTGACCGGAGTGCCGACGCTGACCGAATTGAAGAACGCAATTGCATACTGTTCGGGCATTCGAACACAGCCATGCGACGCCGCATAACCCGGCAAATATCCGGCGTGCATTCCGTCGGAGCCGTGGAACCGCATAAAGTAGGGCATCGGCGCTGGAACAAATCTGCAGCCGCGCGGCACTTTCATGTCGACATCCGCATCCGCGACAATGGTGCGTCCGGACGCGTCTACAATCTTGCCGTAAATGCTCGAATAGTGATTGCGCTCTTTTTCAATGACCTTGAATGAGCCGCCCTCGGTCAGATGCCCATAGCGTCCACTGGAAATGGGCGACGCCAACACTGGCCGCCCATTTTGAAGGAGATAGGCCCTCTGCTCTTGCAAATCTATTTCCACTGATGTTTCTGCGCGCAACACGACGGCTGCGCAGAAAAAGATTGAGAGCCCAATAACCATCCTCATACTGCGTTTAACCCATCTTGAGCGTGGAAGTCGCAGCGCGATTTCTGGGGAGCACAGGCTGCCCGCCTGTAGTTCGCGGCAGCTTGCCGCAAACCGGGTTGTTCTTGCACGGCGTTGGCTACATCGTTTGCGCAAACTGCATTTGGCTGGCAGCCAAATGCTACAGGCTGGCAGCCTGTGCTCCGGAGAGCGGAATCTACAACGCGATTGGTGCTTTGATTGACGGGTGCGGGTCGTAGCCGACGAGTTCGAAATCTTCGAAGGTAAAATCTTGGATGTCTTTGACGGCTGGATTCAATTTCATCCGGGGCAAAGATCGGCAATCGCGGGAAAGCTGCTCGCGTGCCTGGTCGAGATGGTTTTGTAGAGATGCATATCGCGAAACGTGTGGATGGCTTCGGCAAGCAGCGAAATAATTGCGGAGAAAAACACTAAAACCGGAACGACAACCCGCACATGGCGTTAAACCCGTGCGAGGCTTGAAAGTCGCAAGCGTTCTCCCGGAGCAAGCTCGCTTCCATGCGCACCGGCACCCGCTCCACGGAACAGAGTGGCTGCTAAGCAAACACCGTGTCTTATTTTTTCTGAATTCTGATATTAGACACGTCGTCGGCCAGGCCAGAAAGAAAGTAGCCCACTCCAGGGATTAAAGTCATGGTGGCGTTCTTTTTTACGTTTCTCAGAGGACGCAAAATGACCTTGGAAAAAGATTGGCCCGCTGGAATGGTGACCTGTCCAGGAGCGCCGCTGAGCGTGTAGTCGGTACCCAGGATTGCGCTGCCGCTCATTGAATAATTGACGGTAACGGGCACCACCGCCGGTCCAGGGTCGAGGGCCACAATGAACGCGGCTTGCTGTCCCTTCTTCACCGAACTCTTAGAAGCTGTGACGTAAGCTTCCTGAGGGGCAACGGTCGCTGTGGGTGTTGGTGTCGGCGTTGGCGTTGGGCTAGCTGGGATTGGGGTTGGTGTCGTGAATGACGAACCCACAAGTTTGTCCTCCAAGCTGAAGTAGCCCGACGCCCCAGGCGCAAGGCCGCCGGTGAAGTTGACAGTACCGGTTGTCATGTCGGGGCTGATGTTCGAAAAGCTTGTGTTCGGACCCTCGTAACCAGTCGGCCCGAACGGACAACCAGCAGGCGGAGGCACGCCGCCTCCGACCGCTACGCAGAGGCCATCTCCATCAAGTCCAAAGATGGGAATTCCAGTCACACCCGTTCCAGCTAGAGTTACGTTGTTCACCGTCGCGCTGGAATCGTTCACCACGCCGACCAGCGTATCTTCGATCCCGTCAAACGGTGGCACCGCAGGGTCCACGAAAATGTTGGTTCCAGTATCGGTGAATTCAATCAGGACGCCGCAGCTTGCCGACAGGCCAATTGGTGGACACTGGGTAAACGGCGGCGTCGGCACGTTCGGTATGGCGTTTGCGCCTTTAGGCGTTGGTCCAAGTATGACCAAAACAAGCATTAACAGGCCTATGCTTGTTAGGCTCAATACGACTCTGTTTCTAATTCTGTCTTTCATGGTGTACTCCTTTTAGGGTTCATCTCCGCACCGAAGTGAAACACTACCGAAGCCTGCCCTACCTTGATTCCCCCGCGAGATTCCCGCCTCGGTAATGCATCAATTCCAGCTGAGCAAAGGTTCTACGACTGTTGCGGGCGAAGTTGCAAGAAAAAAAAACAAAATTTTTCACTCCAATTACAGGCGATTTCCGTAAGCCGCGGAAGCAGATTTGGTTAGGAAGCATTACACCGCGATTGGCGCTTTTATCGATGGGTGCGGGTCGTAACCGACGAGTTCGAAGTCTTCGAATGTGAAATTGTGAATGTCTTTGACAGCCTGATTCAGTTTCATCCGCGGCAAGGGGCGACACTCACGTGAAAGCTGTTCGTGCGCCTGCTCAAGGTGATTGTTGTAGAGATGCAGATCGCCAAACGTGTGGACAAAATCGCCAGGCGCTAGATCGACGACCTGCGCCACCATCATCGTGAGCAGTGAGTACGACGCGATGTTGAACGGAACACCGAGGAAAAGATCACAGCTGCGCTGGTAAAGCTGGCAGCTTAACTCGCCGTCCTGGACGTAAAACTGGAAGAGCACATGACATGGTGGCAGCGCCATCTTTTCCACTTCGGCCGGATTCCATGCGCTCACTATCAGCCGCCGGCTTTCTGGATTTGATTTGATTTGCGCAATGAGATTATCGATTTGGTCAATTCGCGCTCCGTTCGCGCCTCGCCAATCGCGCCATTGCGCCCCGTACACGCGGCCGAGGTCGCCGGTCTCGTCAGCCCATTCATCCCAGATCGTCACCCCGTGCTCATTGAGATAGCGAATGTTCGTGTCACCGCGCAAGAACCAGAGCAGCTCGTAAATGATGGATTTGATATGCAGCTTTTTGGTGGTCAGCAGAGGGAATCCCGGTCCGCCATCGCGCAGATCAAAGCGAGTCTGCGCACCAAAGACTGATAACGTTCCTGTGCCGGTGCGATCTGTGCGCGACCGACCTTTCTCAAGCACCAGCCGGAGAAGGTCGTGATATTGTCGCACGCTGAAATTTTATCGCGGCGCGCGCATTTCGCGAAACAGAATTTGTTTCCGTGACGATTTTGATTGTGAGGAGCGTAATGTTTAGGGCGTTTTCGAATCTGAGGTGGGAGTGCGAACGCACTTCGCACAACTTCAAGTTTTCTTTCCAAAAGGAGTTTACATGAACCTGATTACTACGAGGAGAATAATGGGGTTGGCTGCGGTGCTCGTTTCAACTCTGATGGGAGCGTGCGGCCTACGTTCTACAACAGCGTCGACCGAAACTCTTACTGTGTATGAAGACAAACCAACGCTGAAGCTGCTTGATCTCGGCCCGCCGGGAAACAGTCCGGGCGACGTCTATCATTTTTTTGCGCCGTTACACTCTAGCCCAGGCGGTCCCGTCACAGGCGAGGTATTTGGCTCGAAGACGCTGATCAAGATGGCGACTGACGCAAACCCAAACTTGGAGACGCGCGCAACTGTTCTGTTCTTCACCTTTGCCAATCGTCAGGATCAAATTGTGGCTTTGGGCGCACGCGATTATCCACCGACCGTTGGTGAATTTGATGCGGGCCAGCCTGTCGTGCGCGCGATACTGGGCGGGACCGGTAAATACATGGGAGCTCGTGGCCAGTTGGCGAGTACGCGGAATGCCGATGGTTCGTACACGCAGGTGTTTACGCTGCTCAGGTGATCCGGATAGGAGCGCGCCGCATTGGCGCGACACCCTTGGCAACTGGGTTGGAATCGAGCCGAATTGTCTCGGCTATGAGAAGTCGTTTCATCTCCCGATCGGCGTTAGATTCTGACGAACAGCAACTTAGCGCAGCCCTCTCGGTCTGGCCTAAGGCTTGCTTAGAATAGTTGGGATTAAAGTCTCGCCACGGCGATTCCGTCCATCGGCGAGTTTACGAAGAAAGGAATTTCAATTTATGGCTAAAGTTTTAGGTATCGATTTGGGCACTACCAATTCCTGCATGGCCGTGATGGAGGGTGGCGACCCTGTAGTTTTGGAAAACAGTGAAGGCGCGCGTACGACGCCTTCGGTGGTTGCGTTCACAAAAAACGGCGAGCGACTCGTCGGCCAGGCTGCGAAACGCCAGGCAGTGACCAACCCGCAAA
>Ga0193735_1000159_pt1 | contig 21690 bp, 18 predicted proteins | sample U1m2metaG_FD_145080 | JGI IMG/M metagenome (GOLD analysis project Ga0193735, IMG submission 145080) | Soil microbial communities from a riparian zone of the East river system, Colorado, United States - U1m2 | ecosystem: Environmental > Terrestrial > Soil > Riparian zone | place: USA: East River... | reverse complement strand
GGCTCACCGATTCCCGCCTCCAGCTTCATCATGCCGCGCAGTTTGGCGCCGCGGCTGGAATCTCGTTCCTCCCACACCTTCCCGACGACAGTCACACCAATCTCGAATGGGTCGCTTCCCTCGGAGGATTATTCTCGCGCGTGATTCCTGCGCCGAGGTCGTTCAGGGTCGGGGTGAGACCGGTCAGACTTGCGCTGATGCTAGTCACGGAGGAGAACCGACCCATCAGCGAGTACCCCCTCCACGGGCGCACGATCACCGAAGCAAAGGAGTGGGTGCGCTCGCAGATCACCCTCCTGGGCGGTGATGGATCGCGTTATTCACTTACTCGACATTACGAGATACCGAGACACGATGTCGCGATCGGCGAATCGTTCGATGCGAGCGAGCAATCATGCTTCGAGGAGCTATCGAAGTGGTTCGCCAACGGCGCGGCAATGATCGGCGCTCTCACTCGAACAGCGAATGGTGCAAGCGAGGTAAGATGCTGGCCGTGTCACTTCGACATCGGAACGCTCATCAAGGTCGCGGCGGGACGTGGCATCGGCGTTGGATTGGAGCCGGGCGATGATTACTACGATGAGCCGTATTTCTACGTCAACATGAGACCGCAGCCTATCGCATCCCGAGCCCGGTCCCGCCCACTCTGGGGAAGCGGCACCTGGCACACCGACGAGTGGGTCGGCGCAGTGCTCTGCGGCTCGCGCCTTGGCGCCGCGTCTTCGCAGGAAAGACAGACCAGAGAATTCCTTGATTCAGCCGTCTCGGCCTGTCGCGCGTTGCTGACGCTCGATTAGACGTTCGACGTTCTCATTAGGGGCGCTCGCCTCCGCCAGATGCCCTCGCGCCGGTGAGCCGGCGCAATTAGGCGTTCCACCAGACCTAGAACACCATCTACCAGCAGCGCGAGAGCCGCCGCTGGAAGTGCACCGGACAGAATCATCCGCGTGTCGGCGAGCGCGAGTCCCGCAACGATTGGCTCTCCCAGACCTCCCGCACCAATGAACGCAGCGAGCGTCGCCGCTCCCACGGTGATGACTGCGGCTGTCCGTATTCCCGCCATGATCACCGGTGCGGCAAGCGGAAGTCGTACCCACATAAGCCGCTGCACCGGCGTCGTGCCGAGAGCTTCCGCCGCCGCCACCGCGTCAGGATCGGCATCGCGTACTCCTGTGTACGTTCCGCGGGCGATTGGATAAAGAGCGTAAAGCCATAGCGCCACTAGCGCCGGGATAACACCAACTCCAAGCAACGGGATCATGAACGCAAGCAGGGCGATGCTGGGAATCGTCTGAAGCACGCCGAGTGCTCCGATGCTTGGCTCGGCAAGTGGTCGAGTCCGCTCGAGGAAGAGCCCGAGCGGAACGGCAACGATTACCGCGGCGAGAAGTGCGAGGCCAACGAGAAGCAGGTGCCGGAGGGTCAGCGCCGCAAGGTCAGATCGTCGATCCCACATATATCGCGCGAATCCTGAGCGAGATTGTTCGACTCGCGCCGTTGATTGTCTCCCGCCTATCAGCCCGAGAGTCTTCAGCTCGTCAGCGGCTACGACACGGACGTCCTCGCCATCGACTTCTACCCGGCGATTGAGCTGGCGCATTGTCTTCTCATCCAAACGCCCGCTCAGCAGAGTGAGACCTGCGACCGCGCTCGGTATTTGACTTTCGAGTTTCCCGTTCACGAGAGCGGCTGCCTCATACGGAGGAAAGAAATGCCGGTCGTCGATCAGCGTGACGAGATCGTACCGGGCGAGCAAGCCGTCGGTCGAATAGCCATCGATCACATCCACAGCACCAGATGCCAGCGCCTGATACTTCACCGCCGGAGCTAGTGGACGAACCGCACGCGGGTGGAGTCCGTACACTCTCGAGAGGCCGACTAGCCCATCACTTCTGCCGATGAAGTCCGCCGTGAATCCCGCCGTGAGATGCGGACTCTCGCGCGCGAGATCGCTCAGCGTGCGCAGATGGTACTTGTTTGCCGTCGCTCGAGTAACGGCGATCGCGTAGGTGTTCTGGAATCCGAGCGGTGGAAGCCAGCGTACACCGTATTCATCTGTGAATCGCCTCGCGACGTGCGCGAACACCGCCCTTGAATCGGCCATAACCGAGTCGGGAAGGGAGTCATGAAGGACCGCGACCAGTCCGGTTCCGGTGTATTCCGGATAGACATCGATCGCTCCCGTACGCAGAGCGCCAAACGCGATTTCGGTGGCGCCCAGCCCAGGTCGGCGCTCGACGCTCATGCCCCGTGATTCGAGCAGCTGGGCGAACATCTCGCACAAGAGATACGATTCTCCAAACGGCTTGGACGCAATGACAACGGGTCGCTGCTGACCGTGTGTCGACGTTTCCGTCGCCGTTGATTGAGCGTGAGCGCTCGCTGCTACCGCGAACTCTACCAATGCCAGCGAACGGAGGATGCCCTTCACAGACGCAGAGCCTCGAGTCCCGCTCTGGCCCGCGCGATGAGTCGCGCCACGTAATCGGTAGCCGGCGCGGTTATCAATGTGCGCATCGTTCCCTGCTGCTCTATCCGTCCCGCTCTCATCACAACGACTTCGTCGGCAAGCTGTCCCGCCTCGGCCAGATCGTGCGTCACCAGCAGTGTCGTCACCGAGAGTTCACGACGCATCGCATCGAAGGACTCCTGCAGCTCGGCGCGGGAGATCGCATCGAGTGCGCCGAAGGGTTCATCCAGGAGAATCACGCCGGGACGGGCAGCAATGCTGCGCGCGAGAGCCACGCGTTGACGTTGGCCGCCAGAGAGCTCGTGCGGGAAACGATGGCCGAAATCCGAGACCGGCAATCCGACGAGCTCGAGCGCTCTCCGGGCCACGTCCACTGCATCAGTCATCTCCCGGAGAATTGGTACGAGCGCGACGTTGCGAAGCACTCGCCAGTGGGGGAGAAGACCACCGTGCTGCTGCACGTATCCAATTCCCCTACGCAGCAACACAGCAGGCTGCGCGCGAACATCGTGGTCGCCAACTCTTACTTCTCCGCGCAGCGGCTCCACCAGTCGGTTGAAGCAGCGCAGCAGCGTCGTCTTGCCCGAGCCACTCTCGCCAACGAGCGCAACAGCGCGCCCGGCTGGAACGTCGATGCTCACATCGTCCAGCGCGACGACGGATCCGAAGCGGTGAGACACATTTCGGGCAGCGAGGGGCGTCGGCATGCGCTTAAGACTGATTACACCAGAGACTTGGCGCTATGCCTCCCGAGAGCATCGACGATCACAAGATAGACGAGCGCGAGCGTCATGAACATCACCTGGGGAAGTGGAAGCAGGCCGTGCACCCCTCGCCAGGACACCAGCTCACAGATTGCGATGAATGCTGTGGCCCGAACCCAGGGTTGGCGAACGAAGCGTCGCAACAGATGATAGATCAATCCCGAGAGAAGGCCGGCTACCATTCCCGCAAACACGACTGTCGTGCTTCCCTGAAGCGTGAAGGCCGGGACCCTTCCTTCCATGTGCGCGATGACGCGCATCAGCAGGCGACCTCCGATTCCGAGGATGACCAATCCCAGGAGCGCCCCACGCAAGAGATCTGATCTCAGCTCCATCGCTCACCTCCGCCACTGGACAATACGAGCCTTCTACTGCTTCGTTTCGGCGTGCGTGTTGCGGTGATTCTTACTCATAACTCCCGCCAGGAACCAAGATGACTCCCGCCACCTCCACTTCCTCCCGCTCCAAGACCCGTCGTCTTGGCGCTCAGGGTCTCCAGACATTCCCGATCGGCCTCGGCTGCATGGGCATGTCGGAGTTCTACGGCCCGAGCAACGAGAAGGAATCGATTGCGACCATCGACCGCGCGCTCGAGCTCGGCATCAACGTGCTGGATACCGCGGATATGTATGGGCCGTTCAAGAACGAAGAGCTGGTCGGTCGTGCAATCAAGGGGAGGCGGGACAGAGTCATCATCGCCACCAAATTCGGCAACGTTCGAGATCCCAACAACCGCACGTTCAGGGGTGTCAACGGTCGTCCAGAGTACGTCCGCGAGTCGTGCGAAGGCTCGCTCAAACGGCTTAGAGTCGACACCATCGATCTCTACTATCAGCATCGCGTCGACCCGAACACACCGATCGAGGATACCGTCGGCGCGATGGCCGAGCTGGTGCGCGAGGGAAAGGTCCGCTACATCGGCCTGTCCGAAGCATCCATCGCGACCATTCGACGAGCCCACAAGGTGCATCCGATCACAGCCGTTCAAACAGAGTACTCACTCTGGACGCGAGATCCCGAAGATGGATTGCTCGACGCGCTACGCCTGCTGGATATCGGATTCGTAGCCTACAGTCCTCTTGGTCGCGGGTTCCTCACCGGGCAGATAAAACGCGTAGAAGATTTGGCGGAGGACGATTTCCGCCGGCAGAACCCGCGTTTCATGGGAGAGAACTTCAACAAGAACCTCGAGCTCGTCGCGAAGGTCGAGGAGATCGCGAAGGAGCATAAATGCACGCCCGCCCAGCTCGCCCTGGCGTGGGTGCTGGCTCAGGGTGATGACATCGTCCCCATTCCTGGCACCAGGCATCCCGAGCGAGTCGAGGAGAATGTTGGTGCGCTGAACATCGTGCTATCCGAGAGCGATCTGAGGCGGATCGACGCGGCGGCACCAAAGGGCGTCGCCGCCGGCGCGCGTTACACGGAAGGAGGGATGAAGTCGGTCAACCTGTAAGCTGGTTGGCCGGGAAGCTCGATTTCTCTGTTACCGTCCGCGACGACGTTGGCGGGAACGACCCGTACGCGTCGCGTTCCGGGAATCGGACTTACCCGAGCTCTGCGATTGGCGGCCGTCATGCCTGCGTGGTCCTCCGCCCTGGCCGTTCGATTTTGCTTTTGAGCGGGCTCGCTCCTCGGCCTTCCTCCCGCGGATAGCCGCTATTCGCTCGCCGATCGGAATTTCGAGACGACCTTCGGGTCGCGCATTGTAATCGAAGTCAGGGATCGTGACCTGCGGCAGTCGCTTCCCGATTGCTTTTTCGATCGCCCGGAGATCATCGTGCTCGTCTGGTGCGACGAAAGTAAATGCGTCTCCGATCTCGCCCGCCCGCGCTGTGCGACCCACACGGTGGATGTAATCGTCGGGCGCCTGCGGCACATCGAAGTTGACGACGTGGCCAAGCGCTTCGATATCGATTCCTCGCGCGGCAATGTCAGTTGCGACCAGAACTTTGTAGTGGCCGTTCTTGAAACCCGCCAGTGCCGCGGTGCGCTGTGCCTGCGAGCGATTTCCATGAATTCGCTCCGCCTTGATTCCTTTTTTCACCAGCTGCTCGGCCAGACGGTTCGCGCGGTGCTTGGTGCGTGTGAACACCAAAGCCTGGGCCATCTCACCACGCTCGAGCAGGGCCAGCAGTAGATCCTTTTTCAGATCCTGCTTTACGGGATAGACGGCCTGCGTGATTCCGACCGCCGGCAGCGAGCGCCGTCCGAGATCGATCATCAGCGGATTGTGCAGCATCTCCCTCGTGAGCGCGGCGATCGGTGGCGGCATCGTCGCGCTGAAGAGAAGCGTTTGCCGCTTAGTCGGGACCAGTCTGAGAATCCGCTTGATGTCCGGCAGGAATCCCATGTCCAGCATGCGATCTGCTTCATCGAGCACCAGGAATTCGATGTTCTTGAGACTCGCGTAAGGCGCGTTGAGATGGTCGAGCAGACGGCCTGGGGTAGCGATGAGAACATCGACTCCCGCGCGCATCGCATGCTCCTGTGGGGCCATGCCGACGCCACCATAGATCGCCGCGGCGGTGATGGGCGTATGAACCGCCATCGAATCGAGCGCGGTGAGAATCTGCGCGGCGAGCTCTCGCGTTGGCGTCACAACCAGCGCGCGGGTCTTCCCGCGGGGCTTGGCAATGAGATGGTGGAGAATCGGCAGAACGAACGCGGCGGTCTTGCCGCTTCCCGTCATCGCACAGGCGAGAATGTCACGCCCCACGAGTGCAGCGGGTATTGCTTCAGCCTGAATTGGTGTTGGTCGCTGGAAGCCCAGCTCTTTGAGACCTTTGTGGAGGCTGGGGTGGAGCTTTAATGAAGAGAACGGCAGAGTGGCGCCTGATTAATGGAGTGAGTGGGTCGTTGTGTTGAAAGGTACCTAGGCCGGACCCCTACAGGCGGAACAGATAGCTGATCTTGCCGAAGAATCCGTCTCTTGTGCGGCGCAAATCCTGGAACCTGAACTCGCGCGGCTCCTCCAGAGTGGATCCATATCCCAGATAAACCAGCGTGCCGGGCACTGGGCGGTAGCTGAATAGCCAGTCGGTGGAGAATTCGTTGGTGGTGCTGCCGCTATCGAGCACTCCATTTACGAGAATCGGATTGCCGTTGCGATCCTCGAGCGGTGAGCGGGATCTCGCCGCGTATTGGCCGACCAACCGCAGAAAGATTGGCGGGCTCACCTGATATTCGACCTTGATCCGCGGAATTGTCTCGGATGAGAATCTTGACCCGTCTGACTTACGCGCGATCGTCAGTCGGGAAAAACTGAGCGAGCTTCGAATCGCCGTGGTTGGCCGCACGTCGAGCGCAGCATCGATGCGCGAGCTGTTGCCTGGCGCGGCTTCGCGGAAGATCGGCACTTGACTCTCTGTGATGCTGGCCGTGCCGCTGAAATGACGGTACGTGGGCGTCGTCGCCCTGAACGATCCGCCCCATTGATCCTTCTCCGGCGCCGGCACGAGGAACGCCGCGGTATCCGTCAGCGGCCCCAACGATCGCTGAATCGTCAAGCCGGAATACAGGCCGGGATCAAATGCGAAGTAGGCGTGGGTGAGAGCGCCGCTCAGATTCCATCCACCCCGCAACGTCGCGCTCGGAAGGATCTGCTCGCTCGTCTCAGCCAACCCATGACTGCCACGAACATTATTCCAGATCCGGCCCAAACCGAAAAACGACCCGTAAGTCTGCACCAGGGCGCCCTGAGCCCCGTAAAAGCTGAGTCGGTTGAATGCCCTCGCCTCGACGATTCCGGTTCGATTCACGAAACCGGCAGCGGCTTTGAAACCTGGGTCTAGTGATCGCAGCGTATAGTGAAAGCCCCAGGCGCGACCCGTTCGATCCCAGTCTGCCTGATAAAGCGATCCATTCCGACGATTGCGCACGCTGTCCGTCCAGGATTCGGCGGCCTGGAATTGCGCGAAATAGAGCTTCGAGTGGTAAAAACGAAAATCACCGGCTGCAACGCGCGAGAAGTTTGCGCCGTCCTCACGAGTCGTAAGCACTGCACCGAGAGTGTTGCTGGAGCCGTAGTCGTATCGAATTCGCGAGACCCCGAACAATGGTGAGTGATTCCCTGCCCACGAGTATTGTCGGTCGTCCCCTGCAATCATCGACGCGATATTAGTTCCACCGAGTTTTCCGGCGAGCTTGACTCCACCCAGTGGAGCAACGATCTGTCGGGTGTAGATCAGCTGATTAGGACTATCGAACAGCTCGAGCCCGTCCAGAAAGAACGGCCGCTTCTCGGGATAGAACAATGCGAATCGCTCATTGAGTAGCACCTGCCCAACGTCGGCTTCGACCTGCGAAAAATCCGGATTGATCGTCCCGTTGAGAGTGAGATTCTGTCTGATTCCCCACCGGACGTCCCCGCTCAGATCGGCTTTCTTCTGATAGTCTCGACCATTGCCGATCGTCGGTGAGCGATCTGCACGCGCGGTCATTGTCGGCGTCGCTTCGAGAACGAGGCCACGCTTCAAATCATGAAGACCATTCAGAGATCCCGATTGCGCGAGGAAGTTTGCGTTGGCGCGAACCGCCGGCGCCCAGGTATCCTGAAAGCCTGAGTGCTGGACTCTCCGCAGGATGTGGATCCCCCAGCTTTGCACCCTCGTGGCCTGGTAGCGAAGACTCTTGAATGGTATTCGCACTTCGACTTCATACCCGCCCTCGACCAGCCGGCCTTTGGACTCGAAGAAGTAGTCGGGATTGAGATCCACGCTCCCTTCCAGTGGATTGATGTTGCGAAATCCGCCGCCTGTCGCCGAAGGGCCTCCGGCGCCTCCCGCGAACTGTGCACTGCGAGTTCCATCCTGCTGAACACCGTACGGATTGACGCCGAACAGAAACGCGATCTGGCGGGCGTTATCGGTATCGAGGAGGATCTGGATCTGATCTTCGCTGTCGATGTTGTCGCGATTGGCGTGTGTCGCGCGTACGACGTTGCCATGGATTTCCCGGGCGCGAATTCCGAAGTAGATCGCTTCGGGCGAATACCACACCAGAACTTCGGTGGGCTCTTCGGCGGGTCGGCCATCGACAGGCTGATACTGCGAAAAACCGGCGAGACGGGCAGCTCGGCGCCAGACCGGGTCGTCGAGACTGCCATCAATAACGGCAACGCTATCAATTCTCGGAACATCGACACGTGTCCGGTTGGCCCGCCCGCTGTACACGAGAGTCGAGTCCTGGAGCAACGCCGTTGCCAGCAGGAAGGTCACAAGCATGGGGCTAGAATCTATCCCCGACCGACTCTCCGCACGACGGCGAAACCGACGCAACCATTCGGACAGCGGCCTGACAAAGCTGGCACCCGAATTGAATAAGGGTTATTCGTCCCTTAAAGCGAGTGCTACCTATGACTATTTCAATTACACACAGTCTGCGTGCGCTGACCGCGATTCTGATCGCCGGCTCCGTCGCGGCAAGCGGCTGTGCGAGCATGAACAAGAAGGAGGAAGGCGCGGTCATCGGCGCCGCGGCCGGTGGCGCCATCGGTGGGGTGATCGGCAACCAGACTGGCTCAACCGCGAAGGGCGCCATTATTGGCGCGGTGATCGGCGGCACCGCCGGCGCGATCATCGGGCACCAGATGGATCAGCAGGCGAAGGAGCTGAGTCAGACAATCAAGGGAGCAACGGTCGAGCGCGTTGGCGAGGGGATCAACGTCACCTTCGCATCAGGGCTCCTCTTTGCGTTCAACTCCGACTCGATTCAGGCCACAGCCGGAGAAAACCTGCGTGAGCTGGCCGCAAGCCTCAACAGGTATCCCGATTCGCAGTTGCTCATCGTCGGGCACACCGACAACGTAGGTGATGACGCCTATAATCAGGGTCTTTCGGAGCGCCGCGCAAATTCGGCGGCCGCGTATCTCGCTTCTCAGGGCGTAGCAAGAACCCGTATCGCCACGTCGGGTAAGGGAGAGGCAGAGCCGGTCACGACCAACGACACGGATGCTGGACGGGCGCAGAACCGTCGCGTCGAAGTGGCGATATACGCGAGTGAGGCGTACCGCCAGCGTCTTCTGAAGAGCAACGCCACCGACGACTGATGTCGGTCGGTTGAGCGCGCTCGGTGCCCCATTCGGCTTCAGCCGAGTGGGGCACTTTCGCGTTACGCCGACTTCCGCCCGGCGAACACCAACACGCCGCCAATCACGATGGCGGCGACTCCCACAATCGGTGTCACCAGGCCCCGCTCCTGCGACGTGACTTTTAGAGGCCCGACCTCGACCTCGTTACGACTCTTCGTATACGGGATTCCTTTCATCGCGACGATGACAACGCCAGCAATGATGAGAATTACGCCGATCCAAGCGAGGGGCCGCATGATGCCTCTGGAAATTGGGATTACATATGCTGGGGTAGTCGGGGCTTCCCTGCAAGACGACGCGGCTAGCGATGCACCAGCTTTCTGTAGGCAATGCGATGCGGCCTGTCCGCATCCGCCCCCTTTCGCTTCCTGAAATCCTCCGCGTAATCGCGGTAGGAGCCCTCGAACCACACCGTCTCCGAATTCCCCTCGAACGCGAGTATGTGCGTCGCGATGCGATCCAGAAACCACCGATCGTGGGAGATTACAACCGCGCAGCCCGGAAAATCCACCAACGCCTCTTCCAGAGCACGAAGAGTGTCGACGTCGAGATCGTTCGTCGGCTCGTCGAGCAGCAACAGGTTTCCACCCGACTTCAGCAGCTTGGCCAAGTGCAGTCGATTTCTCTCTCCGCCTGACAAATCCTTCACTTTCTTCTGCTGATCCGCGCCCTTGAAGTTGAATTGCGCCAAATATGCCCGCGCCTGCATCTCGCGCTTCCCGACCTGGATGACGTCGTTCCCTTCGCTCACTTCCTTGTAGACAGTGTTCCCTTTGTTCAGCTCGCGTGTCTGATCGAGGTAAGCGAGCTGGACCGTGTCACCGATGATCAGTTCGCCACCATCAGCTTTCTCCTTGCCCGCGATCATTCTGAACAGCGTCGTCTTGCCCGCGCCGTTCGCTCCAATGATGCCGACGATCCCTCCACGCGGCAGCGAGAACGAGAGATCGTCGAACAGAACCTTGTCGCCATAGGCCTTCTTCAATCCCTTGGCGATCACGACATCGTTCCCCAGTCGCGCCGGCGGCGGAATCACGATCTCGTTTTGCATCACCTTCTCGCCTTCTGCCGCAGTCGCCAGCTCCTCGTACTTCTGGATACGGGCCTTGCTTTTGGTCTGCCGGGCGCGAGGTGACATCCGCACCCACTCGAGCTCACGTTCGAGTGTCCGCTGGCGCGCCGACGCCTGCTTCTCTTCCGTTGCCAGGCGAGTGCGCTTCTGATCCAGCCATGAGCTGTAGTTCCCCTCGTAAGGAATCCCCGCTCCACGATCGAGCTCGAGGATCCAACCCGCGACGTTATCCAGGAAATACCGGTCGTGCGTCACAGCCACCACCGTTCCCGGAAACTCGGCCAGATACCTCTCGAGCCAGGCTACCGATTCCGCGTCCAGGTGATTGGTTGGCTCGTCGAGCAACAACATGTCCGGCTCCTCCAGCAGCGTCCGGCAAAGCGCCACTCGACGCTTCTCTCCGCCCGACAGCGTGCCAACGTCAGCCTCCGCCGGCGGAAGCCGGAGCGCGTCCATCGCGATCTCAATCTTCCGATCCAGTTCCCATGCGTTGGCGGCGTCGATCTTTTCCTGAATCTTGGCCTGTTGGTCGAGCAGCTTCGTTATCTCGTCGTCCGACATTGGCTCTGCGAACTTGTTCGATATCTCTTCGAATTTCATGAGCAGATCACGCGTTGGCCTTACCGCCACGTCGACATTTTCCTTGACGTTCTTGGAAGGATCGAGATGGGGTTCCTGCGAGAGATATCCGATGCGCGTGCCCTCGTGCGGCCACGCTTCGCCTTGAAAATCGTGATCGACGCCCGCCATGATCCGAAGGAGCGACGATTTTCCCGCGCCGTTGGCGCCGAGTACGCCGATTTTGGCGCCCGGATAGAAGGACAACCAGATCCCGCGCAGAATCTCCCGCGACGGCGGGACGACCTTGCGCAGGTCTTTCATTACATAGATGAATTGTGGAGGCATCCGTACAATTTACCGCACCCGGCAAGTCGGCCCCATTACCATAGCGAGCCGATCGGATTGCTAATCGGGGTTCTTCGGATCCCCCATCATGGCGTGATCCTTGGCCATGTGGTCGTCGTGCCAGATGGAATTGAGATCGTTCCCCGCGAAAGTCGTCGCGTGCAGCATCCAGCCAAATGCCTGTGGAATGAAACGCCCACCCGCTGCCTGACATTCGTCGCTGGTTGCCACGCCCAATGGGCCGAATATCGGTCGGCCATCCTTCGTTTCGTACCAGCGCTCTTTCGCGTTGCGCTTGGGGATGCACCAGTTCACGTGTCGGTGCCAGTGCGCGACACTCAGCGGCACGCGCTCGTTGAGATCCTCTTCCGATGTGCGCTTGGACGCGGTGTACATCGCGCCGATTAGCTCGAATTCCCCACGGTCGTTCTTCTTATATAGAAGCGAAGTCGGGCGCGCCGGATCGAAGCCCCATTGATTGCGGATCGCATTCCACCCGTTCGTGAAATGGTATTGCGGCTGATTCTTGATCTGCGGCGCGAACATCTTGTAACCGTCGGCCTCGGCGACCTTCACGTCCCGATACTTGACAATCGCCTGTCGCAGCTCGTTGACGACATACGCAGCGCGAGCTGAATCGGCCGCGGTAAGCGGCCTGCTGCTCGTGTAGGCCATGTGCTTCGACATCGCGGTCATCTTCCAGTCCATCGCGGCCATTGGATCCGCGGAACTGTGCGATACGTGCGAAACAGCGGCGGTAGTGTCGGAATGCTCGTGCGAATGTTGAGCAGTGAGCCGTCCCGAAGCCGCGATGAGGAATGCCACAGCCAGCGTCCACTGCGTGCTGAAACGAGTCATACGAAATACCACCGTCTTTTACAGGTAACGGGAAACGGGAAACAGGAAACGGACAACGGGTAACGCGTCCTGTGTACCCTGTTAGACGACCAGTCGAGCCCTCGGTTAACCCCCGTATTCCGCCAACAACTTCTCGAGCGCCTTCGCCACCCTCTCGTGCGGCATTTGGTGGATTTCGTCTTCGTTCCAAGCGATGATCTCACCGGGCGTATTCCACGGCGCGTAGGGCTTGTGCTCCCTCTTGAGCAGCACGAGGGACGGTTTCCGGAACGCCGACGCCGCGTGCGAGAGGCTGGTGTCAGGTGTGAACACCAGATCCGCCGTCCCTACCAGCGCGAAGGCGTCGCGGAGCTGCGGGGTCAGAACCGGCAGCGCGCCGACTGCATTTGCCACGGCCTGAACGCTCTCCCATTCCACTGGAAGGCCGATCACGACCATGGGCATGTTCGGAGCACTATCCCGGGCGGAGCGAAGCGTCGCGATGAATTTTCCGTCGGGCCACCTCCGTTTGGGCTCGGACGCAGAGAGATTCACCAGCAAACGCTTCGAGCTGCCCCCCGCTCCCGTGTCGCTGTTGCGCGCCATCGTCGCCGCTTCCTTCCACTTCTCCTCAGCGCGTGATCGTTCCTCCGGAGACAAAAATATTTCCGGCTGCCAGTCCACCACTTCCGGATTGATTCCGAAAGGAATGGCGAGCTGCTTTGAGCCTTCGATGTAGTGTTCGACCCGGTTCCATTCCGGCACTGAGACGTTGTAGATGCGCGGCTTGCTGTCACCACCGGCGCCAACTCTGAACCGCGCGCGCCCCGCGAACATGAGCAGCGGCGTCGAGGTGAAGATCGGCGGATTGTTGATCCTCCCATCGACCATCACAGTGTACCGCTCTCTCCGTAACCGTTTCATAAGCTGCCGGTAGCTGTGCATAGACTTTCGATCGAGTACCAGAACGTTGCCGACGTGAGGATTCCCCTCCAGCACCGTCGCGGTCGCCGGATTGGCGAGGACATCGACCTTGCCGCCCGGCAGTGCCATTGCAATGTTCCGGATCAGCGAAGTTGCCATGATCATGTCTCCAATCCGCTCGTAACGGATGAAGAGCACGCGAAAATCCGGGGTCGTTGGTGACGGCAGCGCCGTATCCGCCGGTCCGGGTAGCATCAACCCGAGCAAGCGCATCCACAACGCGCGCCACGCGACTTCAATCTTTCTTAGATCCACCGGCGAGTGCCAGCTCGAGGAGCTTTCGTGAAGGTTGTGGATCGCGCGTGTGATAGACTTGCATCGCGTTTATCACGAAGGGCTCCGGCAATCGGGTCTTGAGCAGCTCACGGACAGACTTGGCGTCGAGCGACTGGTACAGGCTCAGCGTGACATGAGGGCTAAAAGTGTACCGCGCCCGCGCGAACGGCAGTCCACTGGTGATGATTCTGTCATGCAGAACCCTGAGCGCACCATGCGAGTCGATTGGGAGGACGATGATGTCCGTGTGCATGAAGCGCTGCGGTGCCCGGAACGATAGCCTGATCGGCGCGGTCTCGGCCGCGATCGGCTCCAGCTTGTCCCGGATTTCCTCAACGCCGACCGATGGAGGGATCGGACCCGCGCCCGAAGATCCAGTCAGCGTAATGTGGGGCGGCTTGTACCGCGCAAGCCTCGGGTCATAACGCTCGTTGAGCTCGCGTATTTTCTCGGCAAGCTCTCCCGGAAGCTCCGCCAGAATGAAGATACCATTCAGCTGCAAGCATTACTCGTCGTGATGACGGCGAGCCTCAGAACTGGAAAGAGATCACGAGTGGCACGGAGCGCGTCTGTGAGCCCCGTTTCCCCTTGATAAGCTCTCTGTCGATGTGGTTGCCAGGATGCGAGTGGGTGTACTTCACGACCTTCACCCCGATGAGCGTTCCGATTGCCGCTCCTCCCAGTACGTCGCTCGCCCAATGCTGATTGTTGTAGATACGGGAGAGTCCCATAAACGTTGCTCCGCCATAGAACACCGTACCCACATAGAACGCAGAATGCGGATACCAGAACTGTACCTCGCGGGTAAGCGTCGATGCGAAGGCGAAGGCGTTGATCGTATGTCCGGATGGAAACGAGCGGTACTTGTCGTCCGAGAACCCTCTGAACAGCTGAAAATCAGCGGGATTGTCGATATCCACAAATGGACGAGCGCGTCCAGCGACAAGTTTGATCGTGCCCCCAACGACGTCGGCGATGAGTATGGACTCGACGCTGTGCAGCCCCAGAGCCTGCAGACGCCGTTGTCCGTCGGCGCGGCCGAGCCCGAACAGAGCCGCTCCAGCGATGAGTGAACCAGGCACAGCCAGCACCCGGAAGCCCGTTGCTGATCTTCTCAGGAACCGATTCTCCTGGACCCACGGATACTGCAGCCTTTTTGCGACTGCCACATCGAGCGGTGCAACCACTACCGTGCCAAGGGTAAAGGCGCCCAGAATCAGGGCATCTTTCCCGACAAAGAGTGGAGTCTTCTTGTTGATTGTATCCTGAACCTGCGCTTCCGCGTTCACTGCAATGGTCGTCACAAGCAGCACCACGTTTATCAACTTTCCGAACAACAACGGCTCCAGTCGAGAAGTGAGATAACACTTGTAGCATTGCCGAAATGCAAGACTCTTACCCCTTGTCATTCAGTACTCAAATCGCGATATCACCCAAATGCTGACAATTGATCTCACCGGGAAGCGCGCGTTGGTGGCGGGGGTCGCCGACGACGCCGGATTTGGCTTTGCAATTGCGAAATCGCTGGCCGAAGCGGGGGCAAGCGTTTCGGTCGGGACCTGGCCTCCCGCGCTCAATATCTTTATGAACCTGCTCGAGCGCGGGAAGATGGACGAGTCTCGAAAGTTATCCAGCGGACAGCTTCTCGCGTTCGAGAAGATATATCCGCTCGACGCTGCCTACGACACTCTCGCGGATACACCGGAAGACATTCGGACCAATAAACGGTACAAGGAAACCGGCGATTTCACGATCGACGGCCTTGCGCATCGGATCGAATCCGATTTCGGCAAGAGTTCACTCGACATTGTGATCCATTCGCTGGCGAACGGCCCCGAAGTAAAGAAGCCGTTGCTCGAGACGAGTCGCGCCGGCTACCTCACCGCTGTCGGCGTCAGCGCCTATTCGCTGGTGTCGATGGTCTCGCGGCTGGCGCCGTTGATGCGACCCGGCGGCTCCTTTCTCTCACTCACGTATATGGCGAGCGAGCGGGTGATTCCCGGCTACGGCGGCGGCATGTCGTCAGCGAAGGCGGCGCTGGAAAGCGACACCCGAGTGCTGGCGTTCGAGGCAGGCCGCAAATACGGTATTCGCATCAATACGATCTCCGCGGGCCCGCTGGCGTCACGCGCCGCGAGCGCGATCGGAATCATCGAGAAGATGGTGGAATACTGCGCTGGTAACTCGCCCCTCACCCAGCCACTTCAGGCCGAGGAGGTTGGAAAAGTCGCGGCCTTTTTATCCAGCCCGCTTGCTACCGGAATCACCGGCACCGTCGTGTACGTGGACAAGGGCTACCACTCGATGGGAATGGCGCTCCAGGACTAGGCACGGAATAGTCAGGGTTTTTTCCTGGCAGCTGCAGCCGCTGCTGCTCTCTCCTGTTCGATCCTGATTTTTATCAGCTGAAGCTGTGTTGCCGGGATGCGTCCGGAAAGTTTTAGCACACCACCGGTGGTGGCATCCGTCCAGGTGATCGTGGTCACCCCGTTCGTGGTCTCGATTCCCGTTACCGGTGCGGGCGCTGACAGTACGCGTGGAGGCGCCGCTGCCGCTGCAGCTTCGCGCTGAGAGTCTTGCATGGCAACAGCAGCGTCGGCGCGTTGTGGCGGTGCAGCCGCAGATGATTTAGCCGCAGCTCGGCCTTCTTGTGGCACCGTAGGCATGCCGGTTGTGACTACGGCTGACAATTGCGTGCTCATCAGCTCGGTGAGAGTAACCGTGTCATTTGGCGTCACTTCGTACAACGTGATCCTTGCGCCGATTTGCCTCCTCGTGCCTACGATCTTGAGTGGCGCAACCGCGGTTACGGAATCTCTGGCGGTGAGAAGCGACGAGTTACCTCGAATGAGAATGCGGGGCGGTGCTGGTTCCGCATTCACGTAACCTGAGGATGGAGAGATTTGCCCGGCTGCTACACCACTAACTTGCCCTGCTACGGCGTTTTCACGCGCTGGCATGTTGGGCTGCACGGAGGGAGCCCGCGTCTTTCCAAAGTCGCTAACCGACGGAGGAGGAGCAGCTGCCAATGTCTGCTTGGTGGCTCCCACGGCATCAGTTGCTCTCCTCCTTTCCATGCCTTCCTCAGTTGGTTCGGCGGTTCGTTGCGCGCCAGCGATTGCTGGATTTCGAGAAAGATTCTCTGATTTCGTGGCCGGCGGAGCCGTCTCAGCGGTCGTCTTTGCGGTTTCATCCGGACCCGGTACCGCTGGTGCGACTGCCGTGATCGTGGTCGCGCTCGTATCGGTACTAGCGGAAGAAGTCGCTGCCTCCCGTCCACCATTTCTGAACACCGCCAGAGTGCCTGCCGCGACAACCAGTAGCGTCGCTGCCACACGCCACACGATGGGGTCCACGCGCCTCTTCGGCGCAGCCACCGGGATGACTCCCCGCGGCGCATTGTCGAGGGCGGTCAGAATCCGCGAAGACCCCGCGATGAACCCACGCGCTTCCGCAACGGTCGCTGCGCACTCCGGGCATTCCGCGACGTGCGCATCTACCCGCGCGGCTTCATCGGCAGCCAGCGCCCCATCCAGCCACGAGTGAATCGTTCCTTCGTCAAGATGCTGCATTCTTCTCTCTCTCTTCTCGACTCTTCTGCAATGCTTCGTAGCTCTCCACCAGCCGTCGGCGCGCACGGGAGAGCGTAGTTCCTACCGAGCCGGGCGACAGCTGCAACGCCTCGGCGATCTCGTTGTAATCCAATCCCTCTTCCCGCATGAGGAGCGCTAGCCTGTCGCGTTCCGCCAGAGCATCCACTGCCTTGCGCGCCATCGCTGCTTCCTGGGCGCGCTCGAGAGTCGTCTCTTCCGACTCGACTACTTCATCACGCTCCTGCTCCGCGAGAAGTGCCAGATGCTTTCGGCGTCTCATGTCCTTCCTCGCTTCGTCCCTCACGAGATTGGTCGCCACCGCAAACAGCCAGGCTCGTTCGTTCTGTATCGAGGTCTGCCTCAACGCTCGCACGAATGTCTCCTGCGCAACTTCCTCAGCCCAGTCGCGATCTCCCAGCCGCCGCGTCAGATATCGCACCAACGCGGCGTTGTACGTTCGGAAGAGTCGCTCTACGTCGGTCACTCGCTCACCAGCGGTCCCGCAATAGTGCCAGGTCTCGATCGGTGAGACGCTCTTCTCCCGACGGAGTCAGCTCGATTGCCATGCTGCGGCCGGATACAATCACACGCTCGCCAACCGAGAACGGCTCGCGCAAATCAGGCATCATCTCGAGCAGCTTGAAGTATGCGTCCGAGAACGGCTTCACCTGCAACACCGTTCCGGACTTCTTGTAGCGGACGTCGGTCCACACACTATCACGCAATACGAGCGTCACGTTCCCGGCTCTGCGAAGGTTGGCATCATCTCTCATACCCACAGCTGCGTCCGCTGCTGCAACGCTGGTCGCCGACCGTTGTGCAGCTGCTGACTTTGCTGCTTCGAATTGAACGGCGGCGGGAGCTGGTGCAGCAGCTGCGCCGGTGGTTACGACGCCATTGAGCTGCATTCCTCCAGCCCCCATGGCTCTCCGCTGGTTCATTCCCGGCTCGACCACCAGATACGACGAGAACTCAGTCGGAATCCCGTATCGTTCTCCCAGCTCGCGAATCTCGTCATCGACCTCCCGCGACCCGCCGTGCTTTCTCTTTTCCGCGCTCAGATATCCGACGCGCTGGGTGGCCCACAACCGCGCCACGAATGGGTTCTCGCGCGACCGGTCGGGGAAAAAGACACGCGTAGCCCAGCTCACCGGCCCATTGGTCGTCTGACCATCGAACCGCACCACCGCATTTCCGCTCCCATCGTAGCGCGCCAGAATCACGAGATCCTCGCCCGCAAATATGTCCACCGCCCCCGAAGGGTGCATCTTGCGCAAACGTACACCCTCGGCGCGAACTCTGACGTCGGTGACGAGCGGACTCGTGAGCCGGCTCGCAACGATTCCCACCGCGCGCTCAACGGATTCATCCGGCCGCACGAAGCTGGCCGTGCCACGACCCTCGAGCGCAAGCTGTTCGATCAGTGAGACGTTGAGATCCGCGCCGACGCCGAATGTGAACACCCGGCGGGATCCACGCTGCCTCGCGACACTCGACGCGATCACCGAAGCATCGCGCTCACCTACTGTGGGCTGCCCATCGGTAAGAAACAGTATGATCGGTAGTCTCCCGGACTGCACTGGGGAAGAAAGCGCTTCGTCCAGCGCGCCCGAGATGTTTGTCGATCCCTGCGCATCGAGATCATCCAGGTAGCGTTCAGCCGCGCGGATGTTGTCGCGGGTTGCTACAGAGAAATTGTCACGAAACGTTCGGACATCGCTCGAGAAATCAATGAGCCGGAAACGATCCATCGCCGACAGCGAACGCAGCACCTGCTTACCCGCCGCTCGCGCCTGTTGGATCTTCTCGCCGCTCATCGAGCCCGAGACGTCTATGACGAAAGTCAGGTCGCGCGGCACAGCACGCGGCTGAACCGCGGGCGGTGACAGTGTGATCAGCGCAAAGCCATCGTCGTTGCCGGGCGCATTTGCCAGTAGCGAGATCGCCGCGGCAGCCGAGCGCCGGATTGGAATAAGAAGCGTGACCTCTCCGTGCGCGTCTCTTATTTCAACCCGACGCGTCGACCCGCGATTGATCGAGGCGAAGGAACGGTCGTCGACGGCACGATCGCCGTAGTAGCCGTCCGTCGCGTACTCGCCTTCATCGATCGAGTGCGTCGGTGAATAGGCCCTTCCGTACATCGGATCATTGGGATATGTGAGCACGAAGGACATCCGGCCTTCGGGCCGCTGATCTGTCTCGCGCTGGCTGGTGCGCGCTCCACGGAAGTAGTCGATCCTCAGTGCATCGCCCTCGCGCTGGGCAACGGTCTGAAAGCGCACCACGACTCTCTTCTGCTCACCTGGCGCGATTGGAAAGATTCTCGCGCGCAGCAGTCCATATCCCATCCACTCCAGTAGTGCCGGATCACGCTGGCGTCGCACGATCTCTTCATAGATCTGCCGCGCCTGGTTGGCGTTCATTGTTTCGCCGGCCACCATCTCGCCATTGATCTCGAGCTTGAGATCCTGAAAAGCCGCACCCTTCGGCAGCGGGAACATGAAATCCGCCTCACCGACTCGGTTCCCGCGATTCACAAACGTCTCGGTGATCTCGTAGCGCAGCACCCGATCCACAAGCTCTACCCGGACATCACTGCTCTGGCGGAACACCGCGGGCGACGTAATCCCGCACGCCGGCATGATGCATGGCCTTCCCCGTTCGCACGGTGGGGGGACAGGGCACGGCCACGGACGTGGCGGACCCTCCACTATTTGGGTGGAGGCGAGACCGGGAACGCAGAGAGCGATTAGCAAAAGAAGTGAGCGCATGGAGATTCCAGTAGAATGGGTTCTACTGTGGGACGTGTCTCCCGGGCTCCCTTGCACAGCCAGCGCTCACCTTGACAGTTCGCCGGAGCTAAGCCCCTCCAGAAGGGGTTAACTTGCCTTAGGGCGCTTCTTTCGGCGTTTCTGCAGATCTCGCCGTTCGTCCACTCTCACCTCGAGCAGCCGGTGGTCGGCGCGAATCATCGTCTCCTCAAAGCTCTCGCCGTTCCGGCGCGCAGCCCATCCCATCGAGAACGGTACCGGCGCTGACGTCGGTGCAGCGGCACGCAGACGGGCGGCGACGTTCTCGGTCTGTTCCTCACCCGAGTCACAGAGCACCACCAGAAACTCGTCTCCGCCGACACGCACCACTGCCTCTTCAGCACGGACGTGTCGCATTAGAAAGCGCGCCATCTTCACCAGAACGCTGTCGCCCTCGGCGTGACCGTTGCTGTCGTTGTACTGCTTGAAGTGGTCGATGTCGAGGTAAATGCACCCAAACTCTCCCTTTGGCTGCGCCTCGCACTGTCGTGTGACCGTATTCAGATACCGGCGATTGTAGCAGCCTGTGAGCGGATCGCGGATGCTGAGCTCGAGAAGCTGGGTTTGAAGCTCCTTGCGCTGAGTGATGTCAACGAGAATTCCGTGGCAATATTTCTCGCCGGTTTTGGGGTCAATGGAGAGAAAAGCGCTGTCGGTGACCGTTCTCACTTCCCCGTCGCGCCGTGTAAGCTGAAACTCGATGTCCCTGACCGAGCCATCGCGCTCCAGCAGCGCCATCTCTCGAGCCCGTACCTCAGGCCGCACAAAATCGCTGGTACGAGAACCCCTTAGCTCCTCCAGCGACTCGATCCCGAACATCTCCAGAAAGGCGGGATTCGCGTCGATGATCTCCCCATCAAGCGTCGTGATGTAGATTCCTTCCTTCAGTCGCAACGCCAGCTCGCTGAGCGTCTTGGGATCGCTCAGATTGCGAAAACTCTTCTGTTTTTTGGGCTTTCTCGGGGCTTGGGTACGACTCACATCAACGCCTCAGCAAACGGCACATCCGTTGCTTTAATGGAAGGGTAACGAGTGAAGATATTATGCCATCCAGACGAGAGCAGGAACAAGGTACTACACCCCTCTCCTAGGCAAGAATCGGTACGATGACCTTCCGTACCGCCGGTATTCATCACGTCACCGGCATCGCCAGCGATCCGCAACGGAATCTCGACTTCTACGCTGGCATTCTCGGCCTCAGGCTCGTCAAGCGAACGGTGAACTTCGACGACCCCACGACCTATCACTTCTACTTCGGCGATGAGCAAGGAAGTCCGGGAAGCATCCTCACCTTTTTTCCATGGCCCGATGCCCGACGCGGAAGACAGGGCGGTGGCCAGGTAGCCGTAACCTCGTTTGCGATCCTGCCCAGCTCAGTGGGATTCTGGATCGAGCGCCTGATCAAGAAGCAGGTGCAATTCGAGCAGCCGGCTGCGCGCTACGAAGACGAGCGCGTAATCGCATTCAAGGATCACGAAGGATTCATGGGTGAGCTCGTCGCCCATCCCGCCGCGGATTCTCGCTCCGGTTGGGCAGGAGCAGGTGTGCCCGCCGAGCACGCTATCCGCGGCATCTATTCGGTCACTCTCTGGCTCGACGCCAACGAGCTCACCGGGCAACTGCTGACCAATACTTTGGGCTTCCGGCTCGTGCGCGAGCAGGGAAGCATCTTCCGGTACGCCGCCGGCGACGGTGGCCCCGGTACCATCGTCGACCTGCGTTGCGTTCCCGGAATCTGGCGTGGGGTAATGGGAGCGGGAACGGTGCACCACGTCGCCTTCCGCTCTTCAAGCGAAGAAGAGCAGATGCGGGTTCGCACCGAGTTGGCATCGCTCGGTTATAACGTCACTCCCCAGTTGGACCGGGACTATTTCAAATCGATCTACTCCC
>Ga0193735_1000157_pt1 | contig 21882 bp, 18 predicted proteins | sample U1m2metaG_FD_145080 | JGI IMG/M metagenome (GOLD analysis project Ga0193735, IMG submission 145080) | Soil microbial communities from a riparian zone of the East river system, Colorado, United States - U1m2 | ecosystem: Environmental > Terrestrial > Soil > Riparian zone | place: USA: East River... | reverse complement strand
TACGAATGCACATATTGCGCGACTTGCGCGAGTTTTGTTTGTCGAACTGCAAAGGAGAGGTTGTATGGCGATCGCGTCGCAAAGAGGCGGCTAATCCGGTTTCCGCTGATGCTTGATCCGATACGTAAGAAAACACTCGTCACCGATCTTGCACATGTCGATCAACAAGCAGCGCGTGCTGTTGGGTAGGAATTCCTTGCTCAGACCTGTCAGCGTTGGTGCTTTGGCTCCGCCGAACATGTACGGCGCGAGCGTGAGATTGAGTTGATCGATGAAACTCCGTTTCAACAAGGCGCGAAAAAGCGTCGGTCCGCCTTCGCATGCGAGCCTTCGCACGTTGTATCTGTTGCGCAGCGTTGCCAGCATGATTGGAAGATCGACGTGCTCTGCATCGCTTAAATGGAGTGTCGCCTTGCTCTCCAAGGTCTTCCGGTATTTCGGCGGCATTCGTTTGGTAGAAAAGATGATGATCGGAGAAATGTCGGACTGAAAAATCTTCAGCCGATCGTCGATTCGGCCTTCGTTGGAGACGATCACACGTAACGGGGCTCGGCTTTGACCGCGCTTGATTCTGGCTTTCTGCAGTTCAGTCGGCAATCCCAATCGCACGTTGTCGCGTTTCAAGCTGGTATGTCCGAGCAGGACCGCATCAGCCATAGAGCGCTGGCGAAACAAATGCAGCTTGTCTTTACGTGAAGTGAAATCAACCGGTGCCAAGGTTCTCGTCGTCACCTTGCCGTCGGCGGTCATGGCAAAGGTGGCGACGACGAATGGGCGCTGGCGCTTGCTTTTTGTCATGAAGAAAACCTCCAACGCTCAACGCCGAACGTTCAATTCAGATATCTAAGCGTTGGACGTTGAGTGTTGAGCGTTGAAGAATCTCATTAGTTCTTCTTCATCATTCCGACTCGCCGATCTCGTGTTCAAGGGTCACCACTTCCTGTTCCATCTCGCGCAGCGGCACGCGCGCGACCGCCCCACTTGGTTTGTAAAACAGGTATACGATCGCGCCGGGAAGGCTGCCAACCATAATGATGAGAAAACTCAGCGACCCGATCAGAATAGCTTTTGCTTCCGGCACACCGCAGAGGCCGTTGAGCATGATCTGCAAAACTTTTTCCCGAAGCCCAATTCCGGCAAAGCTAATTGGTAGCGCCGAAATTGTGCGTTCGACCGGCATTACTGCAAAGAAATCCACCAGGGGCACGCGTGCTCCCAACGCATACGCCGCAAATAGAAAAGTGGTGAACGTGGCAAGATGCGCTACGACGGATGCGACAAACGCCACGAGTGTTGCGCGCCAGTGGTGCGCGTACAGATGATAGGCAGCGGAGATCTCGATTAACCTGTCGCGGCCCGGGAATCGTGCCGGCAAGGAGTGTAAGAGTTTGAATCCACTGATGACAAAGGTCGAAAGTAAAAAAATGACCGAGCCGCCAAGGAGGACGAGCAACAGCCAAAGCAAGTTTCGTGTCTCGGGTTTTTGCGAAAGGAAATCGAAACGCAACGCAATGAGCGTGGCCGTGATTGCGACCAACGCAACAAGGCCGATAAACCGGTCGAATACTACCGCGAGCAGTGCGCCCGCTTTTTTGTCCGGCGTCTCCTTTAGCAGGTAATAGCTTTTCATGATGTCCCCGCCAGTGCCTCCGGGGAGAAACTGGTTGTAAAACATTCCGATAAGGAACAAGCCGGACAGGCGCGGGAGACTCAGGTGAATCTTTTGGACCTTCAACAAAACATGCCAGCGAAAGCACGCAGCGATTTCCACCACAACATATGCCAATATGCCCATCATGACCCAGCGATACTCGGCGTTCCGGATGGCCTCAACCATCTGTGCGCGCCTGGTGGGATCGTGATAAACCCAGTAAAGCACCCCAATCGTGACGCAAAGCTGGAAGACAGTGATCAGGATTTTCTTCATTCGCCGAAACGTTCCTTCCAGGTTTGTACCGACCGGCGAATTGCATTCGCCGCCTTGTTCGGGCTCATCTCCCAGACAAATAAACAGTTTGTGGGAAGAAGCGGAATTAGTTTCTCAAAATCTACGGCGCCGGTAAACGGCGCTTCGTGATCCTTGGCGGGCCAAATGCAGTCCTGGACATGACAGCCCAACGCGCGCAGACCGATCAGGCGCAGCCATTCGGCGTGATCGATGAACCCCAAATTCTCTTTGATTTGCGAGTGCCCGAAATCGTGCCAGTAACCCAGCTGCGCGTTGACCGTTTCGCCGAGCAACCCAGGTAATTCGCGCTCGCTGGGAATCTCTTCATAACTGCGACGGCTCTCCAAAGCGATTCTGACTTCTTTTGAAGCGGCGTACTCAATGATTCGGCCCAGGCAGTCTTTGACACGCTGCAAATAAGCGGGCGCAACTCTTTCCCGTTTTTGCACGGCTCCTATCTTCAATCTCACGTATTTGCGCGACAGGTATTTTCCAGTTTTAGCGAGCTCGATCAACTGGTCAGTAATTGGCGGCATGTTCACCCGGCCTAAATGCAATACCACGAACGGTGCGTCCAAGCGCGCTGCGAAATCGATTGTCTGAAACGTTTGCTTTATTGCGCGCTCACGTTCCTCGGAAGAAGCGGCGGAAAATTTGTAACAGTCTGGTGATGCCGTCATCACTTCGACGGGTAAGGGACAGAAATTATGCAAACTCGTGAAGCGGACTTCTCCCGCGTCGAACATTTTTTGGATTCCCGGCATCAACGACAGGCGGATACCATGACCTAGCTCGATCAATTCAAAACCGAGTTCGGTTTTGATTTCGCGCAGCATTTCCTCCCCGGCTGTATGGCGTCCGGAGTTCCAGCAAGTGGAAAACGCGATCACGCTAAACAGCAGCGGCGATCGGCGGCGCCGGCGTTTCGGCGCTGGGAGTTTCTGCCACCGCAGGTTGAGCACACTGCCGGCGCACGCGTCCAAGCACAACCAACGCGACCACAGCGTAGCAGCCAGCCGCGATCGCCAGCGCCGTGCGCATTCCGATGAGATCCGAAAGACCAGTGATTCCCAAGCCTGCGACCGGCATGAGACCAACAAAGCTCAACATGAACACAGCCGAGACGCGCCCGCGCAAGTAATCGGGCGCACGTTCCTGAACAATGGTGTTCGCCAACCCGAAATTCATGGCCAGGCCCAGTGAATTAAAAATGAGCAGCGCGGTCGCCAGATAAAAACTTGGCGCGCGCGATAAGCTAAAAATCGCGACTGCAACAACCCCTACGTTCAACATCATAATCGGCACGCGCTTGTTGCGCGGAATGCTGATCAGAAAAATTGCGCCGACCACGGAACCGACTGCAGAAGCGCCCATCAAAAATCCGAGTTGATCCGCGCCGAGGCCGAGCACAAGTCGGACGTACAATGGCATCATCACGGTGATGATGGGGAAAATGAAAACAGTCGTCGCCGCAATGAGCCCGATCATCGCAAGACTTGGTTTGTCCTTCGCGACGTAGCGAAATCCGTCCTTGATCCCGCTGGCGCGCTTCTCTTCTTCTTCCACAGTCCCGCGCGGTCGTGGCGGGATCATCAACAAAGCGATGATCAGCGCCACGAACGAAATTGCGTTAATAAAGAAAGCCGAAGCTGCGCCCCACACGCTGATGAAAATTCCAGCCAGCGACGGACCGACAACGCGTGAGCCGTGAAAAACCGCGCGGTCGACAGCGATCGCGCTTTGAATTTCATCGCGCGTCACCAACTCGGGGACAAGCGCGTTGAGGGTAGGCATCTCAAATGAGTTGGAAATGCCCAGCGCTACCGCAAATGCCAAAATATGCCAGATCTCAAGTTTGCCGCTCATGATCAAGAGTCCAATGGAAATGGCGAGCCCGATCTGGACATACTGAGTTGCGAGAAGAATTTTTCGTTTATCAAAACGATCGGCCGCCGAACCGCCGACCATCGTTAAAAGGAGCATCGGCAGACCCGCAGCGAGATTAGCCATTCCGAGCATGATTGCTTTGCTGGTGAGCGTGCTCATCACGTAACCTTGAGCCATTACCTGCATCCATGTTCCGGTATCGGAGATCGAACTGCCGATGATGTAGCGGCGGAACGCACCGGCGCGCAGAACACGCAATGCGTTACGAGTGGATAGCTTCACGTCCGCGCTCATTGCAAACACTCATCCGTGTAGAGCCGTTTGTGTCAAACGCCTGCCGATTTCGGTGAGTAGCGTTTGAGCGAATCGCCATGGGCAGTTGGCTGAACCGTCGCTACTTAAGCGTGATTGCCCTGGAGCCTGCGATCATTACTTTACATACGATGCGCATCGACAAATACACGCAAAAGATGCAGGAGGCGCTGCAGGCGGCGCAGGACCTCGCTTCGCATGCTAATCATCCTGAAATCACGAACGAACATTTCCTTTCTGCTCTTCTGGAGCAAAGCGAGGGCATAGCGCGACCGCTCCTCGAGAAGATTGGAGCAGATGTAGATCAGGTGCGGGAACGCCTACGCTCGGAGCTGGAGCGCCGCCCAACAATTCACGGCACCGCTGCCGATCTGCGGTTCTCCAATGAACTTCGTAGTGTGCTGGACAATGCGGAAAGGGAGATGTCGAAGCTGAAAGATGAATTCACCAGCGCGGAGCATTATCTGCTCGCGTTGACCGGTGCGAACGTTCCCGCGGCGAAATTACTCAAAGACTTTGGCGTCACGCGCGACAAGCTCATGCAGGGCCTTCAGCAGGTGCGCGGCTCCCAGCGTGTGACCGATCAAAATCCAGAAGGCAAATATCAGGCGCTGGAGAAATATGGGCGTGACCTGACCGAGATGGCGCGACGCGGAAAAATCGATCCCGTGATCGGACGCGACAATGAAATTCGACGGGTCATGCAGGTGTTGTCGCGCCGGACGAAAAATAACCCGGTGCTCATCGGCGATCCAGGTGTTGGCAAAACGGCGATCGTGGAAGGGTTGGCGCGGCGAATTATCAGCGGCGACGTTCCCGATTCGCTGAAACAAAAGCGCGTTATCGCGATGGACATCGGCGCGATGGTGGCCGGCGCGAAATTCCGCGGCGAATTCGAAGATCGCCTCAAAGCGTTCTTGAAAGAGGTAACAGATTCCCAAGGCCAGATCATCCTTTTCATCGACGAGCTGCATACGATCGTGGGAGCTGGCGCGGCTGAAGGGTCGGTCGACGCATCAAACATGCTCAAGCCGATGCTGGCGCGAGGCGAGTTGCGCACGATCGGTGCCACCACAATCGATGAATACCGCAAGTACATCGAGAAGGACGCGGCGCTGGAGCGGCGTTTTCAGCCGGTGCTAGTGAATGAGCCGACTGTGGAAGATACGATAGCAATTCTCCGTGGACTGAAGGAACGTTACGAAGTGCACCACGGCGTGCGCATTACCGACAGCGCGCTCGTCGCAGCAGCGATATTGTCGCAGCGCTACATTACGGATCGGTTTTTGCCGGACAAGGCAATCGATCTCGTCGATGAAGCGGCCTCGCGTTTGAAGATCGAGCTCGATTCGATGCCGACGGAGATCGACGTGATCGAACGCGAAATCATGCAGCATGAAATGGAGCGGCAGGCGCTGAAAAAAGAAAAAGATCCCGCGAGTAAGGAGCGTTTGAAGAAGCTCGAGAAAGAATTGGCAGGGCTGAAAGAAAAATCGTCCGCTCTCAAAGCCGAATGGCAGAAAGAGAAAGCAGTTCTTGAGGAGCAACGGAAATGGAAAGAGGAACTCGAAAAACTTCGCACCGAGCTCGAACGCGCGCAGCGTCGCGGTGAACTGGCTAAAGCGAGCGAAATCCAATACGGACGCATCCCGGAGCTGGAGAAGAAATTGGCCGATGCAACGGCTAAAGCTGCGAAAAATAAAAGACCTACTTTGCTTCGCGAAGAAGTAACCGAGGAGGACATTGCCGAAGTCGTTTCGAGCTGGACGCACATTCCTGTCTCGCGCTTGCAGGAGGGCGAGCGCGAAAAGCTGATTAAATTGGAGGAACACCTGCATTTGCGTGTTGTCGGGCAGGACGAAGCGATCAAAGCCGTTGCTAACGCGGTACGTCGTGCGCGTGCCGGGTTACAGGACCCAAATCGCCCGCTTGGTTCGTTTATTTTTCTCGGACCAACCGGTGTCGGCAAAACGGAATTGTCCCGCGCGCTCGCAGAATTCTTGTTCGATGACGAGAACGCGATGATCCGCATCGATATGAGCGAGTACATGGAGAAACACACTGTCGCGCGACTGATCGGCGCACCGCCCGGTTACGTCGGCTATGAAGAAGGCGGCCAATTGTCCGAAGCCGTTCGGCGCCGCCCTTACTCGGTGGTGCTCTTCGACGAAATCGAAAAAGCGCATCCCGATGTGTTTAATGTTCTTCTGCAAGTGCTCGATGATGGCCGCATCACAGACGGGCAGGGGAGAACCGTGGATTTCAAGAACACGGTCATCATCATGACCTCAAATATCGGGTCGCAATACATCACCGAGGAGGAATCACGCGAAGCGCGCCGCCGACTTGTCATGGACGCGTTGCGCGCGCATTTCCGCCCCGAATTTCTCAACCGTGTCGATGAGATCATCATTTTCGACAGGCTCACGGAAGACGAGCTCAAGAAGATCGTTGAGATTCAACTTCATCGCTTGTCAAAACGTCTGGAGCAACAAAAGATCACGCTCAAGCTTTCCGATTCTGCGAAGGAACTGTTGGCGCGCGAAGGGTATGACCCCGTTTACGGCGCGCGCCCGCTGCGGCGTACGATCCAGCGAGAAATTCTCGATCCGCTGAGCATCGATATTCTTAAAGGCAAAGTCCGCGAAGGTCAGACCGTCCATGTGGACGCCAAAGACGGCCAACTGCAGTTCCAAGAAAAGTGACGTGAAGACGCTTTGATTAGACGGGAAAATCCGCTCTAATTCTCGTTAGGTCTATGCGTTCATTGATGCTCTTGGATTCCGTTGGCGGCGTAACCGATCTTCAAAAAATAGTTGCCAAAACCGCGTGATTCGCGCTTGATTCCCGTTCTTGAAGTGAGCACTAGACCCGGAGCCAAGATCCAGTTCAACGGCCACGAGTACGCCAGTGCCGATGAAATGCCGGTCGACGTCAGGGTGGCGTACGAGCGCGCCATCCACGAGACACCCGCGCTTCATTCCGGTGCGCGACTGGCTGCAAAACTGAAGGCGAAGATCATCTTGAACGACACTGAGTTCAATCATGCCGGAGAAATGTCAGTGGACGATCGACACTTGTATCACGAAGCGCTCGAGGCTGTGTTCCCGCCAGGTATCGTAGTATCCACTGGTGAGGCGCGGTCTGTAACCGAGACGCGAAAAGTCACGCAGCGGAAAACGTTGCTGGTCGTCTTGCTTGTCAGCTTGCTCGCCGGAGCTGTTTATCTCTGGCTGCACGGCTTGTTCGGCTAAAACACTGAGCTTGTAGAGGGGCTCGCCGCAGCAAGCGCGTGTTCGCTTTGATTCGGCGGTTGACACAACCGCCGCTACAATCCTTCAAGGCGCTATGCTGCCACTTGCTTAAATGCTGACACAAAAGTTTCCATCTCGGGTTTTTTCCCAATGGTGACGCGCATGTGATTTGGCAGGGCAGGGAACAAGCGTCCGACGTGGACGTTTTGTTCTTTCATTGCTTTGATAAGTGGCACCACGGGGCGTCTGCAGTCGACCATGATAAAGTTGGCCTGGGACGGAATCGTCTTGTAGCCCGCCTTGGCAAGTTCGGAAATTACGAACATTTTCGCTTCGCTGTTTAAACGCTGACCGTTTGAGACCTGGTCTGGATCATCCAGGCTGGCACTCGCCGCGGCCAGGGCCATGATGTTGACGCTGTCCCACATCTGGTACGGGCGCATGCGCTCCAAGGTTTCTTTTTGCGCGACGCAATAACCGCAGCGTAATCCAGCCATGCCGTAAACTTTTGAAAATGTGCGCGCGACAACCAGGTTTGGATTGTCCTTCACCAGCGGGACGGCGCTCTCGTAATCGGGGCTATCGGCGTAATGAAAGTATGCTTCGTCCACGAGAATCATTGTCTCGCGCGGCGTGTTCGTGATGAAATCGCGCATCTGATCCTTTGGCGTGATGCTGGCGGTAGGATTGTTAGGATTGCAGACATAAATCAGACCTCCTTTGGCTGCGGCAAGCATTTTTGGAAGGTCGTGCGCAAACGTGGGTGTCAACGGCATCTTCACGACTTCAGCGCCGTTTACCTTGGCCTGTTCAAGAATCGCCTCAAAGGTCGGGTCAGCCGCGACGAGATTTCCTCGCTCCTTGCCGGTGAATGTTTCCGCGCACAGCTTCAGAATCTCGCTGGAACCATCGCCGAGCAGGACTTGATCGTGATTCACGCCGTTCAGCCTGGCCAGCTTGTCAATTAACACGTTGTTGTGTTCATCCGGATAACGGCAGGCGAGGCCAAATGAATCTGTCATGGCTTTTAATGCTTTTGGCGAGGGCCCGTAAGGATTTTCGTTCGCGCTCAAGCGCACAACGGCGCCGGTTGCACCGATGTGCTCCGACAGTTTGGCGGAGGAAAACGCTGGCCTGACGAAAGCCGCAGCCGCACCGGCGCCCAATAGCTGCGCGAATTTACGTCGAGAAATTGACATGGTATTCATTGTTGGATCTTCCTTAACCTCGATTGTTAGGCTGATCCGAATCGAATGCCAGGCCGAATTGCGCCAACTGCGTTTTTGCTGGCAGTCTTCGTCGCATTCGCAACACACGGGTGCGGCAAATCACGTCAGGAGAAGAACGCGCAGACCCTTGCTGCACGTGTGCGAACTGAATTTCTGCATGCTTGGAATAATTACGAGCGCTATGCGTGGGGCCACGACGCATTACGACCTTTAAGTAAAACCGCGCACGATTGGTACGGACAGTCGCTCTTGATGACTCCAGTCGATGCACTCGACACACTCGTTTTGATGCATCTTGACGCCGAAGCTATGAGGACGCGATCGCTTATCGTCAGTGATCTCTCGTTCGATCGGGATATTTACGTCAAAAATTTCGAGATAACGATACGCCTGCTCGGCGGTCTTCTCTCGGGCTACCAGCTAACGGGCGACAAACGCCTCTTAAACTTGGCTGAAGATTTGGGCAACCGACTGCTTCCAGTTTTCAATTCACCCACGGGACTTCCATATGGTTATGTTAATTTGCGCACTGGCCAGACCCGCGGCGCGGTGACGAATCCGGCGGAAAGCGGCACGCTGCTGTTGGAATTTGGCACCCTGAGTAAGCTCACTAGCAGGCCCGTTTTCTTCGAGAAAGCAAAACGCGCTTTAGTCGAAACCTTCAAGCGGCGTTCGCAGCTCGGCCTCGTGGGGCAAGGCATTAATGTCGAGACAGGCGCGTGGACGAACACTGACAGTCACATCAGCGGCGGCATTGACTCGTACTACGAGTATCTCTGGAAGTGCTGGCTTCTGTTCGGCGATAAAGATTGTCGCGATATGTGGGAAGCCAGCATTCCCGCCGTTAACAAATATCTTGCCGATGAAATCGGCGGCGAATTGTGGTACGGCCACGCTGACATGCGGACCGGTAAGCGCACTGAAACGACTTACGGCGCCCTCGATGCATTTTTCCCTGCATTGCTCGCCTTTTCAGGCGATCTCGCGCGAGCGCGTCGCCTGCAAGCGTCATCATTTAAAATGTGGAACCTGTACGGCGTTGAGCCGGAAATTCTTGATTACAAGACGATGCGCGTGGTCGCCGGAAGTTATCATCTCCGCCCCGAGATTGTTGAGTCGACTTATTATCTTTATCATTACACAGGCGACCCGGAGTATCGGCATAGAGGCGAGAAAATGTTCGATGACTTTGTCAGACATTGCCGCACGGATTCCGGCTACGCTGCGCTTGCTGATGTGACGAGTAAACAACAGCTCGACGAAATGGAGAGCTTCATCCTGGCTGAGACTTTCAAGTACTTTTATTTGCTCTTCGCTCCGGCCGGAACTTTGGAGTTCGATAAAGTTATCTTTAACACCGAAGCGCACCCACTGACGCGAATACCGTAAAACTTGCTGCTAAGATTTTCATATGATCTTTGAGCTGCTGAAGGAGCGAAGGCGACGTCGCCTGCGGGCGCGGCCGTTTCCGAAACAGTGGCTGACGTTGGTTCAGCGTCACGTTGTTTTTTTTCACAGACTTTCCGCGAGCGACCGCGCGGAACTACTTGGTCACGTTCAAGTATTTCTTGCCGAAAAACGTTTCGAGGGATGTGGCGGTTTCGCGATCACGGATGAGGTCCGGGTGACCATCGCGGCGCAGGCTTGTCTTCTATTGTTGCATCGCAGTACGGATTATTTTCCAGATCTGCTCACGATTCTTGTTTATCCATTGACATACATGGTGGAAGAAAAACGGCAGCTCGGTGAGCATGTTTGGGAGGAGGGGACTGTGAGTCGCCTTGGTGAAACCGGTCGCAGAATGGGTTCGTTGGTCCTCTCCTGGGGCGCCGTCAAACACGGCGCGGCTGATCCCTCCGACGGTAAGAACGTTGTCCTTCATGAGTTTGCTCACCAACTCGACTTCGAAAATCATGCAGTCGATGGCGTGCCCGGATTGGCAACGCGTGAACAGCAACTCTCCTGGAGTGAAGTTATGAGAAGCGAGTTTGCGTCATTGCGCGCAGCTGATGAGAGCGGGATACCGACTCTGCTCAACACGTACGGAGCTACTGATCCAGCCGAGTTTTTCGCGGTATCGGTCGAAGCTTTCTTTGAACAACCGCACGCTCTCCGCGATCGTCACCCCAAATTATACGCGGAACTGCAAAGCTATTTTAATCAGGACCCGGCAGAATATTCCGGCGAGATTCTCGGGGAAGAACAGCGATTGTCATCCTGAGCGGAGCGGAGCGAAGTCGAAGGATCCCGTGGCGCTGCCGTGAAGCAATGCCCGCGGGATTCCTCCACTTTCGCTCGGAATGACAGCGAAATTTATTGCGGCTGCGGCACGATCCGGAGGTACGGTTTCGGTGCCTTCCAGCCTTGCGGATACCGCTGTTTCGCCTGCTCGTCAGATACCGAACCCGCAATGATTACGTCCTCGCCCGGCAACCAGTTCACAGGCGTAGCGACCTGGTGTTTCGCGGTCAGTTGCAGTGAATCGATCACTCGCAGCACTTCGTCGAAATTTCGGCCTGTCGTCATTGGGTACACCAGAATCAGCTTAATCTTCTTGTCCGGGCCAACGACGTAAACGTTGCGCACGGTCGCATTATCGGCTGGCTTGCGCGTTTTGACATCGCCCTCTACATCCGCGGGAAGCATTCCATATAATTTGGAGATTTTGAAATCGGCATCACCGATGATTGGGTAGTTGGGCGCGTGCCCCTGAGTCTCTTCAATATCCTTGGCCCAACCCGCGTGATCGCCGGTCGAATCGACCGACAATCCCATGATCTTCACGTTTCTACGCTCGAACTGCGGTTTTATTTTCGCCATGTAACCGAGCTCGGTCGTGCAGACCGGGGTGAAGTCCTTCGGATGTGAAAACAGGACAGCCCAGGAGTCGCCGATCCAATCGTGAAATCGAATCCGGCCCTCGGTCGTTTCTGCTTCAAAATCTGGTGCGGTATCGCCAATCTTCATGGTTCTTCCTCCTTTTTTGCAGGAGGTTATTTCAAATTCTGAGGCGAAAGTCAATCCGGTTGCGAAATTAACTCGCAGAACTTGTTCAGATCGATGTTGCCACCCGACACAATGGCGACAATCGGGCCTTTGCCGGCTCTTCCACTGAGAGACGCGGCGAGCGGTAGTGCGCCGGCGCCCTCGGAGATGACCCGCGCTTTTTCTGCCATGAGTCGCATCGCGTTTTTCGTCTCCTCCAGAGTGACGACGAAGTAACCATCCACCACCAGTTGCATTCGTTCCCACATGCGAGGAAACATGCTTTGGCCGCCGGCGCCATCGACGAACGAAGCCTTCCAATTCGTAAACACTTGAGGCGAACCTTTCTCAAATGAAAGCGCTGCCGGGGCAGCCGTTTCGGGTTCAACTCCGAAGACTTTGATTCCAGGCTTGAGCGTCTTGATTGCGCTGCCAACGCCGGTGATCAAACCGCCGCCGCCGATACTGGCGATGACGACAGCCGCATCCGGCAGATCTTCCAGAATTTCCAGCCCCATGGTTCCGTGCCCGGTGATGAAATTGTCGTCGTCAAACGGATGAATAAATGTTCCGTCGGCTCCGGGAAATGAGCGCTCGTCCAGAGCTTTCCAAGCGGCGTCGTATGATACCGGAATGAGTTTTGCGCCGAGAGCGCGCATCCGTTCCAGTTTCGATTTAGGTGCGGTCTCAACCACCACCACCGCGCATGACACTCCCGCTTGTCGGGCCGCATAGGCGACACCTTGTCCCGCGTTTCCTGCGCTGATGGTCCACACCCCGTGCCTGCGCTCGGACTCGGACAGCAGCGCTACGGCGTTCGCCGCGCCGCGCAGCTTGTAAGCATTAATCGGCTGTAGATTCTCCAGCTTGAGCCAAATCTCGGGAAACTGCGTTCCTAGTTCGAGGCGGACCAGAGGTGTGCGAACAATCGTGTCCGCAATTCGCTGACGCGCTGCGCGCATTTCTGACAATTCAATCGGACGAATCGGGTCGAGAACCATCCGGTTAGTGTAGAGGGTGTGACACCGGCTGCAATCTTATGCAATTCCCCAGAAATTCCGGACAGCACCAAAACCCTTTGAACAGTTTCGCCACCACCGATATTCCATTGTTCAACCGCTACTAGTCTTGCGACGAATGCCCAAACAAAGATCGCGAAGGAGAAAAACTGCTCTTGTTGCTGTGGGGCACAAAAAAAGTGTCAGCCCACTCAGCCAAATTAGAAAATTGGAGCGACCTGATCTCCTCATCTTGCTCGCTCTGGGGACAATTACGTTCGGAATTTATGTACAGGTGATCGGGCATCAGTTCATCACGCTCGACGACCCCACGTACATCCGCGAAAATCCGTTGGTCAATCGCGGTGTTACGCTCGCGGGGCTCACTTGGGCGTTCACCACGTTCTACGCGGCAAACTGGCATCCGCTCACGTGGATCGCGCATATGATCGACAGCCAACTCTTCGGCATTAACGCAGGCGGCCATTTGGTCGTTAACGCCGTAATTCATACGGCAAATACGCTGCTGCTGTTTTGGCTTCTTCTTGGCACGACTCGAGCGCGATGGCCGAGCGCACTGGTCGCTGCGCTTTTTGCGCTGCATCCGCTGCACGTGGAATCAGTCGCTTGGGCGGCAGAGCGAAAGGATACGCTCTCGACATTCTTCGGCCTCTTTTCGCTCATCGCTTACGCGCACTATGTCGAGACGCGCTCGCGCAAGTGGTACACGTGGACTGCCGTTACTCTTGCGCTGGGTCTATTGGCCAAACCGATGCTGGTGACCTGGCCTTTCGTGATGTTGTTACTCGACTACTGGCCGCTGAGGCGTCTGGCGGATGTGAAGTCGAAAGAATATCGGCGAGGCGCTTCCCACCCGCCTTCGCTGCGTTCCGGCGCGGCAAGCAGGAAAGCGGCTACAGCGATTTGGCCGCTATTGCGAGAGAAATTGCCATTGTTCGCTCTGGCGGCGGCGTCAGCCATCATGACTTTAATAGCGCAATCGCGTGAAGGAGCTGTACGGACACTTGCCCATGAACCTATTGCGCTGCGGCTATCGAACGCGCTTGTGTCATATGCGAAATACTTACTGCTCACTTTCTGGCCGAATGATCTGGCGGTCTATTATCCGTTTGCGGGCATACCGCCCTGGCACGTTATCGGCGCAGCGTTTCTGCTGATTGGAATTACAGTGTTTTGTGTTTCTCAACGGAGAATTCGGCCGTACCTCATGGTTGGCTGGCTTTGGTTTCTGGGAACACTAGTTCCGGTTATAGGAATCGTTCAGGTTGGCGGGCAAATCATGGCGGACCGCTACTTCTATATTCCGTCGATCGGTTTGTTCATTGCGCTCGCGTTCGGATTAGCCGACATCGCCGGGAGCTGGCGTGTTACGCCAGCGCTCAGCGGGGCAATCGCTGGCGGGGTCCTACTGATTTTTGCTACTCTCACGAACGCGCAAATTCAGCTCTGGCATGACAGCTTTACATTGTTTGAGCACACGCTAGCAGTAACACCACCTAATCTCCGCATAGAACACAACCTGGGCGTGGCCTTGGCCGTGAGCGACAGATACGATGAGGCCGCGGCGCATTTTGAGAAGGCGTTGCAGATCGACCCCCATTTCTACGACGGCCTGGTGGTCATGGGCGTTACCCGTGCGCACCAAGGCCGGCTGCCGGAAGCTATCGAGTATTTCCAAGCTGCAATCCGTTCTCAGCCGGACGCGCCGAAAGCGCACGTGCAGTTGGCCCACGCACTGTGGGGGCAAAAACGCGATCAAGCTGCGCTTGAGGAGATGCTCCGCGCCTCACAATTTGCGCCCAAAGACGCAGAAATTCGGGCTGACTTGGGACTCGCGCTGGCGCTAGCGGGCAGAACACCGGAGGCGATTGAGGAACTTCACGAAGCGCTCCGGCTGAATCCTAATAGCGCCGAGGCTCACAACAATCTGGGTTTGGCTCTGCTGGCCTCCGGCAAACCGCGCGAAAGCATTCCCGAATTTGAAGTGGCGTTGCGTCTGAAGCCGGAGTTGAAAGGGGCAGCTGACAACCTCGAGCGCGCGAAAGCGCAACTAAGTTCGCAAAAGTAGCAGCGCTGAAACTATGGGCTGATGAGCCTCTGAGGTGTGGCGCGGCTGCGTAGAACGCTTTGTCCGAGTCGAGCAGGATTGTGACCCGCCCTTCATTATCTCGTGCTCATCCAAGGCAACGCGTCCAGATCGACGTTGCCGCCGGTCAGGATAATTCCAACGCGTCGTCCGTTCACATCGATCACACGTTCGAGAATTGCTGCGTACGGCACAGCTGCGGAGGGCTCGACGATGATCTTCATGGTTTCCCAAATGGTGCGCATCGACGCAACGATCGCTTCTTCACTCACGGTCACAATGTCGTCCACATAACGCTGGATGATCGCAAAGTTTGGTGCGCCGACATTTGTCCGCAGTCCGTCGGCAATAGTAAACTTTTTTTCTGTCACGAGCCGTCGCCCCGCACGAAATGATTGCGCCGAATCGTCCGCATTCGCCGGCTCAACCGCGATCACTTTGATTTTGGGGCGCATCGATTTTGCCGCGACCGCTGTGCCGGAGAGGAGGCCGCCGCCGCCGACCGGACACATCACCACATCGAGATCAGGAACGTCTTCGAGCAATTCAACGGCTGCTGTCCCCTGCCCAGCGATCACATTTTCGTTTTCAAAGGAATGAATCAGAGTCGCGCCGGTTTTCTCGATCACTTCTGCGCACGCGACCTCACGTGCATCCTCTGTTGGTTCACAAAAAACAATCTGCGCACCGTAGCTCTCGACCGCGCGGATTTTCACCTTCGCCGAGTTAGACGGCATCACGATGTGCGCAGGAATACCGCGCAGTTTCGCCGCTCGCGCTACTGCGGCACCGTGATTGCCTGACGACTGCGTTGCGACACCGCGCCGCGCAGTAACATCGTCCAGCGAAAATACTGCGTTGGTCGCGCCGCGCGCTTTGAACGCACCGATCTTCTGAAAATTTTCGCATTTAAAGAATAGTCCCGCGGCCGCGGGACTCGCTTCATCCAGACGCGAGCTGGTCAACACCGGTGTCCGATGGATGTACGCGCGAATCCGTTCATGGGCTGCATGGATGCTATCGAGATCGAGGGACATGGTTGATCGTATCCAGCGGCCGAACCAAAACAAACGTGGCGTTCCTAAACTACAGTTGGGCTATGGAAATGTTCCGGCCGCGGACCGATGCCGATGAAACGCGCGGGTAATTGTCGCAGAATTGGGAACCATTTCAGCAAGCGCACTATAAATGGCAACGATTCTTTGTTGCCGGACGCTCGACCGGTAACGACTCGTTGATGAACAAAAACCTGCATTCCCTGGATCAATCGCGTCGGCCATTCGCGGCGCAGTTGCACTTGTCGCAAATCGGCCATGGAGACTGGACTACTCCGCAATTTTGCCGCGAGTAGATTAGCCGTCGCAACGGCATCCTGGATCGCGAGATTAATGCCAACGCCGCCTGCCGGCGACATAGCATGCGCAGAATCACCAATACAAAGCAATCCGTCACGGCACCAATCGCGCAGACGATTGATTTGAACCGTAAGCAATTTGATTTTTGACCAGTCGTCCAGTTCGGACACTCGGTCCCGCAGAAATCCGGCAAAGCTGACAATTTCATTTTGAAATTGCGGCAGCCCGCGCGCTTTGATCTCATCAAAGCCGCCTTTTGGAATCACAAAACCGCACTGCCAGTAATCGCCGCGATCGAGCAAAACCAGCAGCTTCCCGTGTTGGAAAAATCCGAGCGTTTGCCCGGGATCCGGTTGTTTCTTGGAAATGCGCATCCAGAGCACGTCAATGGGCACTCCAAATTCCAACAGATTAAGACCGGCGCGCGTGTGAACGACTGAATGGCGTCCGTCTGCGCCGATGACGAGGTCAGCGTGAAAATCTAACTCGCCACTCGGAGTTTTTGCACGCACACCGATCACGCGCTCGTTCGCGATCAGCAAATCGACAACTTCGGTTTGCATGCACAATTGAAACGTTGGAAGACGCTTCGCGTGGCTCGACAGAAAATTCAGGAAATCCCATTGCGGCATGAACGCGATGAATTTGCAGCGCGTGGGAAGCTTGCTGAAATCACCGATTGGCACAGCCTGCCCGTTGACCACGGCGCGTAGCTCCCGCACCTCCTGATGCGGCTGTTTCAGGAACTCCTCCAGCAAGCCAAGCTCGTGCATTAACTCGAGCGTCGAAGGATGAATGGTGTCGCCGCGGAAATCGCGAAAGAAGTCGGCGTGTTTCTCCAACACGGCAACAGGCACGCCGGCCCGCGCGAGTAGATAACCCGCCATCATTCCGGCCGGTCCACCGCCCACGATCACGCAACGCGTCTGCAATTGTTCAGATGTACTCATTGCCACACATAAAACTACGAATTACACAGATGACACGAACAGCGAAGCCAAGGCAATGCATAACAGAATTGTTAGTTTCATCCGCGTTATCCATGCAATCGGTGTTTAAATCGACCGAGTAACATTCAAGGTCCGAGACGCAATGAAAGGAAACAAACTGGATGAGGCACAGCGGCGCGCTGCCTTTACGTATAACGCAGCGGCAGATTTCTACGATGCCTCACCGCTCAGCTTCTGGAACCATTTCGGCGCCCGAACAGTTGAACTGCTTGCTCTACGGCCCGGATCAAACGTACTCGACGTTTGTTGCGGGGCTGGAGCGTCTGCGCTTCCAGCCGCGAGGCTGGTGGGCCCGCGGGGAAACGTCGTAGGTGTTGACTTGGCGAAAGAACTCCTGGTATTGGCGCGAACGAAGGCAACTCAGCAACACCTTGCGAATATTCAGTTCGAGCCCGGCGATATGCTGTCTCTGCGATTTCCAAATGAAAGTTTCGATGCAGTCGTATGCGTGTTCGGAATTTTCTTCGTTCCCGACATGACCATGGCTGTGCGGGAACTCTGGCGTCTAATCGCCCCATGTGGTCAGCTCGCCGTAACCACGTGGGGACCAAATCTGTTCGAGCCGGGCAACAGCGCATTTTGGCGCTCAATCAAGAATGTGCGCGCCGAATTGTACAAAAGTTTCAGTCCCTGGGATCGAATCAACGACCCGGCAAGTCTTACCCAGATTTTGAAAGAAGGCGGCGTTCCATCACCGAAAGTTACCAGTGAAAATCGCCTGCACCCGATCAACTCCCCGGAGCAGTGGTGGACAATCGTTTTGGGGTCCGGTTACCGCGGGACAATCGAACAGTTAACGGTGTCAGAACGGGAAAGAGTAAAAGACGCTAACCTGGCGTTTATTCGCGAGGCAAAGATTTCTGCTGTTGAAACCAACGTTCTCTACGCGCTCGCCACCAAGTCTGGCGCGACATCTCCAACGGCCGGCATCCAATGAAAACCGGTCAAGTGCTTTTTCTCGATGAAGAACACGTGCGGCGGTATTTGCGGATGCCGGACTTGATTCCCGCCATGGAGAGAGCGTTGATTGAGTTTTCCGCTGGCAAAGTGACGCAGCCGGTCCGCTCAGTAATTAACGTCGACCCGCCTGGAGGATTTCTAGGCCTGATGCCGGCACATACCGCAGATGGGCTCGGCTTGAAAGCGGTGACGTTTTATCCGTCGAACGCGGAGCGCGGAATCCCAACGCACATGGCTACCATTTTTCTAATGGACCCCGAAACTGGCACACCACTGGCCACAATGGATGGACGGCTAATTACAGAAATGAGAACCGCAGCCGTGTCAGCAGCGGCAACGAAGCTCCTTGCGTCGCCAGATGTAAAAATTCTCGCCATTCTCGGCAGTGGTGTTCAGGCGCGCAGTCACGTGGAAGCGCTACGATGCGTTAGGAGCTTTCAGGAAATTCGCGTTTGGAGTCCAACATCCGAACACGCGCAACGATTCGCAATAGAAATCGGCGGCACCGCGGTGTCGGCGGCAGAAGCGGTCCGCGGTGCAGACGTGATTGTCACAGTGACAAACTCGAAAACGCCAGTGTTAAAAGGCGCGTGGCTGAAGCCCGGGTGTCACGTGAATGCAATCGGCGCATGTCGACCCGACTGGCGCGAACTGGATGACGCGGCGTTGAAAGGAAGTGTCGTGTTTGTCGATTCGCGCGAAGGCGCAATGAAGGAATCCGGCGATGTCATTCTTTCTGGCGCGGAAATATACGCCGAGCTCGGCGCAGCGCTCGCCGGAAAAGTTCCATCGCGCGCAAATGAAACCACGATTTTCAAGTCGCTCGGCATGGCTGTGGAAGATATCACTGCCGCGATGCTCGTATATCGAGCAGCGAGCGAAAAGTAGATTGTAGGGCGACCGCTTCGGTTGCCCCGTCTCCCGGAAAGCAGAGCGCTTGCTCTACAGCTGGGCAAGATTGCCCCACAAGGAAAACTATTGTAGGCAGACGCTCCGCCTACCAAACTCTGAGCGTGGGCCATCCACCGCGAATACCTGTTTGGCTGCCATCGGGATAACGCGTGATTTACTTCGTCACGATTTTGCGTTGCTAATCGTGAACCCGTCTTGGCAAACGACGCCGCCTTCAACGCGTTCAAAACAGCGATGGGTAAGTTCCAGCACTGGAGAGTTCGTGCCGCCATGCTGATGTCCGATTACTTGCACGTGATCACTACACCGACACGGAATCGTGAAGAGAAGTTGGGAGATTTTTCAGGGGCCTTGAAACGCTGGATGCGCCAGGAACTCCACCCATCATGGAGTTGGCAGCCCGGGTGTTTTGATCGGCTTCTGCGCTCCGATGAGTCACTGCATGAAAAATGGCTTTACGTTCAGGAAAATCCGGTGCGGGGCGGATTGGTCAAACACTGGCGAGATTGGCCATACCAAATCGGCCTCGACACCCTGTAATTGTAGGATGGCCACATTGATGACCGCAAACCTTGGGCAAGCGGGGCGCTTGCCCTACAACAATTGACCTTATTTTGCCGCGAGAGCTGTGAGCTGATTGGAAACCAATTGCCATCCTTCAGAACCCTTTACCCAAACATGGGTGCTTCGGTATTGGCCTGTGGTCGGTTGACCACCGTACTGTCCTTTAATGGTTACGCGGCTCGTCGCAACGGCGCTGTTTTGGTAAACGCGCACCGTAATGTTTTCTTCTTCCTTGATCGAGTCGAGCGTCGTTGCGCCAGATTTGGCATTCGCGAGGCGTTGCGCTTTCGTTAGCACCTCTCCGGACGCGTTCACAAACACATAGTCATCGGCCCAGATTTTTTCCAGTGCAGGAATATCCCGCTGCAGCAAAGCTGTTCGGTATTTTTCGATTGCCTTCCTGACCTCTTGCTCGCTCTCGTTCGTTTGTGACGTTTGTTGAGTTGCCGATTGACCGAATGCAAACGACAGCAGGGCCATAGTGATCGCGAAGTGCGGAATGCAGCGTTTCATGGTTGAACTCCTTTGCAGTTTCATAACCGACCTTAAACAGGTGACGCAAGTCTGATTCCGCCCGATTTCATAGAGTGCTTGCAAAGCAAATCCATGTCGGAACAGTTGGCACCAATGTCAGCGGATGTTGAAGAGTTAAACTCGAGAATGGAGCGCGCTGTTGCTCGCGGGCAATTGCTGGAATCGACGGCAAAAAACATCCGAACCCTTTTGGCCGGAGCAACCACGGATTTGTATTTCAGATCCGTCAATCAGTTGGCTGATGGCTGTGAATGGTCGGAGTTAAACGATCGCTTCTACAAGACGCTTGCGTTTGGGACGGGTGGTCTTCGTGGCCGCACGATTGGGAAGATCGTTACGACCGCAGAGCGCGGGAATGCGCGCGAGGACGGGCGTCCTCAATTTCCCTGCGTCGGCACGAATGCGATGAATTTCTTTAACATCAACCGCGCAACACGCGGACTTGTCGCTTATCTGAACGATTGGAACCGACGGCAGCAAGCATCGGCGAAGCCGAAGATCGTGATCGCGCATGATCCGCGCTTTTTTTCGAAAGAGTTCGCAGAAGTTGCAGCGAAAGTCGCAGCTGAAAACGGTTGCGATTCGTGCGTGTTCGACGGCCCGCGCTCTGTGCCTGAGCTTTCCTTTGCTGTTCGTTATCTCAAAGCAAACGCCGGCATCGTGATCACTGCGAGTCACAATCCACCGTACGACAATGGCTACAAAGTTTACTTCAGCGACGGGGCTCAAGTGGTCGAGCCGCATGCCAGCGGGATCATTGCCAAAGTGAATGCAATCACGACCGAATCGTTCACACCGCTTCCAAAAGATCGACAGGGAAAAGTGACCACGATCGGGAAGGACATCGATCAAGCCTACATGCGGCGGCTTGAAACATTGATTCTCGATCCGCAGGTGATTCGCGAAGCGAAATCGCTGCGGATCATTTACACGCCGCTCCACGGGACCGGCAGCGTAATCATTAAACCGATGCTTACACGACTCGGTTTCAATTTCCAAGTAGTGCCGGAGCAGGAGCCTTTCGATGGTCGATTTCCGACAGTGAAATCGCCGAACCCGGAAAACGCCGAGGCGTTAACCATGGCAATCAATCTTGCGCAAAAGCAAGATGCCGATCTGGTCGTCGCGACCGATCCGGACTGCGATCGCATGGGCGCGGCGGTTCGCGGAACGGACGGCAAACTGAAATTGCTGACCGGAAATCAGATCGGTTCGCTTCTTGCCTGGTATCGAATCAAGACACTATTCGATAAAGGTGTACTGAATGAGCAAAACGCGTCACGTGCCGTGATTATCAAAACCTTTGTCACGACCGATCTGCAAAAGGCCATCGCCGATTATTACGGTTTGCGTTGTGTCGAAACACTGACCGGCTTCAAATACATCGGCGCGAAACTGGGCAAGTACGAGCGCGGAATCCCGGAACAGTTGCGACAGAATTATGTCGATCTCACCGAACAGCAAACGCGACGGCTTCGGCTTGCGCATTCTTCATTTTACGTCTTCGGCGGTGAAGAGAGTTACGGTTACAGTGGCGCAGATTTCGTTCGCGACAAGGATGGCAACGGCGCCGTAATCATGTTTTGCGAACTAGCCGCCTATGCGAAATCGCGCGGGCAAACAGTTGATGAATTGCTCGACCAGATCTTCGCGACTTTCGGCTATTTTGCGGAGAAAAACGCTTCGCTCGTCTTTGAAGGCGCAGAAGGCGCAAACAAAATTGCGCGTCTCGCCGAGTCGTACAGCACCCACCCATTCTTTGAAGTGCTCGGGTCGATAGTAACTAGCATCAAGAATTTTGAGACCCAAACGATCCGGGATATCGAG
>Ga0193735_1000156_pt1 | contig 21968 bp, 22 predicted proteins | sample U1m2metaG_FD_145080 | JGI IMG/M metagenome (GOLD analysis project Ga0193735, IMG submission 145080) | Soil microbial communities from a riparian zone of the East river system, Colorado, United States - U1m2 | ecosystem: Environmental > Terrestrial > Soil > Riparian zone | place: USA: East River... | reverse complement strand
CCACGGATCGTCGAGCTTTTTTCAATCGCTCGGATTGAATGACAAGAAACTGACGCCGCGTCTGGCGCTGGGCGGTCGAATTTTTGCGTGGCTTCTCTTTGCTGGCTACACCTCGATCCCTGTCGCGATTCTCCTTGGCTTCATTAAGCCGGCGCAACAATTATGATCGGGACGTTGGACGCAAAAATTCCGCCGGGGCCTCTCGCGCAAAAATGGCGCAGCCACCGAGACCACATGCGGTTGGTGAATCCGAACAACCGCCGAAAGTTTGATGTCATCGTTGTTGGCAGCGGCCTGGCCGGTGGTTCGGCCGCGGCGACTCTGGGAGAGCTGGGTTATCGGGTGAAATGTTTTTGTTTTCAGGATTCGCCGAGGCGCGCGCATTCGATTGCAGCCCAAGGCGGAATCAACGCGGCGAAAAATTATCAGAACGATGGCGACAGCGTTTACCGCCTGTTCCACGACACGATAAAAGGCGGGGACTTCCGGTCCCGCGAAGCGAACGTTTATCGGCTCGCGGAGATCAGCAACAACATCATCGATCAATGCGTTGCGCAGGGCGTGCCCTTCGCGCGTGAGTACAGCGGGCTACTCGCCAACCGCTCGTTTGGCGGCGCCCAGGTATCACGGACGTTTTACGCACGCGGTCAGACCGGCCAGCAACTTTTGCTGGGTTGTTATCAGGCGCTCTGCCGCCAAATCGCCGGCGGCACTGTGCGGATGTTCCCTCAGACGGAGATGCTCGATCTGGTGATCGTGGATGGACAGGCAAAGGGAATCATCACGCGCAGCCTGCGCTCAGGAAAAATCGACAGACACGCGGCGGACGCCGTCGTGCTCGCTACCGGCGGATATGGCAACGTGTTTTATCTCTCCACGAACGCGCGCGGCTGCAATGTCACAGCGACATATCGCGCTTACAAACGGGGTGCGCTTTTTGCCAATCCAGCATTCACGCAAATTCATCCCACGTGCATCCCGGTCAGCGGCGACTACCAATCCAAGCTCACGCTAATGTCCGAGTCGCTGCGGAACGACGGGCGCGTCTGGGTGCCGAAGCGCAAGGAAGACCGCGACAAGCCGCCGGGCGAAATTCCCGAAGCAGATCGGGACTATTATCTCGAGCGAAAATATCCGAGCTACGGAAACCTCGCGCCGAGGGACATTTCATCACGCGCAGCGAAGGAAGTTTGCGACGAGGGTCGTGGTGTTGGGCCTGGCGGACGCGGCGTGTATCTGGATTTTGCCGACGCGATTAAACGCCTGGGCGAAGATGTGATTCGCGAGCGCTACGGAAACTTGTTCGAAGTTTACGAAAAGATCACCGGTGAAAATGCCTACAAGATGCCGATGCGGATTTATCCGGCCGTCCACTACACGATGGGCGGGCTTTGGGTCGATTACGACTTGATGAGCAACGTGTCGGGTTTGTTTGTTATCGGTGAAGCGAATTTTTCCGATCACGGCGCCAACCGCCTCGGAGCCAGCGCGCTGATGCAAGGTCTGGCTGACGGTTACTTCGTTTTGCCTAACACGCTCCCAAATTATCTCGCCGGTCAAATGGGAAAACGGCCGTCGCCGGATTCTCCGGAGTTTCAAGAAGCAGAAGAAGATGTTCGCGCCAGGATCGAGAAATTCCTGAAAGTCAATGGAACCCGTTCGCTCGATTCGTTTCACCGAGAACTCGGCCTCCTTCTCTGGGATAAATGCGGGATGTCGCGTCACGAAAAAGGGTTACGCGAAGCGCTCGAAAAAATTCCCGAACTGCGAAAACAATTCTGGCGCGAGGTGCGCGTCCTGGGCAGCGACGGAGATTTTAATCAGTCCCTGGAACGCGCCGGGCGCGTCGCCGATTTCCTCGAATTTGCTGAGCTGATGTGTACCGACGCGCTCGAGCGCGACGAATCGGCTGGCGCACATTTTCGCGAGGAACATCAAACCCCCGACGGCGAGGCACTACGTGACGACGAACGTCACGCTGCGGTGTACGCGTGGGAATTTCAAGGTGACGGGCAACGCCCGAAGCTGCATCGCGAGCCGCTACATTTCGAGACCGTGCATCTCGCACAAAGAAGCTATAAGTGAAGTTAAGAGTCGTTAGTTGAGAGTTGAGAGACAAACCTATGTTCAATTTCGAAAAGCTCGATGTCTGGCAGAAGGCGATTGATTTCGCCAACCTGGTTTACAACGAGACCCGAGCATTCCCAGCCGAAGAGCGGTTTGGCCTAACAAACCAGCTCCGCAGAGCAGCCGTTTCAATTTCGTCGAATATCGCAGAAGGTTCGTCTCGATCTTCTAAGAGTGATTTTGCTCGATTCTTGGAGATCGGAGCTGGGTCCGTCTTCGAAGTAGTCTCGCAAGCTTTCATTGCGCAACGTCAAGGCTTTTGGAGCGATGTCCAGTTTCGACGAATCTACAACGACGCCGAAGAGTTAAGCCGAATGCTCAGCGGCTTGAGGAAATCGCTACTCTCAACTCTCAACTCTCAACCATGAACTTTCAGTTGAGAATCTGGCGGCAGCCGAATCCAAAATCCCCCGGCAAACTCGTCGATTACGACGTGGAAAACATCTCATCGCACACATCGTTTCTGGAAATGCTCGATATTCTGAATGAAAAGTTGCTCGTGCGCGGCGAAGAGCCAATCGCATTCGATTCCGATTGCCGCGAAGGAATTTGCGGTACCTGTTCGCTCACGATTAACGGCGAAGCTCACGGGCCCGATCATCCGGCCGCGGTATGCGAGCTTTACATGAGAAAATTTCGAGACGGCGCCACGATCACAGTCGAGCCGTTCCGCGTCGGCGCTTTCCCTCTCGTCAAGGATCTGGTGATTGATCGAAGCTCGTTGGATCGCATTGTGCAAGCCGGCGGGTTCATCAGCGCCCGTGCCGGGTCCGCGCCAGAAGCAAATTCGATCCCGATTCCCAGGCACGATGCCGACCTGGCCATGGAAGCCGCGGCCTGCATCGGCTGCGGCGCGTGCGCCGCGGCGTGTCCAAACGGGTCGGCGATGCTCTTCACTTCCGCGAAAGTCTCACACCTTGCGTTTCTGCCACAGGGCCATCCGGAGCGGGAAAGTCGTGCGTTGAAAATGGTTCGCGTGATGGATGCGGAGGGCTTCGGCAATTGCACTAACACGTATGAATGCGAAGCCGTGTGCCCCGCCGAGATCAGCGCCAGTTTGATTGCGAAATTAAATCGCGAGTACGCGCGCGCACAATTACGCCAACGCTTAGGGGAGTAATCCCCAGCGCGTGTTTGCGAATTCTGGGGGTGCACGCGTCTCGCGTTCTGGTTTCGGCGTCGCGCCGAAACGATTCTTTGTCTGACTTCCGTTGTCGTCGACGATGAACGGACCTAGAGGAAAGTTCGCGATCGCGAGGACGCGCGCGCTACCCGATCGTTTCGCAAGCGCATGTCCACAATTCCGGATCGAGCTCTGCCTTCGCCCGCTCAACTATACGATCGGCCTCCGAATGCTCGCGCAGCACTGCGAACGTTGCCGAGCCAGAACCAGACATTAGCGCCACGGCCACTTCCGGTTGCTTGAGCAACCACATCTTCAATTGCGCGAGAAAAACAAACTTTTCAAAAGCCGGACGCTCAAGGTCGTTGACGAAAGTCTGGCCCCCGAATTCTTGAGCCGCGTAAGAGACGCTTGGAATTTCTCGCGAGCCTAACCAGTGGTGATATGCCCATGAAGTCGGAACGACAAAGCCCGGTTTGACCAATAGCAGCGATCGGCTTTGCCGTAGCTTCAGTGGTGTGACCAGTTCGCCGCGTCCCTTACAAAGTGCGGCGGACTGGAAAATAAAAAATGGAATGTCTGATCCGATCGTTTCCGCTATTTTCGACAACGCTTCGCGGGGCAAGCTCGTCTCGAACAGTTGGTTGAGCGCCAGTAGCGTGGAAGCTGCGTCGCTGCTTCCGCCACCCAGACCCGCACCATGGGGAATTTTCTTCTGGAGCTCGATTGAAATCGCGCCATCGATCTTTGCCTTGGCTACGAACGCTTTCGCAGCGCGCACGACAAGATTATCGTCGCCCTGCGGCACCGAAGGCGCGTCACAGCGAAACACGATCCCCGTTTTACCGCTGCGCTTCTCAACTTTGATCTCGTCGCAAAGCGAGATCGGCGCGATGACCGTTTCGATTTCGTGAAAACCGTCGCTGCGTCGTCCGAGGATTTTCAGCGAAAGATTGATCTTCGCAGGCGCGAGCACTTGCATATATCGTCATGTCGAGCGTAGTCGAGACATCCCGTGTTGCCAGTCAAAGCTGGTGCCGCGGGATCGCTCGACTCCGCTCGGGATGACAGACGCTGCTGACAAAATCATCGTCGCGCTGGACGTCGCGACAAAAGAAAAAGCGCTCGAACTTGTTCAAGAGTTGCGCGACCAGATTTCTTTTTTCAAAATCGGACTCCAACTTTACACTGCCGAAGGTCCGGAAATCGTCCGCGCTGTCTTAGCCACCGGCTCCAAGGTCTGGCTCGATCTGAAACTCTACGATATTCCGAACACGGTCGCAGGAGCAGTCAAATCCGCGAGTCACCTCGGTGTGCACATGCTTACCATTCACTTGAGCGGTGGGAGCGAAATGATCCGCGCCGCCACTGACGCTCGCGCTAATGACATAGTGATCCTTGGGGTGACTGTTCTGACAAGCGCGACGGAACAGACACTGCGCGAAATCGGAATCGCCGACAGAGTGGCCGATCAGGTCCTGCGCCTGGCTGGGCTAGGTGTCGAAGCGGGCATCGATGGACTTGTGGCGAGCCCACACGAAATCAAAACACTTCGTTATGAATTCGGCGACAAAGTCAAAATCGCGGTCCAGGGAATTCGTCCGCGCTGGGCGGAACCGGGCGACCAAAAGAGGTTCATGACACCGCGCGAGGCCCTCGACGCAGGCGCAGACTATATCGGGATTGGCCGTCCAATTAGCGCGCACCGAAATCCGCGAGAAGCCGTGGAACGAATCTTTGAGGAACTATCGCTGCGCTCATGACATGATGACGCTGACGGAATCAAAGCGATGCGAAGACACATCTCACTCCCAACTCCGAAAGCTTTTCGCGAGTCCAGCGCTTCCTGCAAAATCCACGAGAAACGCCCGCCTCATTTCGCGAAGCTTTTGGAGTGCGCGCGCGTCCTCGCGCCGCTTTAGCGTACGGTCGCCATGTTGCGCGAAAATGAATAGCCGCGCCTGACGCGAGATGTCGATGTTTGTCGCGCTCAACGTTTATCATGACGGCGCTGCGCATTCGGCGGCGATGAACATGGCCATAGACGAAACTCTTCTGGAGTACGCGGCGGTGCCATCTATCCGCTTTTACCGTTGGCACTCCCCTGCTCTGTCATTCGGCTATTTTGGAAAATTTGCTCGGGTGGCGTCTTACGCCGGTGAGCGCGATTTGGTCCGCCGCTTGACGGGCGGCGGAATCGTTTTTCACGGAGATGATCTCACCTATTCGATTGTAATCCCCGCCAACGATAAAGCCTTCTCGGAATCATCCATGTCGATCTACGAAAAAGTTCATCGCGCCTTGTGTGATGCGTTGGAGGGCAATGGGAAACGCGCGGTTGTAGCCGGGGGCGGTGACCCCGGCGGCGCTGCGGATGCCATACGGACCGCCTTCAGCGCTGGCGGCTACAATTGCTTTGCGAATCCCGTGCGCGCGGATGTGATGGTCGATGGTCGCAAGATCGCTGGTGCGGCGCAACGCCGAACGCGTCGCGGGTTGTTGCAACAAGGCAGCATTCAGGGGATCAATCTTGAGAACGGCTTGTCGGAACGATTTGCGGTAGAGCTGTCGAACAATTGCCAGCCGCGGAGTCTGCCGAAAGCCGTTCAATGCCGGGCGCGGGGAATTGCCGCACAAAAGTACGGAGCCGAAGCGTGGTTACGTAAACGTTGACGTGGGAAGCGCCGGCGTCCAGCCGACAGCGTTTGACCTGGCGCCCTACACTCCCACTCATCGGCGACACGCTGACGAAAACACGCACGATGCGGCGCGCTCGCGGAAAATTTACGGCGCGAAGCTTTGACAAGCTAGAACCCGCGCCGCTATTCTCGGCTCGTGGAATTCACTGCGCACTCACGCCCGAGGCGGACTGGTCTTACGGCTTTCGCTTCTCCTGCCAGTTCGTTGGCTGAAGTGGCGCGGCTGGTTCAACCGCATCTTGAACAGGTAGAGATCCGAATTGCACAACAGGCGGCGGCATTCGATCCGGCGCTGGAGGGATATGTTGTGTATGCGATTGGGGGTCGTGGCAAACGCCTTCGGCCGATTCTGGCGCTCCTCGCCGGCGGCGCCACGGGCAAGATCAACTCGAACCACGTCGATCTTGCCGTCATTGTCGAGCTCATCCACATCGCCACCCTCGTGCATGACGACGTGATGGATGAAGCGGAGCGACGCCGCGCTCAGCCGACCGCCAATGCGCGCTGGGGAAATTCACTCAGCGTTTTGCTGGGCGATTGTCTCTTCGCGCATGCGCTCACATTGTCGACAAATTTCGAGAACACAGATATCGGTCGCGCAATTGCGCGCACGGCCGCAACTGTTTGCTCTGGTGAAATGATCCAGACGCAGCGCCGGTTCGACCTGAACCTTACCGTCCAGGATTATCTGCGGATCGTGGAGATGAAGACCGGCTCACTTTTTTCGACCGCAGCGGAATTGGCTGCAGTCACCAGTGAAGCCGACCCGAGCGTGATTGAGATATTCAAAAACTTCGGAACTCAAGTTGGGACGGCCTATCAAATTTATGATGATTGCATCGATATCGCCGGCAGCGAGAGCGCGACGGGTAAGACGCTTGGGACCGACTTGCGAAAGGGAAAGTTTACGCTGCCAGTCCTAATCTTTCTCCGCTCCGCCTCGGAGTTTGAACGGGAACGCTGTTGCCAGCTTGTTTTGGAAGAAAAGATCGAAGAAATGATAGAGCTCCTTAAGAATGGTGCGAATAACGGGGCGTTAAACGAATCAATCACGGTTGGGAGCGATTTGATTCGCCAAGCGCAATGCGCGCTGGATGGAATCGCATCGAATCCTTATGCCGAAGCATTGTTCTCGCTCGGTGACGCGCTGTGCGAGATGTTCGACCAACTTCGCGTGTGAAATTGACTCTGATGAAGGGTCGAGCTCCTGCGAGAGCTGATTCCGACTTGCTGGAACTTGGTGTTCCAAATTTTGATTAAATGTCGCAGCTCAAAATCCGCGAAATGCCGCAGGATCAGCGGCCGCGAGAGAAACTGCTTGTGCACGGAGTGTCGGCACTGAGCGATCCGGAATTGATCGCAATTCTCTTGCGCACGGGATTGCGCGGCGCGAACGCGGTTGAAGTCGGGCGTCAGCTTCTTGAAAAGTATAAATCACTTACAGGTATAAGCCGCTGCAGTGTAAAGGAACTGCGCAAGATTCCGGGCATTGGTCAGACGAAAGCCCTTGAGTTGGTAGCAGCGTTTGCCCTGGGCCAACGACTCGCACACGAAACCCTGTCTAAGCAGAAGCTCGATTCACCCGAGCTCGTGAGTGAGCTCGTCGGACACGAGATGCGCCGGCTACGAACTGAATCGCTGCGCGTCATCCTGCTCGATACGCGATACCGCCTTCTGCATATTGAGGAAGTTTCGGTCGGCAGCCTGAACGAGAGCATCGCTCATCCGCGCGAAATTTTTCGCCCGGCGATAACCTACTCGGCCTATGGTGTAATCGTCGTGCACAATCATCCGTCCGGCGATGCGTCGCCGAGCCAGACCGATCACAGCCTCACGCGACGTTTGGCCGAAGCCGCCGAACTTTTACAAATCAAACTGCTTGATCACATCATCATCGGTGCGCCATCGGAAGGGAACCCCGGCTATTTCAGTTTCAAGGAAGCAGGCGTGTTGTGACGGTGGCATGCAGAGGTTGTCTCTCCGCCGTCGAAAGGGGAGAGGATGAGGGTGAGGGATCCGAACGAATTCCCTTTAGAGCAACCTTTACCCTCCTCCTCTCCCTTCGACAGGGAGAGGCGACCCAGGGCACGCCCGGTCATTCAAAATTATCGGCGAAACGATGAGAAACGTGACGATTCATCCGACAGCGATTGTCGATCCCGCCGCGCGAATGGGTACAGATGTGGAGATAGGTCCATTTTCTGTTATTGGGCCACAGGCGACGATTGGTGAAAGAACGATCGTTCAATCACATGTCGTGATGGAAGGCGAGGTCGTGATCGGCGATGGCAATTTTGTAGGTCACGGCGCGATTATTGGCGCGCCGCCCCAGGATCTTTCGTTCTCGCCCGAACGAAAAACAAGAGTGGAAATCGGAAACGACAACATCATCCGCGAATACTGCACGATTCATCGCGGCAGCCTGGAGGGCAGCGCCACGAGAATCGGCGACAAAAATTTCCTAATGGCAGGCGCGCATATTGGGCACAATTGTGTCATCGGAAACAACGTCATCGTCGCGAACAATTGTCTGTTGGCCGGGCACGTTCGGATCGATGGCGGCGCATTCCTCGGCGGCGGATCGACCTTTCATCAGTACATGCACATCGGCCGGCTGGTGATGGTGCAAGGCAGTTCCGCTTTCGGCAAAGATATTCCACCCTTCGTGATCGCAGCGGAGCGCAATTACGTGTTCGGAGTAAATGTGGTTGGGCTCCGTCGCGCCGGATTCAGCGCAAAAGATCGAGACGAAATCAAGACAGCTTTCAAGCTCGTTTACACGACCCGACTAAACATATCGCAGGCTCTTAAAAAAGCGGCGACGATGAAATTCGGCGCACCTGCGCGCGAATTTCTGGACTTCGTCGCGAACGCAAAAAAACGCGGCATTTGTCCGCTAAAACGCGGTCACAGTGTAACACAGGCTTCCTAGCCTGTTAGGCCAGCTGACATTTCGCCTGCAGAATTTCCGAAAACTCACCGTGTACCGCAGGCGGAGACGTCCGCGGGACCCAAAGAAACGATGTCTGCGCTACATCAGGTAATCCCAAGCAACGCCAGCATGCGTCCGGTTTTTCCTTTTTCGGCGCGATAAGAGTAATAGCGATTCAGATCGCAAGCGGTGGATACGCCGGAGTCGTGAATTTCCCTAACGCCGAGCGCGCGACATTGCTGGACGATCTCCGCTGCGAAATCAACTTCATAGTGTGGCGGACGAATACAGGGGCTGAGTTGAATGATCATGTCCGCGGGTTCGGAGCCGAAGCGATCAACCATTTCTCTGATTGCGCTGGGCACGACGCCGGCCTCAGTACCTCTTCGCCCGGAATGCACGAGACCGATTGCAGGCGTTTGGGGATCAATGATATAAACTGCGCAACAGTCAGCGACGTAGATACCCAGTGCCACATGACGCTGATTCGTGATAAGACCGTCGCAGCCGGGAGATTCGCGGCCCACAGGGCCGCGGCTACAGTCCTCCACGATAGCGATTTTGTTTCCGTGAATTTGTTGGGCTGTGAATAGCGGCCAATCGCCGATGCCAATTGCATTTTGAATTTCGCGATGGGCGGCACCCAGCCGCTTTAACACCTCCGCTTTGTCATGTGAAACGTCGATGCCGGCAATTCTCTGCGTGAAAACGTGACGACAGATTCCAACCGCGCTGAGAGCGGGAAATTGCTCAAGGGGCAAATCCATCATTTAAGCTCCAAAACCCAACCTCTAACATCCAAAGAAGCTCCAACACTCAGTTGTCATCCTGAGCGGAGCGAAGGATCTCTGTTGTTTTTCCGTGCTCCCGAAAGCGTTGATCTGAGATGTTTCGCTCCGCTTAACATGACACTGCGGAAGGCATCCGCTTTATTGAAAATTTAAGCCTTCTCCAAAGCTTGGAATTTCGGCCTTCAGCTTATTTGGAAGCAGAAGTTCGGGATCTTCGGATCGAACTCCGCACCACGGTATCCTCCGCCTGTTTTGGCTTTCCTTCCGCATCCACGCCACTGCCGGTGTAATAGGTCTTTGTCTTCGTGGCGCGCGGCTGGAGGTTAGCGAACATTTCGTGATAGGTGCTCTGCGCGCCCGTGGCCCGGTCGAACTCTGCCAACGACGAGTTGTATCCAAAGAGGGCCTGCAAACGCGTCGATTGCGCGGTGAGTAATTGTACTTGGGCGTTCAGCACATCCAACTGAACTCCCGCACCGGCATCAAGGCGCGCCTTCGCCAGACGCAACGCTTCGTCGGCGAGCTCGACGTTTTTCTCCTGGCTTTGAATTAATTCCCGGTTCTGCTGCAAATTTGAATACGCCTGCTGTATCTCCAACTCTACCTGCCGAACGTCATCGTCGTACGTGATCTTGGCTTCCGAAAGCAAGGCGCGCTGCTGTATGACCTGCCCAGCGATCGCGCCGCTGTCCCAGATTGGCACGCTACCCTGAACTATAGCGAGCCAACCTTTCGAAATATCATGCCAGCTCGAATTCGTAGGCGAGCTAACCCATTCGCCGCCGCCCGTTGTGGTGATCGTCGGGAGCCACTGGCCCGCTGTCGCGCGCACCTGTTGGAGCTGGTTCAAGACGTTTGCCCGTGCTTGTTTAAGAAACGGGCGCCGCTCCTTTCCAAGCTCGATCGCGTCGGCCAGCGCGATGGTGCGTGGGATGTAGGGCATTTCACCGACCACTTCCAATGGCGGGTTTTCACCGCGTCGGGGCTGGAAATCAAGGCCGAGCGTCTTGGCCAGCGTAATCTTCGAAATTCGATAGTTGTTCTGTGCCGTGATCAGTTGCGGAATCTGATTGTAAAGGGCGACTTCCGCTTGCAGCACATTAAACCGCGGGACGGTTCCCGCTTCAAACCGGTTCTGCTGATCCTTCAACTGGCTCTCCAACAAATGCACCGATTGTTCCTGAACCTTGATGAGTTCTCGATTGACCACGATTTGGTAAAACTGCGTCTTCACAGTCGCGATGAGCTGATCCAGAACATTCCGGAACGCGAAGTAGGCGCTGTCCCGCTGAAAAAAGGTGCCGCGAATCTCCGGGAAAGTCGTGCCGTTAAAAATCAGCTGCGACCCGAGAACACTAATGGCATACGAGACATCGGACGCCTCAACATTCCTGATACCTGGTGTCGGTGACGCAGCGGCCAGTGGTACCTGGATTTCTCTGACCTGCGACGGCACCTCCTCCATAAGGGATGTTGCCCCACCCGTCGTGGTACCCGTTGTCGTGCTCGTGGTTCCAAATATGCGGGAGCCCTGCAGGTTCGGATCGGTCCATTGAAAATTCGCCCGCGCGTTGACCTGCGGCAGCGCCTGCGCGCGAACCTGGATGATTACGCCTTTAGTCCGTTTGATCTCCTGCTCCGCGTTGAGGAGAGTCGGATTCTGTTGGAGCGCCGTCACGATTGCTTGATCTAGAGTAAAAGTGGGAACTCCTCGAGACGAATACGTATCGCTGCCGCCAAAGGTGAGCTGGCTCATGCCGCCGAACGCTGCAAAAATCCCCAGGGAAAGAAAACATTTTCTCATAGCGGTTTGGCGGTTAGATGCGCGAACTGCCGCGCTCGGATTTAGCTTTGGCTGTTTTGCCCCGATTTGGTAGCACCGCCAGCAAACAAATGAAAATCATTTCGACTGGCAGTAATCGTAAATCTTACTGTAAATCTGCAGCCAGGCTTTCTGTTCATCGGGCGTGAGATGGTTCAGTATTTTCATCAGGTTGCCAACCATTTCCTCGCGGATCCGCCGGACGAGAGCCGAACCCTTCGGCGTAATGCAGACCATCACTTTCCGGCGGTCATCGAGCGCAATCGAGCGCATGACGTAGCCAAGATTCTCCAGCCGGTCGACCAGACCGCTTGCGGCCGCTGTAGTGTGCCCCATCTTTTGTGCAATTGCGGACATGGTGAGCACTTCCTTTCGATCGAGATAAGTGAGCAGAAAAAATTGCGGGAAGGAAACGTTGCCCGGCGCGAGTTCCTTGCACAGATGCAGCACAAAGCAGCGCTGCATCTCCAAAACGATATGGGAAAGCCGTTCGGCATCCGCACGAATTGGATCGATGGAACTTCGTGCAGATGCGGTAACAGTTCCCGTATTCAAGGCGATTAAACTAGAAATGCGTGCATAACCTGTCAAACCCGCTCCGGAGACTTTGGACAGCGGCGATTCGGCAGCTGCCGGATCACCTTCAAAAGCACAGATCACGCGAGCGTGGACCGCACTCCAAACGCACAGCGAACCTCTCGCTAATCCCAGATTTGAACATCAACAATTTCATCGGCTCTCAATGACTGACCGAGGCCGAGCCGCATCAAAGCATTCGATTGGCTCAATCCAAAAAGAGCGTGCGATTCCTGACGGCCTACCGGAGAAAACTTTCCGTGTTCGAGTTTCCCGCGAATGTAATGCGCTCGATCGCCTTGGTTTGTGAGATCGACGGTCAACTTCGCGGGCAGCTGCGGGAGATCGAGATTGAATGCGCCCATCATTTTCAAAATCGCGGGACGCACGAACTGCAAAAACGTTACGAAAGCCGACACGGGATTTCCCGGCAGCCCAAAGATGAAGCAGCTCCGTAGCGCAGGCATCTTGTCCGCCGGTCGGACGGACTCGTCCTGTGGCGAGCCTGTGGGGCCGGCGGGCGTCTCGCCTGCCGAATAGTGCGATTCAGCAGAAAATGATCCAAACAAAAATGGCTTGCCCGGTTTGATCGCCACGCGCCAGATCTCGATCTCCGCTCCAACCTCGCGCAATATATCCTTTACCAAGTCGTGCTCTCCTACAGAAACACCGCCGCTGATAATGAGAATGTGATTTTTCATGCCGCGCTTGATCGCCTTGCTCAACGACTCGCGTTCGTCGCGACAATGTTCCACCAGGTTTATTGCCGCGCCGCAACGGTGGAGCAATGCGCCAAGCAACGCCGAATTGCTCTCGTAAATTTGTCCGGGATCAAGTTTGTGTCCCGCCTTCATCAATTCGTCACCGGTTGAAAGGATTGCGGCGTTCACCTCGCCGCCTACCGTCAAATCACCAATGCCTTGCGACGCCAACAGAGCAATCGTTGCCGCGCGAAGTCGTTCGCCTTTGGCCAGTATTCTCTGTCCCTCTGAAAGATCGCAGCCGCGTCGTCTGATAAATTCGCCGGCTGTAACCTCTGTATTTATGGTAATCTCGTCACCGTTACGTGTGGCGTCTTCCTGCATGACAATCGCGTCTGCGCCTTGCGGTATGGGCGCGCCAGTGAAAATTCGGATCGCTTCGCCCGGAGAAACACGGAGTTGCTTGTCACGACCGGCCGGCTGCTCCGCGGTCACGCGCAGCCGCTTGCCTTTTGCGCATGAGCTTGCGACCACCGCGTAACCGTCCATCGCAGAATTGTCGAACGCAGGCAGTGGCAGCCGCGCGGCAAGATCACGTGCGCTAAAACAGCCCAGCCCACTCGAAAGCGGAACTGTTCGCTCCGGCAGCGGGCGGACTTTCTCCAGAATCGTCGTCCGCGCTGTTTCTTCGCTGATCATCGCCAATCATTTCAAATGACTGACGAAAATTGGCAAATAGTATTGGCGAGTTTTTGCGAAGCTTTACGAGTGCGAGCGCGTCCTCGCGCCGCTTTTGGCAGTCAGCATCGCAATGTACAGAAAGCGATGCGAAGACGCATCGCACTCCAACTCCGAAAGCTTTCGCGAGTCCAGCACTCCGTGCGAAATTCAGTAGATGCCTCCATGTTTGGCCAGCCCGGTAGCTACAAAGGGGAAGTGCTGAGGTTGGCAACTCCGATGAAATCGCGAGCACGCGACGAACTCGGTGTCGCCAACCGCAAATTGGAAATTGGAAAACCCAAATTCTTCGCGATATTCTCACCCCAAGTTTTTGGTGAGGTGGCTGAGTGGTTGAAAGCAGCGCTTTGCTAAAGCGCCGTAGCCCAAAAGGCTACCGAGGGTTCGAATCCCTCCCTCACCGGTTTCATTGAGCGTTGGATGTCGGACATTTCTTTCTAACTCCGCCAGAGCCAAAGCGCAGCTTTGGATAATCCCTCCCCCACCGCCAGTCGATTTTCGATTTTCGAACGTCGATTTTTCGATTGTCGCCAGTCACTGTGGAATGGACAACAGCTGGCGCAACCTTTTACCGGGCGACCTTCCGGGAAGGAAAAGCTTCATACGATATCTTATTCGTTGATGTCCAATTCTGAACCGGCTCATTGTGTATTGCAATCACCCCCGCCAGAGGAAGTACGCGCTCCGCTCTCAAATCCACTGCCCACGCCCGGAGAACGCAATCTCCCATCGGCAGATTTTGAGAATCGATTGATGCAGCGAAGCCATTCAGTGGGAGATGCTTGATGTCAAAGCGATTTTTGATACTCTCCTCGTTATAGGTCGCCTTGAAGACCGTAAACGGTGTGAGGCTATTTTCTGAATTGACATAGCCGACTACAACGCAATCCGCTCGCGCATTACGGTACGGAAGCCAAGCTACACCGGTGAGCAACACGCGGTGATCACTGCCAAAGCGAGCCGTGGCTAGGCTTCCGGCAGGCGATTCTGCACCAGAAGGAACTTGGCGGACCATGGAAACAAGTGATTGCGAAACGAAACGCGGACGTAGAGCGTCGTACTTCGAAAGGGCGCTCGCCTTTTCAGCAACCACTTTGGGTTGGCCTTTTGAGAGCGCGAGCTCCGGATTATCTGGAATTGCCGGAATCCATCGCACCGTCAAGGCAAAAGCTCGTCGTTCTTCGCGGACAAGTCTTGCGCGAATCAAGTGATTACTGAATCCGCTCAACCAGACGCCGGCAAAAAGGCCGATAACAAGTCCCCTTGCGAAAACTCCACGAAAACCGGATGCATAAGAATCGGCAATCCAGTGATCATGCAGGCTAACTGCAAGACCTGCCAATCCGATATAAAAAAAGAGACTCACGACCGAATACCTCGGGGCGAGGGCGGCACCCAGTCCAAGACCCAGTCGCCCGAAAGCTACAATTGCACCCGAGATTAGGCTGTAGGCCGCGATCGTAAGCCAAGGATAGAACCGCCAAAAATTTCCCTGGCACCGAGCGACTTTGATAGCAACAACGGTTAGTACCGCAAAAGCGGTGAGAGAAACACAGCCACAGAACAATGCCTCTGCTTTGGTTGGCGCGAAAACGTTGCCCAGCCATAGGAGCAAAAAATGGAAGAGTGGCACCGCGCTGCTGACAGTAGTGGTAAGCTGAGGGAGTTGTGCCGGGTGGGTGAAATGGCGAAAATAAAGCGTCACTGCGAGCAGACCGAACAGCAAATAGCCGGCGTACCAAACAATCAAATTGGTCATGTTACCTTTCGTCCCAGCCGATTGTCGAACAACACGAAGCGGTACCGCCAACAGCCATAGCAACATTCCATTGGCAAATGAGTAAGTGGCTACGAAAGCCAGGATAGAATTGGCTATCACCTTCCAGGCGAAGCGAAGGTCGGAGAGATTAACAAGCGTCGCAGCGAGCACGGCCACGCCTGGGGTAAGACTAACAAAGAATATCCCCCAGAGAAAGTTTTCATATTCGGCCGGGCAAAATAACACAGCATTCAAAAGAGCCCACGCCCACAGTCTGCCCGACAGTGGTAACGTGGTCGTTCGCAGCAAAAGGACAAAAAGAAGAAAAGATCCAACACATGCTAAGCCGAACGCGAGCACGATTGCATCTTTTGAATCCCATCGCCCGGTGACACCGACCAGGAACAGATGACACAGGTTAGGAAACAGTAATCGACTTTCGTTGTGCTGCCGAAAAAGATCGCCAAAGTGTAAATTCCCTTCAAGAAACGATATGATTTGTGCCCCTGGAGTGTACCAGTCGTCTCTCCATGGAACTGAGGTCCAGTTCCGCCGAAAGACCCACAGCGTTACCATGATCGGAAAAAGGGCGACCAAGCTCGGGCTCACAAGAGGCGCTAACCGGCGGCCGATGCTCTTCAGCCTCAAATTTTCTTCAGGCTCGAATCCCTCCCTCACCGGTTCTTCTCTTTCGATATTGGACGTTGGATGCTCAATGCTCGGCGTTTAGGATTCTTAAGTCACCACTAAAGTAACAGCTGTGAACTGGGAAATGATTAACGCGGTTGGGCAGATGCTGGGCGCTATCGGGGTCATCATTTCGATCGTTTATCTCGCCGCCCAAATCCGCAACCAAAACAAGGAAAGCCGGCGCGCAGCCATGAATGTTTTGACGAGGCATTGGAGCGACTTGAATAGAACGCTTGTCGAGAATCCCGACTTGGCCGCGCTTTGGATTCGCGCTCTGCGATCCTTCGATGAGTTGGACGGTGCGTCGAAACTAAGGTTTGGCGCGCATCTGGGGCGTTTCTTGCGATTTGCTGACAGCCTCTATCTTGCCGTCTTAGATGGAACCCTGGACAAGCGATTATGGCGCGGATATGAGCGGACACTCGCCGATACCGTAGCCTATCCAGGGTTTCAAGCGTGGTGGGCTACCCGAAAACACTGGCACACCGACGAATTCTGCGCGCTAATTGACCGACACATCCAAACTGCGAAACCGACAATTTACGACGACTACAACTGAACTTAGACGGCCCGACAGCTCACATGCGCACCGAAGCGGCACGCCTACTCTCCAAACTAGGGATGAGTGGGCGTGAAAGCGTGATCGAATACGTAATCGCCCACCAGGCGACCTGAGGCGATCCCTTCTGTCTTGTCGAAGTGCCAATGAATACCAAGATAGATCCGGCTTTGACCATTCTCTTCCTCGGCCTGTGATAAATTGGAGAAACTGCGCGGCCGATACGGACGGAGATTTCCATTGTTATCCCGGGTTTGCCCGTTGAACTCATCGGAAACGAACGTGAACGGAATGCTATCCGTGCCGTAGAACCGGCGCATGACTTGGAAGAGCGCACCTCCGATTCCGGCATGACCGGACGGGTAGGCGGGAAACGGCGGCGTGAAGTTTGGGCCCGTGAGATTGCTTGCAGGCGCGCCTAACGGCCTAAAATTGACATCGCCAGTCGTGTCGGGATTGCCATCGCCAAGACCGGTAGGGCCGGTGCCTGGATCCGATTCGCGAATCCCGAGAATAGGACGCCAGAAATCGTAGTGGTATTTGGATTCCCAAATCGTCATGGCGGCATCTGCCATCGCCGTGTTTACCAATGCTAGCAGCCGCGCGAATTGAATGGCACTGATTCTCCTCTGGTCGGCGATTAGGACCGTAATCTGATTGTAGAGTCTCGGAGGCGCGCAAAGGCTCGGCGTGCCATCATACGCCCAAAAAATGCTGATGAACGTTTGCTCGTCCGTGCGTTGCGTGGGCGTAATGACTCCATCGCCACCCAGGCTTTTCACCTCGTTGTATGCAGCTGTGTAATCAGAGCTTGTCATGTCAGGCGGAGGCGGCGCGCGAAATTGGCTCGGCGATGTCACGACAAAAGGGATGCATTCGCCCCAGTGCGCCCCCAGTGCGAGCGGAATCAAACTGATCGGATCCTGCCGCCAGTGGCCAGGCAAATTGCTCGGGAAATAATCGACGCCAACGCGCGGCTCAGGAATTTGTGAACCATCATTGAGACGCATGGCCAGGAGAGCTGCAGCCGCGCGCTGTCCCAAATCGATCCCGTTTGCTTTTTGCTGCGAGTTTCTGACAGCAGCCAAATCTTCTGCCAGGTAGGTATCAAACGTCGCCGTTTGCGATGGGAACAACGCCACCAAGGTATCGCGCGCGGCCTGGCTGATCGCCGCATCAACCGACATCGGTCCATGCGAGGCCTGCGTCCCAGTATAGCTGGAGTAACCGCCGACCACCGCGTCAAGCGCATCGAACATAGCGATGTGGACAATCGCCATTGCCCGACTGGAGCGACCCGGCCCCAGCTGTTCGCCGAACACTCGGTTCTCACCTGGGGCTACCGGAGTATGATCCAGACCGGTGGCATTTAGTGCAATCGTGTTCCAACGGTGAAGTGAATCGAGGCCGTGCTGTGGGCCTACAAGCGGATGAACGTTGGATGCCGGGTGAAACAACGGACCGAATACGTCATTGAATCCGTGATTCGTTCCGAAGGCGAAGGTTAGAACAGACAGAATGAGGCCAGCGAGTAACAGGGAAGATTTTTTCATGTGATTATTTCCGGGGCAGTCTTTTACATCGACGTCATATCGCCTAGCCAGAACAATTTTTCCTCTTTGAACGTTCGATTTTTGACGATGAAGCTTTAACCTTTCGAGCGACCATGCGCACTGAGCGACTCCAAGTCCGCAACTTTATCGACGGCCAATTCGTCGAACCGGTCAGCGGGAAATATCTCGATAACATCGAACCAGCGACTGGCAGACCGTACTCGCAGGTCGCGGACAGCGAAGCGCATGATGTTGATCTTGCGGTAGCTGCAGCTGAGAAGGAGTTTCGTGATTGGTCAAAAAAGCCTGCAGCAGAACGTTCGCGTTTTCTGCTGCGGATAGCCGACTTAATCGAGCGTGATCTGGAAAAGTTCGCGCGCGCCGAATCGATTGATACAGGCAAGCCAATTTCGCTGGCGCGCACGCTCGATATTCCGCGTGCGATCGCAAATTTCCGGTTCTTTGCGACTGCGATTTTGCATACCGAATCAGAAGCGCACATGACGGACAACGTGGCGTTCAACTACACACTGCGTCAGCCGCGGGGGATCGCCGGACTGATCTCGCCCTGGAATCTCCCGCTCTATTTGTTGAGCTGGAAAATCGCGCCGGCCATTGCTGTCGGTAACACCGCCATCGCAAAGTCGAGCGAGCTGACGCCGATGACGGCTTACATGCTGTGCAAAATCGTACGCGAAGCCGGCCTGCCCAATGGCGTGTTAAATGTCGTGCATGGCACCGGACCAAATGTCGGCGCTGCGATTACCGCACATCCGAAGATCGGCACGATCTCTTTTACCGGTGGCACGGTCACCGGTCGCAAAGTCGCGGAGGCGTGCGCGCCATTGTTCAAGAAAGTCTCACTCGAACTTGGGGGCAAAAATCCAAACATCATTTTCGCGGATGCCGACCTCGACGCCGCGATCTCCGGCAGCGTGCACTCGTCGTTTGCAAATCAGGGACAAATTTGCCTGTGCGGTTCGCGTGTATTCGTCGAGCGGTCTGCTTACGAGGATTTTGTCGATCGCTTCATAGACAAGGCGTCGCAATTGAAACTGGGCGATCCGCTCGACGAGAACACCGAGCAAGGCGCGATCGTGAACAAGACGCAGGTCGATAAAGTCAAGTTCTACGTCGATCTTGCTCAGAAAGAGGGCGGCAAAATCGCGCTCGGCGGTTCCGCACCTAAGTCGCCTAACAAGCGCTGCCGCGACGGATATTTCTTCCAGCCAACCGTCATCACCGGATTGCCCGTCTCATGCCGGACCAACCGCGAAGAAATCTTTGGTCCAGTTGTCACGATCACACCCTTCGATAACGAAGAAGAAGTGATCAATTACGCCAATGACTGCGATTACGGCCTGGCCTCAAGTGTCTGGACACAAAATGTAAGCCGCGCCCATCGCATCGCCGAACGAATTAACACCGGTACGGTGTGGGTAAACTGCTGGCTCGTCCGCGATCTCCGCGTTCCTTTCGGAGGCATGAAACAAAGCGGCGTCGGCCGCGAAGGCGGCACCGAGGCGTTACATTTCTTCACAGAGGCTAAGAATGTTTGTATCGCTCGATAAATCCGGTGAAACCAGGCGCGGAGCCTGTCACGCCGTAGCCTTGGCGAAGGCGGAATTCTTCACCGAACCAAAAAACGTCTGCATCGCGAAATAGTTGATCCTGCATCGACAATTGCCGATGGTCGGTCATGTGCCGAAACATCAAAACCCTGCATAATTTTGAGCCACCGGCGACGAGAGATGAGATTCGCGCATCGTCGCTGCAATTAGTCCGGAAACTTTGCGGATTCACAAAACCATCGCACGCGAACGAAGCCGCGTTCAACCGAGCGGTCGATGAAGTCGCACACGCTGCACAGCATTTACTCGATTCGTTAGTGACGAATGCGCCGCCGCGTAATCGCGAAGTTCAAAGGATGAAAGCGCGAGCGCGCTCGGAGAAACGTTTTGGCGTGAGCAATGGCGCCGTTGTAGCCACGCACAACGATCACTAAACGGGTGGCGAATGAACAAGCTCATTCGCGGCAGTTGTCTGTGCGGCGGCGTGCGCTTTGAAGTCGATCCGCCTTTCCTTCAAGCCAGCCACTGTCATTGCGAACGTTGCCGCAAGCATTCCGGGACCGCTGTATGCACGCAAGCACGTGTCCAGCGGGAACAGTTCCGCTTGTTGCAAGGCGAAGAGTTGATCAGGGTCTACGGAAAGGGCGAGGGCGCCGTAAAGGCGTTCTGTGTCACCTGCGGCTCCAGCTTGTTCGGGGGTGATTGGCCGGACGGCTCGCAGGTATCGATTCGCATGGGCGCGTTCGATGATGATCCAGGAATTCGGCCGCAATATCATACTTTTGTCGATGATCGCGCACCATGGGACACGATCACTGATAACCTTCCGCAATATGCGGAAAGGCGGACGTGAATTCAGGTATCATTGCGGATGTGCGCAGCATTCCTGGTTCGGGCTGATGTGAAACCCCGCGACCTGAGTAACGACTACGGCGTTTGACACAAACATCGCTACAACCAAGCTCTTCATCGGAATCTGTATCATCCGCGTAATCCGCAGTTAGAAAAAATGAGTGAAACATTTCAAAGCGAACGTGCGCCTGAGCCGGTGGGCGCGTTTCCGCATGCGAAACGCGTGGGTGAGCTGTTGTTTCTTTCCGGGATCGGACCGCGAGTGCGCGGCAGTAAAGAAATTCCCGGCGTCACGCTCGATTCTGCCGGCAATGTCGTCAGTTACGATATCGAAACGCAGTGTCGTGCGGTATTCGAAAATGTAGGGCTTGTGCTGGAGGACGCCGGCGCGACGTGGCAGGACATCATCGATGTCACTGTCTTTCTCACTAACATGAAAAAAGATTTTCCGATCTACAACCGTCTCTACGCCGAATATTTTGCAGGGCCAGGCAAACCCAATCCGACCCGCACAACGATTGAAGTCGGCGCGCTGCCAACGCCGATTGCGATCGAGCTCAAAGTGATTGCAGCGGTGGGATAAATTGTCATCCTGAACCGCGAAGAAGGTGAAGGATCCCACTCAGCAAGAATGATTTCGCGAGGTAGAAAGGGTGATCCACAGCGCGAATGCGAGGTCCCTCGTCGTCTACCGCGACTCGAGATGACACCGCTTTTGAATTGAACGATGGAAGTTAAGCGTTGGACGTTGGGTGTTTGGCATTGGACGTTTGCTTTCGATTACGAGCATGAGCAAGAGCAATAGTTTCCCGCTTCGAATCATTTCCGCCGATCACACGGGCATCACGGTTTCAAACCTTGAAAGATCGCTCGCATTCTGGCGTGACGTGCTCGGCTTCGAGCTTTCGCACACCGCGCATCAGACGGGCGAGCTCGCCAGGGAAATCACCGGAGTCGCAGGCGCTGAGCTCAAGCTTGCCGTCCTAAAAGCGCCCGGTGGTCACAAGATCGAATTGCTCGAGTATCTCGCCCCGCCGGATCGGACAAAACATACCGATCTGCGGCCATGCGATGTAGGATCGGTGCACGTTGCGCTGACGGTGAATGATCTCAGCGCGGTTTTACAACGCATTGCTGCTTCGGGTTGGAAAACCGCCGGCAAACCGCAAACTCTTCAATCGGGTCCGAATGCTGGAAAACGCGTCGTCTATGTCCGCGATCCCGACGGAACGACTATCGAGTTGATGCAGCCGCCTGATCAAGGCAGTTGATGGCTAACACTTGAGTGTTGAAAGCCGGTCGCGCAGTAGAGAACCTCTGAATTGAGCGTTGGACGTTGGGCGCCTGCCACGCCGTAGCCTTGCGAAGGCGGGTTGAGCGTTGAACGTTTGCTCCTGACTTATGACGACGGCTTTTTCTGCTGACGAACGATTTGCTCTTCAACTCGACGCTGACGATCCACTTCGCGATTTCCG